>WNFE01012400.1_pt1 | contig 12209 bp, 7 predicted proteins | sample 5400451 | NCBI WGS metagenome assembly WNFE01 (sample SAMN13153344, study PRJNA577476) | soil metagenome | isolation source: 200 cm saprolite under Douglas fir tree site 2 hole 2 | place: USA:California | collected 2015-04-18
AGACGAGGCCAAAGATCAGGACGGCAGCAATGCGCCAGGACGAAGGACGGATCATGACACCTCCCAAGGAGTATTCTCAGAGCGCCACGTCGGGGCTTGCATTTGCGGGAGCGAACGCGGTAAGAAAGCTCGCGCACGTGGCATGGGTCACGTCGCCAGCTCAAAAAGGTCGGGGGAGGAAGAGAGCATGCATCGGAAATCGAGACTGGCTCTGGCATGGGTGATCGTGCTCTCCCTCCTGCTCGCCGGCGGCCTTGCCGACCCCGCGGCCGCGCAGACAAAGCCAGAAGGGGAGATGCGCTGGGCATTGTACGTCACCTTGGCTCCCGCCTGGTTCGATCCTGCCGAGGTGGTGGGCGTCCTCACTCCGTTCTGGGTCCTGTATGCCATGCACGACGCTCTTGTCAAGCCGATGCCGGGCAATCACCTGACCCCGAGCCTCGCGGAGTCCTGGACGGTCAGCGCGGACCAGCGCGTCTACGACTTCAAGCTCCGGGAGGGGCTGAAGTTCCACAACGGCGACCCTTTCACCGCCGAGGATGTGAAGTTCAGCTTCCATCGCGCCAAGGGAGCCAAGATCCTCCAGGACAAGGTCAAGGAGGTCGAGATCGCCGGCCCCTATCGAGTGCGCTTCCACCTGCACGAGCCCTTCCCGGACTTCATGACCTACTACGGGACGTTTGCCACGGGGGCGGGCTGGATCGTGCCGAAGAAGTATGTCGAGCAGGTGGGCCTCGATGGCTTCAAGAAGAACCCGGTCGGGCTCGGGCCGTACAAGTTCGTGAGCAGCACGCCCGGCATCGAGCTCGTCATGGAGGCTTACGAGGGCTACTGGCGCAAGATGCCGTCGGTCAAGCGGCTCGTCTACAAGAGCGTGCCCGAGTCGACCACGCGGTTGGCGATGTTGAAGAGGGGAGAAGTCGATCTCGCGTATCTGCTGGACGCGCCGCAGGCGATGGAGGTGAAGCGCGATCCCACCCTCAAGCTGGTGTTCTCGGGTGGTATCGGGACGTACTATCTCGATTTCTTCGATCAGTGGGATCCGAAGTCGCCCTGGCACGACCGTCGTGTGCGCCTCGCCGCCAGCCTGGCCATGGATCGCAAGTCCCTCAGCGAGGCAGAGACCCTCGGCGCCTCCCGGCCCACGGGCAACGTGATTCCGCGCAAGTTCGAGTTCGCCCTGCCCATCGAGCCGCCCCTCTATGATCCGGCCAAGGCCAAGCAATTGCTGGCCGAGGCGGGCTATCCCAATGGCTTCGACGCCGGCGAGCTCTATCCCTGGCCCCCGTACTTCTCGATGGGGGAGTCGGTCGGACAGTATCTCGGGGCGGTGGGGATCAAAGTGCGCCTGCGCACGATGGAGCGCGCGGCGTTCTACGCGGCGCTGCAGACGAAGAAGCTGAAGGGACTGTGCGTCTGCATCAATGCCGTCTACGGTAACGCCGCTTCGCGGCTGGCCGAGACCGTGCCCTCGAGCGGGGCCTTTGCCTATGGCGGCTACCCCGACATCGATGCGCTCTACCAGCAGCAGAGCCGGGAGACGGACCGGCGCAAGCGCGAGGCCCAGCTTCACCAGATCCAGCGGCAGCTCAACGAGCGCGTGCGCTTCGCGCCCATCATGGAGTACATCTGGCCGAGCGCGGTGGGCCCGCGCGTGGCCGACCCCGCCCTCATGCTCATCGACCCCTATCCCTGGTCGGCGCCGCTCGAAGAGGTGCGCCTGAAGAAGAACTGACGTGACAATCGCCGGGAGGCCCGCGTGAAGTTCGGGATCGATTATTTCCCCGACGCTCATCCGGATCAAGTGTCGGCGCGGCAGTACTTCGAGGACGTGCTGGACCTCGCCGGGTACGCCGACGAGCTCGGCTATGACAGCGTGAAGATCGTCGAGCACTACTTCACGTCCTACGGCGGCTACAGTCCCGATCCCTGCCTGTTCCTGGCCGCGTGCAGCCAGCGCGCGCCGCGCATGCGCATGGTCACAGGGGCGGTCCTGCCCGTCTTCAACCACCCTCTCAAGCTGGCCGGGCAGCTGACCATGCTCGACGCCATCAGCGGGGGCCGCCTGGACGTCGGCGTCGCGCGCGCCTTTCTCCCCTACGAGTTCGATGCCTTCGGCATCTCCATGGAGGAGAGCCGGGCGCGATTCGAGGAGGGGATCGAGGCGCTGATCCGGCTGTGGACGGAGGAGAACGTCACCTTCGAGGGCAAGTTCCACCGATTCAAGAACGTGAGCTCGCTGCCGCGGCCGACGCAGCGGCCGCACCCGCCCATCTGGATCGCGGCGGTGGTGAGCCCTGAGTCCTTCGTGTGGGCGGGCGAGCGCGGCTACAACATGATGGTGGTGCCGTATCTCGGGGAGCACCACGAGCTGGCCGAAAAGCTCGAGCTCTATCGCCAGGCGTACCGCGACCACGGGCACGAGGATCGGCGCGGGCCCGGGGAGGTGATGATGGTCCTCCACCTCTACGTGGCGCCCACGCGGGCGGAAGCGAGGGAGGAGTGCCGCGCCTACATGGAGCAGTACCTCCGGAACTTCCGCGCCTCCGCGAAGTCGTGGACGGGCCGACAGTCGGGCCAGTACAAGCCCTACTCGGCGCTCGAGCAGATGCTCAACGACATCACGTACGCGCGCGTGCTCGACGAGGGGCGGGCCATCATCGGCGATCCCGACGATGTGGCGGAGCAGCTCTCCTATGTCCGTGACACCTTCGGCGAGGTCTATCCGAGCTTCCAGATCAACTTCGGCATGATGGAGAAAGCAAAGGCGCGCCGGAGCATCGAGCTGTTCGCCCGCCACGTGATGCCCCGCTTTCGGTGAGCTGAGAAGAAGAGGCCTTGCCGACCGAGACCGCTCCGACGTAGACTCGGCCAGTCTGAGGCAGACCCCCGGAGATCAGCGTCGATCGCCACGACCCTCGACTGATGGACGAGAACCACCCTGGGAGGAGCTCGATATGGCGAGTGAGACGGAGCACGGTGAGCACGAAGGACGCCGCGATTTCCTGAAGGGCGCGCTGGCCGCGGGCGGCGCCGCCGCATCCTGGGCCACCGCCGGCCTGGCCTCGGTCACCCCGGCCCAGGCCCAGCCCGGCATGGTGCCGGGGAGCAAGAATCACTACTATGTCCCCGCCAACGACAAGACCGTGCACTGGGGCTACTTCAGCAAGCTGCTGAAGCCCCAGGTCGAGGTCAACTCGGGCGACTTCGTGACGATCGAGGCGCTCACCCACCACGCCAACGACGATGCCGAGCGCATGGTCAAGGGCGATCCGGGCGCGGAGAGCGTCTTCTTCTGGGACAAGCAGCGCAAGGGTGTGGATCGCCGTGGCGCCGGGCCCATGAACCCCACGCTCTTCGGGCGCGGGGCGGGCGAGGGCCTGGGCGTGCACATCTGCACGGGCCCCGTGGCCGTCCGCGGCGCCATGCCCGGCGACATCCTCGAGGTGCGCATCATCGACGTGCGCCCGCGCCCCTGCGCCAATCCCCAGTACAAGGGCAAGAGCTTCGGCAGCAATGCCGCCGCCTGGTGGGGCTTTCACTACAAGGACATGGTGACGGAGCCCAAGCCGCGCGAAGTCATCACCATCTACGAGGTGGATGCGAGCGGCGAGCGGAACTGGGCCCGCGGGCTCTACAACTTCCGCTGGACGCCGCAGACGGATCCCTTCGGCGTGGTGCACAAGACCATCGACTATCCCGGCGTGCCCGTGGACCATCGCACGGTCCAGGAGACCCACGGCATCCTGAAGGATGTCCGCATTCCCATCCGTCCCCACTTCGGCGTGCTGGGGCTGGCGCCCGCCGAGGCGGACATGGTCGATTCCATTCCCCCGAGCTACGTCGGCGGCAACATCGACAACTGGCGGATCGGCAAGGGCGCCACCATGTACTACCCGGTCGCCGTCCCCGGCGCGCTCCTGTCCGCGGGCGACTCGCATGCCAGCCAGGGCGACTCCGAGCTCTGCGGCACGGCCATCGAGTGCTCGCTCACCGGCACCTTCCAGCTCATCCTGCGCAAGCGCGATTCGCTGGCGGGGAGCGCGCTGGCCGGGCTCAACTATCCGTTGCTCGAGACCCAGGACGAGTGGGTCCTGCACGGCTTCAGCTTCGCCAACTACCTGGCCGAGCTGGGCGCCGACGCGCAGAGCAAGATCTACGAGAAGTCCTCGGTGGATCTGGCCATGCGCGACGCGTTCCGGAAGATGCGCCATTTCCTCATGACCACCAAGGGCCTGAGCGAAGACGAGGCGACGTCGCTCATGTCCATCGCGGTCGACTTCGGCATCACGCAGGTCGTCGACGGCAACTGGGGCGTCCACGCCGTCATTCGAAAAAGCATCTTCGCGGGCGGGTAGCATCCTCAGGGGGCAAGCCTCAGCGCGGTAGCAGCTGCGCCAGCTGATCGAGGAGCGAGGCTTGGCCGCGGTTGATGCAGAGCCTGGCTTCTTCGAGTTCGAACCAGGCGGCGCGATCGACTTCGGGAAATTCCTGGTGGCGGCCGGAGCGGGGCGGCCACTCCAGCGAGAAGGTATTGCTCCGGAGGGCACGAGGGTCGAAGTCGCCCTCGACGGCCCAGGCGTGGACGATCTTGCCGCCCGGCTGCCTGACGGGTGACAGGGGCGTGAAGGGGCCGAGAAGCTCCAGGCCGGTCTCTTCGTGGACCTCGCGCTGCGCGGCGGCGAGCGGATCCTCGCCTGGGGCAAACTCGCCCTTGGGGATGGACCAGGCGCCGAGATCCTTCTTCTGCCAGAAGGGGCCGCCGGGGTGGACCAGCAAAACTTCCCGTCGCCCGGCCGGGCGTCGATAGAGGAGTATTCCCGCGCTCTGCTTGCCCCCCGTGCCCGCCCCGCCCCTCTTCGATGATCGCGGGCCCGGCAAAGCCTGGCGTCCGTGCCTATCGGGACTTGGGCGCGGCGGGGGGCGGAGGCGCGCCCGGAGACTCTTCAGTATCGCTCGCCTTGCGAAGGTCGAAGAGGCGAGGCAGGGATCGGCTCTCCCCTTCGAGGTACTGCACGCGGGCGATCCGCTGCATTCGCGCCACCATCTCCTGGATGCGCGAGACGGCGGCCAGCGATTGCTCGATCCACTTACGCTCGGTGGAGTCCTCGGGCAGCCGCGGGGCCAGCATCTCGAGACGGCCCTTGACCACGAGGAGCGGGTTGTTAATCTCGTGGGCCGTGGTGGTGGCCAGGGTCGTGATCGTCCGCAGCTCCTCCGCTTCCCGCTGCGCGGCTTCCGCCTTCTTCCGATCGGTGATGTCGCGTACCACGCCGAGGGAGCCCAGGACCTGGCCGTTCGGGTCCTGCAGGAGCGAGATGGAGGCGCTCGTCTCCACCCAGCGGCCGTCCTTGGCGCGAAAGCCCAGCTCGCGATTGCGAATCTTGCCTTCGGCGCGAAGCCGCGTCATGACGGCCTGGGCTTCGTCGATCCCCCCGCGGTAGTAGTCGGCCACGCGATGCCCCAGGATCTCGTGCGCCCGGTAGCCGAACATGTCCTGGGCTCCCGAGCTGAAATACGTGAAGCGGCCGTGGATGTCCGTGGTGATGATGGCGTCCGCGGAGTTCTCGGTCATGGCCTCGAGAAAGTCCCGCGTGTCCTTGGCTTCCTTGTAGAGCCGCGCGTGCTCCACCGCGATGGCGGCGTGGCTGCCGAAGGCGGTGAGGAGCGCCACTTGCTCGCCATCGAAATCATGGCGGTGCCGCGTGAGGAGGGCGAGGACGCTCAGGAGGCGACCGCGCACCAGGAGAGGAATGCCGATGAAGGAGACATAGCCCTGCTGGCGCATCCACTCGCGGTTGATGGTGCCGGGATCGTCGGCGACGTCCTCGACGATCAAGACCTCGCCCGTGGCCGCCACCCGGCCCGTGAGCCCTTCACCCACCGCCAGCGCGCCCTTGAAGCCCGACTGCGGGGCCCCGTGGGGACCGTGCTCGGCGCGCAGGACGAGCCGCTCTCCCTCCATCACCCAGATGCGCGCGGAGGAGTCAGGCAGGAGCTCGGTGGCGGCATGGGCCACGCGATCGAGAACTTCGGACAGCTCCAGTGATTCGGTGACCGCGTGGGCCAGACTCGCCAGCGTCTCCATGGGCGACTCTCCTATTCCGCGGAAGAACAGCGTGAGCGGTCGGTATCATCGCGCCCGCTGCTCGGGCGCCGTAGAGGTCAGGGCGCGTCGAGCACCTCGCGGACTTTCCGAGAGAGGCTGTCCGGCGTGAACGGCTTCTGCACGAAGGCGGTGCCCGGGTCCAGGACTCCGTGGTGCACGATGGCATTGTCCGTGTAGCCCGACATGAACAGCACTTTGAGCCCGGGCCGATCCGCGACGAGACGATCGGCGAGCTGGCGCCCGCTCATGCCCGGCATGATCACGTCCGTGAGCAGCAGATGGATCACGCCGCTGTGGTCCTGGCTGACCTGGAGGGCTTCCACGGGGTTGCTCGCCGTCATCAGGTTGTAGCCCATGAGTCCCAGGATATCGCGCGCCAGGTCCCGGACATCCTCCGCGTCTTCGACGAGCAAGATGGTCTCCGTGCCTCCGATGTGGCGAGAGGCCGGCGCGTCCGTGGGCGAGGCCGCCTCCGTCTCTTCGGCCCGAGGCAGGTAGATCTGAAAGGTGCTGCCCTGGCCGGGCCGGCTCAAGACCTCGATGTTGCCGCCGCTCTGCTTGACGATGCCATAGACGGTGGCCAGCCCCAGCCCCGTGCCGTGGCCCGCCGGCTTGGTGGTGAAGAATGGGTCTACGTGAGCCGTTCGAATGGTGAGGCAGCCGCCTTCGGGCATGGCATCGCGGGCGTTGACGCTCAGGTTCAGAATGACCTGCTCCATCTGTCCTGGATCCACCTTGACCCATCCCGGGGTGGAGCTGGGCTCGATGACGAGCTGGATGTGCTCGCCGATCAGGCGCCGCAGGATGCGCTCGATGCTCGCCACGATGGTGTTGAGGTCAAGCACCTGGAGGGCCAGGATCTGTTTTCGGCTGAAGGCCAGGAGCTGGCGCGTGAGCACGGCCGCCCGCTCCGCGGTCGCCTGGATCAGCTCGACGTTGGCCCGCGCGGGGTGCTTCTCGGACAAGGTGGTGAGAAGCAGGTAGGTGCGTCCGCCGATCACCGTCAGGAGGTTGTTGAAGTCGTGGGCGATCCCGCCCGCGAGCTGGCCCACCGCCTCCATCTTCTGCGATTGCCGGAGCTGCTCCTCGAGCTGCTTCTGCTCCGCGAGATCGACGAGGACACCCATCGAGCCCGTGACCCGTCCCCGCGCGTCGACGAGGGGAGCGGTGGAGGAGATCACGTCGATGAGGGTGCCGTCCTTCCGCCGCCGCTGCGTCTCGTAGAGCGTGGCGACGCCCCGCCGGTTCTGGGCGACCGCGGCGTCGAACTCGGCACGCTTGTGGTCGGGAATGGTGGGCACGGCCTGCCCGAGCACCTCGTGCTCGTTCCAGCCGAGCATGCGCGTGGCGCTCTTGTTCCACAGCACGACGCGCCAGGCCTCGTCCATGGCGATGATGGCCACGGGCGCGGCGTCGATGAGGGTCTGGAGTCTCTGGCTCGTGTCGCGGAGGGCGGTCTCGGCCCGCCGGCGGGTCGAGATGTCGCGCACCACGGCGAGCCGGCCCACGAGCTGGCCGTCCTTGAAGACGCTTGTCACGTTGGACTCGACGGCGACCCTCGCCCCATCGCGCCGGACGACCTCGGTCTCGAAGGACGGATCCACACCCTGACCTGACCGCACGGCCTGCAAGCGGCGCTGGGCCTCGGCGGCACCCTCAGGGGCCAGGATGGACCAGATGGGGCGGCCGCGCTGCTCCGCCTCCGTGTAGCCCGTCAGCTCCTCCCCGCGGCGATTCGTGAAAATCACGTGGCCCTCGAGATCGAGCAGGAACACCGCATCCATGATGTTCTCGCTCACCCAGCGATACCGCTCCTCGACCTGGCGCTTCCCCTCCCGCACGCGCCGGTCTTCGAGGGCGCGGATGACGGCGGGCCCCAGCCGCGCGAGGCGGTCCTTCAGGAGATAGTCGGAGGCGCCCCGCTTCATGCATTCCACCGCCGACTCCTCGGTGATGGTGCCGGAGACGACGATGAAGGGGATATCCAACGCGCGCTGCTGGAGCAGCTCCAGGGCGCGGGTGGCGTCGAACATGGGCAGATGGTAGTCGGCCAGGATGACGTCGACGTCCGGAGCCAGGCTGGCGAGAAACTCGCCCTCGCTCTGCACCCGTTTCCAGTTCGGGTCGAACCCCGCTCTCCGGAGCTCGTGGAGCATGAGCTCGGCATCAGCCTGCAGGTCTTCCAGGATCAGCGCCTTGAGCGGGGTGGTCACCGCAGCCTTCGCCTCAGGGGGCCGAAGCCGCCGGAGGCTGGTTGAGGAGAACCCAGTAGAGCCCCACCTGCTGCACGGCGTCGCTGAACTGCTGGAAGTCCACGGGCTTCACGATATAGCTGTTGACGCCCAGCCGGTAGCTTTCGATGAGGTCCCGCTCCTCACGGGAGGAGGTCATCACGACCACGGGGATCATGCTCGTCGTCGGGTCCGCCTTGAGGCGCCGGAGGACTTCGAGGCCGTCGATCTTGGGCAGCTTGAGATCCAGGAGGATCACCTTCGGCCCATCGTCCGTCTTGCGGCTCGCGTAGGCGCCGGTGCGGAAGGCGTACTCCAGGGCCTCGGCCCCGTCCCGCACGACGTGGATCCGGTTCGTCAGGTTGTGCTTGCGGAAGGCGTGGAGCGTCAGCTCGATGTCGTGAGGATTGTCCTCGACGAGGAGGATCTCGACGATTCGATCGGTCATGCGCCGCCTCCGGGTAGTGTGAAGTAAAACGCCGCTCCCTGTCCCTCTTTGCCTTCGGCCCAGACGCGGCCACCGTGGCGATGGACGATGCGCTGGGCGATGGCCAGCCCCACGCCCGTGCCCTCGTAGTCCTCCTGCCGGTGCAGCCGCTGAAACACTCCGAAGAGCTTGTCCACGTACCGCATGTCGAAGCCGATCCCGTTGTCCTTCACGAAGTAGACAGGTACGCCGTCCGCCACCAGGCCGCCGAGCTCGATGCGTGCCTCCTCGCGGTCCCGCGTGAACTTGAAGGCGTTGGAGAGCAAGTTGACCCACACTTGCCGGAGCAGCCCAGGATCGCCCTCACAGGCGGGCAGGTCGCCCGTGATCACCTCGACGTGTCGCCCCTCCCGCTCCGCCTGGAACTCGTCGAGGGCCAGGCGGGCTACCTCGTCGATCGCCACGGTCTGCCGGGCCACCGCTTGCCGCCCCAGCCGGGAAAACGTGAGCAGGCCGTCGACGAGATGCCCCATGCGCCCGGCATTCTGTCGCACGAGGCCGAGATAGCGGATTCCCTCCGGCGAGAGCGTCCCCCCTTCCTCGGCGAGAAGGATGCGCGTGAAGCCATCCATGGCGCGAAGAGGCGCTCGGAGATCGTGCGAGACGGAGTAGGAGAAGGCCTCGAGCTCGCGATTGGCCGTCTGCAGCTCCTCGGCGCGCCGGTGGAGCTGCGCTTCCTTCTCGCCCAGGGCCGTGGCCATGCGGTTGAGCTCCTCGCCGAGCGTTTCGATCTCGTCGCCCGTCCTCACGTCGATGCGCTGGGCAAAATCTCCCGTCCCGATGGTCCGGGCCGCCGCCGTCAATCGCTGGACGGGGCCCGTGATGCGTCTGGCCGTGACGAAGGCCAGAAAGCCCACCAGGGTGGCCAGCGCCGCCGAGCTGAGGAGGATTCCCTTGGTCAGGACGTTGACGGGCGCGAGGGCGACGGCGAGCGGGATATCGTACACGACCGCCCACCCGGCGTCCGCGAGCTGACGGTAGGCGCCGAGCTTGACCTCGCCGTCGATGGGATCGAGGAACTGGTCTGCTCCGGCGCCCCCGCGGAGAGCGCGCTGGACGGAAGGGACCGAGCTGAAGTCGGTCTGTTGCTCCACGTAGGTTGCGTTGGCTTGATGTGCCAGGATCAGTCCACGCCGGTCCGTCACGTAGCCATACGACCTTGCAGCGCCCGAGATCGAGGCCACCGCGCCGAGCTTCGAGAGCTTGCTGAGCTGAAGTCCGCCGGCCCAGATGCCGATGATCGTGCCGTCCGTGTCCCGCACCGGAGCTGCCACCACCACCGTCGGCCGCTGGGTCGCCGGGGAGATGTGTAGATCGCTGACCACGGTATCGGGGGCGGCGAGCGCGTCCTTGTACCATGCCGTGAAAGCTACGTCACGGCGAGAAAGCTCGCGCTCGAGCCGCCCCGGCTCCAGGACATAGATGGTTCCATCAGGCTTGAGAAGCATCAGGTATTCGAACGCGTCGGCGTGATGCAGGATGGTGGCGGCAAGGATACGTCGAAACGTTTCGATGGCCGCGGGGTCGACCGAATGTGGGGAAGGGCCCAGCCAGTGCCGGGCGAACTCCCTCATGACCGGCCGGTCCGCGGTCACCCCGATCAGCCCGCGCGCGCCGCCGATGTAGAAATCCACGGCGCTCGCATAGATCTCCCGGCGCTCGACCAGCTCCGCGAGCGTGGCCTGCCGCAAGATGCCGCGGCCGATGGAGATGGCGAGCACGGCCCCAGTGGCCGCGGTGAGCAGCACGGCCCCCACCACCAGCACCGGGAGCTTGAGGGTCAGCCTCGCTCGCAGCATCTACCAGCTCGGGAGCCGCTTCACACCCGCACCTTGGCTCTGGCGAGCCTACCGACTGTGATCGACCCTAAAGGCTTGATTCAGTGACTCGAACTAGACACGAGGAAGGCAGCCGACGACTGCAACAGCCCTTCCGAGAATTGTAACAATGCGGATTCGTTACACAGCGCCGAATAATTAGTCGAGGATTGTGCTAACGCGTCGCGCTAGCCTAAATGGAAGCAATTGTGACGAGCTAGGCCTTGGTGGTGCTGGGCTCGGAGACCCTGGCCTCGCGTCCCTCCGCAGCCGCGGGTATGCCGTCGCGGTACGACACCCACTGCCCCAGCATGGCGGGGACGCGCGCGCCCGGGGTGATGATCCCCGTGAGGTTGAGGGGATCGCAGGCGGAGAGCCGGATGGCCTGGCCGCTCGCCGCCTCGCGCCGGACGGCGCGCAGGGCCTCCAGCGCCTCGGGCGCGGCGAACTGCTCCCCGACGAAAGCGCCCACCATGCGCCCGCCTCGCAGCTCCCCGCGCATCTCGAGCCGGCGGTACACGCGCAGGAGATCACGCCAGGCGGGGGCCCCGGGCTCGCGCTGCAGGATCTCGCGGAAGACGATGCCGTAGCGCCTCACGTACTGGCGGGCGCGCGCCTCCAGCACATCGTCGGTCGGCAAGGACGGCGGCGCCTCGAGGAGAGCCCAGCGTCCCGTGCCGATGGGCGCGCGCGAAGAGCGCGCTCGCCCGCCCCGCGGCCGTCGCCGCTTCTCGGAGTGCATGAGGCTCCGGAGGCCGGCAAAGCCGTCGCCGGTGACGAGCCCGGCCGAGACCAGCTCGCAGAGGGCTTCCTCCACCTCGATGCGGAGCCGGCGGACCCGCGTGGCGATCTCGTCGGTGAACGACGCGCCCCCCGCCCGCAGCTGCGAGAGCACGTCGCGCGCGGGCGCTGACAGCCCCGCCTCGTCTTCGCCCTGGCGCGGCTCGAGGAGCCAGCCGAGGTTCTGGCGGCGGAGGAGCGTGATGGACACCGTGCCCGAAAGCCGGCGTCCGGCGTGGCGCGCGCTCTCGTGACGCTCGAGACGGCCCCAGGCGACCTCGCCCGACAGGCAGAGCTCGTCGAGCCAGGCGGGCTCGTAGCGCCCCACGCGGGCGGGCAGGACTTCGCGCTCCCAGCCTGCCGCGGCCAGCTCGAAGCCCTCGAGCTGCTCGATGATGCGCGCGAGACCGTCGCGACCGTGGAGCTGCAGTCCCGGCTTCACGTGCTGCCAGGCGAAGAGGAAGCGCATGAGATCGGCCGCGCTCACCGGCTCGATCTCCCGCCTCAGCCGGTCGAGCGTGCGCCGATGGATCCGTGCCAGGAGTCGCCGATCGCACCATTCGATCGCGTCGGGGGCCAGATTCGGGGAGAAGCGCCCTCGGAGTACATTGCCTTCGGCCTCGATCTGCGCGACGGCAGTGTTGACATCAGCCACGGGCAGGCCGAGGGGCTCGGCGAGTGCGGCAGCCGTCACCGGCCCCACGAGGCCGAGCCGGGCGCGGATCACCTCGACGAGCGCGCCGTCCCGATCTGACCAGGCGGGCGCCCGGCGCGCGGGGGGCTCG
>WNFE01003170.1_pt1 | contig 12208 bp, 9 predicted proteins | sample 5400451 | NCBI WGS metagenome assembly WNFE01 (sample SAMN13153344, study PRJNA577476) | soil metagenome | isolation source: 200 cm saprolite under Douglas fir tree site 2 hole 2 | place: USA:California | collected 2015-04-18
ACAGGCACTTTCTGCCGGGAATGATCGAGCGCAAGAGTGGTGTGATCCTGCACATTTCGTCCATCCAGCACCGGTTGCCTCTCTATGATTCCACTCTGGCCTATGCCGCAGCTAAGGGAGCACTGAGCCCTTACAACAAGGGCCTCGCGAATGAGGTGGGGCCTAAGGGCGTGCGCGTCAATATGATCTCGCCCGGATTTATCGAAACCTCCGGAGCTCATGGCATGATCGTCGCTTTGGCAAAGAGCAGAGGCATCAACGAGAGCGCGGCACGGCAAGCCATCATGAGCATGATCGGCGGAATTCCGATTGGCAGGCCTGTGCAGCCGGAAGAAGTGGCTGAATTAGCGGCTTTCCTTGCATCGGATCGCGCCGCATCGATCCACGGTGCGGACTATGTAATCGATGGCGGAACCATGCCGACCACAACTTGATGTCATAGTTGGCGAATAGTCAGCCAACCGGAAGCTATCCATAAACGGGCTTCTGGGAAGCGCGCCAGATCGGGACCGACAAGTCGGCTTGTTGGTAGCTTTTCTAGGAGTACGGTGGATCAAAGAAAACCGGAAGTAATTTGGTCTCTGACGTTTTGACAAACATATGCGGCGCCGATTCGAAGAATTGGCGGGAGCGACGGGACTTGAACCCGCGGCCTCCATGACCAACGCCCCCCCACCAGCTCACTCTTCTGTCGCTCGTGCTGAATCACATCTCCGAGCGACCCGAATCCAAATCCAGTTTCAAGTCGTCCAGGGTCAGGGGTCCCCCGATCTGCTGATGATCGTAGTGGTGTTCGTACACAACCCTAGACTCCTTCCATCTTCGAATGGCGTGCCATTTCAAAGTGCACCGTTTCCCTCCGATACCGGTGAAGTCGATTCTCCATGCGGAATGCGTTTCGTTGGCGGTGTCTCCAGGAATCGCAGTTTGTTGAACTGATACCGACAATCCGGCAACCTCGGCCATTATGTGGAGCGGCACCAGGAAATTCAGCAGAAAAGGACGTACTCTCGGCTTTCCGCTGATTGTCTTCCGCGAATCTTCACTACTGACCTCGACATCGTCGGCGTAAAATGTCTCAAATATCTCCAGAAACTCTTCGTAACTCCTGGCGATTTCGGCGCTCAGGATCGCCGTGTTCAGGGCTATCTCCGCGGCCTGCGAGCGTTTGTACACGTTGCCATCGAACCGGCCAACGGCTGCGAGATTGTGTTCATTGATCATCGGAGTCCTCACTTGGGCTCTCGTCAGCGATCATTCCCTGACCTTGCATAGGCCCACTCCTCACAGCTTTTGGCACCGCCTTCTTCGAAGGGCGTCACTTGATCGCGCTCAGAGACGGGTTGCTGCGTACGTCCCAACCTCCGCCAAGTGCGCGAAAGGTACGCACGGCCGCACGGGAGGCATCCGCTCGGGTGCTCTCCACGTCGTTTCGAGCGACAAGAAGTTGACGATCCGCGTCCAGAACATCCGTCAATGGAATTGCACCTGCCTTGTAGGCCCGCTCCGAAAGATCGCGAGCGCGCGTAAGCGATCTAACTTCACCCTGCAGTTCCTCGAGGCGCACCTGCGTTTGTGCAAGCTCCATCAACGCGTTCTCCACATCTTCGGTGGCTCTCAAGGCGGCTTGCCGATACTCAGCAAGCGCTTCGGCGTAGGCCCCGCGCGACTGCGCGACCTCGGCTGCGACCTTTCCAAAATCGAAGAGCCGCCATCGCAGCGCCCCCGTCCCAACCGGCTGAAACGCCTTCCCGTTAAGAAGAGTGCCCCCGTTGATGCTGTCGAAACCAAGGGCGCCGGAAAGCGAGATCTTCGGGTAGTAGTCCGAAATCGCAACACCGATTCGATCGTTCGACGCGGCGAGCCTGCGCTCGGCCGCAATGATGTCAGGCCGACGGCGCAAGACATCCAGAGGTTGGTCGGCACCAGAGATTGCAGGAATTCCGGGAATCGTGCCAGGCTTGGAGAGATCTTCTGCGTACGTTCCCGGCTGAGCACCCATGAGGACGTCGAGACGGTTCAGCTGCGCCTCGAGGGCCACACGCAAGGAGGGCACCGTCGACTTGGCTTGCTTAAGAAGTGCTTCCGCCTGGGCAACTTCCCGATCGTCCGCGACTCCCACCCGTCGACGCACTTCGACCAGCTCTAGAAGATGTGTATCGGTATCTATGAGTTGCTGCACAACGGCAAGCCTCGCCTGATACTCCCTCACCTGAAGGTAGGCGTCCGCGGACTCGGCGACGACGGTGATTCGAGTCCCGACCTGATCGGCCTGCGCAGCCTGGAGTTCGTCGGCAGCCGCAGCTTTGCCTCGGCGCAATCCTCCGAAAAGATCGATTTCCCAAGTCGCCACAGCTCCAACTGTGTACTCCCGCTGATCGCGGCTGTAGCCGGGAAAACTATTCGCGACAGAACCAAGCGGACTTACAACACTCTGGTGCAGAGCTGTGCCCGTCGCTCCCAAATCGGCTGTCGGGAGAAGTTGAGCACCCGCAGCCGCAGCCGCCGCTCGGGCTTGTTGCACGCGTGCAAAGGCAGCGGCAAGGTCGAGATTCTGTTCTAGAGCTCGCTGCACGACAGTGACAAGCGTCGGATCATTGAAGCCCGTCCACCAACTCTCGAGAGCCGGCGCCGGACGTTCCGGCTTCGTCGCACCCACGCCGGAGAGATTATGAAATGGAGCGAGATTCGTGGTGGGCTTGGCATAGCGTGGACCCACGGCGCAGCCAGCCAAACCAGCGCTGAGCGCAAGAACCATCGCCATCGCTTTGCGGGCGCTGTGACTCATATGCGTTCCTTACGGCCCAGGTTGCGGATAAAGGTGTAAAAGGCCGGTGTGAATAGAAGACCGAAGCAGGTCACGCCCAGCATCCCGAAGAGCACGGCCGTGCCCAGAGACTGCCGCATTTCGGCGCCTGCTCCCCTCGCGACCGCCAGCGGGGCAACGCCCAAGATGAACGCGAAGGACGTCATCAAGATCGGGCGGAGCCGTGTGCGTGCGGCATGCACAGCTGCCTCCGCGGCAGTTCCGCCCTCTTCTTCCTTCTGGCGCGCGAATTCGACAATCAGGATCGCGTTCTTGGCGGCCAAGCCGACAAGTACGACGAAACCGATTTGCGCCAGGATATCGATCGGCAACCCGCGTGCGAGCAGCCCGCTTACCGACGCGAGCAGGCACATGGGCACAATCAGAACGATCGCCATCGGCAACTTCCAACTTTCGTATTGCGCTACCAGCACAAGGAACACGAAGAGGGCGGCGGCGCCGAAGACAAGGAGCGTGGGAGTTCCGCGCTGCTGCTCTTGGAAGGAGAGATCCGTCCACTCGAACCCGATCCCCTGCGGAAGAACCTGGTGGGCAAGCTCCTGCATGCGGAGCAGCGCCGTGCCGGAGGCCACACCTGGAGCAGCGACCCCTTGCACCTCGGCGGCCGGAAAAAGATCGTAGCGTGGTACGCGATACGGGATCGTATTGTCCTTCAGTTGTGCCACCGTCCCGATCGTCACCATCTCACTGGATGCGTTGCGAACTTTCAGGCGCGTGATGTCTGGCTGGTTGCGCCGGAATTGCCCGTCGGCTTGCACGACCACTTGGTACGTTCTGCCCAGAAAGTTGAAATCATTCACGTATTGGGAGCCCAGATAGACTTGCAGCGTCGAAAACACGTCAGTCGGCGTGAGTCCAACCTTCTCCGCTTTCACGCGATCGATGTCTGCGTAGACGGAGGGTGATCCCGTGTTAAACAACGTGAACGCCCCGGCGAAATTCGGATCCTTGTTCGCAGCAGCAACGAGATCGTTTGCCGCCTTGACAACCGCGACCGAACCAAGCCCGGCACGGTCCTCCAGCATCATCTTGAAACCGCCGGCACTGCCGAGGCCCTGTACAGGAGGAGGTGGGATGGTCAGCACACGCGCATCCTTAACCACCGAAAGACGTGTACGCAGGTCGGCCAATACTGTATTCGCATTTACGCCAGGAATTTCGTGGTTATAGAGCGACGGCAGGCTGGAGAAAATGGTCGCGGAATTGGACGCTACCGTCGATGTCGTCGCATCGAGACCCGCGAAGGGCGCGACGTGCTCGACGCCGCGAGTATTCAGGATGATATCGGTCGCTTGTTTCACTATCTCTTCAGTCCGCGCGAGCGTCGCTCCGGGAGGAAGCTGAACTACGGTGATGAGGTACCCCTGGTCCTGCTCCGGAATGAAACCAGTCTGCGCTCGCCTGAACTCCAGCCCGGCAACTCCGACCAGCGCGACGTAGATCACGAGCACAATGGCCACTCCTCGCACCAGCCGGCGGGTCACATTCCCATACCCGTTCGACGACCTCTCAAAGCTCCTGTTAAACCAACCAAAGCCCGTGCGAAGCAATCGACCGAGGAGCCCGCTTGAAGAGACACTTTCTGGATCGTGCTCCTTGAACAACAGCGCGCAAAGAGCCGGGCTAAGGGTCAGCGAAACAAAGCATGAGATGACTGTCGATGCTGCGATCGTGACGGCGAACTGCCGAAAGAACAGTCCGGAGATTCCCGAGAGGAAAGCAGATGGAACGAAAACGGCGCACAACGTGAGTGCGATCGAGATCAGTGCTCCACCAACTTCGTCCATCGTCTTGTGAGCGGCATCGGACGCCGACATGCCGGAGCGCATGTTGCGCTCGACGTTTTCGACGACAACGATTGCGTCGTCGACGACGATGCCGACCGCCAGAACCAGGCCGAAAAGCGAAAGATTGTTCAGCGATATCCCGAGCGGATAGAGAACCGCAAACGTCCCGATGAGAGACACCGGAATTGCGATGACCGGGATAATCGAAGCCCTCCAACTTTGAAGGAACAGGAACACGACGCCGAGCACGAGAAGGATTGCAATAAAGATTGTGATGACCACCTCGCGGACCGATTTGGCGATGAAGGTCGTCGGATCGTAAATGATTTTGTAATCGACGCCCTGGGGGAACTCCTTCTGGATATCTTTCATCGCCGACAGGACTTCCTGTTCGACCGCGAGCGAGTTTGCTCCCGGCTGGGCGTAAATCAGGAGCGCGGTAGCGTCGCTGCGATCCATGTAGGCAGTTGATCCGTAATCAGCGGCGCCGACCTCGACGCGGCCGATGTCGCGCACCCGTGTCACCCTTCCCTGCTTGTCGGATTTGACGACAATGTCGCCAAACTGGTCGGGCGTGGAAAGCCTGCCGAGTGCCTCGACATTGATCTGATAGGCCTCGTGCCCGGGAGCGGGCGGCTGATTCAGAATCCCAGCCGAGACCTGGAGGTTCTGGGCGCGTAATGCCGAGAGCACCTCACTTCCGTTGAGATCGTTTGCCGCAACCTTGTCGGGTTCGAGCCAGATACGCATGGCGTACTCCCGGCCGCCCTGGAACTGCACATCTCCAACACCTTCGAGGCGCGCGAGAATATCCTTCACGTGCAAGGTTGTGTAGTTTGAGAGATACAGGTTGTCGCGCGATTTATCCGGCGAGTAGAGGTGAATGGCCAGGAGTATGCTCGGCGTCGCTTTCCTGACTTGCACACCGAGGCGCTGAACGTCTTCCGGCAACCGCGGCAAAGCGTCCTGGACGCGGTTCTGCGTCAGCATCTGTGCCACGTTCAGGTCGGTGCCAATTCGGAAGGTAACGGTAATGGTGAGCCTGCCGTCGCCGGTCGACTGACTGCCCATGTAGAGCATGTTTTCGACGCCATTGATCTGCTGCTCGAGCGGCGTCGCCACGGTGCGAGCCACAGTCTCCGCGGAAGCACCTGGGTACACCGTCGTGATCTGGACTGTGGGTGGGACGATCTCCGGATACTGCGCGACCGGCAGGATTGCGAGCGCACCGAGCCCGATGAGCGTCACGAAAGCGCTCAGTACGGTCGCGAAACGAGGGCGGTCGATAAAAAAATGTGTCAGGCGCATGTTTTTGGCTCGCTTCTAGTCCCGACTGCCGTCGTAGCGGATTGTGCCGTCCTGAGTCGCGACTTTGATTCCGGGCGGGGCGTGCAGGAGTCCGCCCACGATTACTCGGTCGTTCGGTGCGAGCCCCGACGGGATCACTCTCAAACCCCCGCGGATATCTCCTACCTCGACTTGCTTTGGCGCCACGATCCCATCCGCGGAGACCGTCATAACCGTGTGTTGCGATTGGTCAGGCAGCACTGCGGTATCCGGTACAAGGAGTGTCGGTGAAGGAGTCGCGACGACTACTCGAACAAGAGCGAATTGGCCAGGCGTCAAAATAAGATCGGAATTCGGCACAGTGGCTCTGGCGCGAATCGTGCCGCTTGAACGGTCAAGTACGTTGTCCAGGAAATCGAATACGCCCTTCCGCGTGTACCGCTTGTCGTGGCCAAGCGCCACCTCAACGTTTTGGACATGCGCTCCCTTGAGGCGTTCGCGGTACGTGGAGTAAGTCAGGAAATCGGACTCGCTCATGTCAAAATCGAGGTAAATCGGATCAAGCGACACAAGTGTGGCGAGCAATGTAGTCGGACTGGTCGCGGTGCGACTGCCAGCAATCAGATTGCCCACGGAAACCAGATGCGTGCCCATGCGCCCTGTGAACGGCGCCGTAATCCGGCAATGGTCGAGGTCGAACTGCGCATCCCGGATACGGGCCTTCGCGTCCTCGACCGAAGCCCGGGCTGCACGTCGATCGGACGTGCGCTGGTCTACGTTTTCCACGGTTCCAGCGTTGCTCTGTTCCAGATCCTTGGCACGGTCAAGTTGTCGGTCGGCCAGTTCCAGTCGAGCCGACGCAACATCGAGCTGGGCAGTCGCCTCGGCGAGCGTAATCTCGTAGGGGCGAGGATCAATGGTGAAAAGGAGGTCCCCCTTCCGCACGATGTCCCCGTCCTTGAAAAATATTCCAGTGAGTGTGCCGCCTACCTGCGCCCGCAGCTCGACTTGCGAGACCGCCGAAAATTGACCAAGGAAGCCCAGCCGCGTGTCAAGGTCCTGCACCAGCGGCTTGCTCACCACGACTTGTGGAAGTGCAGCAGGCGGAGCAGCGGCGGAACTTCCGTTCGCGCCAGGCGAATACTTGAGCCATGCACCCAAAATGACTATTCCGGCTAGGCCAGCGGCAACCCATAACTTGGCCGACGCTCGTCGATTGGTTGGCCCTCCCTTGCTTTCCGCCCGCTCGTCCGACGTCAGTTCCGTTCCCGTCACCATTTCCTTAGTTCTCCTAGATGTATTGTTCTTATTATCTGCACAATTAAACTCAAAAAAAGTTAGTGCGGCTTTGCCCGGATCTGATCAACCAGATCTGAAAGGGATATTTTCGCGAGTGATCGCTCGAAGCTGTACTGAGCTTGGGAAAGAACCCCCGACATGCACTCCTTGAGGTTGCGGCTGACCGGACACCTCTTCTCGACCGGATACGAATGAATCGCAAAGGCCGGTGGTGCGGCACTGGCACGATATATGTCCAACAGCGTGATCTTTTGCGGCGGACGCGCAAGCACGGTAGCTCCGCTCTGGCCCCGCTTTGTTTCGACCAATCCCGCTTTCGAGAGCTTGGAGAGCGACTTTCGAACAAAAGTGGGATCTGCGTTCACGCTGTCTGCCAGGGTCGCCGAGGAGATTTCCTCGCCGCGGTAGTAACCGAGAGCAGCCATGATGTGCGCGGCAACCGTAAACTGGACGCTCTTCACTGACATGGTTTCTTCCTTCCCGGTATGTGATGATAATCGTCACAGTTGGTTTCATATTTTTTCTTTTCGCATACGTTTCCGTTCTTGCTGGGCGGAATCGGCTCAGCTGGCCCTTGGCACTTTGAACCGATATTTGTTGATTTTGAACCGCTTGATTTTCGAATCGAGCGTTCGAGCCGGCAGTCCTAGTTTTGTGGCTGCGCCTAACGGGCCCGAGACCCGTCCATAACATTCCGTTAGTGCGGCTTCAATCATTTCCTTCTCCTGCCGCGCGAGCACGCGATTCAGAGCACTCGGTCGGCTTCGGGCCACTGGGAGTTCGCGCCGAAGCCAGGTTTCGTCCACGGAAAAGGTCTCGCCATCGCACAGGATGACGGCGCGCTCAATTACGTTCTGCAGTTCACGAATGTTCCCGGGCCAGTCGTATGCCTGTAATAATCCAAGACTTTTCTTATCGATCGTTTCGAATTTCTTCCCAGCCTTCTTGCCGAACCGGTCAATGAAATACTCCACCAGCAATGGAGTGTCAGCTACGCGTTCGCGTAACGGCGGCACATCGATAGGAACTACATTCAATCTATATAAAAGATCTTCACGAAATTTGCCGTCGGCTACGAGCGCGTTCAAGTCACGATGAGTAGCTGCAATTATCCTGACGTCGATGGGAATGGCCTTATTACTACCCACGCGTTCGATTTCACGCTCCTGCAGCACCCGTAACAATGCGACTTGAATCTCGGGAGGCAAGTCGCCAACTTCGTCCAGAAAAATTGTCCCGCCGTTTGCCGATTCGAACCGTCCGAGGCGTCGTTGGGTTGCACCGGTGAAAGCGCCCTTCTCGTGACCGAAAAGCTCGGAAGCAATTAGCGACGGTGGGATGGCAGCGCAATTCACGCCGATGAATGCCCGGTCCGCGCGATTGGATCGCTTGTGGATGCCGCGAGCTATCAGCTCTTTTCCTGTACCGGTTTCGCCGAGAATCAAAACCGTCGAATCGGAAGACGCCAGTTTCGTAACTTGGCGTAGAACTTTACGTAGCGCTTCCGAGGAGCCGACGATGTCCTCGAACATCGAGTCACGATCGATTTGCTCTCGCAACGCCAGGTTTTCATTGCGTGTCCTTTGCTCCGCTCGGACACGGTCATCGATGTCAGTTCCGGTTGCGTACCAGCGAGTCACTTGCCCCTGGTCATTTCGGAAAGGATTGTAACGAATGAGAAACCAACGATATTGGCCGTCTTTCCGACGAGCCCGTTGTTCAATTTCGAACGGAACTCCCCGACTTAGAGCAGACTTGCGCTCGTCTCGTAATCTCTCCAGGTCGTCGCGGTGGAAGATTCGTTCCCGAAAGTGCGGAGCAATCACATCTTCCGCCGCCAGACCGGTGTAGTCGAGCGTCGCTTGGTTGGCGTAGATGGGGGCTCCCGACGGATCCTGGACGACAATCGCCTGCGGTATTAAGTCGGTGATGCGACGAAGTTCGCGTTCATCTTCTCGGAGCTTCGCTTCTGTTTGCTTGAGGGTTTCGATATCGGTGCACGTTCCGTACCATCTAATAATCTTGCCGGTCTCGTCCCGTAGCGGCTCAACCCTCATGAGAAACCAGCGAAACACCCCGTCATGGCGACGGAGACGCGCTTCCATTTCGCCGGGTTCACCCGACGCCAACAGGCCCTGCCATTTCTGCAGCAACAGGACTCGGTCCTCTGGGTGGATGGCAACTTGCCAACCCGAACCATAGGACTCTTCAGCAGAAAGTCCCGTGTATTCGTGCCAACGTTTGTTAAGGAACTCGTTCGAACCATCCGGCAGAATGGACCAGGCCAGTGTCGGGATCGTATCGATCACCTGCCGAAGTTTCTTTTCCGAATTTCTTAGCTCCTCAAGTGCTCTCTCGAGTGCCTCTTGCGATCGCTGGTATTTCACAGAAGCCATCGCGGGATTATAAGTCATCTTTCCTGATCAAAAAGGAATTCCTGACAAATCAGGACGGTATGGAAGTCCAAGTTAAACAAACACAGGCTATTGCGAATGGTCTGCGAGTTGCACTGCCGTCATTGTCTCCGGAGCCGGTAGAAAAATGACGCTGCGGATTGAACGGATCCAAGGGGGATTGCGGCTCAGCGGTGAATTTCGCGTTGGGCAGCTGGATCAAGTCAAAACCGAAATCGACCGCTGCAAATCGCCAGTCGTTTTGGACTTGGAGGAATTGGATCTCATCGATCTCGAAGGTGTTCGTTTTCTCAATGCGTGTGAAGCGAAGGGGATTTCGATCCTGCATTGTTCGCCTTACATCAGGGAATGGATGCTGCAGGAGCGAGGTCGGCAAAAAGAACATCCAGAGCCGTAAACGGAGGCGACTCACCTCAATGAAGCACAAAATAGCCGATCGCCTTATAGAAGCCGGTGTCCGTAAAAGGAGAAAGGTAGAACAAAATGAAACCTAACGGGAGAAACGTCATGACGAAGCTTTATGCCGTTGCTGCACTTGTCTTTCTGCTGATGGGTGCGACTCTGAACGCTGCCGCGGCGGGCCCCGCCCCGAATGGCATCAAGAACGTGGTCTTGGTGCATGGTGCATTCGCCGATGGCTCCGGCTGGGAAGCCGTCGCGAAGATCCTCGAGAAGGATGGCTACACGGTGTCGGTTGCGCAGCCTCCTGAAACCTCCTACGCCGACGACCAAAAGTACACGAAGGCCGCCATCGACGCCATGCGCGGGCCGGTCGTGCTGGTCGGCCATAGCTACGGCGGGTCCATCATCAGCGAAGCCGGCAATGATCCAAACGTTGCGGCACTGGTCTACATCGCCGCATTTGCACTCGATGAAGGTGACAGCTGTGCGTCGATCGAACAGGCCCTGCCGCAAGCGTCCAAGGCATTCAAGCCGGATAGCAACGGGAACTGGTGGATAGACGAGACGCATTTCGCGGCCGACTTCGCGGCGGATATTCCCCCCGCCGAGTCCCACTACATGGCTATATCGCAGGTGCCGATCTCCACCGATTCGTTCACCCACAAGGTCACATCGCCCGCCTGGAAGACCAAGCCCACTTGGTACATGGTGGCCACCGCAGACCGGTCGATCAATCCGGATCAGGAGCGCATGATGGCGAAGCGCGCCCATGCCAAGACGATCGAAGTGAATGCCAGCCATGTGGCCTACATGTCTCATCCGAAGGAAACAGCCAAGCTCATCGAAGAGGCTGCCACCGCAGCGCCCGTTAATCGATAGCCGAAATGTTGAACAAGGGCTTTATTAGCCCCAGCGCGTGCCCGCCATGCTGAACCCGCCTCGCTCGATAGTGGGCCTCCGCCGATCCTGACGACTACATCGGCGGAGGCCCGGATGAATGTCGTCATCCGAGGAGAACACAATGAAGGATCGCATTACCATAGAAGGCCGGGACGGCGCGTTTGGCGCTTATATCTCGCAACCGAAGACCTTGCCGGCTCCCGCCGTCGCCGTTCTGCACGAGGTGTTCGGGGTGAACGCCGACATTCGCAAAACCTGCGACGAACTGGCGGAACAAGGCTTCCTTGCGGTCGCGCCCGACCTATTCTGGCGTCAGGAGCCGGGCGTCGACCTCAGCGTCACCTCCGAACCCGACTGGCAACACGGCCTTCGTCTCTATCAGGCCTATGACCGAGATGCCGGCGCCAGGGACGTTAAGGACACCGCCAACGTTGTGGTCAAGCTCCACGAATGCAGCGGCAAGGTTGCCGTCCTCGGCTATTGCCTCGGCGGGCTGATGACCTTCCTGACGGCCGTGCGCCATGGCGTCGATGCTGCGGTCGTCTATCACGGCGGTGACACTGAGAAATATTTGGGCGAGGTCGACGGGCTTAATGCGCCGCTGCTGATGCATCTGGCCGAGGAGGACGAGTTCATTTCCAAGCCTGCGCAAGCTGCGATCAAGACGGCGCTTGCCAGAAAACCAAACGCGACAGTCTACAGCTATCCGGGTCAGCATCACGCCTTCGCTCGGCATAATGGGACGCACTACAATGCAGCAGCGGCTGCGCTCGCCAACGGGCGGACAAGCGAATTTCTACATCAACAACTGCGGTGACCTTCGGTCGCTGCCACAACCTATGAGCTTGAGAGCAGCCACGTGCCCATGCTCTCCAACCGGAACGGGTGATCGATGTAATCCGTACCGCCGCAAAATCTGTTCAAGGAGCGCGGCAACAGCCTAAAGCGCGTCAGGGTTATGTTTTAGCTTCGGGGTTATCTTTGGCTACGGTGCTTCAGCGGTTTAGACAAGTTTTCAGCGAGCGGGTTCATTCAGGTCAGTGAGCCGTTCTTCCTGGATGACGGGCAACCCGGAAGTCATCGGTTCGTCCTTCTGATTAGTACCGACAAACGCGCCAGCAGTGACCAACCAATCGCTAGAGGGAAGCCGACTTTTCAGGAGTAATTCTTGATTAAATTCCGGATAGCTAACAACCCTCAGCGCTCAGACCTGAGGCCTAATTGTGCTTCAAACGCCGAACTGTCTCAGATGATGATCGATGTGTTTGTACATTAAAATGGCCCACTGCTGC
>WNFE01003171.1_pt1 | contig 12207 bp, 11 predicted proteins | sample 5400451 | NCBI WGS metagenome assembly WNFE01 (sample SAMN13153344, study PRJNA577476) | soil metagenome | isolation source: 200 cm saprolite under Douglas fir tree site 2 hole 2 | place: USA:California | collected 2015-04-18
CTCTATCCCCTGGCCGCCGACTACTACGTGCCGTTCCCCGACGGGTCCCACCTGCTGCTGACCAAGGATCCCCAGCAGGCCTTCGCCGCCATCGCCCGCTTCTCCCGGAAGGACGCCGACGCCTGGCCCCGGTTTTCCGCCCTGCTGGCCCGGGTGGCCCGGCTCGTCCGACCGCTGCTCCTGATGACGCCGCCGGCGGTGGGCGCCAGGTCCCCCGAGGACCTGCTCGAGCTGGCGCGCTTCGCCTGGAAGCTGCGCGGCCTGGATGTGACGGGCACCGCCGAGTTCGTGAAGGTGATGACGCTCTCGGTGGCCGAACTCCTGGACGAATGGTTCGAATCGCCGCAGGTCAAGGCGGCCCGCTGCGTCTCCGGTGCCATCGGGACCTACGGCGGGCCATACACCCCGGGCACCGCCTACGTACTGCTGCACCATTACCTGGGCGAGGTCGACGGCCAGATGGCGGAGGGGGCGTTCGTGCGGGGCGGCATGGGGGCGGTCTCGGCGGCCATCGCCGCCGATGCCCGCGAGCATGGGGCCGAGATCAAGGCCGGGACCCGGGTGGTCCGCATCCTGGCGCGCGACGGCCGGGCCGAGGGTGTGCTCTGCGCCAACGGCACCGAGTTGCGGGCGGCCTGTGTCGTCTCCAGCGCCCACCCCCAGCTGACCTTTGGCGAGTTGATCGAGGCCGCCCAGCTCCCGGAGTCCTTCCGCACCGCCATCGCCCGATACAAGTCCCGCTCCGGGACGGTCAAGATCAACCTGGCGCTAGGTGAGGCGCCGCGCTTCGACGGGCTATCCCAGGAGGAGTCCGCGCTAGCCGCCCGCTCCTTCATCCAGTTGTGCGACTCGATGGAGTACCTCGAGCGGGCCTTCGACGACGCCAAGTACGGGCGCCCATCGGCCGCCCCCTACTCGGACGGGGTGCTGCCCACCATGGCCGACGACTCGCTGGCGCCGCCCGGCAAGCATGTCATGAGCTGCTTCACCCAGTACGTCCCGGCCGCCTGGTCGCAGGCAAGCCACGCGCCGGAGCTGGAAGCCTACGCCGACCGGGTGATCGACGGCTATGCGCGCTTCGCCCCCAATCTCAAGTCGGCCATCGAGCAGCGCGAGGTGATCGGCCCCTACCAGATGGAGCAGGAGTACGGCCTGGTGGGAGGCAACATCATGCACGGCGACCTCACCCTGGACCAGCTCTTTTCCTGGCGGCCGGTGGCCGGGTACGCTGACTATCGGACGCCGCTGCGCGGCCTGTACCTGTGTGGCGCCGGCACCCATCCGGGCGGCGGCGTCAGCGGCATTAACGCTCGCAACGCGTCCCGGGAGATCGTGAGGGATTGGAAACGCCTGAAGAGAAGCCTACCCACCCCAGTCTGAAGGCCCAGACGGACGGCCCATGGTTCCTGGGGCCGGCCACTTTCATGAAGGCCCCGGCCCTCAGCGAGCCGGCCGAGCTCGACCAGTGGAAGCCCGACGTGGCCGTGGTGGGCGCCCCCTGGGACGATTCGACCACCTACCGGCCGGGGGCCCGCTTTGGACCGCGGGCCGTGCGGACCGCCAACTACCAGCCGCCCACCTGGCACCTGGACCTCGAGGTGGCGCCCTTCGACGTGTTACGGGTGGTCGACTATGGCGACGCCGTCTGCAACCCCGGCCTCCCCGAGCAGGCGCACGAGGCCATCCGGCAGCGGGTGCACGAGGTGGCGTCCCGCCGAATCGTCCCGCTGGTGATCGGGGGCGACCACTCGATCACGTTTCCGTCGGCCACGGCGGTGGCCGACGCCTACGGGCGCGGCCTGGTGGGGATGGTCCACTTCGACGCCCACGCCGACACCGGCGACGCCGGCTGGGGCGGCTTTCTGCTGTCGCACGCCACGCCGATGCGGCGGTTGATCGAGTCGGGGGCGATTCCAGGTCACAACTTCGTCCAGGTCGGGTTGCGCGGCTACTGGCCAGGGCCGGAGACCTTTGCCTGGATGCGGGAGCAGCGGATGCGCTGGCACCTCATGGGCGAGCTCCTGGACCGCGGCGTCGAAGTGGTGGTCGCCAAGGCCATCGAGGAAGCGCTCGATGGCCCCGAGTTCATCTATCTGTCCGTCGACATCGACGTGCTGGACCCGGGGTTCGCGCCGGGGACGGGCACGCCGGAACCAGGCGGCATGCAGCCGGCCGACCTGCTGCGCGCCATCCGCAACATCGCGCTGCGGACCACGCTGGTGGGCATGGACGTGGTGGAGGTCTCGCCGCCCTACGACCAGGCCGAGGTCACCGCCCAGAACGCCAATCGCTGTATGCTCGAGGCCATTTCGGCGCTTGCGAAGAAGAGAGGAGGGGTCGCCACACCGTGAGCACACAGGTCCAGGAGATCGCGCCGGCGCGGGTCGCCGAATTGATCGCCAGGGAGGAGGCCGCCTTCCGGAGGCGCCGGCCGAAGTCGGACGCCATGTGGCAGGAGGCCCGCCGGGTGATCCCGCGAGGGGTGCCCTCCACCTTCCAGGACGCGGCGCCCCAGCCGCTCTTCGTCGACCGGGGCAAGGGCAGTCGGGTATGGGACGTGGACGGGAACGAGTACGTCGACTTCCACAACGGGTTCGGGGTCATGGTGGTCGGCCACGCCCACCCGCAGATCGTGCAGGCCATCACCGAGCGAGCCGCCCGGGGCACCCACTTTGCCCAACCGGTGGCCGACGACGCGGTGGTCGCCACTGAGCTGGTGCGGCGGTTCCAGCAGCCGCTCTGGCGCTTTACCAACAGCGGCACCGAATCGACCCTGGATGCGGTCCGCATCGCCCGGGGCTTCACCGGCCGCGACCGGATCCTCAAGATCGAGGCCTCCTATCACGGCCACCATGACGCCCTATCGGTCTCCGTGGAGCCGCCACCGGACCTCATGGGCCCGGCCGATGCCCCCGTGTCGGTCCCCCATAGCGCCGGCATCCCGCAGGCCGTGGTGAACCTGACGACGGTGGTGCCGTTCAACAACCTGCCGGCCATGGAGCGGGCCTTTGAGCGCCATCCGGGGGAGGTGGCCGCCGTCATCCTCGAGCCGGTGATGATGAACATCGGCATCGTACCGCCGGATCCTGGCTACCTGGCCGCGGTGCGGGACCTGGCCCACCGCCACGGCGCGCTGCTCATCTTCGACGAGGTGAAGACCGGCGTCACCATCGCGCCGGGAGGCGCCACCGAGCGGTTCGGCGTGACCCCGGACCTGACGGCGCTGGCCAAAGCCATCGGGGGCGGGCTGGCCTGCGGCGCTATCGGGGGCCGGGCCGACGTGATGGCCTTGATCGAGGACAAGAAGGTGATCCAGCTCGGCACCTTCAACGGCAATCCCCTCACCATGGCCGCCGCCCGGACCACACTGCTCTCCATCCTGACGCCGTCCGGGTACGCGCATCTCGATGCCTTGAGCGAGAGCCTCCAGGGTGGCCTGGACGCGGTCATCAAGGAGTACGACCTCCCCTTCCACGTGATCGCGATGGCGGCCCGCGGCTGCGTCACCTTCCGCCAGCAGCCGGTGCGCAACTACCGCGATTACCTGACCATCGACAAGCGGTGGGCCTACGTGTCCTGGCTGTACCAGTCCAACCGCGGGGTGCTGATGGCCCCCGGTGCCGAGGAGAACTGGACGCTCTCCGTTCAGCACAGCGAGTCGGACGTGCAACGGTACGTGGACAACTTCCGCGAGCTGGCCCGCGACCTGTCCGGCTAGCCGCGGGCCTAGGACGTTTCTTCGCGCACGCCGGCGGTCAGCCCGCCGATGACGCCCGCGGCCGCGCCAATTCCCACCCCTGCGGCAATCGCGATCAATGAGGCGATGATGGCGACCGTTCGGAAGACATCGACTGAGGGGACGGCCGCCGATGTCTGCGACTTCGCGCATTGCACCATTTGATTGGCGTCGCCCAGCGCCAGCACGAGGAGGATCACCCCGGCAATGCCGGACACCGCGCCCACCACCACTCCGGCTAGCGCCGCGGCGCTATTCGGCTGGCCCGCCTTGACGGTGGCGCGGCCGGCCAACGCGGCGACGAGCACGAACAGCGCGAACCCCAGGTAGGGCAGGGACCCGGCCGCGCCTGGATGACACAGGTCCGAGCCGCGCAGGGCGCGGCCGGCGAGGTTGACGACCAGGGTGACCAGCGCCGCCACGGCGCCGTAGGTCAGACCATTGCGGAGCCAGGCCGGCTGGGTGCTCACTCGCCCGCCAGTGTAGACGGCGCTGTTCTCGGTCTCATCACCCCTCGCATCGCGAGGAACGGCCTACTCAGTCAGGTCACCGTCCTTCCAACGCCTGAACGCGCGCAGCAAGACCTCCTGGGCATCGCGTGGGATCGAGTCCTGGCTGAGCCGACCCACCACCTGGATGGTCATGCGCATCTGAGCAAGATATGCCGTGCATCCGTCACAGTCACGCAGGTGCGCCTCGAACCGTACCCGCTCGGAGGCTGAAAGGGTCCCCTCCAGGTAATCGGTTACGAGTTCCACCAGTTCCTGGCAGGTCAACTCGCCACGGGCGGCGCTCGTGCCATTCGTCGTCATCATTGCTTCAAGTAGCCTTCGAGAGCCGCCCGAACTCTTGAACGAGCCCGGTGCAGGAGAACCCTCTGATTCGTCTCAGAAATGGACAGAACGTTACAGACTTCCGGAGCCGACCACCCCACCACATCGCGGAGGGTGATAACCTCCCGCTGCGTTGGCGGCAGTGCGTCGATCGCGTTACGGACATGATTCAGGGTTTCGTTGGAGAGTAATCGTGCTTCGGGGATCCCCGACCAACTGAGGGGTGGCGATGCCCAGGTCCGTGGCCGGGGATCATGGTCACCCTGGAAGCGGGCTGGATCGACGACGGGAGCGGTCTCATTCTCCCCTTCCAGGGACGAGAAGCCGACTGATCGGGCTTCCTGCACGGCCCTACTCTTGGCACGGTTCATGACAATGCTGAAGATCCACGTCTTCAGCGACGACCTGGCTTCGAACCGGCCAATGCCTCGCAGGACCCCCAACCAGGCCTCCTGAACGACTTCCTCGGCCACGGCCCGATTGGCGACGTACGCGAGTGCCACCTGCCGCATGGAGGCGTGGTATCGGTCAACCAGTGCCGCAAAGGCAGCTTCGTCAGCCCTCTGCAGCGCGTTGACAAGCTCGAGTTCTTCGAGCCGCGCTGCGGGAAAGTCCGCCGCCCGTTTCACGCCACCGACAGGATAGCAGCGCCGCCAGGCTCAGCCGTCCGCCCCTCCGCCTGTAACGCCTTGTCTTTTGCCGGGACTAAGCCACGAGAGCACCCATGAGCCGAGCGAGACCGAACCAGATAGGCAGCGCCTGGCTGGCCATGCCTGCGATCGCGTTCGCGCTGGTCAGCTTGACGATCGGCCTGGTCGCCCGGCAGACGATTCGATCGCCCTACTCCAGCCCGTTCCTCCATCTGTTCTTCAGCGACACGCTTCACATGAAGGTATGGTTGGTCACCGTCGCGCTGGCCCTCGCGTTCGCTCAGCTTTTGACGGCTTCTCGCATCTATCAGCTCTTGCGGTTTCCTCCGAAAGGACGCTTCTACAACCTGGTTCATCGCTGGTCAGGTCGCACCGCCATTCTGCTCACGGTCCCGGTCGCGTATCACTGCATCTTCTTGCTGGGTTTCGGGACCTACAGCACGCGGGTCTACGTTCACTCCGCACTCGGATCGGCGATCTATGGAGCTCTGATCGCGAAGCTGATCATCGTACGTTCGAGCGGCTTTCCCGGTTTCGCCCTTCCCCTGGCTGGAGGCATGCTGTTCTCGATCGTCCTCGGATTGTGGTTGACCTCCGCGCTATGGTTCTTCCGAGTGGCCGGCATCGGTATTTAACCCGGATCCACCGAGCGGACGAAGCAGATTGGGATGCGGGGCGAGATGAGCCGAAGGCGGCGACGAGCACGCGAAGGCGCGCACCCGTTGGTGCGTAACTGAACGCGCGCAGGAGCCAACGCACGGATCGCTCGCATCCGCGCCCAAGATGCAAGTTCGTTTCGGTGGATTCGGGTTTAACCCGCCGCCTTCGATGCTGGGCCGAGCCCCGACATCACTGTAACGATCGAGCCTCTGAAGAGACCAATACCCAGCGGCTCGGATCCGGGTCCGGAACCAGGCTCAGCCGCAGCAGGTCATAACAACAGGGAGGAACGGAATGAATCTTCGTTTACTCGGGGTCATTGGTATCGCTGGTCTAAGCCTGATCGGCGGATCGACGGGAGCGGCGGCGGCATTCCCGAACCAGTTGCCGTTCATGTGCTTTAACACCGCCCACACGTTCCACCAGGTCTTCGGCCCGAATAGCTTCTTCCTCAACTCGAATCAGCAGGGACCGACGGGCTTCCAGGAGAACCCGCCGACCTCTAAACCCACGGTGACGTTTCCCTTGCGCCTCGGAACCGCCGCCGGCCATACCGTGTACTACGTCGTCACCGACGCCTCGACTCAGACGGTGGCCCAGAACCTCGGCGTGAACTACACGCCGAAGCTGGCCAACGCGGCGGGGACGTCTGCCGTGCAACTCTCATCGTCGAGCGACCCCACCTCGATCAACGTGCCAGGGGACGTCGATTTCTCCCCCACGCACGTGCTGGTTCCTAGCGCGACCGGATTTCCGCCCCTGGCGGCGGCGCCCGGAGCGGTCGGCAACGCAGGGTACAGCCCCCTGGTCCAGCTGCCCACCGGGGTCGTCATCAATGCGCCCCAGATCGGAGACGGAGCCAATACCAACGGCGCGGACAAGGCCCACTGGGCGGACAAGGTCGAGAGCGTCGATGCTGTAAATAGAACAGTGAGCTACGACGAGACCAACGGCTGCTATGAGGACCAGAGCGTCCACTACGTGTCGACCGACTCGTCCGCTGCGGGTCCGGCCGCCATCGAGGACGTGACCTACGCGCCCGCTCTCGGCAACGTGCCGTCCGCAGAGTGCGGGACCAACGACATCAATGTCAACGGGCCGTTCATCAATCCGGGTTGCGCGCGGGAGAGCCTGATCGCCTTCACCAATGGCCAGACCGGCCAGGACAACACGCAGCGCCAGGGTTTGAACGCGGCCATCCTTGACCAGGAGTCGCCGCTCAACATCCTGGAGGACGTGCCCAACAGCGGGGGCCAGTTCAATTACAGCCCGATGTGGGACATTCACCTGGTCCAGTGGAATGACTCGGTGCCAGTCGCCAACCGGCTGCGGCAGGCGGACTTCGCCAGGGCTGAGGCCTTGGTCGGCTCACAGGCCCAGAGCATCACGGCTCAGGGAACCATGAGCAATACCTTCCAGGCAACCGGCTTCATCGTGGACTGCCCGCTCATCAGCATCTTCGCGAACAACTAGAGCCAGGTTTGGTTGTTGCTTGGGTTGCCGCGCTACCCAAGCAACAACACTCCTCGATTTCCCTCGGGTAGACGAGCGCCGGCAACCTGCGATTTCTCGGCTACTACGTGCCCGTGGGAGTGGACCATCGCCGGGCTGTACGTGTTCTACCTCAGCCCCCGGCTGCGATCTTAGGCCGGATCCGGGCTTAGCCCGCATCCATCGAATCGGGCTTGGCATGGGCCTTCGAGGTGCCGCCGGAGGCTGTCGATTCTGGGCGTCCCGAATCGTCCTTGTACCACGGGGAAGGAACGGATACCGCTGGAATCGGCCCCGGGTGTGGAGGATGAAGTGATAACCAGGCAAATCACAAAGCGAACGGGAATGGCCGGCCAGCTGGTTGGCGCCCTGGGGTTGCTGGCGCTCTGCCAGGGGCTGACCCCAGCCCTGGCCAGCGAAACCGCCCCCGCCAGGCCGGCGATCGGCGACACGACCGTCTTCGCCACTGTGCCAGCGCCGGGGCACCCGTTTGGCGTTGCCGTCGACAAGGACCGGATCTACATCTCGACCAGTGCTGGCGACTTCTTTGCCTCGCCGGCGACCGGCGGGCACCTCAACTCGGACGGTGAGCGGGTGTTCGCGTACGACAAGGGCGGGAACCTGGTCAGCACCACCAGCATCACGACCAGGCCCAACGCTGATATGGGCCTGTTCGGCCTTGCGCTCGACGGAAACCCAACGCCGACCCACCAGCTGTACGTCGCTGACATGAACGGGCGGATCCTGCGCCTCGGCCTCGGTCACGACGCCGCCGCCCCTGCGCTCTTCGCCCAGACGCCTCCCCCACTCAGCGCCGGGGGCTGGATGGCATCCATGTGGAACGACCTGACGTTCGACCCTGCGGGGAACCTGTTGATGACCGACGACAAGCCACGGCTGTGGCGCGTGACACCGAACGGCGCGCCCTCTATCTGGTTCGAGGACCCCCGGTTGACAGGCTTTTTCGGCTTTGCCGGCGGGCCGCTGGGCGGGAGGATCGACCCCACAGGCAAGTTCTTCTACTTCACGATCACCGTTTCGGCGACGTTCCCACTCGAGTCGGTCGTCTATCGGCTTCGACTGGCCGACCATCCGGTTGCAGCCGACCTCCAGCTGGTTCACCGTTTTCCGGCCGTCCCCGGCCAACCGCTGCCCCAGGCCACCGGCCTGGCCTTCGCGGAGTCCGGCAACATGTACGTGAGCCTGATCGGCCCCAACCAGATCGCGGTTCTGGACCCGTCCGGCAACGAGATTCGGCGGATCTCCAGCCCGCTCTTCGACTCGCCCTGGGGCCTGGCCTTTGTGGGCCAATCGTTGCTCGTCACCAACGCGGACATTCAACCCGTCGAGAGCCCTGCTCGCTGGAACGTGCTCAAGGTGTTCGTAGGCGAGGGCGGACTCGCCCTCAACAGGCCGAGGACGCCTGGGGTCGGGGACAGTCCGTAAGCAACGGCCTGCCGGGCTCACCCGGAAGGCTCTGTTGACTGGAGGTCCCCTTGGCGCCAGGGGGACCTCCACCGCTAGGGTATTTCCGGCTAGTGCCTCGGGTTCGGCCGGGGGCCGCCGGCACTGAGCGATCAGGTACTGGGCATCGGCGATCAAGCTTGAGGCGGCGGTTGGCGCTGCTGCCCTTGCCGCTCTGCGCCTTCACTTCGTCGATGAACGCCTGGTAGACATTGTCCGCCGGCTGCGGGAAACCAGCTCTAACTCAAGGCGCAACCTGGAGCGCGGTCGGTGCCGCGCTGAAGAACTGCGCCGGATCGATGGGCGAGTTGTCGACCCGCACCTCGAAATGCGTGTGCGGCCCCGTCGAGTTGCCGGAGGAGCCGACCAGCCCGATCAGCTGACCGCGTTTGACGGTGTCCCCAGGTTTGACGGCCCAGGTCATCAGGTGCGCGTACAGCGTGCGCAATCCGTCGCCGTGCTGCAGGATCACATAGTTGCCGTAGCCGACCAGGTCGCCGTTCTGGTCCGTCATCGGCCCGGCGAGCAACACGACGCCGTCGGCGGCGGCGAAGACGGGCGTCCCCAGCGGGACCGCGAGATCGATGCCGGTGTGGAAATGGGCAAACCCGGCATAAGCGGCTTCAAACAGGAAGGGCGAGGGCCCAAACTCCTGGGACACGACCGCATTCGGGATCGGCCACAGCAGCCGGCCCGTGCTCTTCAGCTCGGGGTCGAGGGGCGGCAGGGCCGCTGCCTGCACCACGGCGTTCTCCGCCCACACGGCCTGCTCGATCAGCGCCAGCACCGCCTCTGTCTTCATCTTCACCAGTTGGGCCCGGGCCGCAGCGGCGGCGGGAGTGTCGGTCTGGGCGGCGTCGAGCGACTGAATGGCCAGGTCGATGGCGGCCTGCAGCTGCTGCTGCAGCTGCTCCTGCTGCGCGACCTGCGCGGCCAGCAGACCGCTGGCCGCGTCGAGCTGGTCCCGGGCCGCCTGGCGGTGTGTGCGGGTTCGTTCCAGGTCTGCCTGCGAATGCTCGAGGGCGACCTCGTCGGCCTGCACCGCCTGGACCATGGCGTGTTCCTTCTCCACGATGACGTCGCTGTATCCCATGGCCCGCAACAACCCGACAAAGCCACCGACTTCCAACAGGGCGGCAAGATAACCCCGCTGGTCCTTGTAGAGACGCCGCACGGTGAGGGTCAACGTCCGCCGGTCCTGCTGCAGCTGGGCGGCGGCGGCCTGATGCTCGGCTCGCACCGTGTCCAGCTGGGCGTCCAGCGTGGCCAGCTCGCGGTCGGCGTCCGCCACCTTCTGAGCCAGCGCGAGCAGGTGGAGCTGGGCCTCGGCCAGGGATCGCTCCAGCATCAGGGCATGGCCCTCGGCGGCGGTCAGGTCCGCGATGATCTGACCCTGGGCCTCCCGGTTCTGCAGCGCGCCGGACTGGGCTGACGGCCCTGGCGTTGGCGCGGCCGAGGGGCTGGGCGCCAGTGTGGGCGACGGCCCTGCCGCGCTCGTCGCGGTGGTGCTGCCCAGGGCGGGGAGGGACGACGCCAGGATGATGAGCAGCGCCCCCGTCAGCGCGGCCGAGAACCGAGCTCCGGCGCGGAAAGTTTTACCTTTCCTGCGCGCATCTTTACATGTCTTCAGCGCGTGATCCACCACGAAAACTACGCCCTCCACCTTCCTGAACTGCCCGCCTCCGTGCCGGCGCCCGGCCACCCCCTGCCGTGTCGCCGCCTCGACCTCACAGTGTGCGACAATCGAGCCCTCGCTGTCCACGGGGCACGATCGGCTCGAGGGGGACCGATACGACGCTGCCGGTGAGTTTGTGCTAGGATTTCGCCCAAATCTTCTTGCCAGAAGGGGGAAGCTTATTGGCAAAGAGCCGGTTCATGACGCACACGGTTGTGCTCCTGGTCGCCGCTCTGATCCCAATCCTTCCGTCGTTTAGCAAAATCCAGCAAGTTGATACCGCGTACGGCGCGGGTTTGAGTAGCCCCGCCGCCGCACCCACCTCCAATGCCGCCGACGCCGTGACCATCGAGCGCGGGTTCATCCGCAAGCCCAGCACCGCCACGCCAGACCCGCCGGCTCGCCGGCCGGTGACGAGCTACACGGTCAAGACCGGCGACACCCTGGAGAACATCGCCGCCCAGTACGGGCTCACGGCGAACACCCTTCGTTGGTCCAACGGCCTGACCGACGATAGCGCCGTGCTGCCCGGGCGCGCTCTTGTGATTCCGCCGGCCAACGGCGTGCTGATCAAGGTCGAGGCCAGCACGGACCTGTCGGCGCTGGCCGCCCAGTACCACGTGGCCATCCAGGACATCATCGATTACAACTACGTGCGGGATCCCGCGCACCTGGTGCCGGGCAGCTACCTGATGGTGCCGGACGGGCAGGGGCCGGCCATCGCCCGGCGCGCCGGAAATCCGCGCACCGTCACCTTCAGCCACGAGACCGTGGTCTACTACGGCGCCGTCTACGGCAGTGCCAACCACTTCCCCTGGGGCTACTGCACGTGGTGGGTCGCCAACAAGCGTGCCGTGCCGTGGGGCGGCAACGCCTGGGAATGGTGGTATCAGGCCCGCCAGTACGGCTTCGCCGAGGGCCAGGTGCCCAAGGTGGGCGCCATCATGGTGCAGGGCATCACCGCCTGGTCGCCAGTGGGCCACGTCGCGTATGTGGAGTCGGTCAACCGCGATGGCTCCTTCACGGTCTCAGAGATGAACTACGGCCGTTGGGGTGTGGTCGATTTCCGGACCATTACCTCCATGCAGGACCTGGACCTGCTGGGCTTCATCTACTAGGAGACCGAGACCCCCTCCTTCCCCTCGCAGCAAGGGGGAGGAGATTATTCCGTGACGGACAAGGCCCGGCCGTTCAGGGTCGGAGAGAGCGTTACTGGCACGCCATGGCGCAGGGTCTGAGCCGCGTGGCAGGCTCGCTCCGCGTGAGTGACCAGCTGGCGCACGGCCGCTTCGGTGGCCGAGCTGACGACGTCCAGCGCGATGGTCACTTCCTCGAAGTAGGGAGCCGCCTCGTCCACATCGTATTTCTCGGTGTTGCGGAAGGTCGCCCGCACGTCAGCCGTCGCATCGGTGATCGGGACCTGGTAGAGGGGCGCGAACCGCGCCAGCTGGGTCAGCAGTCAAAAGGCGGTGCCCACCATGAGGTATTGCAGCGGCGACGGTCCCTGTTCCGTGCCGCCGCGGGCGATCGGCTCGTCGGATTCAACCACGAACTTGCCCATCCGCCCCTCGAGATGAACATCCTGGAGGATGCGGGCCACCGCCCGGGTGGTCGTGGTGCGCTGCGCATACGGTTTGCCGCTCATCTCCTGCCGCAGGCGCAGGATCTCGCGCATTTGCTTGTCGAGATCGACCCGAC
>WNFE01008725.1_pt1 | contig 12206 bp, 6 predicted proteins | sample 5400451 | NCBI WGS metagenome assembly WNFE01 (sample SAMN13153344, study PRJNA577476) | soil metagenome | isolation source: 200 cm saprolite under Douglas fir tree site 2 hole 2 | place: USA:California | collected 2015-04-18
CGGTGTGGCCACAAGTTTTTCAGCGCGAAACGAGCTGTCCAGCGTGAGTGTCAGTTCTCCAGCCAGCAAACGTGCCGTGCGCGTTTCCGCTTCCACTGGGCCTAAGAGATGCATGGTCCGCGAATCCCGTCCAAAATCGAGGCTCCTTCCGGTGAGATGAACGGGGTCTTGCGCACCCTCCTTCGCGGTTTTTTTCGCTGCCGCGTTGCTCGCCGGCGGCGTAAGAAACAGATTCACATCCCTCAGCAGTCGCACCGCCCCTTCTTCAGAGTGGTATTCCACTCCCACGGCTTGTCCATTCCCATTCGGAAAGACGAACTTCACCGGCTGGTCCGTCTGCGCCGTCCCAGTGGCGCGGTTAAATGTCACCCCGCGCGTTTCCACGTGCACTTTCTGCTCCGCCGATCTGTCCCGCTTCTTGGCCGCCCGCTCCGCTTCCGCGGCGCTCTGGAGGTCGAACTGCACTTCGCCGCTGCAGAGGATGCTTCCACCCACTTTTTCGTATTGGCAACTCTGCGTATGAATTGTGTCGTGCCGCTCTCCCGTCTTTCCAAAGATGGTGATTTTCACGTCCTCCAGCAAGCTCGCATCCTTATCCTTGAAATCCGTGGCCTTTGACGCTTCCACAGTAAATATCTTTTGGTTCCCGGCTGCCTTCGAAAATGTGATGCCACTCTCCAACCGCGTCACATCCCGCGGCGCTGGCGGCGGTGCCTTTTCCTTTTCTCGATGCGCGACCCATTTGCGCTCTAGATACACTCCAATAGTCATGCTCGCCAGCAGCAATGCTGCTGCCGCTGACCAGCGCGCATACTTGGCGGCTTCGCTTCTCCTCATGATTTCAGTTAAGCAGAATTTCAGCGGACTGTATAGAAGTGGAAGAACGTGATCAGAAGCAGGCTCACCCCGCCGAATCGGCGGCCGCGGTATTGGGCAAAATCCCGATATTCGCCGCCGCCACGCTATCCCGTCTCGAGTTTTTCACCAGGTACATGGCCTCATCCGCGAGGTGCAGCAATCCTTCTTTGGTGCGCGAATCCATGGGATACGAGGCCACGCCCATGCTGGGCGTGAGCCGGATGTCCAACCCTTGTGCGGTAAGCCAGGTGCTTTCGCGGATCAATTTGTGCAAGCGCCGCGCCACGTTCAAGGCATTATCTTTCGAAGTCTGCGGCAGCAAGATCACAAACTCGTCTCCGCCATAGCGGAACGCGAAATCGATCAGCCGGCAATGCTCCTTCAGGGCGTTCCCGATCTCCGCCAGCAGCCGCGACCCGACCAAGTGTCCGTGCGTGTCGTTCACCTGTTTGAAATGGTCCAGGTCGATGAACACGATCGAGAATTCGTAGTTGTAGCGCTGCGACCGGTAAATCTCCGTCTCCAGGATAAAACCCATGTGCCGCGCGTTATACAGCGACGTGCAATCGTCGGTGATGGTCAGCTCGTGAATTCTCTTCACGTGCCGGGCGTTCTCCAGCGCAATGGCCGCGAAATCCGCGAGCGCCTCGAGCAGCTTCAGGTCCCGCGGATCAAACCCTTCCGGCCCGATGCAATTGATCAGCTCGATGACCCCCAGGCAGGTGTCGCGAAACCTCACCGGCACCGCCACAATTGACTGCGTCTCCGTCTTGGTCTTCTCATCCACCTTCGAGAAAAATCGCGTGTCCTTGGTGGTATCCGGCACCACCACGGTTTCCCCGTGCTGTGCGACCCACCCTGCGATTCCCTGTCCCATCTTGATGCGCACGTCCTTCAGCGCCTGCGACGCTTTTCCCACGGCCAATTCAAAGTACAGCTCCTGTTTAGCCTCATCCAGCAGCAGCAGCGACCAATTGTCCGGGCGCAGAAACTCATCGATCTTCTCCATAATTGTGCGGAGAACCTGATCGAGCTCCAGGGAGGACGTCAGTGCCTTCCCCAACTCCTGGAAGACGGCGACCTCCCCCTTTTCCCGCTGCCCGGAGGCCACCGCCAGATTGCGGCGGCGCTCCACGGCCGGAAACTGTTTTACTTCTTCCACGTCTGGTTGAACCCTGTCCTTTTTATTCTTACAGCCCTTCCTTCTTCCCCAGGTTGCGGAGCCTGCCCGGCTTGTTCTCGTCCGGTCGGCTCGCAAAATACACCAATTCGTCCAATCCTCGCCGACAGTAGCGATTCTCCGCCAGTATAGACTCGTCTCAAAAATCCGCGCAACTCGCTCGTGGTACAGGCGTTGCCATCTCGCCATCCTTGATGCTCTAGACCGGCCGCTCCCCGTCACAAACAAGCTAGATCGGCACACAATCGCTGCCGTTGCCCTTTTGATTGACTTGCACCTGCACACTAACTAACATCCATGCCTAACAGGACATGGCCGCAATGGTTGGCCGGACTATCTCTCACTACCGGATCCTGGAAAAGCTCGGTAGCGGGGGCATGGGTGTCATCTACAAGGCCGAGGATCTCGAACTTCGCCGATTCATCGCGCTGAAGTTTCTTCCCGAACAATTTGCCCGTGACCCTCTGGCCACTGAACGCTTTCGCCGCGAAGCTCGCGCCGCCTCCGCGCTGAGTCACCCAAACATTTGCACCATCTACGAAATTGGCGAGGTGAACGGCCAGTATTTCCTTGCGATGGAGCTTCTCGAAGGGCAAACGTTGCGGGACCGCATCGCCGGCGGGCATCTGGAAGTGGGTGAACTGCTGGACCTCGCCGTTCAAATCGCCGACGGCCTCGATGCGGCCCACGGTCAGGGTGTTATTCACCGCGACGTCAAGCCCGGCAATATTTTCGTGACTCGGCGCGGCCACATCAAGATTCTCGACTTTGGTCTTGCCAAGGTGACCCACGATCACTATCGCGTCGCCGAAGCCGTTGGCACATCCGCTCTTCCCACTGCTGCCGGCGCCACCCACGATTTCCTGACCACTCCGGGCGCCGCCGTCGGAACGATTGCCTACATGTCGCCCGAGCAGGCTCGCGGCGAGCCACTCGACGCGCGCACCGATCTGTTCAGCTTTGGCACCGTTCTCTACGAGATGGCTAGCGGCCACCGGCCATTCGCAGGCGAGACGTCCGCGGCCGTCTCCGATTCCATCCTGCACGCAACGCCCGCTCCGCTTCCGTCTGTGAATCCAGAAATCTCCGCAGAACTCGACCGCATCATCCGCAAGGCCCTCGAAAAGGACCGCGGGAAGCGCTTCGCTTCTGCGGCGAAGATGCGCGCGGAGTTCGTGAGCCTGCGCCAGCAGCGCATCATTGAATCGAGCGCGGCGATGCCCATCGTGAGAGTCGTGCGTAAGCCGTCGTTTATCGCTGGCGTGCTTCTGGTGCTCGCAGTCGCAGGAATCTCCACGAGTTTCGTCTTGCGCCACATCGCGCGCGTCAGCTGGGTACACGAGAAAGCCTTGCCACAAATCCAGCAGCTCGCCGTGCAGAGAAAGCCGATGGCTGCGTATCGTCTCATTCAGCAGGCGGATCTCTACGCCCCGGGCGACTCGGCGCTCAATAAAGTGAAAGCGGGAGTCTTGCTACCTGCATTAGTTCGAACCACTCCGCCCGGCGCCGACGTTTATTTTCGGGATTACAACGACGCTCCCACGGAGTGGGAACATCTGGGCAGGACCCCTCTCGAAAACGTCCGCTTACCTGCGGGGATTTTCGCTTTCAAATTGACCATGCCTGGCTTCGAAACCGTTGAAGGGTCCACCGAATTCGCTCGAATTGACCTTGCACTCGACCCCATCGGAAGTCTGCCTCCGGGAATGGTGCACGTTCCCCGCGGCAGCGTAGACCTGGCCGGGAACCCCGACGTGAAACTGGACGATTTCTTTATCGACAAGTTCGAAGTCACGAACCGCGAGTTCAAGAAATTCGTGGATGCGGGCGGTTACCGGGACCCAAAGTACTGGAAACTGCCTTTTGTCAAGGACGGTCAAGTACTCACCTTTAAGGAGGCTATGCCCCTCTTCCGCGATCAGACCGATCGTTCCGCCCCTTCCACTTGGGAGTTCGGCAGCTACGCGCAGGGTCAGGACGATTATCCGGTCAGTGGCGTCAGTTGGTATGAAGCCGCGGCCTACGCGCAGTTTGTCGACAAGAGTGTGCCAACCGTTTTCCACTGGTATCGTGCGGCACGGATGGGTATCTATTCGGACATCCTTCCTCTGAGCAATTTTTCAGGAAAGGGGCCGGCGCCAGTTGGCAGCTATCGGGGCCTCGGACCTTATGGCACCTACGACATGGCCGGCAACGTCAAAGAGTGGTGCCTCAACGCCGTGGGAGACCGCAAGTACATCCTCGGTGGCGCTTCGACGGATCCGCCCTACATGTACCAGCAGCGCGATGCGCGCTCCCCCTTCGATCGTTCGGCAACCAATGGCATTCGGTTGGTGAAGCTCCCCCACGCGGGAGCGCTTCCCGAACCACTCACCGCCTCGGTCAGTTATCTGTCATTGGATTACCGCAACGTGAAGCCGGTCCCGGACGCCGTCTATCGTATCTATGAAGGCCTTTACGCCTACGACAAGACGCCGCTCAACGCCAAAATTGAATCGGAAGACGATAGCTCACCCTACTGGCGCCGCCAGCGCATCACATTCAACGCAGCCTATGGTAACGAGCGCGTCATTGCCTACCTCTTCCTTCCCAAAAACGTCTCTCCACCCTACCAAACGGTTGTTTATTTCCCGCATTCCGGCGCGCAGATATTTCAAACTCTCGAAGACACACAGTTGGCGGTCGTCGATTTCGTCATGAAGGGCGGAAGAGCGCTGATGTTCCCCATTTACGCGGACACCTACGAGCGGCTTGGTACTCCGCCTGATGCTGGCACAAATGCAGAAAGGGACGAAACCATCCAGCAAGCAAAGGATTTGCGTCGTTCGATCGACTATCTCGAGACGCGTCCTGATATTGATCCGAAACGACTTGCCTTTTTCGGCGTCAGTTGGGGTGGCATCATGGGCCCGATCATGACCGCCGTCGAGAAGCGCTTCAACACTGCAGTGTTTGTTGCCGGGGGGTGCGACGTTGACAAAGAGTTGCCGGAAGCCGACCCCATCAATTTTGCGCCCCACGTTAAGATCCCCGTGCTCATGCTTGACGGCCGGTACGACTTCCACCACCCGGTAGAAACATGCCAGGAGCCGCTCTTCCGCTTATTGGGGGCGCCTCCGCAGGACAAGCGCCATGTCCTGTTCGACTCCGGTCACGCGCCACCGGTTTTGCCCATGGCCAAGGAAACGTTGGACTGGCTGGACCACTATCTCGGCCCGGTGAAATAAGTCACGGATCCTCCGCCAGTACAGGGTCCTCTCAAAAATCCGCGCAACTCGCTCGTGGTACAGGCTTTGCCATCTCGCCATCCTTGATCCTCTAAAAGGGCCAGCTCACCGACAAGTGATCCTCCAGCCTGAGACACTACCACGGCCAGCAATCGCTTGAGCATCTTACCATCACCTTTTCGGAAAGCGTCTTACCTATGCCGAAGTAACTGGCAAGATGGGTTCCCTCGCGCCTTGTTAATCCTTCGCGGTTGCCTCGCGGGAAGCGGAAGATTGCTTACTTTTCTTCCGCTTCTTAGTTTGTTTTTCCTCTTCTAATTTGGATTTCAATTCGCTGTGAGAAACCGTCATCAATTTGCCCAATAAATTGGAAAAGTTTTTATAATCCGAGTTTAATGTTTTCCTCGAAGTGCATCTCCATTACCTCGTCGAGCTTGAACGGGTCTTTAGGCTTATGAGTGGACACAATGTGCGCCAACTGCTCTTTGTTGCTGTACGTTATAAGAAACATGGTCCTCGCATCGGAAAGTATATGGAATTGCTTTCGCAGGCTCCCTGGCCACTGCCCAAGTGACAAATTCAAAGCTCTCCGTATTTCGAACACCGCAGCATCGGCAGCTTGCAACGACTCACACTTCTTGTCATCGGCAGTAGAAAACGTTGCCATATATTCGGCTGCGGCTGTATTTGTCTTTTTGAGATTTCGATACGCTTCATTCGCAAGCTGGCTATGCTCCTCGTCTTCATCGCATACAAAAGAAACATATTCCCTTGACGGACTTGTGTTCATAGTCTGGAGTTTATCCATTTTGATGTTTTTCTCTAATTCCTTCATCGCCCATGCGCACTGAATCATCGCAAAGTCATACGCTAATCGGTAAGGACTATCGCCTAGAATGGCGCGAGCACTTGCATCTTTAATGAGATCGTAGAAATCTTCTTGCACTACACCGACGCCTTGGATGCATAGATACTTCGCATCATCAAAAGGCACTGGATTTACGATCAAATTCAGGAATTCATGACTGATTGAATCTAGTTTTGAGCGTTCTAACGGCGTAATGTCTTTGGGATCGGCAACAAACTTTGCAAACTGTCCTGTCCCATGTTCACACTCCGATGCTTTGAAGTATTGGATGTCAATGCCTGGACGCTTTCGCAGTTTCTCCCATCTGCGGTCAAGTTCAAAGATAGGAACGCCTCGACCCATAAATCCGCCCACGACGAAAACTCCCTGCTGTCGCGCGTCGAAACTCTCATCCATGTATGAAGCAATCAAGGCGTAATGGCTCTCTTTGAGTGAAGTATATTATTGCCCCAATAAGAGTGCCACGCGGCACGAGCTATGGCGCTATGGTGCAACGGTTACCACATCGCCCTTTCAATGCAATTTTCGTTCTCTGGTCCGATTAGGACCGGTGCGTTCTTCGAGGGTTTTCAATCATTTACAGGTTGATCTGAGGACTGGTGAGGGTCTTTCGGCCCTGGCCGGTGGCGCGGGCTTAGGCGCTGAGATAGTCTTGGGTGGCCTTCGCGAATTTGCTGGTCGCGAGAGGTGCGTCTTTCATCGCTTCCTCACGCCCTACCTTGCCGGTCACGAGTACCTTAGTTCTCCGTATGCGGTGCAACCGAGTGCGGAGATTCCTCTCCGAATATTCTGCTTTCGACTTTCAACTGTCGACTTTTAACCTCCCCGCGCGGGTCTTTCTTCGCTTCCTCACACCCTACCTTGCCGTCCACGAGTACCTTAGTTCTCCGCATGCGGTGCAGCCGACTGCGGAGATTCCTCTCCGGATATCCTGCTTTCGACTTTCAACTTGTCGACTGTTAACCTCCCCGCGCGGGTCTTTCTTCGCTTCCTCACGCCCTACCTTGCCGTTCGCGAGTACCTTAGTTCTCCGCATGCGGTGCAGCCGACTGCGGAGATTCCTCTCCGAATCTCCTGCTTTCGACTTTCAACTGTCGACTGTTAACCTCCCCCGCGCGGGGCTTCCCTCGTCCCGATTCCCACTCGCAATCTATTCAAACATTTGCACTTACAACTTTTCCTTGACAGCGACCGTAATCATGTGGTAATATGTCCTTTGAAATTGAGCCACCAACCCGGCCGAACCGCACCGCAAGCCGCCCCTCTGCGTAATCTCTGTGTGTGGCGTTTACCCCGCCTGCCCCGACCTTGTCGGGGACTTGGTTGCGGCGTCCCTCCCCGGTCCCTTTTAACTTTCAACTTTGAACTGTTAACCTCCTCTTCTTCAATATTCCAGGCGTTAGATTCTTCTTCTCTTGGGTTGACTCTCAACCTTCAACTTTCGACTTTCAACCGCGTCTCTTTCCCCCCTTCCTCTTCTCCCCATCTCTGTGTCCTCTGTGTCCTCTGTGGTGAAAACTCCTCGTCTTTTTGTTCTTCCGTGATCCCTCGTCAGTCGCCACTCACCACTAACTCCTTTACAATCCGCACTTCCAAGACCCCCCTCCCGCAACTCCTTTATAATCCGCACTTACAAGCACCCCTCGGATCTGCGGGAAACAAAGGACTTATAACCCCTTTAGAATCCGCACTTAGTCTTCCGTGCCCGCCCCGGACTTCGCGCCCTGGCTCTTCCGTCTCAACTTTCAACTTTCAACTGTCAACTTTGAACTGCCGACTCTGGGCTTTCTTCATCCCCGCCGGCCGTTTCGCGGTCGCACTCTCAATCGTTTGACAGCGCCAGATTCCGCCGCTTATAGTCCGTCGAGGGATCCCACGCCGCTTTGTTGCGAGCGCCCACCTTCATTTGCTGAGGACAGGTTCCGGCTCATGGCCAGGGGAAATTTTGGCGAGCGTCTGAAGCGCGAACGGGAACTGCGCGAAGTCTCCGTGGACGAGCTCACCAAGGCCACCCGCATCAGTGCACGCTTCGTCCAGGCTTTGGAAAATGAAGAGTGGGACAAGCTTCCCGGCGGAATCTTTGGCCACGGCTTTGTGCGCGCCATCGCGCGTTATATGGGGCTCGATGAGGAAGCCCTTCTCGGCGAGTACGACCTGGCCCGCGCCGAAAAATTGCCGCCCGCGCCTGCTAAACCTGAGCAGCGCATCCCTGCGCCGCCGAACTGGCTTCCTGCTGTCGCCGTCTTCATTATGCTTCTCTTGCTGGCTGGACTCTTCTATGCTGCCCGGTATGCGTGGCGCCGCTTTGCTTCCCATCACGCGGCCAAACAAGCCGCCACTCGCATGCCCATCCTCGCGAACAACCATCTCTCTCTCGGCACCCAGTTGCCCGTCTATGTCACTCGCCACTTTTCCGCGAATCAGCAATTCGTGGTGACCGCGGGGGATTTCTCCGCCGTGTTGCTGGAATTGAACGGCCAGGCCTTGCCGCACGCCGGGGCGCCCGGTGGTTCCGGTACAATGGTGCTTAGCCAGAAGGATTTGAGGCAGGCGTCCGGTGGAAACTCTGAGCCCTGAAGTTCTCGAAGATTTGCGCCACGGCCGGGCCACGCGCGAACGAAAAATCGCGGTCTGTACCGGGGGCGCGCATCTCGTTCCCGCGGACCGCGCGGAGGTCCTCGCTGTTCTCGCGGGCGACCAGGACGAAATGGTGGCCTCCCGCGCTCAGGATGCCATTCTCTCCCAGCCCGTCGAATCTTTCGTCGAGGCCATCAAGCGGGAGCAGGCTATTCCCGCGCTCTTCTCTTACGCGGCAAAACATCTTTCCGATAAACCGGAAGTCTGTGACGCTTTGGTGCAAAATAAAAACTGCCCTGCCGACTTTCTCGTTTTCACCGTTCGCCACCTGTCGGCGCTTGGCGTCCAGACGCTCATGGAAGAACTCGATCGCGTCAGTGCATCTCCCGGTCCGGGCCATCCGGTTGATGAAGCCGCCCTTGCGGAAGCCGCCGCCGTGGCCGAACCCGACCCGGCGCGGCGCCAGACTCTCATCCAGCGCATCGCCAAAATGACCGTCGCCCAGCGCGTGCAGTACGCCATCAAGGGCGACTCCGACGCGCGGCGCACGCTCATCCGCGACAGCAACAAAGTGGTGCAACGCGCCGTTCTCCAGTCCCCTCGGCTGACCGACCAGGAAGTGGAGGCCTTTGCGGCGATGTCGAGCCTCACCGACGAAATTCTCCGCCTCATCGCCGGAAACCGCAATTTCCGGAAGAATTACACGGTCGTCCGCAACCTCCTCAACAATCCCAAAACGCCTCTCGACGTCTCTCTCCACATCCTTCCCATGATCAACGCCCAGGATCTCAAGCGCCTCACCACCAACAAAAATATTCCCGAAACTCTCCGCACCACCGCTTTCAAGCTCCAGCGCACTCGCGTTGAGCAAAAGAAATAAATCCTCATTGCGCAATAAACTCTTGCGGCGTCAAAATCAGTTTCTACACGCGGCGATCAAGGCGTTTGCGCTTAAAGCTGCGGATGCTGAAGATGAAAGTTTGTCGCTTCCTGGTAAGCCCGCGCGAAAGCCAGCAACTTCGCCTCGCCGTACAATTTTCCGAGGAACGTTAAACTCGTGGGCGTACCCGGTCCGCCCGCATTTTGGAAATCAGTGGGGTCGTCCGAGAGCGGCTTCGGCGCGTCGTTTCCGCGGAAACCGTTCGGCAAGATCACCGCGGGATGCCCCGTCAGATTTGTGATCGCGAGCTGCTGGCTGTTCGTCGGCGCGACGATCACATCGAATTCGTCAAACACTTTCGCCACCGCATCCATCGCCATCCTTCGCGCACGCGCCGCTTGAATGTATTCCACCGCTGGTATAAAGCGCGCCGACCGGAACGTATTCGGCCAGTCGCGATCTTTCTGCGAGGTAAGCAGCTTGTCTCTGCCCGTCCGCGTCAGCTCATCGAACGCCGCCGCCGACTCCGCGGTGAGCATCGTCACCATCGCGCCGTAGGGAAATTTCGGCATCTCCACCGGCACAAGACGAACTCCCATCTCCTGCAGCTTGGCCAGAGCCGCTTCGTTGTACTTCCTGTCGTATTCCATCCTGGTCCGCGCGGCTTCCCGCCGTTTCTTTTGTTCTTCACGTTTCTTTTGTTCCTCGGGAGTCGCCGGCGGCTCCTCCTCCGCGGCCGCTGGTTGCTCGTCCGGTTTGCGTTCGAACTCCGCCTTCAAATAGCCAACGCGCAGTTTCCGCCAATCCAGATTCGCGTCCCAATTAAATGCGGCCGGCTGCACGGATCGATCGCGACCGTCCGGACCGTAAATCGCATCGAGGACGAGCGCGCAATCTTCCACCGTCCGGCAAATCGGCCCGAGCTTGTCCATGCTCCAGGAAAGGGCCATCGCTCCCGTGCGCGGCACGAGCCCAAAAGAAGGCCTCAGCCCCGTGCATCCGCATCGCGTTGACGGAGAAGAAATCGAGCCGAGCGTCTCCGAGCCAATGCTGAAGGCCACGCATCCCGCCGCTGTCGCGGAAGCAGGCCCGGCCGACGAGCCGCTCGACCCTTGCTTGGTGTTCCAGGGATTGCGCGTCACGCCGCCGAACCACACATCGCCTTGCGCCAGCGCGCCCAGCGTCAATTTCGCCACGAGCACCGCGCCCGCTTTGTCCAAGCGTTTCACGACGGTCGCGTCTTCGTCGATCATCTGGGTTTCGAATCCGGCCGCCCCCCAAGTCGTTCGAATGCCTTTCGTCGCCAGCAAGTCCTTGGCGCCCCACGGCAATCCATGCAAAGGCCCGCGATGTTTTCCCGCGGCAACGTCGCGGTCGGCTTCCATGGCCTGCGCGCGCGCCCGCTCTTCCGCCAGCGTCACGACAAACTTCAGCGCCGGATCATATTTCTTCAGCCGCTCGAGATACATCTCCGTCAGCGCAACGGAGGAAACTTTTCTGGTTCGAACGAGCTCACCTAGGTGGCGGGCGCTCGCAAACGCCAAATCTTCGAGATTCTTCGGCACGCCTGACGGCCCGATACTTGGAGCGCTGGAAATGCGCACGGGCTTTCGTTCTGTTTCAAACTTCATCCCCGGCAACACGGGATCAAAAATCAGCGCGGGCTCGACGGAATTGGGAATGTGCAGTTTATAAATCTCCTCGTAACCTTTGGCATGCTCGTTCAAATTGTCCAGCATCATTTCCTTGTATTCATCCGCGATCGGCACGCCGGCGATCGCCGCGGCATTCTCAATCATCTCTTTCGTGATTTTCTTCGCGCTTTCGGCCTGCGCCTGCGCCCACAAGACTCCCGGAAACAGCGTCCCCGCAAGCCCCATCCCCGAGCAAATCTTCATGAACTCTCGCCGGTCCAGCATCGTCATCCTCCCTTTTGCACAATCAACCGCACAGGAGCGCGCGTAAGATACCACACCCTCGTCCTTCCCCTTTCTCCCGTCTTGATCGCTTTTGAAAAAAGAAAAGCCGGAGCAGTGCTCCGGTCTTTTCGATGGGACACGCATTTTCTGTGTGCCCGCTTCATTTTTTTCGACCGACGATCAACAACGAGGCGCTCGCGCAGCACAGCAGAAATCGACGTTGAGCAGAGGCATTTAGTGTTGGTTGAGAGCCGGGTAATGGACGCTGCCGGAGACCTCCGTCTCGCCTTCCCGCGCGGGGGGCAGCAGTGTCAAAACGGCTGTGCCACAGCGGCCGCTTTTACAACTTTTTACAATCATTTGCGATGGCTTGACAACTCGTCCACAGAGGTCTGTATAGTCTTGCTCGTGTAAGGGCGAGTGAAGAATCTGACGAGGCTGAGAATGTCCAAGAAGTGGCGATTGACGGAACGCACAAAAACGCTCCTGACGCTGGAGTTGGCCATCGTGCTCCCTGCGGCGGCATTGATGGGCTTCAGCATTTGGAATCTGAAGCACATCCAGCGCGATAAGGCTATCGAAGCGGCCATCCAGCGCGACTTTCAATACGTGCTGAAGATCGCGGAAAAGAAAAGCTGGGAGAGGGCGAACGATCTGCTCACTCCGGTCCTTAGAGAGTTCCCAAACCCCGAGGGCG
>WNFE01003178.1_pt1 | contig 12191 bp, 15 predicted proteins | sample 5400451 | NCBI WGS metagenome assembly WNFE01 (sample SAMN13153344, study PRJNA577476) | soil metagenome | isolation source: 200 cm saprolite under Douglas fir tree site 2 hole 2 | place: USA:California | collected 2015-04-18
TGGTGATCAGGCTGACATACAGCCCGGCGACGCGAGCCGCGTGCACGAGTTCGACGATATCCGTGCGGGCCAGTGGTTCGCCGCCCGTGAAATCAACCTGCAGGACGCCGGCCTGCGCCGCTTCTTGAAACACGCGCACCCAGGTTTGCGTGGAAAGCTCTGATTCGCGTTTGGCAAGCTCCAAAGGGTTGGAGCAATAGACGCAGTGCAGCGGGCAGCGGTGCGTGATCTCGGCGATGAGGGCGAGCGGATTGGGAATCATCTTGAAATGCGAAGCTACTACACTCTGCCGTCCGCGTGGGAAAGAACAGCACGTAAACGAAGGTTCGACTCAGTATCCGGCTTCGCGTCCGTGGCGAACCGCCAGTATCACGATCTGTTTCTTATCGTAATGATACAAGGCAACATAGGCTCCATGTCCGAATTCAATCACCCACTCGCGGAACTCCGGCGGCATCTCTTCGACCAGGCGGCCAATCTCCGGGTGCTTGCCGAGCGCTTTTATGCCCTGCCGGATCGCCCTGACAGCGCGTTTCGCGGCGTCCCGGCTCTTGGGAGCCAGAAAATCATGGAGACGCGCCACGTCCAACAGGGCCGGTCGCGACCACCTCAGACGCGGCATTTAGGGGGAGCGGCGTCCTTACCCGCTTCGAGCTTGGCCAGCCAGGCGTCGGCTTCCTCGGCAGTGACGTGCAGGCCGGTTGTCTGGTAATTGGCCCAGGCAGCGAGCGCATCTCGCCGGAATTGTTCGCGTTTCTCTTCGCGTTCGACATACTCCTCGATGGCTTCGCGCATGAGCCAGTGCGGCGAGCGTCGGCGGGCCAGTGCTAACCGCTGTACCCGCTCTTTGATCTCGACCTCAAGCTTCAAACTGGTGGTAGAGGGATTCGCCATTGGTGCTCCAAGGTGTTACCTAGTCATACTCTAGCATATTTAGGCCAAAGCGGAGCTTTCCTAATAGTCCACAATCCGCTTGTGCCGCAGTTGCTCGAGAAACTGGCTGATGTCGATTCGAATCTTGGCGGGATCGGCATCGCCGAACTCTGACTGCAACTCTGCGATGAGCTGCGCGAAGGTGCGTTGACCGTCGCAGCGTTCTAAGACCTGGCGGCCTGTGCCTTGCAGCTTGATTGCGCCTTCCGGGAACAGGATCACGCGGTCTTGCTCGGAGCCGCCCCAGCGGCAACCGGCCGCCAAGCGCGGCTGGCTGGAATCGTCCGGAGGCGCCATGCTAGCGGACCTCGATTTGGAACGCGCCGGGCGGCGGCCAACCAGGTTCAACATAGGCGAAGTAGAGCGCGTCGAGCTGCGCCCATAGAATGTCGCATTTGTCGCGCAGGGCCTGAATCGCCAACTCCTGCTCGGCGCGCGTCTTCGCGTTGTCGTATACATAATTCACCGCGAACTGCGAATCTTCCGGCGCCTGATAGAGTCGGGCTTCGAAATAATCCAGACCACCCGCGAGCCAGGGATAATGCTGGCGCAATTTTTCCACACGCAGGGTGATGAGCTTGGTGGAAAACAACTCTGTGAGCGAAGAAGCCACCGCTTCCAGCAGCGAGCGGCTGCGGACGATGTTCAGATATTCGTTCACGGCAAAGCGGGTTGCGGGAAGAATGCCTTTGCCGGCGCGAACCTCAGCGGAGTCGAGGCCGGTGGCTTCGGCCAATTTGATCCAGCGCTTGATGCCGCCTTCGCTGGTAGCGTCGCCGTCGTGATCAACGACTCGCTTGCGCCACGCGCGGCGGAAAACCGGATCGGGCCCGCGCGAAAGGATGATCGAATCTTTGATCGGGATGACGCTCTGATAGTAGTAACGGTTCAGCGCCCAGGCTTGCAGCTGTCCGCGGCTGAGCTTGCCTTCGTGCATCAATAAATGGAACGGGTGCTTGTGGTGGTAACGCTCCTCGCCGGTGGCCTGAAACTGCGCGCGCAAATCTTCCAGCGAAAGCAAAGGGGTGGCTTGCAATTTGGTTTCGGCGCCTACAGATCGAACTGCCATCCATCCTCCGCAACTTCCCAGCCCGCGCCCCGCACCTGGCGATATTGAGGACTCGCCTCATCCAGCATGGGATTGGTGTTGTTGATGTGCAGGAATATTTTACGCGGGCGGCGCACTCCCGCCAACCTGGTCAGAATATTTTCGACCGGGAGGTGGCCCATGTGCCGGGCGGTTTGACCGCCGCCCTGGACGCGGATCAGTTCGTCGTCGCTCCAGAATGTGCCGTCGAAGAGCAGGACTTCGCAGGAGTCGAGTTGTTCGAGGAGGGCATCGTCCACTTGGGGAACCGCTGGCATATAGGCGAATCGCGAGCCAGACGGCGACTCGAGAATAAATCCCAGTGAAGCCTCGCCGGGCGCGAGTTGTGATTGGCGGTCTGTCGTGACGTAGGCTGGATAATGCGCGCTCAATGACCATGCCTGGCAGCGGATGCCGGAGTCTTCGCCTTGGGCGTTGCACAGATGGAATTGTTTTCCAGTCTCGAAGTCGGTCCATGCGGTTTGATTGGGGATTCGCTGCAGCATTCCGAACATGGAATTATCTTCGAGGAGAATGCGGCGGACGGAAGCGGTGGCGTGGATGCGCAGCGGCTGCAGCTCGCGGAGCAGAAGAAGACCGAGGACGTGATCGACGTCGGCATTGGCCAGTACTGCCCCTGCGATTGGCGACTGGCGCACACCTTCGTTGGGATGCAATTCGGGCGTGGCTTCGATTTGCGCTCGCAGGTCCGGAGACGCGCCTAGAAGAAACCAGGATCGGCCGTCTTGCGTGATCGCGACTTGCGTCTGCGTGCGCGGCTTGCCTTGGAAGGCGCGGGCTCGCACCGCGCTGCAATTTGCGCACGCGCAATTCCATTGCGGAAACGCGCCTCCAGCCGCGGAACCGAGAATCTTTACTTTCATCTCTGCGAGTTTACAGCCTGAGGTTGATGGAGGAGGTGATTTCGCGAGAACTTAGATTGACCACGAAGGACACAAAGGAAATTCATAGGAATTTTGTGGGAGCAATGCCAGAACTTGCATGCTTTTCACGAATTTACGCGAGCCAGTGTGAAGAATTCTGCAACTCGAGCGAGAATTGTGATTTCATTTCCGCTTTGTGCTTGCGTCCGAAGACCTGGCCGCTGCATACTGCAAAAGGGCCCGCGCCATGCGGGTTTCAGCCTTCCCCCCGCCCTCCCCATGTTTCTCTGGTGGCGGTTGGCAAATCCAGCTAAGAATAAAAGCGAGAGCCAGCACCGGAAGTGCACCTATCCTTGCCCCACCGCGGCGGCGCAGCGCAGCGGATCGACATCCCAGAGGCTGACGTCAGCAGAAAGATTTTCGAGTCCGACTTCTCCGGCCATTTCGGTTCCGGGCCTGCCGCACCACACGATGCGGAATTGCGCTTTGGTTCCCTGATACAGAATATCGATCACGTCGCCGGGCTTCAGTTGCGCGTCGACGCACTGCAGGGTGGCCCCGCGGCCGCTGATGGAGCGAAGGCTGGCCGGCTGAGTGAAGGGACGGGAATACGTATCCATCCCCCAGATTTGGACGGGGAGGTCAACGAAAACCCGCGACTGACGGCGCCGGTCCATGCGAGGCTCCTTGGCTTTCGATCACGATTTCAGGCCACGGGGGTCGGGCCAGGTTCAACGCATGGTAGGGGGCGCGTGCGGGGAAACAAAGGTAACCACAGTCACAGACGGAGTGTGCCGAAAGTTTTCCGCGGAACCGGTGAGAGGCGACAGGCCGAGGCTTTAGTCGAGGTCTCCAAGCGAGCAGGCTCCGGGACCGCGAGGATCGCCGCAGGAGCCACAGGCGCCTGCGGGAGCAAATGCTCCCGCCGAGCTCTTGCCAGACATGGCGAATACGCTGAGCTGCGGGCTCAACTTCTTACTTTCACACTTTGGGCACCTGGCCTTGTCGCGGCCGAAGACCAGAGCTTCAAACTCGTGCTGACATTCCTGGCAGATGTATTCAAAAATCGGCATGGATGACTCCCGTCGAGCGGACTGCTCTTCATATTAGAATGAATTTGTGGGAACTTCGCAAATGGGAGCGCTTCCATCCGAACCTCCGGGTTCGACAGCCGATTCTCGACCGAACCTTGTAAGGGCCGCTGCGCCGAAATTCCCAGGGTTCGCGCCCTCCGTGTTCAGGCCGCAAAGATGGCTGCGGGGAGGGCATGTGCAGACTCTGGCGGCTTTCTTTCTTTCGCGGCGAATTCACCTGCCTGCTGCCGAACATCGTCTCATCGAAGTGGAACCGGGCATTCCCGTGCTCTGCCACTGTCACTGGCAGAACGACCGGAAAGCGTTGACGCTCATCGTGGTGCATGGCCTCGAGGGATCGAGCGAATCTCAATACATGATGGGAATCGCGCGGAGTGGATTGGCCGCCGGCATGAACGTGGTGCGGATGAATCAACGCAATTGCGGCGGCATGGACCATTGCGCGCCCACGCTTTACAACTCGAGCCGTTCGTCGGATGTGGCCGCGGTGGCGCGGAATCTGGTGGAGCGGGATAGGATTTCCGGTTTTGTGCCCATTGGTTTTTCCATGGGCGGCAATCTGGTTCTGAAACTGGCGGGAGAGTGGGGTAGCGGTGGACCGGGCGAGTTTCGGGGAGTGGCGGCGGTGTGCCCGGCGGTGAACCTGGCAGCATCGGCCGACGCGCTGCATGAGCCCGCGAATCGGATTTACGAATGTTATTTTCTGCTGCAATTGTTCCGCAGGTATCGCCGCAAGGCACGGCTGTTTCCTGAAAGCTTCGACGCTTCGCTTCTTCGCGGAGTGAAGACCTTGCGAGATTTCGACGAGCGCATCACTGCCCCCTACTGCGGCTTCAGCGGCGCCGACGATTACTATGCCCGGGCCGCAGCCACCAATGTGATCGACCGCATCACGCGGCCAGCGCTGGTGATCCACGCAGCCAACGACCCCTTCATTCGACTGTTGCCCGAAGCGCGCGAGAAGATGGCCTTTAATCCAAACATTACATATGTGGAAGCCGAGGACGGGGGCCACTGCGCGTTTTTCGGAGAGCGCGAGGGCGACATGTCCTACGATGGCCGCTGGGCCGAGCGCGAAGTCGTGGCGTTCGCGAAGCAGTTTCGGTAGATCCCCCCGGTGATGACCTGTTGCAATCTGTGTAGGAGGCGAGTCCGATCTTTTCTTTGGTGTGCATGGAGCGAGGGCTAGGTTTGAACGGATGCCAGTTCGGCACGAAGGGCCGTGGTGGCGCTCCTCACCACTGCGAAGGCGGCTCAATTGCATGCGCCAAACGGGCTGCGCCCGCTTCAAATCGCAGCTTGAGAGGTTCGCGTGGAATTGACGTGGTTCAGCAATCGGAAAATGGCCAGCAAGCTTTTTGTGGGCTTCGCGGTGATGCTGGCATTCAACACCGCCCTGGGACTGTTCTGCCTGAAGAAATTTTCAGAAGTGCACGGAGCGGAACACGACCTGGCGCTGCGCCAGATTCCATCCTTACGAGCTCTTACCGACTTGCGTTCCAGCGTGAACGCCCATCGGCGCGCGCAATTTGAATATCTGGTGGCCCGCACGGAAGGGCAGCGCCAGGAATCCCAGACCCACTTGGGCGACGCTTCTGAGGGTATCCAGTCCGCGCAGGAAAAATATGGCTCGCTTATTTCGGATCGCGACGAGCGCCGAATTTTTGAAGAGATCAAGAGCGATCTTGCTGAGTATCTGACGGTAAGCAAAGAAGCGATGAATCTGGCGCGCGCTACAAATCACACAGCCCGAACCAGAAGACGATCGAAGCCGGAGCGGCTGGAGGCGGACCTGCTGTTTGGGCCGGAGAAAAACGCGCTCGGCAAAACGGTCTCGGCTCTGCAATCGGCGGTGGCCTTGAATCTCCGGCTGGCGGAGACCGCCAACCGCGCGAGCACTGAACTTTATGAGTCCACTCGAAGAATGGTTGGGATGGGCATCGTGCTCAGCAGTATCGTCGGCTTGTTCCTGGCGCTGGTGATTGGGCGAATCATTGTGGGGCCGATCCACCGGTTGATCGCAGTCGCGTGCAGAATTACCGCCGGCGATTTGACCGGGGAGGCGGCGGCAGTCAACAGCAGCGACGAAGTGGGCGAACTGGCACGGCATGTGGATGAGATGCAAACCAGTCTGCGCGAGATGATTCAGGCAGTGGCGGACTGCGCGCAGCGCGTGGCATCGGCCAGCGATACGATCTCCCTGGCTACCAGACAGCAGGCGCAGGGCGCTGGTGCGCAGCACCAGCAGGCGCGGCAGGTAGCGACTGCGATGCAACAGATGACGATGGCGGCGAAACAGATTTCCGATCAATCGTGCCGGGCCGCGGAAACCGCACGCCAGGCCGCGGAGACGGCGGGCAAAGGCGGAGCTACCGTGGAAGCCATGCTCACCCAGATCAAAGCCATCGCCCATTCGGTAGGCCGAACCTCCAGGCGAATTCAGGAACTGGGAAAATCAAGCGAGCAAACCGGGCAGGTGATTTCCGTAATCGACGACATTGCCGACCAGACTCACCTGCTCGCTTTGAATGCAGCCATCGAGGCTGCGCGCGCAGGCGAACACGGTCGCGGATTTGCGGTGGTGGCGGCGGAAGTGACCAAACTGGCGGAACGGACGACGAAAGCTACCAAAGAGATTGCGTTAACCATCGGCAAGACGCAGGCTGAAACCAGAGACGCGGTAGCGGCGATGAGCGAGGGAACCAGCCTGGCCGAAAGCGGAATGGAGACGACTCGTCAGGCAGGCGTGTTCTTGCGCAATGTGATTGTCGACTCGCAGGAACTGGGCGGCATCGTGACGCATATCGCGGCGGCGGCGAGCCAGCAAACCGGTTCCCATGACCAGGTCGCCGCCAGCCTGGAACAGATTTCGAAGATCACGAGCGAATCGGCAGAGGGCGCGCAACGGTCCGCCAGCGCCGTGGCGGAGCTTGTGGGGCTTGCCGCGGAGTTGCAGAAGCTGGTGAACCGGTTCCGGTCAAAACGCGCAAGCTCTGACGCTGAGCCGGCGAAGTCCGCGGCGGTGCGGGAGTGGACGAGAAAGAGCGATCCCGAGAAAAGCGACCGGGGACGCGGCACTAACGGATTGGCGCTGGCGGCTGGGGCCGGATCGCGCCCGGGCGTGGCGAAGATCCATGCGCGCCTGTTGACGCCGGAAACCGATGCAGAACCTCAGCGCCGCGTCCCTTCAGCCTCGTCCGCAGGAACGCGAGGGTAAGCATGGCGAGGAAAATGGTTAATAATCCCAGTGACGCGTTCCGGACATCGACACCGTGTTTAGGCAGGATGGACGCCCGTCCGTAAACGAATTCGAGATGAACCCAGTAGACCAGCAGGGAAGCCTGGCCCAACTGAATCAGCGGACTAAATCCCCACTGCGCGGCGCCCCAGCGGCACCAGGCATAGCTCGCGGTCAAAATCACAAGCAGCATACCGACACGAAGCCAAAGAAAAGTTGGGCTAGTATGCCAGTAGTCGTAGGCCGCGTACAGTTGATGCGGCTGGGCATCGAGCCAACGGGCGGCGGCAATCAACACCAGGCCAGCCACTCCTGCCAAAAAGAAGATCAGCGCTTCACGCTTGCGAGCCCACTCGCTTTGCAAAATGAATCCGGCGGCGAGACCGGCGAAGGCGAATGCCGTCCAGGGAAAAACAGGGAAGAGCCAGGGCTGTGGCGTGCCCAGGTTGTGGACGCCGTTAATATAGGATTCCAGCGGCCACGGCAGCCAGTGCGGCTGCCAGTTCGTCCACAGCGGCGGTGTGAGCAGAGAAATCAGCAAAGCCGTTCCTGCGGATGAAAGTACGAGTGCAACTCTCCTCTGCGCCCCGCGCTGAAGTGACAGCACCAGCCAGCACAGCACGCCCATCAGCATCATGGAGAGGCCGATGGTGTTGAGCACATCCACGCGCAGCAGGTCGCTGAACGGCGCCCAGCCCCAGGCAATGAGATATTCCTGCAGGCGAAAGAGCAGGCCGAAGGCAAAGATTTCTCCGCCGCGGCGGATCGTTGCTCGGGCGATTTGCGCCGGCGCAAGATTCTTCTGCCGCAACTTGTCGGTTACCAGGGCGAACGAAATGCCTGCCAGAAATAAAAACAGAGGAGCGGGAAACGTTCCTCCCAGTTGCGAATACATGAAGAACTTGCTCTGGCGGGCGCCAGGACTGAGCCACGAGTCATAGCAATGGGTCTGGAACATCAGAACGCAGGCCAAGCCGCGCATCCAATCAATGTAAGCAAGGCGAGATGGAGCCTCTGAGGTCAATGCGACACCGCATGATAGTCCACCCCGAGCTTATGATAAATTTTGCTAGGCGGGCGCGTAGCTCAAATGGATAGAGCACCGGATTTCTAATCCGGTGGTTGCAGGTTCGATTCCTGCCGCGCCTACCATAGAAGCAGTGGCCAGTGATCGGTGATTATCGGTGATCAGTGGCCAGTCAAAACCCTCGTCGTGGTGGACCCCTCTTGTTTTTACTGGCCACCGACCACTAATCACTGAACACTGCTCTTCCGCATCACGCTACGGACTCGTTTTGCAGGATTTTCGACGTCGCGATCTCGGCATCCCAGATGCCGTCGAAATCGACGAAGTATCCCCGCACTTCGATTCCCGGAATCGCCTCCAGCAAAACTGCGGCGGCGCGAGCGAGTTCCTGCTGATGGTGCCGGGATTCAGCTTGCGCATCACCGCCGAAGCCGCCGGCAAGTCCTCCATAAGCGCCGCAATCAGAGTGCACCATCAGGATCACGCGCTTGGTACCATGCAGGTTCATCGATTTGCGAATCTGTTCCAGGACAAATTCACGGTCAGTCTCGAGTTCCGGTGAGGCCAGGCTCTTGGCGCCGCCGGCAATCTTGATGGGGTCGGAATTCGTTACGCCGATGCGCTTGAGGAATTTGCGGAACCCCAGGTCAAAGCGATTATCAAAGCACCAGAGGATGGCCGCATCGCACTGATACCGCTCGCGCGAACTTTCGAAATGGAAAACCTTTTTCACGATGCGCTTCCCGCCTTGGAGTGGATTCTTTTCTCCCACGCTTCCTGCTCCGATTTTCCCCAGTGCCCGATCTCGATTTTGTAGCCGTCGGGATCGCCAAGGTTGATTTCGCCGCTGGGCATATATTCCTGATACTTGATCGGCGACACTTTGACGCCGTTGGATAGCAGGTGTTCGCGCAGCTCGGGAAGATTCGGAGTGTAGAGGTACAGCATAAATGCTTGGGCGGACCAATCGATAGGACGTTCGGCCCGCAGGAACATTACCGCGGAGCCGTCTTCGCATTGCAGGCGCGCCCATCCCAGCGGGTTGCAGCCATCGGTGTCGATGGTGGTGAAGCCCAGGAGCTCGTAGAAGCGAATCGAGTTTTCGATTTCCGCCACATGCAGCAGAGGGGTTGAGTAGCCGGCTTTGGCGGTCATGACGTTCCCTAGTGTACTTGAAAGGACTTGCTTCAAAGACGCTCATGTGGGGACAGCCGCCCTCGGCTGTCCGTCGAGCGAAGCTCGACGGTTTCTTTGTTACGGCCGGCAAACTGAGCCACTACTCTTACGCACCCCCGCGTTGCTATCCGCCGCGCGGTCACGATAAGATAGTCAGTACACATCTTCTCCGCCTTCATCCCAGTGCCTTTCGAGTATCCGCGGGGCGTGTGCGACCCCTGGTGTTCATAGATGCGCGCGGCGCAACTTTGCGTTCGCGAATCCCTGTAACGGAGTTGGCATTGAAACGAGGCAAGACCGCGGTAATCGTCGGCGCCCAGTGGGGCGACGAGGGCAAGGGAAAAATCGTCGACGTGCTGTCGGAGAGCTTCTCCGTCGTCGCGCGCTATGCCGGCGGCCATAATGCCGGCCACACCGTCATCATCAAAGGCAAGAAGTTCGTGCTCCAGCTTGTTCCCTGCGGGGTGCTGCGTGCGGCTTGCCGCAGCGTGATCGGTAACGGCGTGGTGCTCGACCCTATGGCCTTTCTGAAGGAAGTAGGAGCGCTGCGCGAGGCGGGTGTGAAGGTGGACGGAAATTTGTTCGTCTCCAATCGCGCCCAGGTGATTCTACCCTACCATCGCATGATCGAACTGGCGGCGGAGAACGCTCCCGGCCGGGTGAAGATTGGAACTACCTCGCGCGGAATCGGTCCGGCGTACGAAGACAAGATGGGCCGCCGCGGCCTGCGCGTCGCCGATCTGCTCGATCTGCAGCTTCTGAAGAAACACATCGCGAACGCGGTGCACGAGAAAAACATGATTGCGCACGCCCTGTTTAATTCCGAGCCGCTCGATGCCGACAAAATGTATGCGGAATATGCTGCGGCGGCGGAGAAGATCGCGCCATTTGTATGCGACACGGCGGTTTTGTTGAATCAGGCTCTGGCCGCGGGCGAGGCGATTTTGTTTGAAGGCGCGCAGGGCACCATGCTCGATATCGACCACGGTACTTATCCCTTTGTGACTTCTTCGAGCGCGACCTCGGGAGGCGCGGCCATTGGCACGGGCGTCGCTCCCAATGCCATCGACTCGGTGATCGGACTCACCAAGGCATATTGCACGCGGGTGGGCGAAGGTCCGTTCCCCAGCGAGGATAAAGGCGACGCAGGCGAGCAGTTGCGCAAGCGGGGCAACGAGTTCGGCGCGGTTACCGGACGTCCGCGGCGCACCGGCTGGCTCGACTTGCCTCTGCTGCGCTACGCTGGCATGATTAACGGCATCTCGTGGCTGGTGGTGACCAAACTGGATGTGCTCGACGAACTGGCTGAGATTCCCGTGTGCGTGGGCTACTTGGTAAACGGACAAAAGACGATAGAGATTCCCGCGCAAGCCAGCGGATATGACAAGCTGGAGTGCGTTTACCAGAAGATGCCCGGATGGCGGACCTCCACCCAGGGCGCGACTAAGCTTGACCACTTGCCGAAAGCGGCGCGCGATTACCTCGCGTTCGTGGAGAAAGAAACAGGCGCGAAGGTCGGCATGGTTTCAACCGGGCCCGACCGCAATCAGATTATTTTCAAGGATGAGTTTGCGTCTGAGTTAAAGACGTCCTCATCCCGGAAAGTCTAGAATCGACTTCCTTTATCCTGGCCCAAAGACTACGTAAGGAGCGCACGATGGTGGTGTTGGCAGTGACGTGGATGGCGAAAGCGGGGCACGACGCAGATGTCGCCCCAATCTTCGCGAAACTCACCGAAGAATCCCGCAAGGAACCCGGTTGCCTTATGTATCAAGTTCACCGGCACAAGACCGAACCGCGGCGATTCTTCATCTACGAGCAGTATAAAGATGACGCCGCGCTTGAAGCCCACCGCACGGCGCCGCACTTCTTGCAGTACGCGCGCAAGGATTTGCCCAAGGTCGCCGACCGAGTGGAAGGCCACCTGTACGAAGCGCTGGGATAGTTCGTGTGGCGCGGGCACTCTTGCCCGCGCTCGCCGGCCCTCCACGCAGTCCGGGTCAGTTCCCGAGAACTCTACTGCGCCAGTTCATACCCCGCAAAGAAGAAACTCAACTCAAAACGCGCCGTGTCCTCGGCATCCGAGCCGTGAATCGCGTTGTGCTCAATGCTCGAAGCCCACTTCTTGCGGATCGTGCCTTCCTCGGCATTGGCCGGATTAGTGGCGCCCATCAGCTGGCGCAGGTCGGCGATGGCGTTTTCTTTTTCGAGCGCCAGTGCGACAATCGGCCCGCTCGACATGAAATCGGTGAGCGAGTTATAGAACGGGCGGCTGGCATGCACGGCATAAAACTGCTGGGCCTGATGCTTGGAGATTTCCAGCATCTTCATGGCAAGAATGCGGAATCCATTCTTCTCGAATTGTTCAATGATGTCGCCGACGCCATTCTTGGCGACGGCGTCGGGTTTCACGATGGTAAGAGTGCGTTGCAGAGTTTTCATAGTTGGTCGTGAGTCGTTCGTCCTAGTCGTTGGCTCTTTCGTCTTTTGCTCGGTAGTTGGTACTTAGTACTAAACTTTCACTCCCAGCGCCGCTACGAGGGTTTCCCCGATGGCCGCCGGAGATTTTGCCACGCGGATTCCCGCCGCTTCCATGGCCCTGATCTTCTCCGCAGCCGTTCCCTTGCCGCCCGAGATGATCGCTCCGGCATGGCCCATGCGGCGTCCCGGAGGCGCGGTCTGCCCGGCGATGAAGCCGACCACCGGCTTCTTCATTTTCGTCTTTACGAACTCCGCCGCGGTTTCCTCCGCG
>WNFE01003180.1_pt1 | contig 12185 bp, 8 predicted proteins | sample 5400451 | NCBI WGS metagenome assembly WNFE01 (sample SAMN13153344, study PRJNA577476) | soil metagenome | isolation source: 200 cm saprolite under Douglas fir tree site 2 hole 2 | place: USA:California | collected 2015-04-18
CGAACGCGCCTACCGCGACTTCCTCCTGCCTGATCGATTCTGCCCTGGCCAGCGGAACCAAGAGCGGCTACACCTTTCTGTACACTCCCGTCTCCGCAGGCGCGATCGTAATGAGCTATAGTGTCAACGCTGACCCGACTACTTCCGGAACCTCTGGGCAGCGCCATTTTTTCACCGACCAAATGAATTTAATTCGCGTGAACGCCACCGCGGCGGCTTCGAACGCGGATTCTCCGATATAGCTGGAACACCCCGCGCCCCTCCATCCTCCACCTGATGGGCCATGCAAGACGACTGCATATATTGCATATATAATGAATTTGCTGTCCACCCTGCGGGAGTGGCGGAACTGGCAGACGCGCAAGACTTAGGATCTTGTGGCCGAAAGGCCGTGGGGGTTCGACTCCCTCCTTCCGCACCAAACCTTGTTTCGCTCCTGACACCTTCAATTCAGTGGATCTCCGGTTCGGGGATCGGTGCAGTGCCTTCGAGAAAATCAAAGTCGCATCCTTCGTTGGCTTGCTGGATGTGTTGCAAAAACAATTTGCCGTAGCCGCGCGGATAGATGCCGTCTTTCGGCCGCCACGCAGCTCGGCGGCGGGCCAATTCCTCGTCGCCCACCCGCATATTCAGTTGGCGCGCGGTGACGTCCAGTTCGACGATGTCACCTTCCTTCAACAGCGCGAGAGGTCCGCCAACAAATGATTCCGGCGCGACATGCAGGACGCACGCGCCATAACTTGTGCCGCTCATGCGCGCGTCCGAGATTCGCACCATGTCGCGTACACCCGCTTTTAGAAGCTTCTGCGGGATCGGCAGATTTCCCCATTCGGGCATGCCCGGCGCGCCCTTGGGGCCGGCGTTGCGCAGAACCAGCACACTGTTTGCATCTGCATCGAGAGCGGGATCATCGATTCGAGCATTCATTTCGTCATAGCTGTCGAAGACGATGGCACGCCCTGCGTGCTTCCACAGGGTGGGTTCGGCGGCTGCAGGCTTGATGACCGCGCCGCCAGGAGCCAGGTTGCCGCGCAAGATAGCCAATCCTCCGGATTCGAGGACGGGATTGTCGGTGCCACGAATCACATCAGCATTGAAGATTTCCGAGCGTTCGATATTTTCACCCAGAGTTTTGCCGGTGATCGTCAGCGATTGCAGATCCAGGTGGAAAGCGAGGGCTTTTAGCAGTGCCGGCAGGCCGCCTGAGTAGTAGAAGTCCTCCATCAAATACTTCCCACTGGGGCGCAAATTGGCGAGCAGTGGTGTCATGCGGGAAAGTTCGTCGAAGCGGTCGATGGTCAGCTTGATTCCGGCGCGCCCAGCCAGCGCGATCATGTGAATCACTGCGTTTGTTGAGCCGCCGAGAGCCAGCACCGTGGCGATTGCGTTGTTGAATGAGCCTTCTCGCAAAATGTCCCGCGGCTTGAGGTCCTCCCAAACCATTTCCACGATGCGGCGCCCGGATCGATTTGCCATTTTGGGATGATTGGCGTCGACCGCGGGAATGCTGCTGGCGCCCGGCAAAGAAAGGCCAAGGACTTCCGCCACGCTGGTCATCGTCGAGGCGGTGCCCATGGTCATGCATGTCCCCGCGGAGCGCGCGATGCCCTCTTCGATTTGCATCCAGGCTTGCTGATCGATATTGCCGGCGCGCCGCTCGGCCCAATATTTGGAGACATCCGACCCGCTCCCAAGAATCTGGCCGCGCCAGTTCCCCCGGAGCATCGGGCCTGCTGGAACAAAAATAGCGGGAAGATTCGCGCTGATCGCGCCCATAAGCAGTGCAGGGGTGGTTTTGTCGCATCCTCCCAGCAGCACGCAACCGTCCGCGGGATAGGAGCGCAGCAACTCTTCGGTCTCCATGGCCAGGAGATTGCGATACATCATCGTGGTTGGCTTCTGAAATGTTTCGCCGAGGGTGATGGCGGGCATCTCCACCGGGAAGCCGCCGGCTTGCCACACGCCGCGCTTTACATCTTCCGCGCGCTCGCGCAAATGGCTGTGGCAGGGATTGATGTCGCTCCAGGTGTTGATGATGGCGATGACCGGCTTGCCGGCATAATCGGCTTGCACGCAGCCCATGGAAGCGGCGCGCGAACGATGCCCAAACGAACGCAGGTCGTCGGGGCCATACCAGCGATAGCTGCGGAGAGATTTTGGATCCTTGAGCGGCATCGGTTTCGGAAGGCTTGTATTCTGGTACGCGCCGTTTATGGAGTCAAACGGTAATGCCTCAAGGACAGGTTTGGTTTTTCTTAACGCTGCTGGACGCCGCCATTTTGCCGGCAGCCTCGCATCAAAACAACCGCGCCCCCACGCGTGGAGAACAAGCCTGCGTTCCTTAAGTATCGCTGAATCTTAACTTCAGTTTTTACAATTTGACACCCTCCCAAACGCCGAATAGCCTCACCCTCTCGCGGCCGACTGACTCTTCGTCTCTCGAATCGTCTGTGGGCCCGCTGCCAACCACAGGATTATAATTCAGTAGTCCAGGCGTCGAGGGCGGACTTCCCTATGAAAGCCACACTTCCCAAGCAGAGCAGGTCGCGTCCGGAATCAAGCAGCGCCGAAGCACTCGAAATCGTACAAATCTCCAGCGTGGTCGAACAGGTACTGGCGGCAAGCCTGATCATCGACATTCACACGCATCTGTTCGCTCCGTCCTTCGGCAAGCTCGGTTTGTGGGGCATCGACGAACTCCTTACATACCACTACCTCGAGGCCGAATTTTTCCGCTCCTCGCATACTCAACCCGAACAATATTTCGCTCTTTCCAAAACACAACAAGCCGATGCGATCTGGCGTGCGCTGTTTGTCGAAAACACGCCGATATCCGAGTCTACGCGAGGCGTCGTCGCCGTCCTTAAGGCTTTCGGCTTGCCCACCGATCGCTTGGACCTAACCGAAGCGCGCGCCTTTTTCCAGACCCAATCCCTCGATGCCCACATCCAGCGAGTGTTTGATTTGGCTGGAATCAGTCTGGTCGTGATGACCAACGACCCCCTGGACCCTGAGGAAGCTCCCGCTTGGCTGAACGGCGCTCGCGAGCATCCGCAATTTCGCGCCGCGCTCCGGCTCGACAAAATTCTCAGGCACTGGGAGGCGAATTGGCAGGTCCTGGCCGCGCAGGGCTATAACGTGGACGCGCAGGCCTCGGGAAAATCCGCAGCCGAGGTCCAGCGCTTCCTCTTTGATTGGTATGAACGCATGCGGCCCATGTACATGGCTGTCTCGCTTCCGGATTTGTTCTTCTATCCGGCGGAAACTCTCGGCAACTATCTGCTGGCGGAAGCCGTCCTGCCTTCCTGCCGCGAACTCGATCTGCCGCTCTCTCTTATGATTGGCGTGCGCCCGCAAGCAAACCCAGCCCTGGGCCTGGCTGGCGACGCTGTCGGACGAGCGGACCTGCGCTCGCTTGAAAATCTCTGCCGCACTTTTCCGAAGAATCGTTTCCTGGTGAGTGTGCTAAGCCGCGAGAACCAACACGAGCTCTGCGTTTATGCGCGAAAGTTCAGCAACCTCATGCCCTTCGGCTGTTGGTGGTTCATGAATAATCCGTCCATCGTCGAAGAGATTACACGCGAGCGCATCGAAATGCTGGGCGCCAGCTTCATTCCACAGCATTCGGACGCCCGCGTTCTCGAGCAGGTGATCTACAAATGGAGCAACACGCGCCGCACTTTAGCTCCCATTCTCTCCAACGCTTACCGCCTATTGGCCCAAGACGGCCGCACCGTCACGCGCAACGACATTCAGCGCGACGTTACGCGCCTGCTCCGCTCCAACGCAGAAAGCTGGATGAACCTCAGCGGGCGCTGAGCGCTTCAACTCGCCGCTGGTTTATTCCTGCTTCAAAGTGCCTTGCAGGAAGCCGGCAATCGATTCCGTGAGTCTTCGAGGATAGTCTGCCTGCGCCATGGCGAGCGCTAGGCTACGGGTCAAGCGGTGCCCCTTCACCCGAAGCGTGTGGAAAAAATACGTCCCCCGCACGGCGTGCTCCGGCAGAATCGAATAGCCGAAGCCGGATTCGACCAAGCGCTTGATGGCTTCCGTGTCTTCCGCCTCCATCACCACGTTGGGCACCAGATCGAGCTCCCGGAAAAATTGATCGATTACCAGGCGAATATTGCTGCGCATCGGATACAGAAGGAAAGGAACACCGGCAAGGTCGGCTGGCTGTATCGATCCCACATGACCGCCTCGCACTTTCGTAGTCGAGGGCCGCAGCAGTAAGAGCTCTTCTTCGAAGAGCGGCATGATCTTCAGTTTCTCTTCTGAAACGGGCAAGGAAATAAGTCCAAGGTCGAATCGGCGGTCTAATACGCCCGTTACGATGTCCTCGGTAACGCCAACCGTTACTCGAATCTCCGTATTGGGGAACTGTTTTCGCAGTTGCCGCAGCGGCCCGCCAAGCTGGTAAATCAGTGTGGTTACGCCGGTCGCCAAATGAAAAGGGCGCGTGTCCTTTGATAAATCGTTCGCAAATTCTTGCTGGATCTGGCTCATTCGCTTGATCACCGCCGTCGCGTGTTCCGCCAGGCGCGAAGCCGCAGGTGTTGGGATCAGCCGCTTTCCCGAGCGCACGAATAATTCCGTGTTCAGTTCCATGGCCAGATTGTGCAACTGAAGGCTGACCGCCCCCGGCGACAAATGGATTTTCTCCGCGGCGCGCGTCATGCTCGATGACTCCATTACCGCCAGAAACAGTTCCAGTTGGTGAACGTCCATTCAGTCCCTTCTCGGCTCCCGTTGAATGGCCGTGGCGGCGCAATCAAGCATAAATCGTTCAGCTTGTTTAAATCGAAATTTTAGTATTTCGCGTTTGACACTCAAAACGCCCGCGCCTATCGTTCGTGACTAAGAGGAACTTTAGCAGATGGAGTGGGGTTTGTGTCCGGCACTTTTGCATCCTGCGTGCATTCTAGAAGACGGCACCTCACTGCTGCGAACCATAAACTAAGGCGTTGGGAGCGAATGGCGCTACCGGAAATGGTTCCTCCAGTCTCGTCCAAGGAGGGAGCAAGATGAAAACTAGACTATTTCTGGTGCTGCTCGGATTGTTTCCTTTTTGTCCGCTTTCGCCTGCGCAAGGCCTAGGAAGTATTGTCGGAACGGTTATAGATCCTTCAAGCGCTGCCGTGGCCTCAGCCAAAATTACGGCCACTCAAGCGGACACAGGCGTTACACGCGAGGCTACTTCGAATTCAGACGGGTATTACGTGATTCCGTCACTCGCGCCTGCGAAATATGTCGTGACGGTGCGAATGAGCGGCTTCAGCGATGAAAGAGATGAGATCACTCTGCTTGCAGACCAAACGCTCACGATTAATCTTAATCTTCGCTTGGGAGGCACGATCGAGACGGTTACGGTGACCGGCGCGGAGTTGCAAGTAGACACGGCCACGTCCACACTCAAGCAGGTGATCGAGCAACAGCGCCTCGTCGAATTGCCCCTCAATGGACGCAATGCCGCGCAGCTCACCTTGCTCGTCCCTGGCGCGCTCAACTCGCCTGGTGGCGGTGCGGACCAGGGCACCACCAAGACCTTCCCGGGCGCGGTCACTATTTCCGCCAACGGCGCTCGGCAAAACATGATTAGTTATCAACTGGATGGCGGCAACTACGTCGACGAATACACCAACGTCAACCAGCCCTTCCCCTTCCCTGATGCGTTGCAGGAATTCAGCGTCCAGACCAGCAACTACAGCGCGGAGTATGGTCAGAATGCGGGCGCTGTCGTCAACGTCATAACCAAATCCGGCACAAACAACTTCCATGGCGACGTGTTTGAGTTCCTGCGCAATGCCGTGTTCAATGCGAGAAACTTCTTTGCGCCCCTGACCACGAAGTCCGCCACCGGGGCGATCGTTCCGACGAAAGACATGGGCCGGGATCAGCTAAAGCGTAATCAGTTCGGCGGAACCATAGGCGGGCCGATTATCCACGACAAAACATTTTTCTTTGCGGGATTTCAGGCCACGCGATTGCGCAATCTAGGAGACGTCAGAACATCGACGGTTCCATCGCAGGCGGACATTACTGCGTTTAAGGCGGGCGGCGGCGCGATTGACCCGACTGTCGCGAACCTCCTTCCGCTTCTGCCCGTTCAGCCCACCAATGAATCGGTCGCCTTCGCCAGGCCGGACCATCAGGATTTTTACGACCTGCTCGGCAGGATCGATCACGCCTTCAGCCAGAAGGATCGCCTTTCCGTTCGCTACGACTACAATTATTTCACCAAGGCCGCCGTTTTTGTCCCTACCAATATCCTCACCTACGCCGATGGCTCGAAAATCACGAACCAAAATTATCTGATCCATGAAACGCACGTCTTCCGCTCGACCCTCATCAACGATTTTCGGTTCAGCTACGCCCGCGAAAAAGCCAGCCGCGGCCCGGCCAGCGACGTCCCCAGCGTGCAAAGCCTCGGTTCGTTGATCCCATTTCAGCCCAAGCCCAATGCGATTCAGCAGATCCGCGTCAACAGCTTTTTTAGCTTCGGCGACAACCCTACTGCTGCGTTTGTCCGTAACAATTTTAGTTGGAGCGACGATGTGAGCTGGGTCAGAGGAAAACACGAGTTCCGCTTCGGCGGCGTGATTGAACGCAGCCGCGTGGACCTCGACAACTTATTCTTTCAGCCGGCAGAGTTCAGTTTTGATTCTCTAAGCCACTTTTTGTCAGGTGTGCTAGGCGACTATTCAGGGAATCTCGGCTTCCGCCAGGGCGCCGGCGAATTTAAGAATGACCGCGATCTATTCTCCGGTATCTATGCCCAAGACAACTACAAAGTAAGCCGCCGCCTCACTGTTAATCTTGGCTTGCGCTACGAGCCAGCCCTCCCCTGGCGGGAAATCAAGGGTCGCGTTGAGCAATTTCGGCTCAGTGGTTTGATTGCCGGTGTTCGTTCCACGCGGTTTCCCAACGCCCCGCCGGGCGTCTATTTCCCGGGAGATCCCGGTGTTCCGGAAAACGGCATCGATGCGAATTGGAAAAATTTCGCCCCGCGCGTAGGTTTTGCGCTCGACCTCTTCGGCGACGGAAAGACCAGCCTGCGTGGCGGAGCGGGTATCTTCTACGACACGCGCATTACCGGCATTATCAACAATCGGTTTGTGGACGTGACCCCTTTCAGCCCCCAACTCATCCTTAGCACGTCCGGTGTGAAACCCGGCACCCTCGCTGATCCCCTTTGTACGCTGCCCTCGACGCAGTCCCGCGTCGGCTGCACGGCCCAGGCAAATCTCTTTCCTGCTCCGTTCCCGCCGCCCCCCAACGCCACTTTCGCTCCGAATTTGCTTGTCGTGAGCTGGGATCCAAACCACAACTACCAAGCGCCCACCCTGTACAACTGGAACTTGGCTATTGAGCGCCAGTTGCCCTCCAATGTCCTGGTGCGCGCCGCGTACGTCGGCTCGCACGGCAGTCACCTGAAAGAGACCATCGCCTTTAACGTGTCGCCCGTTGGCGGCGGCCCGCCCAGACTCAACGCGCTTCTTGCTCCGGGCAATCCAAAACCGCCCGCGGTCTTTGGGACGACAAACAATGGTCCTACCCAGGATGCTCAGGACATCAACTCCGTCTACCATTCGCTGCAGCTTTCTGTCGAAAAGCGCATGTCTCATGGCTTGACCATAATGGGGAACTACACCTGGTCGAAGAGTATCGATGACCTGCCCAACGGCGGCGGAGTCGCGGATATTGGCGCCGACACGGTTTCTTCGCGGCCTTGGGATGATCCGCTGCGTCATCAGTTTGACCGGGGACCGTCGGATTTTGACCATACGCATCGTTTCGTTGCTTCCTACGTTTGGCAGCTCCCAGAGCTATCGGGCGCTAGTGGCTTGCTGCGGCGGGTCTTCGGCGGTTGGCAATTCGGGGGGCTCGTCTCAGCGCAGACTGGCCGCCCCTTCACCGTCCTCTCGGGAGCCTCGGGACCTACCAGTTCCGGCACCGGCATTGGTCAAGATCGCGCTAATCTGATTGGGAGCCCATACGCCCCCGGTGCCTGTACGGCCGCCAAGATCGCCACGTCCTGCGTTGATTGGCTTAACCCAAGCGCATTTGGGTCAAACGCCGCCGGCACCTTTGGCAACGTTGGTAAGGGAAGTTTTCGTTTGCCCGGTTCATTTACCTGGGACATGGGACTTGACAAGAACTTCTCGATTACGGAGCGCTGGCGGCTCCAGTTCCGTGCTGAATTCTTCAACGTATTTAATCGCGCGAATTTCATGGACGATTCAGCGTCGCTCACGAATTTCCAAAAGCTTAGTTCGAAGAACAACTTCGGCGCAATCCAACAAGCTGCGGACCCCCGCATTGGTCAGCTGGCGCTGAAGCTGTTTTTTTAGTAGCTTCTGCCTGAACTTGGAAGCAGGTTCAAGGCGCCTTTGCCAAAGCCTTGCAGGTCTGTCCCTGCGAAATTTTGCGAAATTCTCATCAAAGGCTTGACCAGTATTCGAGGCGCGAGGAGGAATAAATGAAGCGACACTCCGTACTGTTCTTGCTGGTATTTCCGCTGGTTTCTGCAGTGCCGCAGCAAACTGCCCCGCAAGGCTTCGAGCACTGGACCACCACCGACCTGGGGCGCGTCGGGCAAGCTCTCGCTACGGAGGCAGCGTCCGACCTCCATCATTTTGCCGTAAAACACTTGTAGATTTCTCCAACGAGGCCTTCTTGTTGGTTCATCGGGAAGCGGAAGATCGAATGGCACGAAACTCAGATTGACATCTTTTTCGTGCAATCCGGCTCCGCAACTCTCCTGGTGGGCGGAACTCATTTGAATGGAGAGACTGTTGCTCCCCACGAAAAGCGCAACGGCCCTATTCAGGGCGGCACTCGTCAGAAGCTTTCCGCCGGCGACATCGTGCGCATCCCCGTCCGCATCCCACACCAAGTCCTGCTCGAGGGCGCCCACGAGTTCACCTACTTGGTTGTCAAAGTAAAAGGCTATTAGGGCACGTCGCCGCCGCGTCGCGTCAGCGATAGGAGGATACGAAGTCTTTGTATGCGGCTTCGGATTTTTCTGGCGTGAGAATTTCGGATGTGATTAGGATTCGGTAGCGGAAGGTCACCCGTTGGTTTGCTGCCAGTGAGAAGTTTAGTTCTTGTTTGCCGTTGCTGAAGATCTTTTGGCCGAGGGGATTCGCAGCCAAGAGGCCATAGCCGCGGGCGTGCCAGTAAGTGGGAAAGCCGGGATTCGCGGGATGGTCGAGGATGGTAATGGTGACCGGCTCATCACCGAGTTGGCCGCTGAGATTGCACCAGCGGCCGCGTGTGCCCCAAGCGGCATCTCCTTTTTTCCCTTCGCTGGTCAGGTAGACCCCATTGACGCCGGTGTTTTCGAGCTTGGCCACGGTAATCGGCCGGCCGCTTGCATCGATGAAAACTTCGGGCTTGTCGGAGGGAGCTTCCAAGGCGCGCGCGACGCGCATGCCGAGGACACCTTCTTTATCGTCATTGAAGACGACTTTTTCGCCGAGGGCTTGCAGCGTCGTGATGCGGTCGATACTGCGGAAATTCGGGCCGCCTCGGAATACGAAACGCGTGTGCTCCTTGAGAATGAGCTGCTCCTTGCCGGTGATCCAGTCCGCCTCTATTGCCAGTTCACCTTGGTCGGGCCCTCCCTTTGCCAGCGTGATGACGCGGTGGCGAATGTTGCCCATTTTGGCAGCGTCTTCGCGTTTGATGGCTTCCGAGTTGTTCCAGAAATCGAAACCATTCACATTGCCATAGTTGAACCAAAGTCCGGCGTGATGCGGATGATCAACACGCTCACCCGGGCGCGGCTCGAGCGGGAAGCCGCGCGTGACGACCGTGCCCTTGGGGGTGCGCAGAGGAAAGAGGACCGGCTTGGCCATCTTTTCGGGCCAAATGTAGGAGGTAAAAGGCTGGCCGTCGATTACAACGTCGACTCGGCGCTCGGCTTCATTGGGAACTATGCGGATTCTTTCCGCGGATGAATTCTGCCTTGCCGCGACACAGCAGACCACGAGGGCAAAGAGGACAATTGTCGCCACCGCACCACTGCTGAGAGCGCGCATAACGGGCCTGGCCTCCTCCGACGACAAACACGAGAGATGAACGTCCTTTACTAATTGAACCGGACGGTATGATGGCACAAGCGCACGACTGGGCGAAGTCAGGAAAATTCAAGCCGCATTCCAGAAAATTTAAAGGAAGTCCGCATCGAGTCCGCGATGTTCCGCTCCTCTTTTTGGCTATACTACGCCCCGGACTTGTGGAGTTACCGGGAGATGATCCCTGAAAACACACAGGAAGCGCTGAAGTCCAAAACCGGCCTGGCTGACATTGCGCACGTCACACGGCGCCGCATAGCCCGCCGCTTGCTTCCGTTTCTCTTCGTGCTGTACATCATCGCTTTTCTTGACCGCATGAATGTGGGCGCCGCCGCACTGCAGATGCCGGGGGACCTGGGCTTCAGCGACCGCGCCATCGGCCTTGGCGCCGGTATCTTCTTCCTCGGTTACTTCCTATTGCAAATTCCCGGCGCGTTGATCGCCGAACGCCGGAGCGCTCGCCGCTGGATCGCTGGCATCATGATCTCGTGGGGAATACTGACCGTGCTGATGGCCTTCATTCATACGGTCAGCGAATTCTACATCGTGCGTTTTGTCGTGGGCGCTGCTGAAGCCGGCTTCTTCCCGGCCGTGGTCGTTTATTTGACGCATTGGTTTCGCGCTGCGGACCGCGCAAAGGCCGTAGCTGTCTTTTACGCGGCCATGCCGCTTTCTTATGTCGTTGGCTCGCCCCTCGCGGGCTTGTTGCTTGGACTGTCTTGGCTCGGTCTGAGAGGCTGGCGGTGGCTCTTCATCCTCGAAGGAATCCCAGCGGTCCTGTTGGGTTTGGTCACTCTCGTTTACCTCACAGACTGGCCACGCCAGGCAAACTGGCTCCCCTCCGAGGAGCGCGAGTGGATCACTGCCGAACTCGATCGGGAGAAAAAAGCGAAGAAGGACGTTCGTTCCTACAGCATTTGGCAAGCCCTACGCCATCGTGACGTTATTCTGCTCACCTTCTGCTATTTCTTTGCGGTAACTGGAAACTACGGAATCGCGTTTTGGCTTCCCACCATATTGAAGCGCTTGTCCGGACAGAGCGACCTGAGAGTAACGCTTCTTGCCTCCTTGCCTTACTTGGCGGGCTTTCTGACCCAGCAACTGAACGGATGGCATTCCGACCGCGCACGGGAACGCCGCTGGCATGCCGCTGTTCCCGTGTTGCTCAGCGGCCTGGGGCTTTTTTTCGCCATCAGCTCCGGATCACACGTAGCGCTCTCGATCATTTTCTTTACCCTCGTGGGTGGCGCGTATTATGCGTTCCATCCCGCGTTCTGGGCCGTGCCTACTGAGTTTCTCAGCGAGTCTGCGGCAGCGGCGTCCATCGGCCTGATCAATTCCGTAGGCAACCTCGGGGGGTTCTTGGGTCCTTACTTGGTTTCACGCACGCGGTCTTTTAGTGCAGGTCTTTGGTACTTGGTGGGCAGCTTTTTTGTCTCCGGGATACTAATGCTCACGGTCGGCGCAGGACGCCGGCAGTTCGCGCCGCGGAATGAGAAGAGAACGCCAAGCGAAGTCAGCGAATCTCGGGTCCCAGGCTAACGGCGGCTGCTTATGCTAAGGAAAAAAGTTTCGCTCCTCGTTTTGTCCGATCCTGGCGAGCCGCAACTCTCGATGCTCGACGAGTTGCGCGAAACCACCAATGTGGTAATTGGAAACTCGACGGGCGCCTTCAAAAGCGCCGCTGGCAGCGCCGAGGTCATTTTCAATTGGTCCGGTTCGCTTTCGCTAATCCGGGAAGTGTTCCTGATGTCGCACGCTGTGCAATGGATTCATTCTCGGTCGGCCGGCCTGGAGCGGACTCTTTTTCCGGAGCTCATCGCCAGCGACGTCATCATGACTAATGGGAGCGGCGTGTTCAGCCCCTCGCTCGGTGAGTTTGCGCTCGGCGCCATCCTCTATTTCGCCAAGGATTTTCGCCGCATGATGCGCAACCAAATGGCTGGCGCCTGGGAACCATTTGATGTCCTGCCCGTTTCGGGCCAAACTGTCGGCATTGTCGGATACGGCGACATTGGCCGCGCGGTTGCTTCAAGAGTCCGGGCAATGGGAATGAAGGTCCTCGCGGTCAAGCGGCATGTCTCCGCGCAAGAGAATTCGGACCCG
>WNFE01014594.1_pt1 | contig 12185 bp, 10 predicted proteins | sample 5400451 | NCBI WGS metagenome assembly WNFE01 (sample SAMN13153344, study PRJNA577476) | soil metagenome | isolation source: 200 cm saprolite under Douglas fir tree site 2 hole 2 | place: USA:California | collected 2015-04-18
TACATTGTCGCGGGACGCGGTTTGTTCCACATTCATCCCTCGCAAGGCCCGGTGGTAGCGATCGAAGTGGAAGCCGGAGACTTGATTCGCGTTCCGCGCGGGACGCTGCACTGGTTCGATCTTTGCGGAGATCGCCGCATTCGCGCTATCCGGTTGTTTCAGGACAAGGCCGGCTGGACGCCCCATTACACGAGCAGTGGCGTGGACCGGAACTACGAACCCGTTTGCTGGGGTCCCCGATACATTCCGCCGCAAACGGCGGCGAAATAGCCGGTGTGCCTCTGATCGACGCACCCCAGGCCCGCGTCATTCTGCTGGACATCGAAGGCACGACAACTCCCGTCGGATTCGTTTACCAAACGCTTTTCCCCTATGCGAGTCGCAAGCTCGAATCGTTTCTTCGAGAGAACTCTCAACATGAAGAGATTCAGTCTTTGATTCAGGATTTGCGCGCGCAACACGATATGGACGAGCGCGGCGGCCTTGAACCGCCGGTATGGGTGGACCATCCGGATGAAGAGCGGCTTCGATCGAGCGTGGCTTACAGCCAATGGCTGATCATCCAGGACAGCAAGTGCAGGCCGCTGAAGTCTCTTCAAGGGAAAATCTGGCAGCAGGGATTCGCTGGCGGGGAATTGCACGGTGAAGTGTTTCCGGATGTGCCGATCGCTTTCGAACGATGGCGGCGGCAGAACAGATTGATTTGCATTTATTCTTCGGGAAGCGTCCTCGCGCAGCAAAACCTGTTTCGCACCACGGCCTCAGGCGATCTGACGTCATATATCTCCGCATTCTTCGATACCAGTGTGGGAGCGAAAACCGAAGGAGAAAGCTACAAGAAAATCGCCGATTTGTTTAAGCATGCGCCGCACCAGTTCTTGTTTATTTCCGATGCGGTGAAAGAAATCGAAGCAGCGCAGTCCGCGGGAATGCAAGCGATCCTATGTGAGCGCGACAGCCACTCATCTTCGCCAACTGAGGTTGTCATTCGCAGCTTCGAGAACGTTCTTCCCAGCTAGGGTCCTGGCTTCGCGAGCGCCGTCCCCTATGGCGGCGCCGATGCTGCTACTGGGCTCCCCACTCCGCATAGAGCTTCGTAATCGTCGGGCCGATGGAGAAGTCCCAAGCAAAAATAGCGACGTTCTTGTATTTTTCCGGAACAACGTAAAGATCCGCGGCCTCTGCCGCCGTCACGCCTGCTTTGTGCATCTTTTGCGCCTGCTCTTCGATGTCGTCAAAGAGCGCCCGCATGAGCGCAATCCCTTCCTGACCACAAATCGGTCCGTGTCCGGGAACGAAGAGAGTGTCCTTGCTCCAGGAAGCGAATGTCTTCAACGTTTGCCGCCAGCCGGACACGGTGGCCTGTGTGTCGAAGGTGACGGGGTACATGTTGGAAAACAGAAGATCGCCCGCATAGACAACGTTCTGTTCCGGAACTCGCACGATTACGTCCGTCCCGGAATGTCCCGGATAGCCCTCGATCACAGCCGTTACTCCACCCAAATCCACCTTCATTGGCAACTTCGCCGGATCAATCGGATGATTCGGAAGTGCCAGAACGCTGGAATTTGCAACGTTGAACACAGTTGTTACATGGCCCAGATACTCTTCGCGGTGTTTTCGAGCCGTTTCCGTCTTGGCCTCCTTGACCGCCTTCTCGAGGGGGCCCAGGAAGGCCGCCTTGTCGGCGCCCTGCAGCGCCCCATAACTCTCCACGATGCGTTTTGCCGTGTTGGCATGCGCCCACAAAGGAATCCCGTTGGCCCCGAAGAACGCGTTCCCCGTGGAATGATCGTAGTGATAGTGCGTGTCCAGGGCGCCCTTGACGGGAACCTGGCTGACCATCCGGAGAGCCTCCATCTGGAAGGCAGCCCCGGCCACGCTAATAAATCCCTCGACCAGCAGCGCCCCGTCTTTGCCAGCCAGAAATCCTCCGTTGCAAACTGTCTGGAAACCTTTCGAGGGATCAGAAATCGTCGCGTACAGCCCTTCACCGACCTTTCTGACCGATGCGAACCCCTTATCCACAAGCGGCGTTTGAGATATGCGCAAGTCTTCTTCCAAGTCCGCCGCCAGCGCGGGCATCGGGACGAGCTTGGCGGCTGCATACATCGCTCCGAAATACGATGACTTCGCCAGAAAGCTACGACGTGAAAATGGACCAGAATTGACCGCTTCGCGGCCACGGCTGAAAACGTCGATCATACATCCTCCCCTTAAATCAAACTCCACTTGATGACCTTGGTCGAGGGTAGATTATTCTAACAGATAGAGAAAAAGATGCAGATTTGGCGTTTCTCATCAATTTTGTGAAATATGCCCGCATGGTCGACCGTATGGATTGATATGGACTTCTCTGACGCAAGGCCGCGCCTGCCCGCCCTCACTTCTCTGCGTTTTTTTGCGGCTTTCCACGTGGTCATTTTTCATTTTCAGGCCATGCAGATCTTTATTGGCCCTGCCTGGTTTCAAAAGCTCTCTTCCATCGGCTACGTCGGTGTCAGCTTCTTCTTCGTACTTTCTGGTTTCATTTTGGTTTACACGTATGCGGGCCGGCCCATGATTCTAAAGAACTTCTGGCGCGCTCGTTTCGCCCGCATCTACCCCGCATACGCCTTCTCCCTGCTCGTGACCGCGCTGTTTTTTTTCTATGCTGTCTTGACCATGAATATTCCATTTTTCGTTTGGGCCAAGGCGCATTTGAAGCTCGCATCCGCCCTGGTATTGAGTCTTCTCCAGGCTTGGGTGCCACCGGCAGCTCTTACATGGAACGCGGTCGCTTGGAGCCTGTCCGTCGAAGCCTTTTTCTACATTTTGTTTCCGTTCTTGCTGCTGGTCCTCGTTCGCCGCTCGCAGCCGCAGTTGTTGCTCATAGCTGCCGCGTCCTGGTTGACGTCTCTCGTCTTTTCTGGCTCTTATGTTGTCCTAAACCCGGATCACTTGTCAGTCGTGAATGCCGATGTTCTAGGAGCTTTCTGGCTGAACGCCCTGAAATTCAATCCTCTCGCCCGGTTACCTGAATTCCTCTTGGGCATGGCCTGCGGATTCCTTTTTCTCCGGTCCCGCCGGGAGAGTAAGCTAGCTTTACCTCTTGTCCTTTCCGGGATTGCCGCCTTTCTCGTCGTCGTTTACTTTAGCGCCGTCATTCCGTATCCAATCCTGCACACGGCTTTGCTCGCGCCGGCATTTGCGGCCATCGTTTACGGCTTCGCGGTGCGACCTAATTGGGCGCGATCCTGGAGAACCGGTGGCTAGTTCATTGCGGCGATGCCAGCTACAGCCTCTATCTGCTTCATTCGATGATCGTCGGTATGTATTTTCACAGCACGACAGGTCAATTGCGCTATCAAAGTCCGATGGGCATCCTCGTCTTTGTGCTTATTGCGGTATCAATTTCTGCGCTCGTGTACCGGTTCATCGAGGAGCCTGCCCGGCGCAAACTTAATCCACGGCGCAAGCCGCAACTCGGCAGCATCGAGACGCAACCACCTCTCCAAGCCGCTCCCGCGTAAGCGCTCCCTTGACGAAAGCTTGTCGTTCACAACACGCGCGTCACGTACGGGGTGGAAAAAGGCATTCTTCTTTCCGTACCATAGAGTGTCAACAGCAACCCCTTTCCTAAGCTGTCCGGCGGGATTCCGTCACTCCTTGAGGGAGGCACTCCAAGATGATCAAAATTAGGCATATAGTGGCGTTGGCAATCGCGTTGGTCCTTGGCCCCTCATGGCAAGCGCAAGAAAGATGGCGGCAGGCGTGTGTTGACCGCTGTTACACGGCATCCGCCGTCGACCCCGAATTACAACGGCAGGAGATCGTCAGTCTCGAAAGAGAAGCCGCGCGGGCTATTCAGTCGAACGCCGGCACTTTCTTTCGGCGCGTGTATAGCGATGATTTCGCCGGGGCGCTCTCCCACGGTCAACCGGTCGATAGGGCTCAGTGGGTCCAGGCGGTCGAATCGTCTTCCGCGAAGTATCAATCGTTCATCGCCTCTGACATCAAAGTCCGCATCTTCCAAGATACCGCGGTCGCAACTTGCCTGTGGTCCTCGCGGAGAATCGTCAATAGCCAGATCATCAGCAATCAGATGCGCGCCATTCATGTGTACATCAGCACGCCCAGCGGCTGGCATGCGGTTTCCGGCCAGGTGACCAACCTCCCCCCGGACGTGCAGCAGCCGCTGTAAGGATTTGCCGTCATCCAGCATGCGCGTCGCGTTGACGCTGCACAAAGCGGATGTTACGCTCCCCAGTCACTTTCCAAACGCATGCGCGCCGTCGACCTGATCCGCAAGAAACGTGATTCCGGGGAACTTTCCCGCGAAGAAATTAATTTTCTGGTTTCCGGCTACACCCGGGGAGAAATCCCTGATTACCAGATGGCCGCGTGGCTCATGGCCGTGTGGATTCGCGGAATGAACCGCTCCGAGCTCGCAGCCCTCACCGAAGTGATGCTCTATTCCGGAGAAGTCCTTAATCATTCAGAGATTCCGGGCAAGAAGGTGGACAAACATTCCACGGGGGGGATTGGCGATAAGACTTCCCTCATTCTTGCTCCGATCGTTGCGGCGGGCGGCCTTACCGTTCCGATGATCAGCGGCCGTGGCCTTGGCCACACCGGCGGCACGCTCGACAAGCTGGAAGCAATTCCTGGTTTCAACGTAAATTTGTCGCTCGAAGAATTTCGCCGGGTTCTGCGCGAATGCGGTATGGGTTTGATTGGGCAGACTGCGGAAATTGCTCCTGCAGACAAAAAGATTTACGCCCTGCGTGACGCGACTTCCACTGTTGAGAATATCGGCCTCATCTGCGCGTCCATCATGAGCAAGAAACTTGCCGAAGGCATCGACGCTTTGGTTCTCGACGTGAAAACGGGCTCCGGTGCCTTCATGAAAAAAGAAGAAGACTCCATACGCCTCGCGGAAGTCATGGTGGAAACTGGCAAGCGCATGGGCAAAAAAGTGGTGGCCCTTATCACCGACATGGATCAGCCTCTTGGCCGCATGGCCGGCCATTCGAACGAGGTCGCCGAGTCCATCGAAGTCCTGAAGGGCCGCGGCCCCGCCGATCTGCGCGACCTGAGCTTCGACCTCTCGGCGTGGATGTTTTTTCTCGGTGAAAGAACGAAGAGCGTGGAAGAAGGCCGCCGCCTCGCCGAAACCATGATCGCGACCGGCCAAGCACTGGAAAAATTCCGGCAAGGAATTCGCTTGCAAGGCGGCGATGAACGCGTCGTTGACCAGCCGGAACGCCTGCCGATCGCGCGCCTGCATTTCCACGTAGTGAGTTCCACCAGTGGGTTCATCACCGGCACAAACTGCGAACAGTTTGGCATCGCGCTCGCCATGCTCGGTGGGGGCCGCGAAAAGAAGGAAGACAAAATCGATCACGGCGTCGGCCTCGAATTCCACAAACGAATCGGCGACCGCGTGGAAAAGGGAGAACCGCTGGCCACGATTCATTACAATAGCGACGCCAAACTTGCCGAAGCAAAGAGCCTCATTGCGGACAGCTATCACGTTGGCGAAGAAGCTCCGCGACAAAATCGGCCGTTGATTCGCCGAATTCTCGGAGCTTAGTCAGGTCGCTCGAACTCTTGATGCAGGCGCTGGAGGAAAAAGAAATGACCGCACGCGAGTGGAATAGAAATCAGGAGAAGATTACGCGATTGCAGGATTTGGCAGCCGCGGATTCCGGGAAAATGTTTTTGGCGTTCTTCCTGCTAGTTGTTTGTATTCTCTGTCAGCAAGGAGTCAGGGGGCAAGCCCGGCGGATCCAGCTCACTGATTTCGGCAAAGCCATTTCTGTTTCGGACCCGCAGATCTCGCCCGACGGAAAGTCCATCGTTTATGTTGTATCGCGTATGAATATCGAGCAAGACCGCAATGATCGCGATCTGGTTCTGCACGAAATCGCGACCGCTGCCCGGCGCGCCCTGACCCACGATCGCAAGGATGTCGGTTCACCGCGATGGTCCCCCGCGGGAGACCGCATCGCCTTCCTCGCTGCCGTTGGCCCCGCAAAAGAGGAGAAGGCGCAGATCTTCGTTCTTTCGATGAGCGGTGGCGACGCGCTGAAGATTACGGATGTACCCGGCGGCGTTGAGCAATTTGCGTGGCGGCCGATCAGCGGAGAAATCGCTTACGTAACCGCCGACGAGCCAGAGAACAAGAAAGACATAGAAAAGCATCTCGATGCATTCCTTCCGCCGAGTTCGCCGTCTTCGCCCATTTCCTGGTCACCTGACGGAAAACTCCTCACCTTTACAAGACAGGAGGATCCGCACTCCGGCGACAGCGATCGGCGGACGGTGCAAATCCTAAACGTCGATACCGGTGAAACGCGAAAACTTACCGGCCACGAAAAGTACGAAGGTTTCGGATTGTTCTCGCCGGACGGTTCGCAGGTGGCGTACTGGTATCCGAGGGACGGCGACCGCGCCAACGAAAATGAAATTTTTGTGACTGCGGCGTCGGGGGGCGACGGGCAAGACGCCACGCGTGCGATCGACAGAAACATTCTGCGCGCGATCTGGATGCCGGACGGAAAGTCGTTGCTGGTTGGTGGGCATGATGGAGCGCAGGTTGGGATGTGGCTGCTGCCGCTGGGCGGCGCGGCGAAGAAGCTTCCTTTGGGTGATGTCAGCCCTTCGTGGTCGTTCTGGGTGGACGCGACTGTGGGCCGTAATGGGGGTATTGCTTTCGCTGGGAGCACGCCCAACCAGCCCTCCGAGCTGTATTACATGGCCTCGCCCAATGACGCGCCGATACGGCTGACGAACAACAATCAGGAGATTGCGGCGCTGGCGCTAGGCCGGACGGAGCGATTCGAATGGCAGGGGCCCGACAAGTTCCACGAGGATGGAGTACTCATCTTTCCACCAGGTTTTCAGAGGGGAAAGAAATACCCTCTTGTCTTGATTATTCATGGAGGGCCGCGCGCCGCGACCACCACGCAATACAGTTTTCTTCCGCAGTTTGTGGCCGCGCAGGATTGCGTGGTCTTCGAACCGAATTACCGCGGTAGCGAAAACCTCGGAAATGCTTACACGCACGCCATCTGGAACGACGCGGGAGACGGCCCGGGGCGCGACGTAATGGCAGGCATCGACGCGGTCAAGAAACTGGGATTCGTGGATGAAACCCGTATCGCCGTTTCCGGCTGGTCTTACGGCGGTTATATGACAACGTGGCTTATAGGGCATTATCAGATTTGGAAGGTCGCGGTGGCGGGCGCGGCGGTGACCAATATGTATGACCAGTACAACCTAGCCGACTTCAATGTTACGGAGCGTTACATCTTCAACGGTTCTCCCTACGTGGGAGACAACATCAAGGCTTACCGCGAGCAATCTCCCATCACTTACGCCGCACAAATGAAGACGCCAACGCTGATTATCTCCGACACCGGCGATTTTCGCGTAACCGTCACGCAATCTTACGAACTATTCCATGCGCTCAAGGACAATGGCGTGCCCGTGCGATTTTTTGCTTATCCCGTGGGCGGGCACTTCCCGAACGATCCGGTCCGGCAAGCAGACGTCTATCGCCGTTGGACCGATTGGCTGGTTGACCATTTGAAGTGAATCAGTACCGGCGTTCCGCGCGGTCAATTCTCGGGGCGATAGCGAGCAGCACAAAAAAGGAGAACGAATGGGACGCTTGACCGGAGTACTCGGCATGACCGTGATCTTGGGCCTGGCGTGGTTGTTCTCCACCAATCGCCGCTCGATCAAGCTCAAGACCATCGCTTGGGGTCTCGGGCTCCAGTTGGTCCTTGGCTTCTTTGTGCTGCGCTCGGACACCGGGCGCTGGCTCTTCGAGCAGGCCGGCAAGTACGCGACGAAACTCCTGAGCTTTTCCTACATCGGCTCCGCTTTTGTTTTCGGTGAGCTTGGTAAGACCAATTCTTCCCTGGGCCTCATCTTTGCCTTCCAAGTCTTGCCAACCATCATATTCATTGCTGCGTTCTTCGCGGTCCTTTATCACCTTGGGGTAATGCAACTGATCATCCGCGTTGCTGCGTGGATTATGACCCGTGTCATGGGCGCGAGCGGAGCCGAGTCCCTGAATGTCGCTGCCAGCATCTTCATGGGGCAAACCGAAGCTCCGCTTACTATTCGGCCCTTTCTCCCGAAACTTACTAAGTCCGAATTGATGTGCGTCATGACCAGCGGCATGGCGCACATCTCTGGCGGTATGATGGCTGCATACATGAAGGTTGGCGGCGCCGAGGCCAAACATCTCTTAACCGCTGTCATTATGACGGCACCCGGCACCTTGCTCATGGCCAAGATGCTGGTTCCCGAGACAGAGGAGCCGCTCACGGCGGGCCGCGTGGAAATGCCCGCCATGGAGAAGGAATCTAACATTCTCGGTGCCATCTCGCGCGGAACGGTTGACGGGCTGCATCTCGCGCTGAACGTCGGGGCCATGCTCATTACATTTCTTGCTTTGCTTGCTCTCCTCAACGCCATGATGGGGTGGACGCACATGCATATCTCATGGTTTCCCTACAGCCTTCAGCAAATTTTTGGCTGGATCCTTGCGCCAGTGGCTTGGCTGATCGGAGTTCCCTGGCGCGATGCCGCGCAAATTGGCAATTTATTGGGCACGCGCATGGTGCTCAACGAATTTGTGGCCTTCGCGCAACTAGGGACAATGAAGGGCGTGCTTGACCCGCGTTCGTTTACAATTGCCACCTTCGCTCTTTGCGGCTTCGCCAATTTCAGTTCTATCGGCATTCAGATCGGCGGCATCGGGGCACTCGCCCCCGAACAGCGCGGCCAACTTGCCAGATTCGGTATTCGTGCCATGCTCGCTGGAACCATGGCCAATTTGATGTCCGCCGCCATTGTCGGGATGCTGACATGAGCCCTCAAAAAACGGGCAAGAAAAAACCAAAGAAAAACCTTATCCCCAATGAGTCAGTCTCCGCCGTGACGAAAACCAGATCGGCTCTAGATGAGTACGAACGTGCCGGCGAAGCTGCCGATTTCATTTTTGCTCAGACAGTTCTGCGGCCCAAGATCGCTCTGGTTCTTGGTTCTGGACTTGGCGCTTTTGCCGATGAATTCACCAGCGCCACCAAGATTTCCTACGCGAAAATTCCACACTTCCCCCAATCGACCGCCATTGGCCATGCCGGCAAGCTTGTCATCGGAAAAGTCGGGACGATTCCCGTCGCGGGCATGCAGGGCCGTGTGCATCTTTACGAAGGCTATTCCGCGAAGGAAGTGGCCTTTCCCATACGCGTTTTCGCACGTATGGGAGTAAAGGCAGTGATCCTCACTAACGCTGCTGGCGGCATTAAAAGAGAATTCGTGCAGGGCCGGCTGGTAGTGATCAGCGATCACATCAATCTGCAGGGAGTTAATCCGCTGACAGGACCAAACGACGAGAGATTCGGCCTGCGATTTCACGACATGACTTCGGCTTACGACAAACGCTTTCGCGAAATGACCGTCGGCGAAGCAAACCGCCTCGGCATTGGGATGTATGAGGGCGTATACGCGGCGCTTCCTGGTCCAAGCTATGAAACGCCCGCGGAAATTCGCTACCTGCGCGCGATCGGTGCGGACCTCGTCGGCATGTCCACGGTTCCCGAAGTGATTGCCGCGCGGCACAGCGGCATTCGCGTGCTAGGCATTTCCTGTGTGACGAATGCGGCAGCGGGAATTCTGGATCAGCCGCTCAATCACCTTGAAGTGCTGGAGACGGCCGAGCGCGTAAAGGGCCAATTCATCGGGTTGCTGAAAGCGGTCATCCCGAAAATTGCCGAGGCCATCGCGTGAGCGAATACGATACGCTGATTTCTGCTGCCAGGCAGGCGAGGGAAAACGCGCATGCGCCGTACTCGAATTTTCGCGTGGGCGCCGCGCTGCGCGCCACGTCCGGCAGAATCTTCGGCGGATGCAACGTTGAGAACGCCACTTACGGCCTCACTGTTTGCGCCGAACGCGTCGCCATCCTCAAAGCCATCAGCGAAGGCGAGCGCGGCTTCGACGCCATTTCCGTGGTGACGGACACCGACACGCTGACACCGCCCTGCGGCGCTTGCCGACAGTTGATCTGGGAATTTTGCGGCGATGTTCCCGTAATTATGGCGAACCTCAAGGGCAAGACCGAGACCATTCAGATGAAAGATCTCTTCCCTAAACCATTCGACTCCTCCAACCTATAAGAAGGAAAAGCCGAAATGAAAAATCCCGGTGCTAAGTTCAAGTCGATTTCAACTCGCGTGCTTTGTGGCGCGATTGAACTCTTCCTCATTTCCTCCGCGTATGCGCAGGCGCCATCCAAGCAAGCGGTATCTGTCGATTTGCTGATCTCGAGCGGCACGATCGTCACCATGGACCCAAGTCGCCGCGTCCTCGAGGAGGGATTTATCGCCGTGCGCGGGGATGAAATTGTCGCCGTCGGATCCGGCACCAGCGCCAGTCTCCGTTTTGCGCCAAAGGGAATAGACGCCAAGCTAAAGATCGATGCGCGCGGCAAACTGATTCTTCCTGGGTTCATCAACGGCCACACCCATGTACCCATGACGTTATTGCGCGGGCTAAGGGACGACGTAACTCTGGAAGAGTGGCTGACAAAATTCATTTTCCCGGCCGAAGCGAAGAATGTGACCGAGGAGTTTGTGCGCTGGGGCACACGGCTGGCCGCAGCGGAGCAGATTCGCGGGGGTGTGACGACTTTCGCGGACATGTATTATTTCGAGGACGCCATCGCGGAGGAAACAAAGGCCGCCGGCATGCGCGGTGTGCTGGGCGAAACCATCCTCGACTTTCCCGCTCCGGACAATAAGACCAACGACGCTATGCTCGAATACACGGAAAAATTTCTGAAGCGCTGGCAAGGCGACCCGCTAATTCGCGCTGCGGTTGCGCCCCACTCGATCTACACGGATTCCGAGAAGACATTGAAGGACTCTGCCGCGCTCGCCAGGAAGTACAACGCTCCCATCCTGATTCATGTCGCGGAGACCAAGAAAGAATTAAACGATAGTCGTGAGAAAAATGGCACCACGCCGGTGCAATATCTCGACAAGCTCGGAATTCTCGGGCCCGATGTGCTCGCGGCGCATTGCGTCTGGGTCGACGAGACCGATCGCAAGATCCTGGCGCAGCGGCAAGTGGGCTGCGTGCACAATCCTTCCAGCAACATGATGCTGGCGAGCGGCGTCGCTCCCGTGATCGAAGAGCGTGCTGCGGGCATTGCCGTCGGCCTCGGCGCAGACAGCCCTGCCGGCAGCAACAATGATTTGGACTTGATGGAAGAAATGGACCTCGCGGCGAAGCTCCAGAAAATCACCAAAATGGACCCGCGAGCGCTGGGGGCGAAAGCCGTCGTTGAAATGGCAACCATCGATGGCGCGCGTGCGTTGCACATGGAGAAGGAAATTGGTTCGCTGGAAACAGGGAAGAAAGCAGACTTGATTATCATCGGGCTGGACGCGCCGAATGCCGTGCCGATGTACGACGTTTATGCGCAGTTGGCATATGCCTTGAAGGGAAGCGACGTGGAGACAGTAATCATCGGCGGCCGCGTGGTGATGCGCGACAGAAAACTTCTAACAGTGGATGAACCGTCGGTGATCGCAAAGGCCAAGGAATTCAAAGGTAAGGTCGAGGCCTCGCTAAAGTAAGCCAATAAGAATTGGACTCAGAGAACCCGCGAAGGCACTTCAGAAACTACAAATAGCAGCACGCCCTCAGGACTTGGCGTAGCTGATCCCACAGCGGAATCGTCTTTCCTGCTTCAGTTCCGTGACATGAATGATCTGCGCTCGGACAAAAATGGACTGTGTACCCGGTGAGTAGGGCACGGACACTTCGATGTCGGTTTTCACAGCGTATTCTTTCCGGCTCTTGAATCGTAGGCCGCCTCGGGACATGTCCTCGCATGTCACGATATCTTCGCCAAAGGCGTAGCTGCGGATGCATGCTTTGAAATTAACTTTGGTGCGTATGTGCTTGCGTTTGTTTTCGATCCGTGCTGCGGGCTGCACCGGGGCTTCCGTCTCTGGCGGCACGGCCGGGAGCGCCTCAACAGGTTCCGCTCTTTCGTGAGCTTCCGGAGGCGCTATTTCCACCGGAACAGGTTCGCCGCTGGCATCGTCAACAGCCCTCCTCCAATACGTTGATGACCCGCAGCTCTTGCAGGTGCGTACAATTCCTTCGTTGACGAG
>WNFE01003181.1_pt1 | contig 12183 bp, 10 predicted proteins | sample 5400451 | NCBI WGS metagenome assembly WNFE01 (sample SAMN13153344, study PRJNA577476) | soil metagenome | isolation source: 200 cm saprolite under Douglas fir tree site 2 hole 2 | place: USA:California | collected 2015-04-18
CTTTCGGGAGATTTGTTTTCATCCGCGATGACTTCGGTTTGCAATTTCGTTTGGGCAACGGCCCCTACGCTGACGGCAGGCTGATGGCGTATCTTCAACCCAACCTGAACGTTCTGGAGTTCGAAAAGTTTCGCCGCCTGGGGGAGTTGACGTATGCGGAACAGTGCAAGCGCAAGGCGTTCGACTGGATCCGAGAAAACCCCCGGCGTTTTGCGGAAATCAGTCTCAAGAGATTTGTTTACTACTGGGCCGGAGTTCCGAAAGAAAGCGAAAGCGCAGCGCTGTTTGATTTTCGCAATTCGCTGTTCCTGGCAACGTCGGTTCTGGCGATCTGGGGATTGGCCAGGGCGATCAGAAAAAACAAGCCCGGGGCATGGTTGTTCTTGCTCCTGGTGCTGTCCTATCCCACCACGTATTACTTCGTCTTTCCGCACGCCCGCTACCGGCATCCGATTGAGCCGGAATTGCTCATCATGATCGTCTACTTGATTTCGGAAGCCAGCCCAGCTCAACGGCGAATTTCTTCGCGGACTCTATGATTTTTCTTTGCGAACTCTGCGGTTAAAAGCTTTTGACCGCAAAGCACGCAAAGAAAACCCTGGATCGTTTACATTTGAAGTGTGCGCAACATTCTGCAGAGGCCGGCCATGCGGTACGTTTTCGCCGCCAACATGATTTCCATGTTGGGCAGCGGAATGAATTCCGCCGCGGTGGCCTGGTACATCCTGCAGGCCACCCACTCGGAAGTGGCGCTGGGAACGTTTGCCGTGCTGCAGACCCTTCCCGCCATGCTCATGCTGCCCTTCACCGGAGTTCTAATCGACCGCGAAGACCGGCGCCGCCTGGTCATGATGCTGGACGCGGTCCGCGCCGTCATCATTCTGGCGGTTTCGATTCTTGCCTTTGCCGGCAAAGTAAAAGTGTGGGAACTCTATCTGATGAACACGCTGGTGGCGGCGGGCTTCTGGATGTTCTGGCCAACCATCACCGCCTTGATCCAGGAATTGACGCCGGGAGAAGAGTTCGTCCATGCCAACACATTTCTGCTGGCCGGAATTCAGGGCGGGTGGTTGATCGCCGGGTCCATTGTCGGATTTGTCTACAACCACATCGGCCTGGGCGGAGTCTTGCTGATCGATTTCTCTACCTACCTGGCGTCGTTTCTCCTTTACCTCGGAGTGCGCAAGGGACGCCATGTCGTGCCCCGGCCAGCGGAGCTTCGCGCCGATATCGTGGCCGCGGAAACCGCGGTCGAGCGCTTCGTCCGCGAGATGCGCGAAGGCATCGACTTTCTTCGCGGGCATCGCCCCGTGGTTATGCTGGGCATCAGCTGGGCGCTTTTTCTGGGGGCGATGCTGACCGGAGTGGTGGTCACCGCGCCATTGAGCGACAACGTATTTCACGCCGGAGCGGTCGGCTACGGCTGGCTGAACGCAGGTTGGGGCACCGGCGCATTTCTCAGCGCGCTCTACGCGCCTCATCTCATCGCCATAGTGAGCGCGCGCCGTTCGATCGCGATTTCCATGGGCCTGCTGGCCATTTCGATGATTGTTGCGCCGCTCTCTCCCTGGCTGGCCGTAGCGGTTGCGGTTTACGCCATCATGGGCTCGGCACGCGGCGTGAGCGGCGTCGCCATGAACACCAGCATCATGGAGCAGGTGCCGCAGCACTTTATGGGGCGGGTGCAGAACACATTCTACTTCGCCGGTACGCTATTGCAGATTGTGCTGGGATTTCTGGTAGGCGCGGTCGCGCAATGGAACCTGGTCGCGGGCTTCTCCATCATCGGTATGGTCTACGCGGTGGCGTTTGCAACCGCGATGTGGCCGGTGGCGGAGCCGGTGACCGAAGCCAGCCCCGTGGAGTGAGGTGGATCTCAGATTGGAGATTGGAGATTTCAGATTTCAGTTGGAATTGACCGCAAATCTGCAATCTGAAATCTCCAATCGCTGTTATGCTTTCCCTTCAAAATTGAGGAGAGACGCTATGTCATCCAGCCTCGAAGGTCGAGTCGCGGTGGTCTTCGGAGTCGCCAATAAACGTTCGATCGCGTGGTCGATCGCCCAGGGGCTACACCGGGCCGGCGCTACGCTGGCCATTACCTACCAGAACCAGCGCCTGGAAATGGAAGCCAAAGACCTGATTCTCTCGCTGCCGGGCGCGGAAGCCTACATGTGCGATGTGTCCGACGATGCGGCCATCGAGCGGCTCTTCGGCCAGCTCAAGGAGCGCTACGGCAAGCTGCATGTGCTGGTGCACAGCGTCGCCTTCGCTCCGGCGGAGGAACTGAAGGGAGAATTCGTCGCCACTTCGCGCGAAGGCTTCCGCATTGCCCACGACGTCAGCGTGTATTCGCTGGTGGCCCTGGCCCGGGCCGCGGCCCCGCTGATGGAGGACGGCGGAAGCATCATCACCATGACCTACTACGGATCCGAGCGGGTTGTGCCTCGCTACAACGTCATGGGCGTAGCCAAAGCCGCGCTGGAGTGCAGCGTGCGCTACCTGGCCTATGATCTGGGAAAAAAGAAAATCCGGGTCAACGCCATTTCTGCCGGCCCCATCAAAACCCTGGCGGCGCGAGGCATCGGAGACCTGGGCGAAATGATGAAGGCACACGCCGAGCGGGCTCCCCTGCAACGGAACGTGGATGTGAACGAAGTCGGCTCGACCGGTGTGTTTCTGGCTTCGGATGCCAGCTCCGGCATCACCGGAGAAGTGATCTACGTGGATTGCGGATACAACATCATGGGATTCTGAACAGCAGTAGCTGGTGAACCGTGGTTAGTCTCGGAATTGAACCATTGAAAAGCCGGTCCTCAGTTTCAGGTTCCCAGTTCTCAGTGCTTCCTGCGGAAAAGCTTGCGCGAGATCTCAGGATAGAATTCCTTCAACAGATTGAAGCCGGCATCGAAGGCAAACTGAACCCCGGCGCGTTCGGCGACATCGGAAAAATCCCGCTGGCTCTGGGGATAATAAGTCACACCGATGGCCGATGCACTAAAACTACCCAGGACTTCCGAGAAATTGAATGCCTTCCGCCCGGAATCCTGGCGCGTCACCAGAATGCGGCTCGCTGCGTATCCCGCCCGATGGGAGAAGCCTCCGCTGCCCAAGCGGTAGTAACGCGGATCCTGGTGCAGAAGAGACGGATACACGCCAGTAACCAGGATGCCGTCGATCAAGCCGTCCGCAATGCCGGCGCCGTATCGTTTGCCGTAACCTTCCGCGCCCTGGCCATAGTCGCTGGGGCTGTTGCGTGCCTGGTTGATGCCCGCTGCGGCAGCTGCGAAAACAAAGGTATAGGGACTCAGATACTGCACCGAGAGTTTGAACTTCTGGCCGGAGGTTAGCGGAGGCGGCTGCGTCCCCACTCCGACGATCCCGTACGCGGGGATGATTCCAAACATTCGTTCTTGACCGGACGGCTGGGTCGAAGAGTCGGCTCCCCGTCCTTGGTTCTGGTCTGCGCCATCTTTGTTCGCGGCCGCGGGCGGTGCCGAGTCCTGCGAGCGGCAAACTTGCGGGCTGATCATAATCAGCATCAAGATCAGCGGAAGCATGGCCTCCAGCGCAAACCCCTTGGCAAGAAGCTCCCTGCGCGAGACGCATTGACGGAAAGCGCTCAATTTACGCGGTAGTGATCCGGATCCGCCGGCGGTTTTCTGAACTTCGAACTGAATCTTCAAGTTTGTCATCTAGCCTCGCCAGCGCAATCTTTACATTCCCCTCGCGCTTGAAGCGCTCGAACTTCTCTCCCCACTCTATCAGGAGAATGCTGTCGTCGGCGACGAGGTCATCGAGGCCGAGGGTCTCCAGTTGACGCGGTGTATCCACGCGATACAGATCGATGTGATAGAGGTGGACCCCGGGGCCGCGGTATTCGTGCACCAGAGTAAATGTTGGACTGGTGACGTCGTCCGCAGATGCGGCCTGGAAAGCTTCGGCAATGCCTTTGACCAGAGTGGTTTTACCAGCCCCCAGGTCGCCGCTGAGCAGCACCAGCTTTGGGGGGGCAAGCAGGCCGGCCAGTGAGCGGCCCAGCGCAATCGTCTCCTCGGCTGAATGGGTGATGAATTCTTGCGTGGCCATGCTGGTCGAAAACCAGTATAGCGATTCCGCTCTGCCATCCCGCGGTCGGCTAGACCGGTTTCGGCGCGGACCACTGGCTGGATCGGATGCCCTGAAAGCTCCGGTCGGTGACTGAATCCACCGCCATGCGAAGAGTGCGATGGTCGTCATCGCCAAGCGCGACGAAGCGGAAGGGCTGCAACGATGCTTCGCTGGCTGCGCGAACCGGGCTGAGCATTTCGGCCATCCCCCGTACCGGCCCACCCTGTATCTGGAAGGCAACCTCGACAAAGTCCCCCTGGCTCAGGGTGCGGGAAAGTCGCAACAGGCCGCCGGTGACGGAAATGGTTTGAAGTTTAGCTTTGGCGCGCTGACCGTCTTCCAGCATGACGAGTGCCGGAACCGAACCTCCAAGCTGAATACGGGGGGAACGCTTCTGCGGATGCACTTGGGGAAAGTGGGTCATAAGGCTTCAACTATTTCACGGGGTGGTTACGAACGGGAGATTACGAAAGGGCCATGTACAGATTCCAGACACAAAATTTGCCGGAGGACAGTTAAGACCCTTTCGATCAGCAAGATGGAGCGTGATCACGGAGGGAAAACACCTCCAGACACTGCGCCCGGAGCTGTCTGCCACCATGCCATTAGCGAAACCGGACTCGTGGTTCAGGATCAGAGGGTTCCACCTGCTCTCCCCGACCGTTACCGTCTTACCGTCCTAGTTGTGCCAGATATCATTCAGAATCACGGCCAAACGGGTTCCGGCGCGGGCCAGCTGACCCTCGATCACCGGCTTCACCTGGTCCACGTATTTCTGATTAACACTCTCGTCCAGATCGAGCATGCGCTGCAGGACGTCGTTATCGTCGGTGCACAGGTTGACCGCGACGGGATCCTCGGCATCGATCATAGTGGGAAGATCCCCGTACGCTTCTTTCACCGCATGCGAATGACTCTCCAGAGCCCACGCCCTGACATCCACTGGCTGGGTTTTCCAAGTGGCCATGTCGGTTTCAAAATCACTCATCAGGGTATCGACGTACTGGGTCAGGTCGTCGTCATGAGTGGCACCTCGGATGTGACCAATCTTCTCCGGCATGTTGGTGTCCCAGATGCCATGCAAGTTGGGTGTCGCTTTTGTCCCGTCGGTTGAAATTGCGGGCTCGTCTCCGAAGAACTTGACCGGAACGCAGTTGCCACCCCGGTCGTTGTTGTCGGCGATGTGCAGCGGTTGGTGCAAGTCGCCAACGAAATGGATGAGGAGAGCAAGTGCTTTGGATCGGGCGCGCTTCGTGGCATTCGTCGATTTCAGTACGTCAATCTGGTCCTGAATTGCTTTCACCACGCACCCCTGGTCGCAGAACTGCGGCAAGTTGGGGTCAGTTGTAAGGTTCAGGGGCACATCCCAGAAATGCCACGGGGCGGTGCTTTTGTTTGTGTTCCGGAAATCGTCGGCAAAGGTTGCATAGAAGGCCATGAAACCCAGGTCGCTCGGATCGGTCAAGTTGTATTTCCTAGGGTTGCAGAAGCGAGATGGCTTGTTGTTCACGTACAAGCCCGGGTTCTTGAGAAGAGACAAAACTTTCTGAGCGGCGACGTCGCTGAGTTGCCGTTGGGCGATCAGCGCAACGATCTCGTGTCCAGAACATCCCCAGCCAAAGCTTAGAGACCTGAAGCCGAGAACCAATACCAGCAGCAAGAACACTTTTCCTAGGCGTTTCATTGATGTGTGCCTCCTTTAAGCAAGAATCAAAGCGCATGAACTGGGCCTAAGAGCCGGGGTGGTATGTTCTTTGACTATTGAGGCCTGGGAGAAACCGGGGGGAAGATCTAACCGGCAAGCGAGGATTAGCATACTTCCGGTCTGCCCTGGCTGGCAAAGAAAACTGATGTGGACAACCATCGTCGGCTTTCCGACCGGCACGCTGCGTCTCGACAATTGAGGAGATCACGAGAGGAGCGTGGCGGGCGCTGGCCGTACTCGACGCGATGAGTTCTGGCGATCAGCTCCCGATGGCGACCTGCGGCTGCTGCGCCGCGTGCCGCGTCCTGCGGAAGGCGTCCGGCAAGGCCGCAAGCAAGTCAGTCGCGACCAGCGAGTGTTCGCCCATGCTCTCTCTCGCGATGTCCCCTGCCAGGCCATGAAGATGGACTGCAGCCATCACCGCATCGGCGATGCGATCGGGGTTCTGGGCGATCAGGCCAGCGACCATGCCGGTCAGAATATCGCCGGTGCCTCCCGTCGCCATGCCGGGATTCCCGGTGGTGTTCACCCAGACCGTGCCGTCGGGTTGCGCGACCAAGGTTCGGTGGCCCTTGAGGACAACCATCAGTTGGTGTTCCCTGGCAAAGCTGCGGGCCACGTTCAGACGGTCGCGTTGCACGGCGGGGATGGTGGAACCGATGAGCCGCGCCATTTCCCCCGGATGCGGGGTTATGACCAGAGTGCCCGCCTTGTTTTTCAGCTCCGCTGCACGGCCTTCGAATGCGTTCAGGCCATCCGCATCCAGAACAATGGGGAGTTTGTATTTCTTGACCACGCCGCGCACGAACTCGGCGGTCTCAGGATGGCGCGAAATCCCCGGGCCAACCGCCAACACGGTTTTTCTTTCCGCCAGAGAGTCCACCCGTCCCTGCTGCAGCGCGCGGATCGAGATGCTGCCGGCATCGGTTTCATCGAGAGGTTCGGTCATCAGCTCAGGATGAAACCCGGCGACGGTCGCCATCACCGATTTCGCGGTGGCTACGGTGGACAAGCCCGCTCCCGCGCGCAGAGCTGCCATACCCGCCATAGCCGCAGCCCCTGCCTTGCCGGTCGATCCGCCCAGGACCAGCACATGACCGAAGCTCCCTTTGTTCGCGATTGGAGATCGGGGCCCGATCAGACGCGCCACATCGTGCGCAGTAATTACGTTGAGCTGCAGTGAAGAGACGACGGCGTCATCCGGCGAGCCGATGGGAGTGACTATCGTCGGTCCGGCGGTGAGCATTCCGAAAATATGCGCGGGGCGGGGAGCGGTAAAAGTAACCACTGCGTCGGCTCGCGCCACCGCGCCCACCTGCTCGCCCATCACGTCCGCGTCGGCGCCAGAAGGAATGTCCACAGCCACAACGGGCGCGGAGCCCGCATTCATCGCCGCGACGGCTTCGGCGTACAATCCGCTCACCGGCGGCCGGAAGCCTGTGCCGAGAACGGCATCGACCAGAACGTCGGCGTCGAAGACCGCGCGCGCCGGCTCCGTCTTCAGTTGTTCATGTGAAACCGCAGTAACGGGTGGGACCGGCAGTCTGGTAAACATCTCGGCCGCATCGCCGCGCAGTTCGGCGGGCTCAGCCAACAACAGGACTCGAACCTCTTTGCCGGACTGGTGCAGCTTGCGCGCGACCACAAACCCGTCGCCCCCGTTATTTCCCTTGCCACAAATCACCCCAACACGTTTCGCCGAAGGATATTGCGACGCTACGAAATCGGCCACCGTCGTTCCGGCGTTCTCCATCAGAGTCAGCGAGGGAACGCCGAAGCGCGCGCTGGTGACGAGGTCAATCTCACGCATTTCGGCGGCAGTGACGATTTTCATTCTGCATTACCTCTGTTTCTCGGGTGTCCTCTGTGGTTCAAGTTTTTCCAACCACAGAGAACACGAAAAGCACAGAGAAACTCCAGGGATTAAAGATAAAACAAAAAAGCCCTCCGCGTATGTGCGGAGGGCCAAACAGACAGAATCTCAGTCTGCCATGGACGGGGCATTTTTCACTGGGACGGTACCATTCGCCGCCTGCACTTTACTGTGCCTGCGTCCGTAGAGGAAGTAGATCACCAGGCCGATTGCCATCCAGACGATCAACCGCAGCCAATTCGTCCAACCGAGGCCATAAATCATGGCGCCGCAGATCAGCACGCCTGCCGTCGAAACAAAGGGAACCGCCGGCACCTTGAAGGCGCGCTGCAGGTCGGGGCGCTTGCGCCGCAGGATCCAGACCGCGATACATACCAGAATGAACGCAAACAGCGTCCCGATGCTGGTCATCTCGCCAACGATGTCCTCGGGAAGGAACGCCGCGAATAATCCCGTGAACACAAAAAAGAGCATGTTGGACTTATAAGGCGTGCGATACCGGGGATGGATGTCCGAAAACACCTTTGGCACCAGGCCGTCGTTGCTCATCGAATAGAAGACTCGCGACTGGCCGAGCAGCATGACCAGGATCACCGATGAGAATCCCGCCAAAATCGCGACCGTGACCGATTTCGACAGCCACTCATAGCCGTGCATGTACTTGGTGATCGCAAAGGCGACCGATGCTTCGCGCCCCGTGGAACGGAAATCCTCAACCGTTGCTACACCGCTCAGGACGTATGCGAAGAGCACGTAAAGGACGGTACAGATCACCAGCGAACCGAGGATGCCGATCGGCATGTCTCGCTTCGGGTTTTTCGCTTCCTGCGCTGCTGTAGAAACCGCGTCAAAACCGATATAGGCGAAGAATACGACTCCCGCCGCGCCGAGAATGCCCAGGATGCCGCCGTAGTGGTGAGTAATCCCTTGAGGAGTCACATAAGTCGTTGGAGCAGGAATGAACGGGGTGTGATTGGCCGGATTTATGAAGCCCCAACCGATACCGATCACCAGAAGCACGATGGTCACTTTCAGGACCACGATGAAACCGTTGACCATCGCTGACTCTTTCGTCCCTTTGATGAGAAGAGCGGACAAGAGGAGCAAGATGAAAATGGCTGGAAGATTGATGATTCCGTGCTCTCCTCCCATCTTCTCCAAAGGAGAGTGACTCCATTGATAGGGAATCCGCAGGCCGAACCAATCGAGCACGCGGTTGAAGTATTCACTCCAGGCGATGGAGACGGTGGCTGCGCCAACCGCGTACTCCAATACCAGGTCCCAACCGATAATCCAGGCGACCATCTCTCCCATGGTGCAGTAGGAATAGGTATAGGCACTCCCCGCCACCGGGATCATGGAAGCGAATTCGGCGTAACAGAGTCCGGCAAAGGCGCAACCAAAACCCGCGACAATAAATGCCAGCGTCACCGACGGCCCTGAACGATCGGCAATTGCCGCGGCTGTCCGCACGAACAGGCCGGCGCCGATGATGGCGCCTATGCCGAGCATGATGAGATTGACGGGACCGAGCGTGCGTTTCAAGCTGTGCTCGCTTGTGTCCTGCGCCTCTTGCATCAGAGTATGCATAGGCTTGGTCGCCGACAGATTAGCCATGAAGACGCTCTCCTCGTATTACGGAATCGACTGCACTGGGGCAGATGATTTCCGCCGCGAATGCCACGCATAGTACACGGGGATGCCCAGCAGCACGATGATCAGTCCCGGCCACGTGAACTGCGGTTTGTAGCGTAATAGTACGACATCGATAAATAAAGCCATCACAATATAAATTGCCGGCAGCACCGGGTAACCAATCGCCCGGTAGGGCCGTTCCGCGTCGGGATGCGTGCGGCGCAGCACGAACAAACCGAGGATGGTCAGAACGTAAAAAACCAGCACGGCGAAGATGATGTAGTCGAGCAGCTGGCCATAACTACCAGAGACGCAAAGAACACAAGTCCAGACCATTTGCACCATCAGGGAAACATGCGGGGTCTTGTGCGTAGGATGCAGTTTCGCCACGCTCTTGAAGAACAGCCCATCCTTGGCCATGGCGTAATAGACGCGCGAGCCCGCCAGGATCAAGCCATTGCAGCAACCGAAGGTTGAAAGCATGATAGCGATGGCCATCAGCGTTCCTCCGGCTGCGCCCAGCATCTGCGACATAACCGCCGTTCCCACGCGGTCTTCGGTCGCGTACTTGATACCCCGCTCCAGGATGGTGGCGCCCGCCGGGTTGCCATCCAGCGGCAAGATATTCAGGTAAATAAAGTTGCACGCAACGTAAAGCGCGATCACCACGCCCGTGCCCAGCGCCAGCGACAACGGCAGGTTCCGGCTGGGATTTTTCACTTCCCCGGCGGTGAAAGTCACGTTGTTCCAGGCATCGGCAGAAAACAACGATCCCACCTGGGCCACGGCCAGGATGGTGAGCGTGCCCACCAGCACCATCGGACCGCCCACTCCCACTTGCACCGCATGTTGCGCGCCAAGACCGGCGTTTTGCCAAAAGTGTCCCTGAAAGTTTGCCGCGATGGCATGTGCGTTGCGCCCGATCACCAGTCCTAGCAGGACCAGTCCCAGCAATGCGGAAACCTTGGCGAAGGTAAACACGTTTTGAATCAGCGCGCCGGTTTTGAGCCCGAAAATATTGATCACCGAGAGCGCCACCACAACTAAGATGGCCGCCAAGTTCTGAGTGTTCAGCCCGGTCTCCATATTTCCCAAAACCATGGGCCCGATGTGAATAGGCGGCACTTTCCAGAAGTGCACGATCCAGTTCGAGGAAGAAATTGCAGGAAAGAAAATGCCGAGGAATTTACCGAAGGCCACGCCCACAGCGGCGATGGTACCGGTCTGGATTACGAGAAAGAGCGTCCAGCCGTAAAGAAATCCCCACAGCGGCCCCAGCGCCTCCCGCAGGTAAACATACTGACCGCCCGCCCGCGGCATCATGGCCGCCAGTTCGCCGTAGCAGAGAGCTCCGACGATCGTCAGAAAACCGGTGACCAGCCAGGCTCCGATCAGCAACGCCGGCGAATCGACCTCGCGACCGATTTCCGCGGACACGATAAAGATGCCGGAGCCGATCATGGATCCCATGACCAGCATGGTGGCGCTGGTCAGTCCCAGCCCCTTTACGAGCTCTTTATCTTGTCGCGAATGGAGGTCCCAGTCGCTGGCGGCGGCCGGTTTGGGTGTCTTGGTCTCGGTACTCACAGATCTCCCGAATCGCGGTGCCATTGGTAGGGCCGGCTTTTCGTAGCGCCGGCGTCCCGCCGGCTGTCTCGAGGGCGTCCCGCCCTCGCCGAGCCAAACTCAATGGGAAGCGCTTCGACTTTACCTCAATATGCGGAAAAATTCCTCTGCTGATTTGCGTGGCTCCAGTAACAAGTCAGATATCACCGCCACCGCGTCCGCACCCGCCTCGATGACCTCGCGGCAGTTAGCCCGGGTAATGCCTCCAATCGCCACTAGTGGCTTGCGGGTTAACCCCCTGACCTGACGTAATCCCTCCAGGCCAAAGACAGGGTCGGGGTTCGCTTTGCTGCCAGTGGCAAACACCGGCCCGATGGCGAGATAGTTTGCGGTTGTCCTGTCCGCTTCGGCAAGTTGTCTAGGGGTGTGGGTAGAGACTCCCAGCCAGAGACTGTTGCCGATCACTTTTCTGGCGCCTTCCGGCGATAGATCGTCTTGTCCAACGTGCACGCCATCAAACTCCGCCGCCAGGCACAGGTCCGCCCGATCATTCATGATCAGCTTGGAGGAATTGCCGAGGCGGCCTTTGAGGTCTCGGGCTTGTTCCAGCATCTGACGGGCGTTGCCGGTTTTGTTGCGGTATTGCAGCAGCGTGACGCCGCCGGCGGCGAGTTCGCTGGCGGATCGGCAGAGGGCCTCGGTATCTGGGAAGTGAGAACTATCGAGGATGGCGTAGAGGCGCGGAAGCGGAGGCATCGGCATCGCAGTGCGGAACAGATCTTACGCGGGAAGCAACAGCAAACCTCAGCGGCTGAAGCCAACTTTCTTGGGATGCTTGCGGCACGACTGAAGTCGTGCCCTTCCCGTCCGATTTCTGCTGCCTCGAGGCGCGTAGCTATTTCGTAAATGCTATTTCGTGAACGCTATTTCGTGAGTCCTATTTCGTGACGCTGTTCAGTTGACCGGGAAGGGCACGAGTTCACTCGTGCCGCATTCGCGTCGAATGTGATTGCGGCTTCAGCCGCTGCGGTTTGCTGTTGCACGCTACGTTTTTGCCGCCACTTCTCGCTTTGTGCCTGTCGCGTTCGCGGGCGCTTCTGCTTTGCCTTTCGCCAGAAACCTCTCGATGAATGTCGTGTCGATTTTTCCAGCCCGAAAATCGGGATCGGCCAGAATCCGCCGATGCAACGGGATGGTGGTGTAAATGCCCTCGATGATGAACATCTCCAAAGCGCGCGCCATACGGGAAACCGCCTCCGCCCGATCCTTGCCGCGCACGATCAGCTTGGCAATC
>WNFE01012270.1_pt1 | contig 12179 bp, 9 predicted proteins | sample 5400451 | NCBI WGS metagenome assembly WNFE01 (sample SAMN13153344, study PRJNA577476) | soil metagenome | isolation source: 200 cm saprolite under Douglas fir tree site 2 hole 2 | place: USA:California | collected 2015-04-18
ACCGGCCAGCGCCGGGCCTGGAAGATCAGGCAGCAACAATCGAGGTCTTTGAGACAGGCATTAAGGTCATCGACCTGATTGCCCCTTTCATGCGGGGCGGAAAAGTTGGGGCGTTCGGTGGCGCTGGTGTAGGCAAGACTGTTATCATCCAGGAACTGATCAACAACATCGCCAAGGGGTACGGTGGCTATAGCGTTTTTGCAGGCGTGGGTGAGCGCACGCGCGAGGGCAATGACCTGTACCATGAAATGCAGGAAGCGAAGGTCATTGATCGCCTGGCGATGGTGTTCGGGCAGATGAATGAGCCGCCCGGCGCACGCCTGCGCGTGGCACTGAGCGCGCTGGCGATTGCGGAGTACTTCCGCGACGAAGAAGGCAAAGACGTGTTGCTCTTCATCGATAATATCTTCCGCTTTACACAGGCCGGAGCCGAAGTGTCGGCGCTGCTGGGCCGCATGCCTTCAGCGGTGGGATACCAACCGACCCTGGCGGAGGAGATGGGCGAGCTTCAAGAGCGCATTACCTCAACGAAAAGAGGGTCGATTACGTCGATGCAAGCGGTGTATGTACCTGCTGACGACTATACGGATCCTGCCCCTGCGACAACATTCGCCCACCTGGACTCGACGATTGTGCTGGAGCGTGCGATCTTTGAGCAGGGTATCTTCCCCGCGGTTGATCCTCTGGCATCCACAAGCCGCATTCTTGACCCAAACGTAGTGGGACAGGAGCACTACGACGTAGCACGTGGCGTGCAAGGGGTGCTGCAGCGCTACAAAGACCTGCAGGATATCATCGCCATCCTGGGTATCGATGAACTGTCAGACGAAGACAAGCTGACGGTGGCACGCGCCCGTAAGTTGCAGCGCTTCTGCTCGCAGCCCTTTACAGTAGCGCAGGTCTTCACGGGCCTCGAAGGCAAATATGTGCCCGTCAAGGAGACAGTCCGCGGCTTCAAGGAGATTCTCGAAGGCAAATACGACCACATACGCGAGGACTTTTTCTACTTGAAAGGTTCAATCGACGACGTTTTGGAGAGCTACGAGAAAGATAAACAGAAGGAGTAGACGATGGCAGCACACACTACCATGCACGTCGAGGTAGTAACTGCCGAGCGCGAACTCTACAGCGGTGAGGCCGATGTTGTGATCGCTCCCGGGTCAGAGGGGGAACTTGGCATTCTACCAAGACACGCGGCACTCTTGACAACGCTCAAAGTTGGCCAGTTGCTGATCAGGCTCGGCGGAGCCGAGGAACCCCTCTTCGTCTCCGGCGGCTTCCTCGAGGTATCGAATAATTCGGTCACCGTGCTGGCAGAGACTGCGGAGCGCGCGGAGGAGATAGACCAGGCACGCGCTGAAGCTGCTCGCCGCCGCGCCCAGGAGTATTTGCAGCAGGCGCGATCGGATGTTGAACGCGCAGAGCTGGTGGGTGCTCTTGAGCGTGCCGTGGCACGTCTACGTGTAGCCGAAGTCGCTCGTCGCAGGAGTGGCCGGCGCATCCAGCCGCCTCCACAAGAACTGTAGAGGCGGCGATGAGCAGGCAATACCGGTCAGTTCCTCATTGATACGTTTACTGCGATCGTCGCATGTATGGTACAATAAGATGAGAGTGGCCTATCGATTGGCCAGCGGATGAGCAAGGAGCAGAGACGATGGTAGCCGACCGGTCACAAGTGAGCGATGGCCTCTATATGACCGAGGAGCAGTATCTCGCCCTGGACGAGGCGACGGACGGCAACTATGAATTTTATGATGGCTATGTGGTCATGCTGCGTCCGCCCTCGTCCGCCTACGACGAGCGGGCCATGCTCGATATGGCTGGAGGAAGCCTGGCCCATGCCGCCCTCGGTGTGCGCCTGGGAGGCCTGCTCGATCAGGCCCTTGCGGACGGCCCCTGCGTGGCGTACAACAGTGATGTCAAGCTGAAGATTGGCACCGCACGCCACTATTTCCACCCCGATGTGAGCGTGGCTTGTGGCGAGCAAGCGGGGAAAATGCTCACCGATCCGGTCGTGGTGATTGAAGTGCTCTCCCCGGCCACCGAGAAGCGCGACCGGGGCGCGAAGTTCGCGGTCTATAAGACGCTGCCCTCCCTCATGGAGTACGTGTTGATTGGCAGCGAGGTCCAGGAGCTCATCGTCTACCGGCGTGAGAGTAACTGGCGTCCCTACCACTACCAGAGTGGCGATCTGGTCGAACTCACCAGCATCGGCGTGCGTTTCCCCTTTGAGGCGGTCTATCGCCGCATCCCTATGTAGCGATACGAGGGGAGTAGCTGTCCAAGGGACAACAAGTCAGGACGAAGATACACCTTGTGGTTAAAAGTTCCCGCTGCTGCCTCCACCGATGTTCCCGCCTCCTATATTCCCTCCGCCAAAATCTCCGCTAGACCCTCCACCTATATTCCCGCCTCCGAAACCGCCTCCGAAATCTCCACCTGCTCCCCCGCCGAAGGCTCCCCCACCCATTTCAGCCTGCCGACGTGCTTCAGCTTCTCCTTCCTCTTTACCCAGTTCATAGCCCAGGAATCCACCTGCCGCAGCTCCCATGCCGCCTGCCGCCCAGGGATTCATACCTTGTCCCGGCGGATTACCCCCATAAGGTTGTCGATAGCTCATCCCTCCCACGCGAGCACCTCCACGCCGTATTGCAGTAAAGATGGCGAAGCAAATCCCCAGCACGATGATACCGAAAATGCAAGGCACTACCAAAAACAGCGGACTGAAATCGAATCCAGGGACCGGCCCCGTTGTTGGTGCAGTTTCTCCCGGGAAGGAGGGTTGGGTGTTGCTACCAGAGGTATCCCCCGAATTTGTAGTGGTTGGATTGAGGGAGTCTTGCAGTGATTGCATAGATGCCAGCGTCGCGGCAGTATAGTCACCGTTAAAATTGCTTGTGAACGCGCTCACCGCGGCAGCATATTGATCGTTTGAGAGCGGAACCTTCTTGCCCCCGACAATTGCCAGGTGATGACGTGCCGTATCAATAGCTATCACGATCAAGTTCAAGTTATTGCCGATATGCCCGGCAGTGCGCCGGTCGAAATCCGCTGTTGACCCTGTAAATGTCTTTATCGTATAGATGTCAAGTGGGTAGGACAGGTTTGCAGCCGAGTTGAGTATTTGAGATTGATCCAGGACATGGGCATCATCATAGATGTGGACAGTATCAGCCAGTACACTCATCGAGGTAACCAGGGTAAGACAGAGAGCAGCAATTGTAGCAACGAGAAGCCAGTGTATTGGAATACGCGCATACTGTTTGGCCATAGCAGTTTCTCTTTCTCCCTTTTAGCGGAGGGATATATGGGGCCAGGCAATCGTACCGGACATAGTCATTACCTCCATATAAACGCAACAAGAGGGCAAAAATAAAAGGGGGCGCGGCATGCCGCGCCCCCCTGTCCTCTGCTTTAGAAATCGCCACTGCCCCCACCGCCAGAATCTCCGCCACCACCTCCACCAAAGTCACCACTTGCTCCACCGCCAGAATCTCCGCCACCACCACCGAAATCACCACCGCCTCCGCCGCCGAAGTCACCGCTTGCGCCGGCCCCACCGCCATCACCCTGCTGCTGCTCACCCGCTCCGCGTTCGCCTGCTTCTTTGCCCAGTTCATAACCCAGGAAACCGCCTGCTGCCGCACCCAGCCCACCGGCTGCCCAGGGATTCATACCCGGTCCCTGGGGAGGTCCGTAATAGTTAGGCGGGTACCCTTGAGGTGGATATCCCGGATTGTAGGGTTGTTGATAGGGCGGCTGGTTATACGGCTGCTGGTACATTCCACGGCCAAAGCCACCAGAACGCCTGCCCAGGAAACGGAACAGCATGACTACTCCTAGTACAACAAGACCAATAATAATCAGCGCTATGAGTAGACCAGGCCATGGCGAGCCAGCCGATGTACCCAGCGAATTTCGCAGCGAGTCAATCGTTGCGATAGTTGCGCCTGTATAACCACCACTACCGTAGTCGCTGATGAAAGCGCTGACCCCCCCTTGAATCTGGCTCTGCGACAGTGGTACTTTTGAGCCTCTGACAATCGCCAGGTGATGATGCACCGTGTCCACAGCCATCACGATCAGATTGGAATTGTTGCCAAGTTTCGTCAGGGTGGCCCGATCAAATTCTGCCTTTGTTCCTGTGAAGGTGTTTACCGTATAGATGTTCATCGAATACGGCAGGCTCGATGCTTCATTTTGCACCCTGTTCTGGTCCAGCACGCCTGCATTATCATACACATGCACGGCATTACTCCCGCCACATGCGCTGACAAGCACGAGAAAGAACACTGCCACAATAGCTAGAAAGCCTTTCCTGAGCCACCGCGCAGAATTTATACTCATTAGAGTAACCCCTCCCTCTGCTCTGAATACTCTTACTCCAGCACGCCAGGTGATAAGTAAGAGGTTATACAACATTACATCCTCTTACTTATACGTTCATCTGTCCCATCACGTTTTATTTCGCCGTCAGTAAAAATACCTGCCAGAATCCCAGGAAATGGTACGGGCGTACTCCCGTGATACAATGAAAACACAATACGCTAACTATTTTTTATACTAAGATGGAGTAAAGAGAAAATATGAGTACAACACCCGCCGGGCGTCCGCGCCCGTTTGTGCTGATCGTTATGGACGGTTGGGGCATCAATCCGCGTAAAGAGGGCAATGCCATTGCGCTGGCGCGGACATCCAACATCGATAAGCTGGCAGGCCAGTGGCCGCACACGGCAGTGAAAACCTCCGGGGAGGCGGTGGGTCTGCCGGAGGGACAGATGGGCAACTCCGAGGTCGGACATCAGAATATCGGGGCGGGCAAGCGCGTGCTGCAGGACTATACCCGTGTGAACGAATCCATTAAAGATGGCTCTTTTTTCCAGAATCCTGCGCTCTTGAAAGCGATTGAGCACGTCAAGAAAAATGGGTCGCAACTCCATATTTGCGGCCTGCTGGGCGATGGCGGCGTGCATGCGCACGAGACACACCTGGAGGCGCTGCTGCGCCTGGCACACAGCCACGACATCGAGCGCGTCTACATCCACTCCTTTACCGATGGCCGCGATACCTCGCCTACTGGCGGCATTGAATTCATGCGCCATCTCCAGGCTCGCGCTCGTGAAATTGGTGGGGAGCACGCGGCCAAAGTAGCGACGGTAAGCGGCAGGTACTATGCAATGGACCGTGACAATCGCTGGGACCGCACGGCCATGACCTATTTTGCGATGACGCGTGGGGAGGGCATACGTGCAAGCTCGGCGGTGGAGGCGATCCAGCACTCCTACGAACAAGGTGTCACTGATGAGTTTATTGTACCGGCGGTGGTGATGGAAGACCAGCAGCCTGTCGCAGTGGTCAAGGCAGGCGATGCGCTCATTCACTATAACTTCCGTCCTGACCGCGCTCGCCAGCTTACAAAAGCATTCATACTGGAAGAACTTCCGCCGCAGGCACAGGGAAAATTTGATAGAGGGCCACGGCTGGAGGATTTGCAGTATGTAATGATGACGGAATACGAGGCGGGGCTGGACGCGCCGGTGGCTTTCCGCGCCGATGAAGTCGAGATGCCGTTAGCGCGGGTGATCTCTGAGCAGGGGATGCGGCAGTTCCACACGGCTGAGACGGAGAAGTACGCGCATGTGACGTACTTTATTAATGGTCGGCGGGAGACGCCTTTTCCCGGTGAGGACCGCCTGCTGGTGCCGTCACCCAAAGTACCGACGTATGATCTGCAGCCGGAGATGAGCGCGGCAGGAGTAACAGAAGAGGCGGTAGAACACATCCGCAGCGGAGAGTACGACCTGGTAATTATGAATTATGCTAACGCGGATATGGTTGGGCACACGGGAGTAATAGAAGCAGCAATTAAAGCGGTGGAGGCGGTTGATACAGGTGTGGGGCGCGTGGTGGAAGCGACCCTGGCAGTGGGCGGCGGTTTGTTGATTACGGCTGACCATGGAAACGCAGAGCAGTTGATTGAGTATGATACGGGCAAGCCCTTTACGGCACACACGACCTACCCTGTGCCCTTATACCTGGTAGTGCCACAACTGGCGCACGTACGACTACGGGATGATGGTATTCTGGCCGACGTGGCGCCAACTATTCTAGACGTGCTGCATATTCCGCAGCCAAAGGATATGACAGGGCGGTCTTTGATCTTGCACTAAGCAAATCCTTTGCATCATCAAATGGTAAGAGTTATGCACATATTTTACTACAATGTGCGGTCTTTGATCTTGCGCTAAGCAAATCCTTTGCATCATCAAATGTAAAAGTTATCCACATATTTTACTACAATGTGTGGATAACTCCCTGTCAGTGTGGATAAGAAGCGAAAAGAGCACGGCGACCGCGATGGTTGCCTTTACTATATTACGAGCAAGAGGAGTTTTTTCGAGCTTGCATGACAGCAGACTGGATTGTAAATACGCAAATTAAATGAGGCTGAATCTTGCGAATGATGTGAGGAAGCGAGCAGTATGAAAAATGTTCGTTATTGGAGATATCTGAATAGCAGAAGAAAGCTTGCTTTCTCTGCTCAACGCTTGTCTCAGAAAATCATCCCATAATCAACGCCTCAAACTGATGAGTTTTTGAGATGGCGCCCTACGCAAATTCATTATGGAGGTTCTGCTTCATTTAATTTGCGTATTTACAATTATCCTGGGAGTTCTCGATTCCCGTTCTCGCGGGATGAGGCCCGCGAGAACGGTTTCACAGGCGAAAGAAGGGGAGATGCTTTCACCAGAAGCATTGCCCAGAAATCATTCGTCCTTCTACAGAACGAAAATAACCGTCCTGAAAAGAACAAGCAGTAGACAGGAGGAAACTATGACAGTCGAAGAAAACAAGAAAAACGATGAAGCAGCAATCCAAAGACTCCTAGACGATGGGATCAGATCGCTTCGTGACAAGAACATCGAAGGCGTCATGTCTCTCTATGCGCAGGAGGTCGTGTCGTTCGACATCGTGCCCCCGCTGCGATACGTGGGAGCAGATGCATTCAGGAAAGTTTGGGAAGAGGTCTTCTCAGTCTTCCAAGGCCCGATTGACTATGAAGTTCACGACCTCAACATCACTGTGGGCGATGACGTGGCCTTCGGCCACAGCCTCAACCGGTTAAGCGGAACCCTGAACACTGGGCAGAAGACCAATCTCTGGCTGCGTTGGACCGCTTGCTTCCGTAAGATCAACGGCAAGTGGCTGATCGTGCATCATCAGAACTCGGTGCCTGTCGATCTGGAGACAGGCCGCGCGGTGCTGGACCTCAAGCCATAGCCATGCGCATGGCCTGTGGGGAGGAGCTAGCTTCCCCAAAGAAGCGAATCCTCCTCCGCGCGAATGGGGCGAGCTGAGGCGGGCGCATCACCCGGCTTTACCCAGATGTTACGCGGCTGGCATAAGGCTCGCGCTGGAGGTGGAAATTTTGGGAATAAGCTGTGGATTTCTTGTCCATTATCCTGGTCGTTCTCGATTCACGTTCTCGCGGGATGAGGCCCGCGAGAACGGTTTCACAGGCGAAAGAAGGGGAGGTACTTTCAACAGAAGCATTGCCCAGAAATCAGCAGCTTCTCCCCAAAATTTACAACGAAGAAAGGAAAGAACAGTCATGAAAGTGCTTATTGCTGGAGCGAGTGGAGCTCTGGGTACCCCTCTGACCCGTGCCCTCATCGCGGGAGGACACGAAGTTCTTGGCTTGGCCCGTTCCCCTGAGAGCATGGATCGTCTCACGCACCTTGGCGCTCACCCGATCCTGGCAAATGTGATGGATCGCGACGACCTGCTCAGAGCAGTCAAGGGGGTGCAAGCCGACGCCGTTATTCATGCGCTGACCGCGCTTAAGAAGACGCCTCTGCGTCATCAGGATATGTATGCCACTAACGCGCTGCGCGATGTGGGGACCACAAATCTGCTCGCTGCCGCCAGGGAGGTCGGAGCACACAGGTTCGTAGCGGAGTCGATGACGTTGGGCTACGGCTACGGTGACTGGGGCGAAAAGGTCATCACTGAAGACTGTCCGTTCGCACCTGCTGGAAGATCTTCCCAACTAGAACGGCACGTGTCCGGGTTCCGCTCATTGGAGCGGCAGATCTGGGAGGCGACCCAAGCGGGCTGGATCGAGGGGATATCGCTACGCTATGGATACTTTTATGGGCCAGCATCTCTCGTCCCTATCCTGGAGACCCTGCGCCGCCGAAGCCTTCCTCTGCCTGATGGGGGCCGCGCGGTCACCTCCTGGATTTATCTGAAAGATGCGGCAGCCGCCACGGTCGCAGCCCTCGAACGGGGCAAGGCAGGAGAAGCGTATAACATCGTCGATGACGAACCGGTACACAATAAAGACTTCTTCACGTTCCTCTGCCAGCAGGCTCACCTTCCGATGCCCTTTTCACTCCCAAGCTGGATGATGCGTCCACTAGCCCCCCTCGCGACCGACTTCTTCACGACCTCCATGCGCGTCTCCAACGCGAAGGCAGCGCGTTCGCTAGGTTGGAAACCAGTGGTTGCCCCGACCTATCGGCAGGGCATCCAACAGGCGCTTGAGGTGCTCGACTAGCAAGAGAGTATGAGCAGCGCGGGCGAAAGGCGATAAACCGCCCTTCCAACTGCTTTTCGCCTGCCCTAAATAAAGCGGCGAAAGTCCTGCGGATAATTCCCGCTGTCGGCAGCGCCGCTCGAGCAGATCGGGTCGTCACGCCGAGAGGCACGCTCCTTGCCAGTGAGCCTCCTCTTTGGTATACTTCTTGGTGTTGGGAGGAATTGAGGGACCGTTGGGAACAAGGCAGATGCAGGGAAGGTCCAATGTCCAGAGCACCTCTTCACGCACTGATCTGGTCCAAAGAGCAGCGCCTCTACGAGTTGTACACCCAGGGCCAGATTGAGCAACGTTTTCAACCAGCCGAGGAAGCCGCCTGGCTGGCCTGGCTAGGCTCTGTGTCCTCCTTTGCCTTCCACGGCAAAGGCGGCTCGCTCAATGTCTACCTGGAGAAGAGGCCACGTGGGGGTGCCTACTGGTATGCCTACCATACCAAAGAGGGCCGCACCCGCAAGCGCTATCTCGGACAAACGGAAAGCCTCTCGCTGGCGCGGTTAGAGGAGACGGCGCGCTCGCTCTTGCACGCGCACGAGGGCGCGACCACGACCGAGCAGGGAATGATGCTGCTCTCCAGCCGACTTGCTCCGCCGCGACTGCCGAACGCCCTGGTGGAGCGCGAACGCTTGCTGACTGCACTCGATGAGGCGCTTTCGACACCGCTGACCCTGCTCTCTGCCTCGGCGGGCTGGGGCAAAACCACTCGCGCTGATCGCGGCCCTGCGCCGCTGCCCCAGTCTGGCATCGAACTTTGGGGAAAACGTGGTGGCACAGTTGCAATCGCCCCAGCCACCGCCGCTTTCCTCCTGTCTTTCCGTGCTTCTCCATGAGCTGGAAAGAGAGCCGCCGCATCCTGCTCCCATCGTCCTCATTCTGGACGATTATCAGGTGATAGAAGAGTCGGTCATTCACCAGGGCATGGCCTTCTTCCTGGAGCATCTGCCCGCTCATCTGCATCTGATCCTCTCCAGCCGCGTGGACCCAGACCTGCCCCTTGCGCGTCTACGAGCCCACGGGCAGTTGACCGAGATTCGTGCGGACGAGCTGCGCTTCCAGGAGGGCGAAGCGAGTCAGTTTTTGGACAAGATGCTCTCCCCGCCGCTCTCGGAAGAAGAGTTGCAGCGGCTGGTGAGCCGGACGGAAGGCTGGATCGCCGGTCTGCACCTGGTCGCGCTCACCCTGCAGAAGCGTGAGGATCGCACAGCATACCTTGAGACATTGACCGGTAGTCAGCGGTATCTGCTGGACTACGTGCAGGAGGACATCCTGGCACGTCTGTCCCCCGATACGCGTGACTTTTTACTCCACACCGCCATCCTCTCGCGTCTGGACGCTGCTGTGTGCCAGGCCGTCACCGCCGCACCAACGAGGGCGGCCAGTCAGCAAATGCTCGCGTTGCTGGAGCGAGCGAACCTCTTCCTGGTGCCCCTGGATGAGGAGCGGCGCACCTATCGGCTGCATGATCTCTTTCGTGAAGCCCTGCTCTCGGCGCTTCACACCAGCCAACCAGAGATGGTGTCGCTCTTGCACCGCCGGGCCGCCGACTTTTATGAGGCCGAGGGGCAGTGGGCCGAGGCCATTACCCATGCGCTTGCCGCCGCTGACTTCTCCACGGCAGCGCGGCTGATGGAGCAGACCGTCGAGCAGTTCTGGGTGCGTGGAGAGGCGGCGACGATGGCGCGCTGGGTGCTGGCGCTGCCTGATCCGCTGGTGCGCGAACACGCACGCCTGGCGCTCACCACGGCGCTCTACCTGCTCCACCCCGTCACATATTCGACCCGGGAGCAGCGCGAAAGTCGCCACCAGCAGGTGAGGCAGCTCATGGCGCGGGTCGAAGCCGCCTTGCAGCATCAAGCGAATGAGACCAACCAGGAGATCTTGGCTACACGCGCAGGCTCCGCCTTTCGCTCCATCGATCTGGAGGCCCGCGAGGCCTCGGAGGCCCTGCTGCATCGGCGTCTGCGCCTGTTACGCGCGGGGATGGCCTTGTATGAGGCGATAGCGGCCTCGGAGTATGAGCGCTTGCCCGCCCTCCATCAGGAGATGCAGGAGCTTGACCAGGACGAGGAGGTCATCTGGCACATGCTCCCGCTCTTCTGCAACGTCGTCCTCTACGCGGTCCGGCAAGAGGGAGCGAAGCTTTTGCCGCAGCTGCTGGACGCCAAGCAGCGGGTGCGCCAGTCGGGAAGCCACTTTGCGGCTATCAGAGTCATGCAGTGGTTGGCGCTCTCGGCAGGAGAGGCGGGACAGTTGCGCCTGGCCTATCAGGAGAGTCTGGCCGCCCTCGACCTGATCGAGCAGATGGCGGGCTATGCCCTGCTCAAAGGGTACTTTGAGGATGTCCTGGCGATGGTGTTGTATCAGCGGAATCGGCTGGAAGAGGCGCGTGGCAGGCTGCGAACGGTCATTGGAGATGCCGCCACCTGGCAGCAGAGTGATTTGCTCCTGTCGGGATACATCCGCCTGATGCAAGTCGAGCTGGCGAGAGGAGATCTGTCTGCTGTCCAGCAAGCACTGCACGAGTTTGAGCAGTTGGAAGGATATCAAGGATATCACCACTGGAGCTGGCTGCCCATCATGCGAGCACAGTGGTGGCTGGCCCAGGGACAGATGAAGGAGGCAGCCGACTGGGCGGTGAGCATGGTCTTTCCAGAAGGGGCATGGGAACGCAGCTTGTATGACGCTTTCCCGGTCGTGATGCGGGTGTATTTTGCAGAGCTTCGTTGGACAGAGGCGCTGGAGCTGCTGGACCGCTTTAGCGGGGGCCTGGATCGGCCGGCCACCATCAGGATCACCCTCACGTATCTGGCCCAGTACCTGGTGGCGCTGCACCACGCAGGCCAGAACGAGCAAGCCCACGAGGTCGCGGCGCGCCTGTTTGCCTTGACCGAACCAGAGGGCTACCTGCGCGTGTACCTGGATGAAGGCGAACCGATGCGCCAGGCGCTCCTGGCATTGCTCACTCCGCACTCCCAGCAGCATGAGTTGGCTCCCTCCACCAGAGCCTACATCTCAAAGCTGCTGGCCGTTTTCGAGCAGGAGCGGCAAGGCGCAGGCACATCCCTGGCGGCACCCACTCCCGAGCCTGCTCTTCCCTCTGCGCAGCAGGCATCGGCTGTCTTCTCCGCGCCGGGTGCCTCCCTGACCCGGCGTGAGCAGGAAGTCTTGCGCCTGCTGGCCACCGGGGCCTCGAATCAGGACATCGCCCAGACCCTGGTGATCGAGCTGCCCACGGTCAAGAAACATGTCAGCAACCTGCTCGGCAAGCTGCGAGCCTCTAGCCGCACCCAGGCGATTAGCCGGGCACGTGCTCTCTCACTGCTCTAACCAGATTCCTCCCAACAGTCCACCTCCCTCCTCGGAAAACTACTCCTTTTGGCATACTTTTGACGACTGTGGAATGGCTCGCGTTCTGCTATGCTTTTCCCAGAGCGGTGGAGAGACAATGGTGATCTTCCATTGGTCGCCTTTCCGAGCACGGCGCGAAGGCTTGAAACGCGAGAGATCAGCGGAGGAGGCAGATGTACTACGCGATACGTGTCCAAGGACACCTGGGCCCGTCCTGGCAAGACCGCTTTGGCGG
>WNFE01004819.1_pt1 | contig 12176 bp, 12 predicted proteins | sample 5400451 | NCBI WGS metagenome assembly WNFE01 (sample SAMN13153344, study PRJNA577476) | soil metagenome | isolation source: 200 cm saprolite under Douglas fir tree site 2 hole 2 | place: USA:California | collected 2015-04-18
TCGCGCCGGTGGCCGCGCTCGAAGAAGGCGACGCCAAAGAGTGACGCAGGCCACCGAAGCGACGCTCGGCATGGTCGGCCTCTGGCTGCTCGTCGCCGCTGGGTTGCTGCTGGTCGTCGAACTCGTGTTGATGGCGGTGTGGGGCGCAGCGATGAGCAGGCGGATGCTTGCGCTCAAGGAGAGCGTGTCGACTCAACGCGCTGAGATCCAGGCCGACCTCGAGCGGTTGCGGCGAGCGATCGAAGAGACCAAGGTGCTCTGGCAGCCCTACAGCCGCGTCCTGCGCACGCTGAACCACCCGCTCGTCCTGGCGGTGCTGGCGTCCGTGCGGCGCCGGAGGGCGCGGTGAAAGAGGTGCGGCAGGCGTCAGAGGCTCCTGAGTCGCCGGCGTCGAATGCACGCTCGGCCGCCAGGCAGGCCGCCGAGGACGCGGTCGAGCGAGAGCGGGCACGCATCGCGCGCGAGCTGCACGATGGGATCGCGACCGACCTCGCCGCCGCCATCTCGCTCTTCAAGACACACATGGAGGGTCACCCTCGGTTTGGCAAGGCCGGCGGGCCCGACGAGATCCTGGGCGACGTCTTCGGGATCCTCGAGCGGATGCTGAAGCAGGTACGCGAGACGCTGGCGGAGCTGCGGCCGCGGCCCATCGGGCCGGAAGGCCTGCTCGGTGACCTGCGCACCCAGGCGGACGAGTTCGCCCGCCTGTACTCGATCCGGGTCGAGATCTCGAGCAACGGAACCGAGGGCATGCTGCCCGGTCCACAGCGCGAGGTGGTGTATCAGGTCGTGCGCGAGGCGCTCACCAACGTGAGGCGGCACTCGGGGTCATCGATCTGCAGGGTGAGGCTGGCGTTCGCGGCCCGGCCTTTCCTGATCGAGGTGGCCGATGAAGGCCGCGGTTTCAAGTCTCCGAGTCCGGGCGGGTACGGGTTGGTGGGCATGCGGGAGCGGGCGGCCGGCATCGGTGGCCGGCTGGAGGTGGTCAGCACCCCGGGGCGCGGCACGACCGTCTTCTTGTTCGGCCCCAACTAGCTCGGCTTACCAGGTCACAGCCGCAGCTCCCGGCGCCGGGCCGGCACCTCAGGAAGCGCCAGCGCCACTTCGAGGCTGACGATCCGCAGCTTGCGCGCGACGTCGTCAGCGATGATCTTCGCTTTGCGCTCCGGGACCTTGATGGCGCGGGCGATCTCAGACTCTGACAGACCGTAGCTGAGCAGCTGCGCGACCTCGCTTTCGGTTGGATTCAGCCGGCCGAGTGGACGGCGGAGGGCTTCGACCATAGGCGCGAGCGTGACTCCGAGGCTGCCCGCGTAATGGACGTCTGCCTCCGAGTACCAGTGGTCGCGACGGCAGCCGACAGTGAGCAGACCCACGGGCCGCTGTCCGAACTCGCCCACAGGCGCATAGAGAATCGCCGGCCAGTCGAGCTCCCAGTCGTAGCCGTTGGAAGGGTTCGGGTTCTCGATCACTGAGTTCACGACCACTGGCCTCTTCTCGTAGAGGGCTCGCCGTGACAGCGGCGCGAGCGGGCGGCTCCGGAGAAAGCGCGGCGCGATTTCAGACGCCGCGATCGGTTGAAGCGATCCGGCCCGCAGATAGCCGAGCACCCAGCGGTCATGGCACAGAGCTTCCAGGGCCAGTCCCAGCCGCCGCCTGGCTTCTCGGAGGTCTGGGAGCTGGCCCATGACCAGAGGTTATGAGCGTCTGCTCAGCCTGGCCTCACCAGCGGTTCAGCAGTTCCTCAAGAAACGCTGAACTGCTGATAATTGCGAGCGGGGATGGCGGCGTGACCGCAAAGCTTCTTGTCGTGGACGACGAGCCTCGCACGGCGGAGCTCACCGCCGAGCTGCTGCGACGGGCCGGCTACGTGGTGGAAGTGGCGGCCAGCGGCACCGAGGCAGTTGCCCGCGCGCGGTCGAGCGCGCCGGACCTGATGCTGCTCGACTACGAGATGCCCGACATGCAGGCGCCCGAGGTGCTAGACGAACTGCGGTCGGGCGCCGATCGCGTGGGCTTTCCGGTGATCATCTTCACTGGCGCGCGGCATTCGCCAGGCGACCAGGTGCTCGGGATCGAGCGTGGAGCGACCGACTACATCGTCAAGGGCACGGATCGTCAAGTGTTGCTGGCGCGCGTCCGCGGTGCGCTTCGCGAGCGCGCATCTGGCGATCGTGTTGTGGTCAAGGGCCGATTGCGAGTCGATATGGCGACTTTGAAGCTGGAACGAAGGCCGCTGCTGATGTTGCAGCTGCTGGCGTCACGCGAGGGCGAGGTGGTCACGCGTGCCGAGCTTCTCGAACGCGTGTGGGGGAGCACTTTCAAGGGTTTCGATCACAGTGTCGAGCAGGCCGCATACGAGTTGCGTCGCGCCCTCAAAGAACCCGGTTGGATCGAAACCGTACGTGGCATCGGATATCGGTTCGTCACCCAGGGCTGACCTGGCGGATGCGCTGCACAGGCTGCGCTCGACGCTGGCCCGGCTGAAAGCCGAGCTCGAGCTGGCGGAGCTGGACGGCGCCGGGCCTCCGACCAAGAGACTGCTCGACGACGTCCGCGAAGCGCTGACCCACCTGAGCGCGGCCGAAGATGCGAGTCACGTCCGCGGCGCGGTGCTGGTGGTGGATGACGACGTTCGATTGGCCGAGATCACTGCCCGCGGCCTTCGCCGCCTCGGGTTCGACGCCGACGCGAGCAGCTCGCTCCGCAGCCTCAGAGATCGGGAGGTCTTGGTCGTCGACCTCAGCTTGCTCGAGGCCCTCGACGCCGCTGCGCATCAGGACGTTCGGGCGATCAGGCCGATCGTGGTCACGGGCGCGACCGACCAGCGATCGCGAGCCCTCGCCGCCAGCTTGAATGCGAGCGACTACCTCGTCAAACCAATCGAGCTGCAAGAACTGGCCGACGCGATCAAGCACCGAATGGCGCAGCGCTAGATAGAACTGAATCCCGAAATCGCGCTACAGCGGTTGAGGTCGATGGTTGGCACCTAAAGAGGGGAACCGTCTACGCGCTTCGCGGTGGCCACCCGCTGCAGATTCGCATCGAAGATCCCGTCGTCCTTGGCCCAGATCAAGCCGTCGCATCGACTGGCGATGAAGCGTTCGATCGAGTCGCACATCTCCCACGCCTCCTCCGTGAGGCTGTCTGGATTGACGTCGAGGATGAAGACTTGCTTGGCCTCGACGATCCTGTTCTTCAGGACGGAATCCAAGGGGGGCCACACGAATTCTTCCTCAATTTCTTCCTCGATTTCCTCCTTCTCCTCTATGCCGGCTGTCGCGCCATGCCGGACCACAACAACCGGCCGCTTGGCGGCCGCGTACCTGATCACGAAGCTGTCCCATTCCGGCGCACTTGCCTCTGCTGAGTTGAGCGGAGGATCGAACTCGGGCGTGTCATCGAAATAGATCCCTTCTTCGATCCACTCGCCGATCTGCTGGCGCGTGGTCTCAACTACGCGGCGGCAGTACACCCACATCAGGTAGCTCAAGCGGCCATCAGCCGCGGAAATGCGGAGGTGTCACCGCCTGGAATGTCACCAACGCGTTCCCGTCGTCAAATCGATAGAAGCCTGAGAACGTAGATGGACGGCACCCATCCCGTCGTGTAGTAGGACCTGAACAGTTCTGCGGCCTCGCCTGCAGAAAAAATCTCATTAGGAGCAACCACGGTGTCCACTTCCTCCCAATGGATGGTCTCCTCTTTTCCAGGACTTTCACTATTGGGGGTGCGGCCCACAACGAATTGCTCGTACGTACCTCCCTTTAGGCGCCGGACCTCCACGGTCATCCGGTCGGCCGACCCGGCGCACTGGATGTACTCATTGGCATCTTCGTCAGGTGATACGTCGTCAAGGCTCTTGTCTGGCGGAAGCTTCCAGAGAAGAAGTGAGTAAAACTTGGTGCCGTCCAACCGGGCCAGCGTCGCGCCGATGTCATTCGCTTCACCCTTGTCGATCGAATGGACGTCCATCCAGGTCCTTCCGTTCATGAGGACCGCATGAGTCTTAGTCACTAGCGACACCCCGCATCAAGCTCGTGCTGGTGGCTGTAATCGTCATCACCTGCGTACAAAAGTTCGACTCGATACCGGCGCATGGGGCCTCATACACGTTGACGGTCCAGCCGCGGCTTTGTTAGGGTGGCGTCGGCCTTCAGCGTCCGCAGAACGCACGAAGGAAACCGGGTGGGCTAAGTGTTACGCATTCATCGCTACATGATCCATATCGTGGTTCTAGTCACCGCGGGGGCCATTTCCAGCTACAGCGCAATGGACCGAAGCTTCTTTCCGAGCTTCCACCCTGCAGTCACCGCGGTCGCCGCGGACGAAGGACTCGCCGCCGGCGACGTCTCTGTCGGCCGTGACAGCGTCATCATCAAACCGATTTCCGTTCCCGCATCATCGCTCATGAGCCGCATTCCGATCGTGCACATCATCGGGCGGGATGACACGCTGGAGAGCATCGGCCAACAATTCAACCTTTCCTGGCGGGAGGTCCTCTGGTCAAATCCAGGTCTGCGCATGCCGCTGACGGTGGGTCGGCTCATCAAACTGCCGCCAGTGCCGGGTGTCGTGGTCGTGGTCAGGAATGGGGACACGCCCACGAGCCTTGCCACCAAATACGGCGTTGATCAAACCATCCTGCTCGGCTTCAACGGGCTTCGCGGCCCGCAGCTGACGCCGGGCTCCGTGCTTGTGATTCCCGTCGATCCGGCCCAGGGTCCGAATCTGAGCACTGGTGTGCCGGCCGACCCGGTCGAACCCGGCCAGTTCCTGTGTCCGATCGCTGGGGCAAAGATCATTCAGCAGTTCGGGCCGACGTCGTTTGCTGTAGAACCGTCCTTCGGCGGTTATCTGCATTTCCACACTGGCCTCGATTTGCTGGCCGGCTACGGCACACCGATCGTCGCGGCGGCCGGCGGAAAGGTGACTGCAGTCGGTGACGCGGACTACTTCGGGACCCGCGTCGAGGTGACCGACAGTTTCGGCCTCGTGGAGGTCTATGCCCACATGTCGCTTGCGAACGTAGCCCTCGGGCAAGAAGTCCAGCAGGGCAAGACGGTCGGCTTTGTCGGGAGCACAGGTCTCTCACTCGGCTCACATCTGCACTTTCAGCTCGAAGTCGGAGGGATGCCAACCGCCCCAGGGCCACTTATCGGCTGTTAAGGAGACCCCCGGCCCCGGAACCTTCACGCAAGTGTTTTGGGAGCCTCGACAACGACGGTCCAGGTGCGCCCACCGTCGGTGGTCTTGAGCCACTGGACATAGCCATTGGCCTGGTCCTTTTCCCTGACTGCGAAACCGTTGTTCTGATCGACGAAACGGACAATGTCGATGGGGCCTACGCGGTCCGCCCGGGACCGCCAGATAACGTTCGTCGGGACGCGCACCCAAGTCAGGCCGCCGTCATCGGTCCTGTACAGCGGAAGGGATACGGCAGGCACCGCGTTGAAATCGGCAGCCGTCCCGGCTATTACCCATCCATGGTTGGCGTCAACAAAATTGCCGCCCAACTGCAACGGGAACTCCCCGGGGATCGGGCGAACGTCCCAGGTGGTACCGCCGTCCGAGGTCACTAGAAGCTCTACCGGAGGCGCTGTTAAGGAGGACTCTGATGAGGACGACCAGGTCGCGATGCCGTGCTGAGCGTCGAAGAACTGCAGGTTGATGGTGCTGACGGCAGTAGGAGTTACGGGCAGTGGTTGGATCTGCCATGTGACACCGCCATCGTGCGTCACCAGCAGAGTTCCGCCGGTGCCCGCAATCCAGCCGGTCGTCAGAGAGGAGAAGATCAGCGAATCTATTCCCACAGGCAGTGTTGCATTGGACTTGATGTTCCAGTGCAGCCCTGCATCATCAGTGGTGTAGAGCGTTGCCGTGTAGTCGGTGGCCGAGGAGCCCTGCGGGGGCAACAACAGCCACCCGTGACTCTGGTCGATAAAGAAAAGCTTGGGAGACACGCCGGGGATGGATGCGCCTTGGTGCCAGGTCTTGCCGCCGTCGACGGTGCTAAAAGTGGTGATGATGTAGGGTCCTTGGCTGCCGGCAGCGCCCTGGCCTGACTCGGCGATCCAGGCATGCGTTGCATCCAGCAAATAAGGGGTCTCCGTGTAAGGACCTGGCCGGTCGGGCACGGACGGCGCGGCCACCTTTGTCCAATGTGCTCCGCCGTCAGTGGTTCGCCACAGCTCCGAAGGCTCGACCCACGACCAGCCGGTAGACGCGGTGACCATCTTGGTCGGATAGAAGATACGTCCCGAAGCAGGACTCGCCGGAACGACCTGGTGGAATGTCACAAAAACACCGACTGCTGCGACGGCGAGGCCTATCAGAACCAATATGGCAACGACATTCAGGCCGAGCCGCAGCTGAACCGGAGCCCGTACGACCCGCCTCGTCGACAGCCTTGTCCCAAGCTCCTTCTTCACCGTGTGGGCAAGCCACGGAGCCGCCGGCGTCACATCCTCGAGCGCAGCTCGAAACTCAGATCTCAGCTGGCTGTCAGTTCTCATCGCGTCCCTCCATCCGCCGTCTGAGCTCGTTCATGCCGCGTAGCAGCCGGCCCTCGACCGCATGGACGCTAATGCCGGTGATTACCGAGATCTCGTCCAAGGGCAGATCGAGGTACCAATGAAGAACGAGCACCAGGCGCTTATTCATGTCGAGCCGGCGCAGTGCCCGCCGGAGCTCGATTCCGCTCAGGACCGAGTCTGGGACGTCGACCGCGTGATCAGCTTCCGGCCATTTCAGTACCGACCACCAGCGCGACCGCCTGACGGTCCTGCACTCGTTCGCCACTATGCCAAGAAACCAAGGTCTCGGCTCGTGGCCCTCACGCAGGTGGCTCAGCTTGCGCCAAGCCTTGAAAGCGGCTTCCTGGACCGCGTCCTCTGCGGCCTCATGGTCGTGGAGCATTCCGCAGGCTAGCCGATAGCCTGGCTGGAGCAAAGGTTCCAGGAGACTCATGAATGCCACCTGGTCGCCTTGCTTGGCGTCCTGTACAAGCGTCATCGAGGCGGTGTGCACGGCCATGTCCGCCCTCTATACGCGCAGCAGCGTCCTATTTCCGACAGGGATTTGCAGTGACCCTTGTTTCAGTCGACCTTGCACCTTGGCGACACCTGACTGAACGCAGCCAACCCACGAACCGAGTCCGCAGGCGACTTCGGTCGGCGCGATTGCCGCGTTGCCACCTTCTCGTTAGCTGGCCACAAGTCGGAAGAGTTGACTGGCGCTCCGGGATCGTTCGACCTAGCGCCTATTAACGGCTACGGCCGACCCAATCAGCCTTGGTATGGCGGCAGGACGACGGTGAAGACAGCGCCTCGACGGTTCCCTTCGAACAAGAGTTGGCCTTGATGCTCGCGCACGATGCCATATGACATAAAGAGGCCGAGGCCGGTGCCGCCCTCCTTGGTCGTGAAATGAGGCTCAAACAGCCGGCGGCGCTGGTCTTCCGAGATTCCGGGTCCGTTGTCGGCAATGCTTAAGTAAGGCAATCCGTTTCCGCGCCTTCCCGTGGTGGCCTCAACCCGACCCCCCTGATCGACTGCATCGATGGCGTTGTTGAGTAGGTTGGTGATCACCTCTCGCATCAAAAGCGGGTCTGCGCGCACGTTGACTACGTCCGGCGACTCACGCACGGCGAGCTGGACTTCCTTGGTTCGGGCGCGCGGCCGAGCCATCCCGAGAGCGCGAGTCACGAGCTCGTTGAGGTCAACGGGGTCGGTGGCGTAGGTCACCCGGGGCGTAGCGCCCTGAGACAGGCTGCGCAGAACGGTGACGGCGTCATCGGCGGCGCCAGTCGCAGTCTCGAGGCTTTCGCGATCTACAGGGTCGAGGCGGCGGGGGTCGATCTCGCGGAGGTAGCCCAAAGCGTTGGCCATGTGGTTCCTGAGGTTGTGTACGACGCCCTCGACGGCCCGGCTGTGGAAGAGGTGACGGTCCGCGTCGGAGAGCTCGGACTCCAGGACCCTGCGCACGCGCCTGCCTGCAATGGTGTCGGTAAGGGCGAGGGAGAGTACACAAACGATGGTGGCTAGTACGAATCCAAGCAACGAGCCGTCAAGAACGTAGCTGAGGAGCAGGGCGGCCAGCGCAAAGTAACCGAAGGCAAAATAGAACGACGATGTGAAGTTGTGGCGCACGATGCTCCTTGGAGACTCGCCGGTGCGCACGGATAGCGCTACAGCAACTGTGAGCAGGTTGGCCGCACTAGTTGCGACAATGGCTACGACTCGAGAACCAAGTGGCAAGGCACCTCCAACATGAAGTTGAGCGGCCACTACCGATCCAAGGCAGGCAATCCAAGCCGAGACGATTGCGTTCACGGCGATCGGACCTGGTCCGCGCCGAGCCAAGCCGATCGACGATCCAAGCCCCACCAAGGTTGCGTGGAGCGGATTCAAGAGAACGGCAGCCGTTCCGCACACGATGCCCGTGAGCGTCAAACGGCCGCGATCAATCCGAACCTCGGACATGTTCAGTAGCGCGCCCGCAAACAGTAGAAAAAGGAGTTGGCCTAGATCGTCGGGCGCAGCGTGGCCGAGTTGGCGCGCTAGAAGATTGAGGCCGACGATTCCCAAGCCAAGGAGCGCCAAGAGGCCCGCCAGGGCGTACGACCTGTTCAATCTCTTCTTGCTAAGCTGCGCGCATCGCGAAGGCTGCGTCGGACCATAAGGAGTATCGGGTGCTCGTCGTCGACGACAGTGTGCTCCCGCGCGCTGCCGCCCGAACGATGCTGGGCACCGCGACCGGCCTGCGTCTTGTTGGCGAGGCGTCGTCCGGAGCCGAGGCGCTCCAGGCGATGGGCAGGTTCAAACCAGACCTGGTTTTGATGGATGTCCACATGCCCGGCATGGACGGAGCGGCGACAACTAGCGAGATCCTGGCACAGTACTCCCACGTGAAGGTCATCGCCTGGACTGTATCGGAGTCCAGCGACGATCTCCTGCGAATGATGCGCGCCGGATGCTCGGGATACGTGCTCAAGGACGTCGGGCCGGCTGAGTTGCAGCGAGCACTTTGGTCAGCCGTCCGAAGTGAGAGCCCCGTGCCGCGCAAGATGATCCCTGATGTTCTCCGGCGCGTAACTGAACAGACTCCCCTATCCCAAAACACGAGCACGGTTGCGCTGACATCGCGGGAGATGCAGATCCTGCGGGGCATCGCTAAGGGCATTCCGACGAAACGGCTGGCGCAACAGCTCGGCCTCCGGGCACCGTCCGTCGAGACCCATCTCCACAATCTGTTCCGGAAGCTAAACGCTGCCAACCGTGGTGAAGCTGTAAGCACTGCGCTGAAGATAGGGCTGATTACCTTAGGTGATCTCTAGATCGCAATTCTTGCTCATTGATTTCAATGGGCTGTACCCATGGATCCCCATGAGGGCGGATGCGGGGAATTGACGATATCTAACTGAGGTCCCAATCCCGAGACTTGACCCCAATGACATGGTCGCAGCGGATCTCGGAAATCTAGGAAGACAGGGGGGACATCTGGTCATGGTGCGTATGTTCAGGCGCTTGCTTCGGAACGGAACCAGATCTCGGGTGGTGGGAGGCTGGACCTTTTAGAACAACCCAAAGGAGGCTTGGCTAGCGTGAGAGGGACAGCGAGCTAAAGCCTAGAATTCCAGCGTCTTGCAACCGTTCAAATCCCTAGCGTGGCCGGCCCGGATCTATCTCGCTTCCGTAATCATCATTGGCATCGGAATCGTTCCTATAGCATGGCTCATCCGGCCAATTGATCCTTGGGCCGCTCCCACTCTGCTTTATCTCGGAATAGGAACCCAGATAGCCGCCCTCCGGCCGATTGCGTGGCGCTCAGGTCGCCAGGTGGTTATCGACCCGTTGCTGATCGCAACAGGCTTGTACGCGCCTGGGGCCGGCGTAGGCATCGTCGCGTGGCTCGCGATGTTCGACGGCCGGGTACCCGGGCGAACCATCAATTGGTGGGCTTTCCTTTTCAATCGTGCCATGTATGCAATTGCACACGTGGTCCCATCGATTGCAGTGGCGTCTATCGGTCAGGGGAGTTGGTGGGCACTTCCTGTGCGTACCGCAGTGTATGTGGTGGCAGCGATTGGTCTCAACTATTTCATGACCGCTTTGGGTATGTCGTTCGTTGCGCGCTCGTCAGTCTGGACGACGCTCTTTGAGAATGTCGGACTTTCAACTCTTATGGCAACCTTGGCGTTGAGTTTTGCAGGCGGAATTCTCTATCTGCTGCTTCAGACTCCGGTTGGCTACATCATGGCTCCAGGCCTATTCGGATTCATCCTGGCTGTCCGCGGTAATGTTGCGGATGCCCAACGCCAGGGGGAACTGAAAGATCAAACTCTAGATCTCGCCGCTCAAGCCCTCGACGCTCGCGACCGGTACACCGAATCTCACTCGATCCGTGTCTCGGAGCTCGCAGGCCGACTGGGTGAGCAGCTCGAGCTCGGTGACCGAGAATGTGAGCTCATCCGAACGGCCGGGTCGCTCCACGATCTCGGAAAGATCGGCGTGCGAGACGACATTCTCAACAAACCTGGACCACTTACGGAAGAAGAGTGGGAGGTCATGCGGCGGCACCCGGACATCGGTGCTGACATGATTGCCCAGCACTCGGCGCTTGCGGAGGTCGCACCGCTCGTACGCCACCATCATGAGCGTTGGGACGGTTCTGGTTATCCAGCGGGACTCAGAGGTGACGTGATCCCGTTCGGGGCTCGAATTTTGTCGGTCGCCGACTCGTTCGACACCATCACGGGACCGCGTCTCTATCGGCAATCGTTGATGACTCCGATTGAGGGAGTCGAGGACATCAGCCGGCGAGCCGACCACTGGTACGACCCCAACGTGGTCGACGCGCTTCGCGAGGTTCACGGGCTCAAACCACTCGACCTGGCCAACCGGTCCGAGGTGCCGCGCCGCATCACCAGCCTGCGAGTCTTGCGAGCGAACCCCTGGTTCAGCAGCCTGCTCACCGCGATCGGGATCTCATCCATCGGCGACCCGCTGACGCAGGTGGCGACACTGGTGTTGATTTACACCGCCACCAACCACGACGCTCGGATAGTCGCCCTCGCTTTTATCGTGCAAGCTCTGGCGACTATCGTCATGAGCAGCGTCCTTGGTGGTGTCGCTGACAAGTTGCCTCGTAAGCCACTGATCGTAACGTTGGAACTGCTTCGAGCCGCAATCCTGCTCGCCACGCCGGCATTGACTCAGGTCGACAAGGCTCTCGCGCCTGCCGGCAACCGATGGTGGTTCATCGTCCCGATTCTGTTTGTTCTTGCGTCGATTAACGCAGTGGTGCAGCCAGCCCGGCAAGCGGCGATCCCGGGCCTTGTGCCCGCTGGCCAGATTGGAAAGGCAAATGCCCTGCTGGTGGCAACAACCATGCTTGCAGGCGCAATTGGTTTCGCACTAGCGGGGGCCATTCTGAGCCTGTCGCACTCACTCATGGTCCTGTTTTTGGCCGACGCGGCCACCTTCGCCCTTGCAGCGACGATTCTGCTCAGTGTCCCAAGTCTAGGTGGAGGCACGGCTGGGGCACGAGTTTCGGGCGCGCTGAGGCGAACTTGGGCCATAGCGTCTGCTCGACCGCAGCTGGTGATTGGCGGGCTTGCCGCGTTTCTGATCCCGATTTCGTTCCCCGCGTTGCTCGCCCTCGCCTACAAGGTTTCAGGCGATGGCGGTCAGTCGTATTCAATGCTCGAAGCCGTGCTATCGGTAGGGATTTTCGTTGGTTCCATCGCAGTCGGTAGGGTCGTAGCGATCGGCAGTATCCGCACTGTTGGCGCCGGCCTATTTCTGACTGGAGCGTTCTCTCTGGCGATAGCAATCGGGCCGCCAGTGATTGCTATCGCGATATTTCTTTTCGCAGCTTCAATCGGGAACTCGATCTACACGGTGGCGACGCAGACAGCCTTGATGGAGGCCGCCGATGCATCGAACCGAGGAAGCGTGATGGCAACCAGGTTCGGCCTGGTTCAAGCGGCAAGCCTTGCAGGCTTTGCAGCCGGTGGCTTGATTACAGCCCAGTACGGCCCGTTTGCGGCATACGGTGTTCTTGGTGTCGGACTCGTGCTGCTGGCCCTGTACGCACTGGCTGCTGGGCGCAGCACTGTGAACCCGATCCACGGCGCCGCTTACGAAGAAGCCCAGGTCCGAGCGGCCGCGGCG
>WNFE01008724.1_pt1 | contig 12176 bp, 10 predicted proteins | sample 5400451 | NCBI WGS metagenome assembly WNFE01 (sample SAMN13153344, study PRJNA577476) | soil metagenome | isolation source: 200 cm saprolite under Douglas fir tree site 2 hole 2 | place: USA:California | collected 2015-04-18
TCCAACGGCACAGGTGGCAGGAGGGTAAGCGCAGGACGCGGCCGACCGAGTAGCGCCGCGAGCCAGGACTCATCAAGCAGCACTTTCTGGTGTGCCGCTTTCCAGAGCGCGCGGATCTCCTCGGCCTCGCGCCCGGCGGGAAAGGCTGAGGCACGCACCCCCAGGGTAATGAACTGTTTGAGGCGTTCAGCTTTGGGGTAGCTGAGGCCTCCCTCCCATTCCGCCACCGCGCGCCGGGAGACGCCAAGCCGCTCGGCCAGGCCAGCCTGGGTCAGGCCGATGGCGGTGCGCAGCGTCAGCATCAGTTGACCGAAGGCATAGTCTCGCTCTCTGTACGAGTATCTCTTCACGAATGATCTCCCTCCTGCGTGACCCAGCGGAGCGAAATTTTATGCAGTGATGTGAAGTGACACGTCACCTGATGGAGGCTGACTTCAAGAGGATCCATCCGGTATACTGGTGACTGTCAGGTGTGCCCGCTGCGTGGGTGAACGCCTGTCTGGGGGTCTGGGACACGGCCAAATGGGCCCAGCCCCCCTGTTGTCTCTGCCTCCATCATAGCACATGTGGGGCGAACGAAGAAACTGTTTCCTTGAGTGATCCCGGTGTCTCACCACAGAGACGAAAGCGTGTGATGACTCATCCCTCTGCTTTTCTTCAGGCTCCCCAGCCATCCTCGACGGGCATGGACTCCAGCTTCTCATGAGCGTTGCGGGGAACCACATCAGACAGGAAAAACGAAAAGAGATCCATGAGCCTTTTCTGGAGTCAAAAGGCACTGGAGTCGAGCATCTCAAAAGCGACCAATTGACAGCATATGTATGGATGAAGCGAGATGTGGGGCGATTTGCCCAGGAAAGCTTGTACCAGTGCTCAAGATTGAGGGCAAGTGCTCATGTTTGAGGGCAAAACCTGCTCACATTCCAGGGCATTTACCACCATCTCCTCTAATGGTAAATAGGCTGAAGGTTCGGACGCAAATACTGGACTGAGGGCCTCTTGTCCGAACCTTCAGCCCAAAAACGATGGGCCGAAAGTTCGGACTCATTTCGGAGGTGGTTCGTGTGGTTCCTCTGGATGCTCCTGTTTCCTGTCTTTCTCTTCCTCTTTCTGACCTGGTGCATCAATAACACGAATCGTATCACGGCGAAGTGTCAGGTGCTCTGCTACGGCTTTGAGATGGTTGGGACTGACATCCTTCTCCCCCTCCGCATAGGACCACTCCAGGGCTGTCGTAACGAGCTGCATCAGATGGTCCATGATCACGCGGCCACGCTTTTGTGGATCGAGTAAAGGGTGAGTCAGCCAGGTGTAGATGCTCCCCGTCCATTGCCTCAGATTGAGCTCTGGAAAAGACGGGCGATAAATCCGTTCGAGAGCAAGCAGGATAGCACGCACTTCTGCTTCTGTATGACTGGCAATCCGGCAATAGGGTTGGATACGATCTAATCGTCGCCGAAATTGGAGCCACATGGTTTCTGGTTGATCAAACACATCTTTGAGCGGCATGCTGGCTCCTCGTCCCGCCGCGACTAAACATAATCCCAATACGGTAGGGAGTAATTGGAGTTGATCGGTCAGTTCTTTCAAGAAGATGAGGTGAGGCATGAATAAATCATGGGCATCATCGATGACCAGGCACTCGACGCCGTACTGGATGAGCAACTCAAACAACAGATATTTGCGTTCGCTCCAATGTCCCCGTGCTCCCAGGCCCAGTGCGGTCAACAGGAAGTTCCCCAGAGCCGCTTCTTTGGGATCATTTTTCGGGGCGGTCACCGCCAGCACTGGGTACCGTCGTCCACCTATCATCCCGGCTTCACGGCTGGCGGCACTGCTCACATCGCGGATACCCATCGTCTTGCCTGAGCCCGGCTCGGCAACAATCACATGCCATCGCCTCAGCTTCCACGCGGTCACGCAAGAGCCCCTGAAACCGATACTCGAAGGGGGTTTCGATGAAGCCATCCTGCGAGAGGCAACGCCGCTCGTTTCATAGGTTCGTCTCCTTCTCATGTGGACGGATGGGTAAAACATGGACGGGATATTCCCCATCTGGGTCAGGCGTTGCTTCCGGCAGCCGCAAGGCTTCCGGCGGAGATTCCTGCATGGCAGCAAGCGCGGAGAGCACATGAGGAGGATGAATCTCCTCGCGCTGGCGATCAAACTGCCGCGCCTTTTCACGCTCTTTCGTAATCCGTCTGCGCTGCTTTTTGGCTTCCTCGATCTCTTCCTGCAAGCGAACCCGGACCTCCTGCGAAGCGGTTGCGGCCGTCCTCGCCTTTTCCCTGTCAGCACGGCGCTGGGCTGCGGCTTCCCACTCACTGATCCGTTGTCCCATAAAGGCTGGGCAGTAGGCTTCGCCCACATACGTTCCCTCGACAAAGAGGTAAATGACCGAGATATCGCGGCGGTCATAATACAGTTCCAGGTCTTTGCCTTGGAGGCGATTGAGGAGCCCTGGACACACATACCACTGGCCTTGAAAGGAGAGGCGTGAGCCATCATGGACCTGATAGTTGTGGCTTCTCACTTTGCGATTGGCAGCCTTCATCAAGAGGAGCTTGAGGTCATCAGGCGCACCCAAATACTGGGGCACGCCCGTTTGGCGGACAGCTTCCTCCCAGAGCACCGTACGGATTTGGCGACGCAGCCCATCCCAGCTTTGCTGGTAATCGTCCACAATCGCCCGGAAAAAATACCGTTCCAGCTCCTCAAGGGTCATGGCCCCAGCGCTGGCGCTCGTTTGGAAATCATGGATGCCATGACTCGTATTGGGCAACCGCCGCTCGAAGCGTTGCGTCATCCAGCGAAAGACGGCTTCAACGGTGCCTTTCGCGAGATGGGCAATACGGCGGCGCTTGTTCGGTAATGATGCCGAGTCGCTCCACCAGCACCTGGCGTGCCCGAGCGGCGGGTGAAAATCTTGCCCCGGTCATGAAAGACGATAGCGGGCTTGCCGTAACACGGCCAGGGATGCTGACACCCAGCTTGGAGAACAAGGCGATCTTTGGGCTCCAGTGCTCCTTTGACCAGGCGCATGTAATCTTCTTCGCTTCCGTGGCCCCAATGCGAGCACCGCACTCATGATCGCTGCCGTTTTGACACAGATGAGCACGGCTGCATGGACATGGCTTGTGATGGGAATGCCATCTGGGGTGATGACGCAGAGTTCCATGCTGTGTTCATCGAGCCTTTCGCCAGTTGTGCCGGTGCTGGAATGGAGAGAGCAAAGGAGCGGGGCGACTGGCGTTCGCGTCGAGGTGCTGGCAGTTGTTCGCGCTCCTCACGCACATCGGGCTCCTCTTTGAGGGTTTGCACATAGGCCCGGACCTGCTCGTAGGAGGGGAGTGAAATGGCGGTGCCTGTGTCCTGCTGGAGGCGTGAAGCGATGCGGCGGAGGTCGGCATGCTCCGCAATCGCGCGCATCGAGAGTCTGGTAGGGCGAGCGTAGAGTCGGCGCATGGCTTCTTGAAAGGCAGGATGCAACGCTCGCTCGCGGCTGTAAGTGGCATGAGGAACACAAGCAATTTGCCCCAACTCGCGCGTACGCTGCACCAAGCGGCCCAAGGTGGAGCGACCAATCCCCTCTGCTTGTGCTGCATCACGGATGGTTGCTCCAGCTAGTACCGCCTCGACAGCTCGCAGATTGCGCGAGATCCGCGTTCCCGAGGCGCTCTGTCGAGGATGGAAGCGTCAAAGGTGGACTGGATGCTCACGGGTTGATCATTCTCATGCTCAGTTGAACGTGGCTCAAATTCAGTAAGATCGGAGTGGCTCTCGATCTCGGAGGGAAGGGGATCTGGAAGAATGGGAGGAGCGTCAGGGGAAAGACAGATCAACGGCACCAAACGGGTCAGTTGAACGTTCGCCAGATCGATGAGGAGATGTCCGTGGGCGGCAGCATCGGCACATCTTTTCCAGGCGGCAGCTTCCCGTTCAGCGTGCGGCCATCGTGCTCCTAGCCGCTTGACCACCTCTTCGATACAAGCCGCTTCGCCAGCAGGCCAGATGACGAGGCCCCGCCTCTTCAAGCTCGTGCCAAGCAGGAAAGGGTTGGCGTCGGGCATGTAAAAAGACGAGATTCGCATGGCGATTTTTTTCTAAGGTGGTCTCTGCCTGCTGTTGTGCCACCTTGCGCGCCGCTTCTGCTTTGGCCTGATTGCGCTCGCGGCGTTTCTCTTGCTCTAGTCCGGCCTCCGCAATCAGCAGGGAACCATTGTGAAACTGGCCGATGGCATCAGGAAGGTAAACATGGGCCTTGCCTTCAAACAGGTAGTTGATGGTAAAAGGAGTTGGGAAAGGCGTGGCAACTTTGTAGGTGGAAGCCAATGCCGCACTGATATCACCGCGTCCATACCAGGCGATTTGAGGATGATATTCGAGGTACAACAGGAGCCGTTCTTCCATCAGGCTACAGAAGGGTTGCCTGCCTGGCTTACTACTTCCTGCTTTCCAACTGGGAATCCAGCCAGAAATGCTCTCTCCAGCAATTTTGAACAGGTCGATGCCACGAACTCCAACCTCAGACATGATCTGGCCTCCCGAATCTCTGGCACAAAAAGTCTCTGGCGAATTTCCATCTCTTCTTGAAAAGTATACCCGAAGGTAAGCTCATTTGGAAGCCGACCACCTGTTCTTGTCCGAACCTTGAGCCTGATTTCCGATCATTGGGCCTGATTTGTCCGAACCTTCGGCCTATTTACCAGGGCAAGCAGGATTCTCGTTGTTACGCCAAAGAGTCCTGCTGGTAAATAAGGTGAAGAGGAGCAGGTTTTAAGGCGAAGAGTGAGTAACCGGCGCGAAGCATGAGCACTGGTGCTTCATTGCCTGGGAAAACCGCTTCACATCTGGGGGACCAGCATTGAACGTTGGAAATTGTTGAACGGAAAGGTGGGAACAGAAGCGATCAGGTGGTGCTGGAGCACCTCTCTTGCCACACCTGCTGAAGAGGTTTGTAGCTCAGCAGCACAATCCCTTCCTGCTCGATGATCGAGCGCGCTTCCTGCGAGATCAGAAAGTCCAAATCCGTCGGATGCGCCTGCCAACTCTCCGGTTCTATCGCTTGCAGCTCAGGGGTATCCAGAGCAGGATGGGCCGCCCATTCGCTCAACCCAATCGGGAGTGCTCGCAACGCTTTGGCAAACCATGCTGATTTCCCGGCGATGTCAAGCTTAAAGGTATCCACCACGTTGTGTTCGTTGGTAGGCAAGCCCTGGCCCCGCAAGGCTTCACCCGTCGATGGATCAAAGACACGCACCGCCAGGCCGTATTCTTTTGCCAGCTTGACGGTCATCTCGAAAATATCTGCTCGGCCACCATTAAATAAGCAATGCCAATCCAGATGGGTTGGCTTGAGCGAAGTTGCCAGCACGGCCTCAATCTGCGCCAGGAACTCGACTTCCAGCTCGGAGAGCTTGGCCTGAGCCAGCAATTCGGGAATGCGTTCATAGCTATAGAAAAAGCCAGCCTCATCGATCAGAGAGGGCACCTGTTCCCTGGCGGTGAGCGACCCCCACCGATAAAGGGGCACATCGCTGATGACGGTCAGGTGAATACCGAAGGAAATCTCAGGATGGTCCGAGAGCAGCTGCATGGCATGCAACGCCCAGGGACAAGGAACCATCAAGGTCGTAGAACTGACCACGCCTTCCGTGAGCGAACGCAGAATGCCCGCATTGCACGCATGGGACCTTCCGAAATCATCGGCGTTGATGATCAATAAACGCGTGTCGTCTGGATACCCTAACAAGCGGTTGGTTTGGCTGCTCTGTGATTGGGTCATCGTTCCTGTCTCCCTTGTGTCCTGTTTTGCATGCAGTATACTTGTTGTTCTCCTCTCCATCAAGCATTTTGTGACTCACGGCCATTAATGGCCTTTTTTGGAAATTTGGTAGTGACTCTGTGAAGGGGTGATACAATAGGAGGGTAGGAGGTGAAGCATGAACGAGCGAGAGAGGAAGGAGCAGGCCAGCCTGCCCTCGTGTCCGAATCCAGACTGTGGGGAGTCCCAGGTGGTGCGCAATGGGAGCCACCGAGGGCGGCAGCGCTATCACTGCCGCACCTGCAAGACGTACTTTGGGGAAACGCAAGGAACGCCCATGTATGGTCTGAAGACGCCTGCCGCAGAGGTGGCGCAAGCCCTGTTGGTTGTGATGCGACGAGGCAGCTTGCGTGCGGCTGAAGAGATTACCGGGCATAAATACGAGACGATCAGCGTGTGGCTGAAGCGGGCGGCGACCCATGCGGCGGCCCTCACGCAGGTGCTGGCCAGCGATCTGCACCTGAACCAGGTGGAAATCGATGAGTTCTGGTCGTTTGTGCAGAAAAAAAGGGCGCAGCTTCCCAGCCTGACGAAGGGGAGCGCTGGGGATGCCTAGTGCAGGATCGAGACAGTCGCTTCGTGGTCGCCTGCGCCACCGGTCCCTTGAGCGAGGAACTGATCGAGCGAGCAGTGTCCACCACTGTCGAGCGGACCCATCAGCGCGTGCTGCACTGGTTCAGTGATGGCTGGCACGGCTACCAGAGCGTCCTCGTCCGAGCCTATCGAAAGCGGAAGTTCACAGGCAAGCGCGGACGCCCTGCATGGGTGGTCCCTCCGACGGTGGCGTTGACGCAAACGGTCAAGCATCGCGATGAACATGGGCGGTTGCTGTCGGTGGAGATCCGCGCCGCGCTGGGGGCGGGGATGGAGGCAGCTGGCACGGTGCATGTCGAACGACTCAACGGAGCCTTGCGCGATCGGCTCAATGCCCTTACGCGCAAGACGCATGCCTTCGCCAAACGGGATGCCACCTGGGATGGGCTCGTGGGCTTGCAGCTCTTCGATCACAACTTCCATCGGGCTCATCAGGCCTTGCGGCTGTCTGGTGGGGATGGCGTGCGTCGCTATCACCACCGCTCTCCAGCGATGGCCCTGGGGCTGACCGATCATCTCTGGTCGTTCCAAGAAGTGTTGACTTCTCGGGTTCCTATCACCCCTTATTAGGGTCACTACCGGAAATTTCCCCAATGAGTTTTTCGGAAGGTCTCATGATAGGTGCGGCGCAAGACCTGAACGCCCCGATTCCCGGGAACCGTACGGTAGTCTTTGAGGCCTGTCTCCATCAAGTACTCAAAATACTGTTCAGCCTTCTCGGCGGAGGTTACTCCACGCCAGATCCTGGCAATCATCGTTGTTCCTTCCTCCTTCTCTGTGAATCTTTCTTCAAGCTCTCTTTCTCGCTGTTTTGCAACGAGGAACGTTGATTCATTCTGGGACCTTTACGCGGGCCTGGGCGCGTCGAGGAACCCCATAATCATGGGAACCAGCCAATCGGCGCGATCCACGAGCGTGATATGAGTGGTGCCCGGGAGCACAGCGAGTTGTACATTCGGGAGGCCGACGTGATCGCCGGAGACGCCGCCGCCGAGCAGTCGAAACATCTCGACCACGTGCTCGGGACGGACAATATCCGAGTCCCCAGCGATGAGCAGAGTGGGTGCCTTGATCGAGGCAATGGCCTCGGACGGCCAGTCCACAAACTCCCGATCCAGTTGCTTCGTTTTGGCGATGAGCCGGGGCCAATCGTGCGGATTCGGCGCGGACCTTTCGTAGTCCTCCTGGAACGGGGACCCAGCCAGGTGTTCGGGTTGGAGAGCCTCCATCCCTGCGAGGACCCCTGGTTGGAATCCGTCAGCAGTGAAGATGGGCGTGGCGACCACCAGCTTGCGCACCACCTTTGGATGCTCGATAGCGATCTCTATGGCGATACCTGCTCCAATGCTATAGCCGAAGAAGTCGGCACACTCGATCCCGATGTGTGAGAGGAGAGCGATGGTATCGTTGGCCATCTGCTGGTAGGTGAGCGGTCGATCACTGTCGGCGGTGTGCCCATGGGCCTGCTGCTCGATGGCGATGACCTGCCGTCTTCCGGCAAGACCCGGCAGCACCTTTCCGAACGAGGTGTCGATGGTCGACAAACCGCCGTGAAGCAGAACCAGCGGGAAGCCTTCGCCATGGATCTCGTAATACATCTTGAGACCGTGAACCTCTGCATAACTGCCCTTGCCGTCCTTGTTCATTTCATGCGCGTGTTGTGTCGTGTTCTCTGTCATGATCATTTCTCCTGATTGTTGTTCATCAGACAGAGGTAGTATGCCTCAACAAAAGGGCGTTGTCTTGTATAAAAACGGCAGCTGCTCCGATCGGCTTTTCTGAAGGAGTTGAGCAGGCGTTTGTCCGATGAAGTACTTCAGCTCCACCGTGCGGGGATTTCAAAACGCCAGCTCTCATGCGGTTTCCCTCCAGACCTTTTTGTATGCTATACTCATGGGTGTTGGGGGATCGGGGAGACACTCCCCAACATCACAGGAGGAAGCGATGCCAGGCCCATCAGCGCACGCGCTCATCTGGTCCGAAGTGCAGCAGTACTATGAACTGACAACAAGCGGGCAACCAGAACGCTGTTTCCGTCGAGGAGACGAGTCAGCATGGCACAGCTGGTTGGACGAGCACGCCGCTTTTGCCTTTGTCGGCAAATCCGGACGGATCTCGGTCCTCAAAGAAGCTCGCTCACGCGGAGCAGGTTACTGGTATGCCTATCGCACCCAGGCGCGCCACACTCGCAAACACTATCTCGGACCCACGGCCAAGGTGACATTTGACCATTTAGAGGAGGCATCCAAGAGACTCACAAGCGAGTCTCCTTCACCCTCTTCTGCTCGCTCTCTCGCCAAACATTCGCAAGAGGCTCCCTCTGCTCACCCAGCAGAACCATCGCCTCGGGAACCCAGAGCAAAGACCTGGCCTCAGGCTGAACAAGGAATAGTGCTGTTCTCCCCTAAACTCTCTCGTCCCCGTCTGTCCACTCCGCTGGTGAAGCGTGAACGCCTGTTCAGGGAACTGGATACGGTGCGCTCTCATCCTTTGACGCTTGTCTCTGCTCCTGCTGGATGTGGAAAGACCACCCTGCTCTCGGCCTGGGCCAGCAGACAGAAGAACCCCGTGGCCTGGCTCTCGCTTGACGCCTTGGACAATGATCCAGTCCGCTTCTGGGCTTCGGCCATCATGGCCCTCCGCAGGTGTCAGCCCACGCTTGGAGAAGAGGCACTCTCCTTGCTGCACTCGCGAGAGGGTCCCCCGCTCTCGACCATCCTGACCGCCTTGCTCAATGAGATCGTGCAGCTTGACCTGGAAGTCATCCTCATCCTGGATGATTACCATATGATCGAAGATCCAGCCATCCACGAGGGACTGCTCTTCTTACTCGAGCATCTGCCTGCACCTATGCACTTGGTGCTCCTCACGCGCACCGATCCTGGGTTTCCCCTTTCAAAGTTTCGCGTGAGAGGGCAACTGCTCGAGATCCGCGACCAGGATCTGCGTTTTACTCAGGAAGAGGCAGCCAGCTTTCTGCGTGATGGGATGGGACTCCCTCTCTCACGAGAAGACATAACAGCCTTACAACACCGCACGGAGGGCTGGATCGCGGGTTTACAACTAGCGGCGCTCTCCTTGCGCAAGCGCGAAGATCTCTCTACCTTTGTTAAAGAGTTTGCTGGAAGCCATCGCTTTGTGCTGGATTATGTGCAGCAGGACATTCTCGCATGGTTGCCAGCACCGCTCCAGGATTTTCTGCTTCAGACTTCGATCCTCACCCGCTTGAATGCGGCCGTCTGCCAGGTGGTTACCGCGGGACCAACACAAAAGGAGAGCCAGCAGATGCTGGAGAAGTTAGAGCGGGCCAATCTCTTTGTCGTCCCTCTGGATGAGAAGCGGCAGTGGTATCGGTACCATGATCTCTTTCGAGAGACCCTGCTGGCTCGTTTGCAGGCGAGCCAGCCGGAATTGGTCCCGCTGTTGCACCTGCGGGCGGCCCGCTTTTATGAGAGGGCCGGCTTGTGGCGGGAGGCCATTGCGCACGCGCTGGCCGCCCCTGACTACACGTATGCCGCCTCCTTGATGGAGCAGGCGGCTCCTCAGTTCTGGTTGAGAGGAGAGGCCAGGACCATCCACAGTTGGGTGCTGGCCCTGCCAGATGTTGTTCTGCGGTCGCATCTGCGCCTGGCTCTGGAGGCCGCTCTTCGCTTCCTCAACTCCGTCAATTTGAGCGCACAAACGCCGTATACGAGCATGCAGGTCCAGGTGGAGCGGACCATCATGCGGATGGAAGGACTCCTGCGCTGCCGGCAGGAACCGGCACTCTCCGGCGCCGAGGTAGCGTTGATCGAGCGGCGTTTGCGCTTGCTGCGTGCTTTGATCGAGGCGAGAGGCCTCCTCAAGCATGGCGATCAGGAGCGCCTGCGGCATCTCGCGCTTGAGATAGAAGCGCTGCCCCCCGATGAAGAGGCGAGCTGGAACATGATCCCGCTCTCCTTCACCTTCTGGCTGACCTCGCTGCTCCAGCAAGAAGGTGCTCTGCTGGTGCCCAGGCTGCTTTCAGCGAAGCAGATGATGGAGGCAGGAGATCCGCTGGTGAGGGTCCGCGTCAGAACCTGGCTGGCTGATGCCTATATACAAGCTGGACAGTTGCACCTGGCGCGCCAGGAATGTCTGGAGGCCCTCGCTCTGATTGAGCAGACCGGGGGGCGCACCACCTGGTCAGGCTATCTGCAGTATTCTCTCTTCACCATCAGCTACGCTCGCAATCGGCTGGAGGAGGCCGCGGACTGGCTGCAGCGTTCGCTGCGGGGCGCGCAGGACTGGCACCAGGTGGAGCTGCTGGTTCTTGGGAGGAGAGCACAGGCCAGGCTCGGGTTGGCACGCGGGGATCTGCAGACCGCGCAGGAGGCGCTGCACCAGCTCGAAGCCCTGGTTGAGCAGGAGGGATCTGCTACCCATGCGCGCTGGGTGATAGATACCCGCCTGTCTGTATGGCTGGCTCAAGGCAACCTGGTCGAGGCGTCGGTGTGGGCGGCACAGACGATGCTCTCCCCGAATGTCTCGAGCCCCCTGCGCACAGAGGAGGTGCTGATGCGGGTGCGGGTCTTGCTAGCCCAGCAGCAGTATGCCCTGGCGGTTGAGCAACTTCAGGGCTGGAGCCAGCATCTTGATCGGCCAGGAGATATCCCAACAGCGCTCGAATGGATGGCACTGTCTGTGGTGGCCCTACGCTATGCGGACAAGAGAGAACAAGCAGTGCGCGTCGCGACTCGCTTGCTTGCGCTGACCGAGCTAGAGGGCTCTATCCGTGTGTATCTGGATGCTGGTGAACCCATGAAACAGGTGCTCCAGACGCTCCTGGAAGCATCACAAGGTGATGACGCTGATCTTCTGACGATTTCTTTTTCCAGGCCCTACGTTGCGCGCTTGCTGGCGGCTTTTGAGCAGGAGGAATGCAAGCTTACAGAGGGAAGAGATGCCTCTCCTGCCCCAGCGTACCAGACGCTGCCTCAGCCAGCGCACAGTGCCGTCCCATGCACGCTCAGCGAACCACTCTCTCAGCAAGAGCACCGGGTGTTGCGTCTGCTGGTTGCAGGGCAGACCTATGCTGAGATGGCGCAGGCGCTGGTGGTTTCCCCCAATACGATTAAGACCCAGGTCAGCAGTATCTATCGCAAGCTAGGTGTCAGTCGGCGCGCCGAAGCCATCGCAGTGACGGCGCGGTTGCACCTCCTCTAGCCGCATGTCTGACAGGCGCGTTCATGCCGGTTGGGTACCCAACATTTCTCGGAGGTGTCTTAAGGCCCCTTGCAAAATCACCCGTCCAATCACGAACACAGGTGATGTCTGTTCTCCCGCTTGCCTGTTATACTCTTCTCAACGACCTTTGGCAGAGCACATCTGAGCCTCGGAAAGGCAGCATCAAAGGACATCTGGACCCCTCGTGGCAGGAGTGGCTGGAGAACTTGCAGATTGTTCATGAGGAAGGTGGCACCTCATGGCTTTCCGGCACGCTTCCCGATCAGGCTGCCCTCTATGGAGTGCTTCAAAAGATTGATCGTTTGAGCTTGAGGCTCCTCTCGCTCGAACGCAGCGAAACGCCGCCAGACGAGAGCTGATGAGATCTGGGAGAGGGGCTCCCAGCTTTCGCCTCGCACCAGTATTTCCCCAGAGAAGGAGCAGAAACATGAGAAAAGTCCGCCTCGCCATCAATGTCTCGCTGGATGGGTACATGGCCAGGCCAAACGGAACACTCGATTGGTTTTTCCGCACCATAACCCCTGCCCAGCAGGCGTGGACCACCGCCTTCCTG
>WNFE01005975.1_pt1 | contig 12173 bp, 7 predicted proteins | sample 5400451 | NCBI WGS metagenome assembly WNFE01 (sample SAMN13153344, study PRJNA577476) | soil metagenome | isolation source: 200 cm saprolite under Douglas fir tree site 2 hole 2 | place: USA:California | collected 2015-04-18
GTCTCTCTCATAGGGCGCGGCTTGTACCTCGTACCGCAATCCCATGTTGAGGGTCAGATTGGAGAGAACCTTGTAGTCGTCCTGAACATAAATCGAATAATTGGAGCTGTAAATATGGTTCGTCACCGTGCCGGTTTTCAGCGTGGTGGTATCGGGAAGGCCGAGAAGAAAATCCGCGAATGGGACGCCGGTAAATGTCTTCTTGAACGAGAAGGCACCGTTGAATCCGTCGTTGGTCGGCTGGAAGTAGCCCACCCGCAGGATCTCGCCGCCAATTTTGATAGTGTGCTTCCCCTTATTCCAGGTCACTCCGTCAGTCAAGTCGTAACTATTGACGGTATACAGGATCGGATTAAACCTGCTGTCGCCCACAGCCGCGAAACCTGTGATGGTGAAATTGGGGAAGCCCTCCTTCACTGGGTCAGTGGTGGTTCCGGGGATTCCAAGCTGCGCCGCCCAGTTCGTTCCGGCATCCTGGCTGGTCTGCCGGCTGGTAGTGCGCGTAAGTCCTGCATGGAACTCATTGATCAGAGTTGGCGTAAAAATCCGCGTTTCAGAAATGCCATAGAGCCCGTCGCCACGGCGCGAGGTGCTGCCGAAGGTCCCCAGCGGAGAACCGGAAGTTGGATTGAAAGACTCTGAAGGCCGATGGGTTACACGTACAGAAAGGTTGTCTTTCTCGCCCAGTTTCTGGTCCACCTTAAACACGAAGTTGTCATAGTTATCGATGTTGTTGGCATTCTCGATGTAATTGTTGCCTCCGCTGAGATTGGGATCGAGATTGGGAAGAGGATAGAAGTTCAGCAACGCCTGCGATACCGGACTCATGCATGAGGCCGGGATCTGGCTGCCGGCAAAGCTCTTGCAGGGTCCGGTCTTGAACGGAGATTTTAGCGTGCCCTTGGACTGCGAAAAATTTCCCTGGCGCTCGAGCAGAGTGGGCACAATGCTTATAGAAGGCGAGCCTTGCACCTGCCGCTGACTTTCCCAGCTCACCATGAAAAATGTGCGGTCATGACCGTCATACAGTTTAGGAATCACCACTGGACCGGTGAGGGTGCCCCCAAACTGGTTGCGGCGGAGTTTGTTCTTGGTTGTCAGGTCGAAGAAATTGCGCGCATCGAACATGTCATTGCGCACAAACTCAAAGAGCGAGCCGTGAAGCCGGTTGCCTCCCGACTTGAGCAGCATGTTGACGACGCCTCCGGCCAAGCGCCCGTATTCCGCCGAGTATCCGGAGGTCTGAAACTTGAATTCCTGCAGAGCATCGAGCGGCGGGCTGGCCTGCACGCCGGCATCGCGGGCATTCTCGTCGTTGAACCCGTCAATGATGACGTTGCTTGAGTCGGCGCGCGCGCCATTCACAACGTATTTGGACCCCTTGGCGCCTTGTTCGCCGGGCTGAACACCGGGAACGGTAAAGGCGAGATCGTTGAAGTCCCTTCCATTCAACGGAATCTCGGCAATCTCATTGGGCGCCACCACGTCGCCTTTGGAAGAGGTCTCAGTGTTGATGAGAGGCACTTGAGCGCTGACCTCAACGGTCTGCGTAATGGCCCCCACCTGCAGAGAAGCATCAAGGCGCGCGGTTTGGTCGGCCTTCAATTCCAAGTTAGCCTCACGCAGTTGCTTGAAGCCGGCCTTGTCAATGGTTACTTCATAGACTCCGGGTAACAGGTTGGAAACGGTGTATTCCCCGCCACTCCCGCTTCGCGCGGTGCGAACCTGGTTGGTATTCACGTTGCGTACCTTGATTTCAGCGTCAAGGATTGATGCGTGCGAGGTGTCTGTGACTCGACCCACCAGAGTCGCTGTGGGCTCCTGCGCCATCCCGATGCCAGCCAGCATGAAGGTGAGAAGCGCTGCAAACAGCAAGGCAACTATCTTAGTCTTAGTCCTCATTTTTCCTCCTCCAGCACCCTGTAATGCCGGTTTTCCTAACCGGTCTATATTTTTCGGGAGTTTTTAGCGGAGAGGGTGCTGTTAACCACGACCTCCGCCTTCCCTTCTCGCGCGTACTCAATTCTGTTGCTTATTTATCCTTTCAATCCGTCGTCAATTCTCTTTGGGTGGCTCCATCAGCTCAACCCGGTTTCCATCCAAGTCATACAGTTCTGCTACATGCTTACCATTTCCTAGAACGTGGTTCTCAATCTCACGAAAATTCTTGGCCGCAGGTTCGGCCGAAAGCATCGCGGTGACCTTGGGCACGTCGGGCACAGAAAGGCAGATGTGGTCCTTAACGTGATAGCGATCAATCGTGGCTGGTTTGCGTTCGAAGCCGAGTTCAAAGCGGTCGGGCCCGTCGCCTATCTTCATCTTCGTGTTGTCTCCCGTTCCTTCAAACCCAAAAGCCTCGCCGTAAAACTTGGCGGCCACGTCCCGGTCGCCGATCAGGAGCCCAACGTGATCAATGTGAGTTGAAATACGCGACTCCGGCATAAATTTGCCTTTGCCCTTCGCCGTCAAACTATGCGCTTCATACTGGACGATCTGGATCGTGAAGCCGAACGGGTCAGTAACATCGAAGCTCAAGTCGCCGGCTTGGTCCTTGGTTACCGCCTCGGGGACCTTGATGCCAATGGAAGCCAGGTAGGTGCGCATGCCGCGCGCATCGTCGGTTTCGAAGCCAACATCATGGAGAAAGCCGTGGTTCTTGGGATCTTCAGCAATGAGTTCGACGAACTGATGGTCATTGATCTTGACGAATACCAAGTGCTCGGCCCCGTCTGGGTTCTTCAAGGAAAAGGCCTCTTTGAAGCCGAGAAAATCTTCATAGTAGGCGCGGGCTTTGCTCAGGTCGCTGACATAGTAGGCGATATGTGCAACGCCGACAATACGTGGATGTTTCACTTCCTCTGCGGCCCGAACCGTCATCGCCAGACACGGTAAAAGAAGAAAAACTGCAATTCGGTTCATTTTAAAGTTGAAAGTCCCTTCGTGTGTTGCGCCACATTTAAATGCGGAACGAAAAAGCCCAGCAAGTGAATTCACGGTTAAAGTCTTTTGTCGTACCCGCGCCTTGCAACTCCATATTTTGCAGTTACTTAGATTAGAAAACTCTTTACGTAAAGACCTCCTGGATAAATTCCCCCGGTTTTTTCGTGGGATGGAATACCGCCACTTGGGATACAATGCCGCCTGCGCCAGTGCCCCGGAAAAATCCCATTAGCGCTGTTGATAGCCGGAAACTGCTGGTTGAGCGGGTCGCCTCCAGCACCTATCTCAGCAAATCAGCCCGACTGCGCGACATGTTTCTCTATCTGTGCGAGCGTGTGCTTGAACAATCCGCGGATGAGATTCACGAGCATGAAGTAGGGCACAAAGTCTTCGGACGCCCTCCAGACTATGACACCACTGCCGACAACATAGTCCGGGTTCATGCCACTATGCTGCGTAAGCGCATTGAGCTGTATTTTGCGACTGAAGGCAGCCGTGAACCTGTCGTTATTGATATCCCCAAGGGGAACTATGCTCCCGTCTTCCACAAGCGCCCTGTCACTCCGCAGCCGCAGCCGGTACCTATGCCCGCTGTTCCGGTTGAACGCCGGCTCAATTGGAAGATGTGGCTACCTATAGCTATAGCGGCGACCTTTGCTTGCACAACCGGTTTTCTGTTCTTTCGAATTCACGCCCTGACGCAAAGCAATAACGCGATACCGGCAAACCATGTGGCGGTCCGGCAATTCTGGTCTCAAATTTTTCGCCCCGATAAACCGGCGGACATCGTTCTCGATGATGCAGCTCTCGGTTTTTTTCAGGAGCTTACAGGGCATCAGGTTACGCTTTCAGAGTATTTTGATCGCAGCTATCTGCAGTCTGTTGACCAGAGTGCCGCTACCGCTAAGCTGGACCGCAATTTCACAGGACCATTAATTTTGAAGCGGCAGTCAAGTTACGCGGATACTGCGCTCCTCTGGAAGCTGGCCCAGACCGCTGCCGCATTGCGAAGCGACGCCAGGCTCCACTTTGCCCGCGACTACTCGTTCCGTGAAGTGAAAGCTGACAACGTTATTCTTCTCGGCAACAGCCGGTCCAACCCATGGATCGAGCCCTTCGAGAGTCATCTGGCGTTGCGCTGGAAGTTCGACAATTCGCTTAGCGCTTATTACCCCGTAGATACCGCTGTGGCCGACCAGGAAAAATTCCATATCATCACACAAACCAGTGAGCCGCATGAAGGCTACGCTACAGTTTCGCTTCTTCCGAATTTGGGCGGTACCGGCAAGGTGCTGATTATCTCTGGAACCGGGGGCGCCGCCGTGGGTGCTGCCCTGGATTTTCTTTCCGACGAACCGTCTGTCTCGCAACTCCGCTCTCGTCTGCCTCAAAGCAGGACTGCTGATTTTCCATATTTTGAAGCTTTGCTGAGAGTAAAGAGCCGGAGCAGTTCACCGAGGGACACAACCATCGTCGTCTGCCGTCCGCCGCAACTATAAAAACAAAGAATTGAAAGTATCTGGCGCTGAACTGGGTGGGTGTCTCGCTTGCATCATTAAATCTATGGCCTGAACGCCCGGCTTTACCCGGCGTGCACAAAAGATTCCGTAGAGCCCTAAGCCGGTAGCAGCAGATTGTTATTACGAAATTACGAAAATATTAAATATCCATGAAAACTGGTTGTCGAATGCACTGGGAAATCTGCAAGCAATTACAATTGGCGTGGCATTTGTTTTGCCGATAACCCCATCCTTAGGTGGAATGTGAAAATAAGAACCGCAATCGCTGGAATCATTGTCGCAATAGATTTATTGATCTGCGCGTTGTTTGCCGGGGCCCAGAATGCCTCTCCATCATCCTCAGTCGAACCAGCAGCCCCGCATAATTTCGTGCTCTTTATCGCCGATGGATTGCGCCACGATGCAGTCAATCCCGACGCAGCGCCTACGATGTTCAGCTTGCGCCAGCGTGGGGTTGATTTTGTTAATAGTCATGCTCTGTATCCCACTTTTACCACTCCAAACGCCTCGGCGTTTGCCACGGGACACGGACTGGGCGACACCGGTGACTTTGGCAATGCTTTGTACGTCGGACACGCCATCGGCAAAGATGCCTCATCGGCAACTCTTACTCCTTTCATTGAGAACAACCTGTTTCTGGCCAGGCTGAATGACTACTATGGCGGCAACTATCTCGGGGAGCCGACTCTAGTGGATTTGGCCCGCGCAAACGGCTACGCGGTTGCCGTGATTGGCAAACATGGCCCCACGGCAATCCAGGACATTTCTGAGGTCCGTGCGATCATCAATGATTTCCAACCAACATCGGCAACGGTCGTTGACGACACCACCAGTCCACAAGGAATACCGCTTCCCCCTGACATTAAAATCGAAATGAACGCTTCCGGATTAAGTGGGACTGCCCCTGACCGCAGCAATGGCCAGCAGGAGCCCAGCTCCCGCGGCAACAACGGGCGCCCTGGAACTCTCGTCGCGAATTTTAATCAGCAGCAGTATTTCGCGAATGTCGCCACACAAGCGGTCTTACCTGCTTTCAAGAAAGAGTTGAAACCGTTCTTCCTTATTTTCTGGTCGCGTGATCCAGATGGCACGCAGCACAATCAAGGAGACAGCCTCGATCAACTGTATCCGGGAATTAACGGCCCAACGTCTCGAACCGCGATTCGTAACGCCGACAACGATCTGTGGCAGATTGTTGATTATCTGAAAGCCAACAATCTTGACCGCAACACAGATATCATCGTGGTTGCCGACCACGGTTTTTCGACAATCAGCAAGAGAGAAATATCCCGCACGGGCGCACCAACCAAGAGCTATGCTGCCAGCAAAACCTACCTCGATGTAAAAGAAGGATACTTGCCATCTGGCTTCCTGGCCATTGATCTCGCACACGCCTTGAAGAAGCCACTGTATGACCCGGATGCCCCGCCCTTCGTCTCTGAAACCGGCAATTACTACCAAAAGATCAACATCTGCGATTGTGATGACTCTAAATTCCTGCAGCATCCCTCAGTTGGAAACGGCGTTATCGGAGGAAGCGGCAAGATGCCGGGACCCAACGAGACCACCGATGCAGAGATCATCGTCGCCGCCAATGGCGGCACCGATCTCATTTACCTGCCGCAGGAACGCGGCGAAAAAGCTGAAGCCAACAAACAACTGGCCCAGAGCGTCGGCCAATTCCTTGTGCAGCAGGATTATGTAGATGGCATCTTTGTACGCGATGATTTAGGCGACCTTCCCGGGACACTGCCTCTCAGTGCGATTGGCCTGATGGGTGCCACCAAACTGCCTAAGCCTGCTCTTGTTGTGAGCTTCAAGAATTTTTCTCTGAGTCTCGACTCGCTGCTCACCCGCGTGGAGATCTCCGATTCTTCGCTTCAGGAAGGACAAGGCATGCACGGCAGCCTCAGCCGGGCCGATACTTTCAACAACATGATAGCGTTCGGCCCTGACTTCAAGTCAGAGTACGTAGACCGCGCGCCGGCGAGTAATGCCGATATTGCTGTAACCATCGCTGCGGTCATGAAGTGGAAGTTCCCAGAAGGCAACGGAAACCTTCGCGGACGCGTTCTCAGCGAAGCCATCAAAGGTGGCCCAGACACGCTTACGTTTACCCAGCCGCCTCCAAGAAGGTCCTCTCAGCCCGGTGCAAATGGATTGGGAACCGTACTACATTATCAGGTGCTTGGAGAATACACTTACTACGACCAAGCCTGTCTCGTGAACACAGCGCCTACGAACCCGTCTGAAAACAAGCAGCTCGACTGCCAATGAGCACTGAAGATCAACTATTGACGCATCCGAAGTCTTGCTCCTCATTACATTGGCGAGGTGTGTGTCTATCTTTCTTCAAGTTTCCCATCTTGGGACTAGCTATTTTCGTTTCCGCATTGTCTTTTTGCCAGGAAAAAGAAAGACGTGATTGCCCATCCGACCACGATCAATTTATGAAAATCCAGCAAGACGCCGAACAGAACAAACCTGAGGCACAAACCATTCTGGCCTCTTGCTATGAATTAGGACGTAATGTAGAGCCGAATGGAAAAGAGGCAATCCGCTGGCTCACGCGGGCTGCTGAACTCGCATACGCGCCGGCGGAATACGAATTAGGCCGCACCTACCTCTACGGACGTGGGATTCCTGCTGACTACCAGCTGGCGCTGCTCTGGGAAAAGAAGGCCGCTGAGCAGGGTGAACGCGAAGCCCAGCGTGATTTGGCATTCATGTACGAAAGAGGGCTGGGCGTTGAGCAAAACGCTGAACAAGCTGCCCTGTGGAATCGAAAGGCGGCAGAGCAAGGTGAGCCTGCAGCGCAATTCCATCTGGCAGAGGCACTGGAAAGCCGCAGTGAGAACAAAGCCGAGACATTAAGTTGGTACCGGAAAGCTGCACGGCAGAATAGGCCCGAGGCGCAGCTTCGGCTCGCTCAAATGTATGCTGAAGGTAAAGGCACCCCACAGAACTATGTGGCCGCCATGTATTGGTACAACAAGGCGGCTGAGGGCGGCCAGTCTCAGGCAATGTATGAAATGGGCAAGCTCTACCTGGCAGGAAATCACGTGCAGCGCAATGCGGAAGCAGCTTTTATCTGGTTTCAGGTTGCTGCTCGATTCGGATCGCAAGAGAGCCGGACTGAAGCGGCGAAGCTGGAGCCAACTTTAACAAAGAAGCAAAAACTGGCTGCTGATTCGCGTATCAGCAATTGGATCAGCCATCATTCGGGTGCGCAAAAGGAAGAAGATGAGGAAGAAAGAGAGAAACACTAGATGCTATCCTCGGCCATGCCGTTAAGAAGTTTTAACGGGAAAAATCGCAGCATCACGAGCTGGCGATTGAATACTGGGACTATTGGTTAAAATCGGAGACCTCCAGAGTGGCAAAGTCGCGCGGCTCAGCGTTGTTCTCCCCGATTCAAACGGGACGAGTTGGCTGCCGCCGCCTGGAGTTGTACGAACTTGTTCAACGGACTCGCACTGGTGATCCGTCTCCGCGGCACTTCCAATTCGGGCATCGGTCTGCCCTGGAATAGACGCCGGCAGGGTTTGGCGAGCCAGCGGGCCCAGCGGTTTGCTTTGCTTCTCCGCGCGCTGTCGGTCGTAATACCAGTACTGGCATACATCTGCCGATAAAGTTTGGAGATGAACAGGAAGGCCAGACGCGCCCTGATCGTGGGAGTGCATCTAGAGCGTTGCCAAATGGATCCTATGCTATAGAAGCGGTCCCAAACATTCTGGGTTCGTTGCCGGAGCTCTTCAGAGCTCATGGTGGGGTGCGGCATGAACATCTTTGGTCTGAGTTCGGGCGGGATCAGCCAGTATCGAGTGAGCGGAATGCCGGAAATCGTCTGCGCATCACCCTGCCCCTTTTCCCAGCGTTCGAAATCCACGGTACCGGGAAAAGGTGTGAGCATCACGAACTGCGCGAAGGTCAGTCCCGCCTTGTGCGCCAAATACAAAGTTGCATCGAAGGTATCTTCGCGATCGGTTGGCAGCCCGAAAATGAACGAGCCAAGAACATGCACACCGTGGTCGCGGAAGATTTGGAGCTGGCGGGCGAGATTCTCACCCGAGCAGTTGAAATCCTTATAGACTGCCTTTAATCCCTCTGCGGTAACAGCTTCCACCCCCACCAGCGCACCCCTGATTCGTGCAGCCCGCATAGCGTCCAGATATCGAGGATCTTCCGCTGCCTCCATGGTGATTTGGGTAAAGAAAGTCATGTCCTTTGGCAATTCGGCGAGACGGGCCATCAACTCAAATCTCTCGTCCCGAATGGAGTGCAACTCAGCAAGTTTATGCTGATTGTTTTGCCGTTCGGCCAATCTGATGTCCGTGAGCGATACGGGGTAAAAGTTGTCATCGGCCAAGGCAACAAAGCGGAAGCCTCGGCGCCGCAATTGCACGATTTCTTCAATGATGATGTCGGATGTCCGCTGGCGTGGCTGCTGGCCGTCCGTGCGCCAGACGGAGCAGAACGAACAATGCTTTGGACAGCCGCGGACGGTCTGCACCGACGCCCACATATAGCTATCGGGCGGCAGCAGGTCCCATCGCGCCGGCTTGAACTCGTCTGCCTGGATTTGTCCGCCGGAATAAATTCTCTCCGGGGCGCCCTTACGGCAGTCCTCCAGCACTCGTCCCCAGGCGATATCTCCATCGCCTGTCACCACAGCATCGGCACACCCGTGCTCAAAGGCTTCATCTGGATAGAGGCTGGCTTGAATGCCTCCAAAGATGACCCACGCCCCCCGTTCCCGTGCGATGCGCTTTGAACGCGCAAGGGATCCAGATGTTCTAAAGTTTCATCACAGATTTCGGGGTCCCCAAAGGAGGCTGGAGTTGCGCCGGCAAGGACGTAGAGCCATCGGGGTGTTATGACCGCAGTTCCGAAGGAAGTGTCGCTGGGATTGACAAGATGTATTTTCATAGGTTCGCTGAAAGAAGAGGAACGGGCGCTCAAAGCCTTGTACCAGCGGCCAGTCTATTTGGAAGCCCACGCACATTTCTCCCTCCCGGCAACGGAGTGTAATTCTTTGTCCTGCCGGTGACTGTTCAATTTTGCACACTTTTGATTTAATCGTAGGCTTTGCGTGGGTAACGACAGCGCGGGATCGCGCGAACCAGAGGGCGGTTCACAGATTGGCCCCGCAAGCATATTCGGCGTTGCGGGGCCTCGCATAAAACGCTTAGTACAAGCCGTCTACTCCGTTCGGATTCTCAGCCGTGTCAGCGTATGCGCGCGCCGCCGCGGCTCGATGGGTTGCTGCGTCTGTAGAGAACGGCACCACAACGTAGCGAAGCGCGCCGGCCTCAACATGCACGATGTTATGGTAGGCCAGGTAATCTACACCGCCTTTGGAGCCACCGATAGTGGAATTCACTCCCGGAGCGAGGTAGACCACATAAACCGTACTGTCATTGGGTGCAGGTATGGCTTTGTTCGCCAGCAACTCCACAAGCTTGTGCTGGATCGCAAGATCGTTGACGGTGCTGAGAACACTGAAATCATCCACACTCGGAGCAGCTCGAAAAGCTTTGATTTGGTAGCTTTGCAGATCGTTCAAAGCTGAGCTGTTCGAGCTGGAGCTGTTGTTGGCCAGCAGGTCAGAGAGCCCTGCCTCGCGTGCCCGCACTCCACCCTCGGCCCAACGGCTGCCTAGAAAAATACTCACCTGCTGGACAGATTTCATGATTGCTCCGCCATGGAGCTTCTTCGGAGCGGGTGACGCTACAGTTGGTTCTTCTTTGGGAACAGTTTGAACTTTGCCGCCATCGTCATCAAAAACAAAATTTGGTTCAGCGGGCCGGTCAATCGCGGCGCCTGATTGCTGCGCTGCCAGCCATGGGGTTGCACAGCTTGCGAAGAGAAGAATAAGAATTGCAAATCGGTTCATGGTTTTCTCCCTGTCGTGAAACCTTATTGTGTCACTTTGAGCGAAACGTCATCTACGACAAATGAAGTTTGCAGCATACTGCCTTCCACGCCCTTAAAGAAGATCTGAATTGTCTGCCCTTTGAAAGAGCTGACGTCGAAAGTCTGCTGCTGATACCCCGTAGCCGCATTCAGGTTAGAGAACGTTGCGAGCGTTGACAGCAAGGTGCCGGAAGAATTCAGCACTTGGACGTTCAGCGTATCGAAGGCTGTAGTTGTGCTGGTCTCAGCGGTATCAATGTGCAGCCAGAAGGTCAGGCTTGCGGCCGTGGCATTGGCTGGGATTGTGACTTGCTGCGCCAGGGTATCTGTGTGGGTTGTTCCATAGCCATCCAACCATGCGTCCCAGCTTCCACTGTGCGGTGGTTCGCTGCTGGAATTGTTGATCACGCCAGCGGTGGCCGTCCAGGGTGCAGGAGTCGTGGAACCATTCTCGAAGCCACCGTTGCCGATGAGTTCCGTTATGGTGCCACCTGAGTTGGAAACAGTCACGGTTACCGTGGATGAAGTCCCAACGTTCCCCGCTGCATCGAAGGCCTTGGAAACGATAGTGTGCGAACCGTTGGCGACCGATGTTGTAGACCAGTTAAATGACAGCGACGTCGAATTGGTGTTGGAAGCCGCTACGCTGCCATCAATCAGAATCTGCATCTGCGTGACGCCCACATTATCGGACGCGGTTGCGTTGACGGTGACCGTTCCCGACACTGTAGCGCCATTGGCCGGAGCGGTGATGGACGTCGTCGGAGGCGTGGTATCACCACCACTTGGAGTTGTAACATTCAGTGCGAAGTCATCCACCACAAACGATGTTTGTTTCTGTGAGTCTTCCTGTCCCAGCAGGTTGATCTGAATGGTTTGTCCTTTGAAAGAAGTCAGATCAAAACTCTTCTGCTGGTAGCCGGCAGCCGCATTCAAATTCGAGTAGGTTGCCAGTGTCGAAAGCACAGTACCGGAAGAGTTGCGCACCTGGATGGCCAAAGTGTCAAACGCGGTCGTGGTGCTGGTCTCAGCCGTATCAATATGCAGCCAGAAGCTCAGCGTCGCCGAGGTAGCATTCGCCGCAATCGTGACCTGCTGCATCAATGTATCCGTATGCGTTGTCCCATAGCCATCGAGCCAGGCATCCCAGCTTCCGCTGTGTGGAGGCTCGCTTGAAGCGTTGTTAATCACACCGGAGGTCGCAGTCCAGGGCGCAGCATTGGTTCCATTTTCAAATCCAGGATTGCCCAGAATTTGCGTTGTCGTCGTCCCTCCTCCCGATGCCGTAACTGTCAGGGAGATAGTCGCAGTGTGAGTCACACCGCCGCCGCTCGCGGTTACCGTCACGTTAACCGTACCCGTCGTTGCCGTGCTGCTGGCAGTGAATGTAAGTGTCGAGCTTCCACTTCCCGGAGCCGCAATTGAAGTCGGGTTGAAGCTGGCCGTCACCCCTGAAGGCAAGCCCGAGGCCGCCCGAGGCCGACAGCGACACAGCAGAGTTGAATCCGCCGCTGACAGTAGTCGAGATTGTGCTCGTGCCCGAACTGCCCTGAACCACCGAAACACTCGTCGGCGAAGCACTGATAGTAAAGTTCGGAGTTGCTGCTGAGGTAATGGTCAACGACACAGTCGTGATGTGCGTCACACCGCCTCCGCTTGCGGTTACCGTCACGTTAACCGTACCCGTCGTTGCCGTGCTGCTGGCAGTGAATGTAAGTGTCGAGCTTCCACTTCCCGGAGCCGCAATTGAAGTCGGGTTGAAGCTGGCCGTCACCCCTGAAGGCAAGCCCGAGGCCG
>WNFE01005243.1_pt1 | contig 12170 bp, 8 predicted proteins | sample 5400451 | NCBI WGS metagenome assembly WNFE01 (sample SAMN13153344, study PRJNA577476) | soil metagenome | isolation source: 200 cm saprolite under Douglas fir tree site 2 hole 2 | place: USA:California | collected 2015-04-18
AAGGGTCCATCTTGTGTCCAGAGAGAATGTCCGGATTCGCCATAACGCCCTCGAGTCGGCGCGTGTTTCTGCTAACAAGGTTCTCTTCGACAAGTACGGCGAGACAGGCTACAGGTTGCAGTTGTGCGTTTATCCTCACATTATTCTCAGAGAGAACAAGATGATAGCCACTGCGGGGGCTGACCGTCTCCAAGAAGGAATGAGGCGGGCCTTCGGAAAACCCACCGGAAGGGCCGCGCGGGTCCATGATGGGCAGTCGATACTCATCGTCTACGTTCCAGAAGATGGTGTAGATACTGCTCGAAAAGCGTTAGACACCGCGTCGACGAAATTCCCGATGAGGAGCCGCATAACCATTGAAGAGATTCCTGTGGAAGAGCAAGCTCAAGTTCCCATTCAAGCTCCGGTCCCTCCAGAAGAAGTCGAGCCTACCGAGGCCGCGGAAGAAGCTACTCCGATTGTAACCGTGGGAGCCTAGTCTGAATGGTCAGCTCCGACGCCATCGTCGTCTGGCTTGAAAATGTAAGAAAAGACGACATTCATATCGTCGGCGGAAAATGCGCCAATCTCGGAGAGCTAACAGCTAAAGGCGTCACTGTTCCACCCGGCTTTGCAGTCACCGCGGACGCGTTCCGTCGTTTTTTGGAAGAGACGAAGATCGGAGAGGTCATCCAGAAAACCCTCACAAGCTCTAATGGTCCACGAGATCCGAAACAGTATGAAGAAGCGTCGCAAGAGATCCGGAAGATCATCGAGTCAGCCCCAATGCCACCCGACATTGCCAACGAGGTTCGGAGTGCGTATCGGGATCTAGAACGGAAAACGAGTAACCCCCAGGTCAAGGTGGCCGTACGCTCCTCAGCTACTAGCGAGGACCTTCCGGACGCATCCTTTGCGGGACAACAGGATACGTATCTTAACGTGAAGGGAGAGGACGCCCTTGTCCACTACGTCCAGAAGTGTTGGTCTAGTCTCTACACACCACGTGCGATATTCTATCGGGAGGAGAAAGGATTCCCGCACGAGAAGGTGCTCATAAGCGTCGGGGTCCAGAAGATGGTTGAATCAGAAGTCTCAGGAGTCATATTCACCCTCGATCCGGTCAACGGGGACCCGTCGAAGATCATCATTGAATCTAGCTGGGGCCTAGGCGAAGCGCTTGTCGCCGGAGTTGTCCGGCCGGACCGGTTCATTATCGACAAGGGGACACTTCAGATTGTCCACAAAGAGATTGTCCCGAAGATGATTGAGCATGTTCCGAATCATCAGACCGGGCTCACGATGGAACGAGAAGTTCCGGCGGAGCGTCGGAACGCTGCGAGCCTCGGGGACGAGCAGGTTGTTGAGCTTGCGCGTCTAGCTCGGGATATCGAGGATCATTATCAGACTCCGCAGGATATCGAGTTCGCGGTCGAGCGTTCAAAGTCTGGTCAGAAGCTGTACGTGGTCCAGACTAGGCCTGAGACGTTCTGGGCTCGGATGAAGGCGCCCTCAGAGGGGTCGAAGAGTCCGGTGCTTGATCGTGTTGTCGTGGTTCAGGGTCTAGCGGCTAGTCCAGGTCTGCACGCGGGACGGGCCAAGATTGTGGTAGGTTTGCAAGATGCGGGACGGATGATGAAGGAGAAGGATATTCTTGTTACTCGCATGACGAATCCAGACTGGGTTCCATACATGAAGATCGCCGGCGCGATCGTCACCGAGGACGGCGGGACGACTTGTCATGCAGCTATTGTTTCTCGCGAGATGGGCATCCCATGCATTGTCGGGGCGAGGAACGCGACGAAGGTTTTGCAGACTGGCAAGGAGTATACTGTTGATGCGAAGGCGGGGGTTGTCTATCAGGGTCTTGTTGAGGAGGTGCTCAAACCAGCTGGCGCTGTTGCTCAGCAGATCCCCACTGTTATTCCTGTCACCTCGACACGGATCTACGTGAACATCTCTCTGCCGGAGCTGGCGGAGAAGGTTGCTCGGGAGACGCACGCGGATGGTGTGGGATTGTTGCGGGCGGAGCACATGATGCTCTCAGTAGGGAAGCATCCTCGGCTGTTGATCGAGGAGGGTGGCGGGCAGAAAATGGTGGACGCTTTCGCTGAAGGTGTCCGGAAGGTGGCTACGCCTTTTGCGCCGAAGCCGGTCGTCTATCGCTGTCTAGATTTCAAGCCGGACGAGTTTCTCGGACTGCCGGGCGGTGAGAAGTATGAGAGGGAGGCGGGGCATGTCGGGCCCAATCCATTGCTGGGTTTCCGGGGCGCGTTCCGGTATGTGAAGGAGCCTGATGTGTTCCGGTTGGAGTGTCGGGCGATTCGGAAGGTGCGTGAGGAGTTCAAGTTGACTAATGTGCATGTTATGCTGCCGTTCGTCCGGACCCTGGATGATTTCCGGAATGCGAAGAAGATAATGGAAGAGGAGGGTTTGAAGCGTAGTGCGGATTTCAAGCTGTGGATAATGTGCGAGGTTCCTGCGACTGTCTTGTTGATTGACAAGTTTGTTCTGGAGGGGATTGATGGGATCTCGTTCGGGACGAACGATCTGACGATGCTGATTCTCGGGATCGACCGGGACGATGCGTCTATACAGGAAATTTACGATGAGCGGAATCTTGCGGTTCTGCGGGCGATGAGTCATGTTATCCGGATCTGCAGCGAGGCGGGTGTTACGACCTCTATCTGTGGCCAGGCGCCTTCGAACTATCCGGAAGTCGTCGAGTTCCTTGTTAGAGAGGGCGCGGTTAGTATGAGTGTGAATCCTGACAAGGTCATAGAGACGAAGCAGCTTGTCGCGGGGATCGAGCAGAAACTGATTCTTGAAGGAATGCGGAAGATGAGGGAGAATAACGGTGATTCGGGAGCTCTCAAGCCTCGCTGGCCGAAATAGATCCCTGTCATAGATGTTCGATGAACTAGTCGAGTATGTCCGCGAGAACTATTCTCGGGCTTCGAAGATTGTTGAGCTGGGAGTAGGCAGCCGGATAGACGTCGCTGAAAAAATCAAGAAACAACTTCCACTAACGGAGATTCTTGTCACGGACAAGGATGAAGCATGGGTCCGAAAGCATACGACAGGTCAGGTCCGGGCGGTTGCCGATGACGTGAATTTTCCGCAAACTCCCATCTATCAGAACGCGTCGCTGGTCTACTCGATCCATCCACCATTCGAGATTGTAGAACCGATGGTTCGGCTGGCCGGGAGTATAGGGGCTGATCTTCTAGTTGTGCCTAGTTCGGATGAACAGGAAATGTTTCATCGTGATGGCTGGCGGAAGCTTGACCGAAATGGGCGGACGCTCGGCTGGCTCCGAACCTTCAGAAAGGAACAACATTAGCCTAGAATGGAATATAGAATCATCAGGTTTTCTGCGTCACGAGACTGGCCTTCATACCTTATTTTTCTAGCTAGCCTATTGCTAGCCGGATCTTAACAGGGACCGAGCAAGAACCCCGTTCGCATCTTCCCAAGCGTCATGCGGATTTTATCACCGACTCGGACCCTCAGGCGTTTTCCAGGCGACTTCCTTGGCACCCTCAGGACCCTACCAAGTTCGCCTTCTGATCTGCCTCTCATCACGGGGGCTGGCCGGGGACGAGAATCTGGAAATATGGGGTGGCATGCAAAATAGCGCTGATTTGGAGACGATTGGCCCTGGCCAGAGTTAGAAAGGTCGGAGGGAGGCTCGTCGTAACGATTCCTCGAAAGGCTGCGGAGGAGGAGGGAGTAAAATCTGGAGACCTCGTGAATATCGAGGTGCGGAAACCCAAGAAGAGCTTCTTCGGCTCAGACCGTGGAGTAGGCCCCTTCACAGCTGACGATGAGATGACTGACCACGACAGCGTCTCGTTGAAGAGAACTAGGGTCGCGCTTATTGTGACTCCGGCCCGGAGAAGAGACTATCTCTCGAAATTTCGAGAACTGATCGAGACTTCGCCCAAGAGGACGGGGAAGCCTAAGAACTGGAGGCCTTCGAAGATGAAGAAGATCTGGAAGACTGCCGAGAGTTAACATGATGATGGCCCGGCTTACGATCAAGCTCGGTGGACGATAGCTCCGAAGTCGCCGAGTCGGTCTCGAGGAGAAACCTTGCGTAGCTCTCAGTCGAGTTAGACGATGGAACTGTGGTTCTTGCCGCTGTTCTCAGATTCTGAACCTTTCCAAGTGTTCTCGACCAGCTCCACAACATCCGCCAGATGGGCACCCAACTCTCCAAGCCGCTTCCCCGTCTCCGGGTCGTCCTCGCCGAAGAAAGAGCTAAGCCTGCCGAGAATAACCATACACTTTCTGATCGTCGCCACTTCGTATCGTATCTGCTCGCCTACTGCCATATCCCAAAGGATGGCTCTCCGCTTTACGACGACCTCCGAAGCCTCAGCCTCAGAATCCGTCTCGGTCTCTAACATGCTCGCTGAATCGGAGCCGGTCCGTGTTTAGAACCCGTGTAACTCTATCGCGGATTCCAAAGTGACAATGCGGGGTATCTACGCTAGATCCCCAGTTCTAACCGGAGAAAATCCTTGACACCATCCCTTCCCGTTGCCCTCAGCCAGATAGGCCCTTGATCACGCTGCAATTCTAGGGTCAGTGTGAGGAAGGGACAGCAGAGCTGTTCCAGAGTGGCCCACTCCGAAAGTGTTGTGAAGAGCGCGCGGTTGTTCGGGAAGCGAAATCCGTAGCCGTCGGGCAGTTCCCTAACTTCAAGATGCTGCGGGAACAGGTCTTTCGCCAAGATGTCGTGCCGTTTAGGTTGCAAGAAAGAGGCGACGGCTTCACTTCAGATAATCAGTTCGTTTCTAAGGTGTATAAACAATGAAGTTCCTGCACCGTAACTTGCTTACTTCATAGTTAGCCACCTTCGCAATAGTTTCATTCTAGAATTTGTCCTACTCTCCCACTCTTCTACTTCGAGCCACACACCAAGTTCCATGCAAAGCCTCGACTGCAAGATCTTCTGCCGAACATGCCAGGAACCCACATACCGCGAACTCCGATATCGATCAGACTTCCAGTTCGTAGGCCGACTACTAGTCTGCCAGAACTGTGGGGAGACAATCTTCGAACCGGTCGGGTCCGGGACGGCGTGCCAGGACTGTTGACAAGCCTCGAAGCAATGTGGCTACTGGACCTGCGAGAACGTCCTGACGAGACCCGGATTAAGCGTAAGAGGGACTATCATGTCAAGAAACCCTCTAAGAATTATCACAAGGGTCTCAGCCGCCAGGCTCGATAAGTCTCAGACCAGAATATCGCCACAGTGAATCCTCCGAAGATGAACGCTACGATATTATGAGTTGAAAAATCGGGAGGGTAGAGAATAGGGTAGAGAGCGAGCATTACCGTGAACATGGCGGAGTAGAAGAAGTGTCGAGGGAGTAAGAAGCCTAGAACGCCGACAAAGTTCTGTAAGACCCCCACCTCTACCTGTTCGGCGAGATGGTACTCGCCTGTCGTGTCCTTATCCACCAGCCCTAGTGATCGTAGCTTCTCCAGATGATGCAGCGCGACGCTGGGACTGCTCATTCCCAGAGCACGTTGTACAGACCTTACTCCGATTGGTTCATTTCTCGTCTTTAGAAGGTGCCAGTAGATGCGTAGGGTGAGTCCCTTCAGCTCAGACTCTATGATTCTGTCCCGGGCTTCAGTCAAAAAATGGTCTCCGGGAAGAAGAATAGCATCAGATCAATACAAGTCTGCTCATTTGCAGAAGTGTTTTGATCTGTGAACACCCCGTTCTAAACCGTGGCCTTAAGGTCGTCTGCCTCGTATACCAAGTCCATGAAGCCGCCAGTAGACCAGAGACTGAATCAGAACCTACACTCTGGTCACCATCGTCGCCAGGTTAGGCGAGTCTCAGCGAGCCGGGACGAGAGGAGGATATGGCTGTGAAGGTTGGCTCCAAAACCCGGACTGTCTTTGGGCTCACACTGGGAATCATCGCCGGACTAGCGCTAATACTGCTTCCCGGAATAATCGTCATGCGCACTCACCCGCCCATTCCCAACGCTATTGACCAGCATGTCATGGTCCCTTTCACATCTTATCAGGAGTTGCACAGCTTCATTCTCACCAAGAGCTGCAACAGCACTGAAGTTCGTAACCTCTACAATCCCACTCCCGCGCCTGTAATACAGAACACGAACACGAACGGTCTCAACCCTGGCGGGTTCACCGGCACCGTTTCCACCATTGCCACAAGTGGAACCTCCACGGTTTCAATATCAACGAGCGCAACTCCCAGCCACTCTGAGACAAACGCTCAGGTGGCCGGCGTCGACGAGCTTGACACCGTAAAGAACGACGGCACCTACATCTACACGGTAACCAATAACACCGTCGCGATCGTCCTCGCTTACCCAGTCACCGAGGCAAAATTGCTGGCCCATGTATCTGTGAACGGTTCTCTTCAGGGAATTTTCGTCGACGGCAACAGGCTAGTTGTTGTCAGTCAGCAGTACCAGCAGTATCCTCTACCATACACTGGTACCGTACAACCTGGAATGGGAGCTTCCATCGCCGTCTATCCAATATTCCTCAACTATCCCCAGACCACTTCTCTATCGATCTTCGACCTTTCCAACCATGCCAGTCCAGTGTTGACAACTACTCTCGTAGTAAATGGAACTCTGGCCGGAGCCCGGCTAATTGGAGACTACGCTTTCCTAGTAGCGACACAACCAGTCTACTGCACCGGCCCGATTCTGCTTCCGGTCAATGTGGTAGACGGGCACGCGTTGACAACGGGGATTGCGTCAGTCTATCATTCTGATATCGCCGATGTAGCTAACAGCTTCACCACGGTTGTCGGAATCAACGTAACCCAAGTCAACCCTACTCCAGCGGCTAAGATCTTCCTCATCGGGACGAGCAGTAACATCTACGTCTCACTTCACCAGATCTATCTTACTCAGCCGATCTGGAGTCAGGTCGAACAGACTGCTGTGCACCGAATCAGCATTGATGGTGCAAGCATCAGCTATCAAGCGACGGGCACTGTGTCGGGCCATGTTCTGAACCAGTTCTCCATGGACGAGTACAACGGCAACTTCCGCATCGCCACAACCGGCTACAGCTTCAACCAAGTAGCCTCGACGGGAGGTGTAGCGTCTACCTACGTGCAGCAAACGAACCTGTACGTCTTGGACAGCGGCCTTCACATCATGGGAAGACTCGAAGGACTATCGCCCGGTGAAATGTTCTACGCGGCCCGGTTCATGGGTGACAGGGCCTACCTTGTCACTTTTCAGAGAATGGACCCGTTGTTCGTCATCGGTCTGCAAGACCCCACCCAGCCCAAGGTCTTGGGCCAGCTCAACATCCCTGGAGTTTCTGACTATCTGCAGCCCTACGATAGGACTCACTTGATTGGTTTCGGAAAATCTTCAGAGAATGTTACTTGGGAGAACGCTGCACTGTTCCAGGGTCTGAAGCTCAGCCTCTTCGATGTCACAGACCCGAGTCATCCTATTGATACGAGCGACTATTTGGTTGGAGATCGGGGTAGTGATTCTCCAGCCCTGACAGATCACAAGTCGGTACTTTTTGACAGGTCCCTTAACCTACTGGTAATACCTCTGACGATTGCGCAGGCTCAACCGAGTACAACTTGCACATGGTGCTATAATCCTCTTGTCTGGCAGGGAGCCTACGTGTTCAACGTCACCGTTCAGAGCGGAATTGTTTTCCGCGGCGGAATAACACACCTCGCGACAGGCCAGCTTCCGAGCTGGAGCAACAGCAGCTTCTTCGTTACCCGCGCTCTCTACATAGGCAGCGTACTCTACACAATCAGCAACAACAATGTCAAGATGAACAGTCTCTCTGATCTCACAGAACTCAACTCTGTAAGCCTAGCCTAGAACTTCGAGAGTCCAGAATGGACCCTCGGGCTAAGCGCTGAGCTGGATACGGAAGATTTCCCAACCAAGCGCCCAGAACTCACACGCCGAGATCGAACAGTCTCGCGTCACGAGGAAAATATTGCAGCCCCCCTTTTTTCCCGAGGCCCCTCGCCAACTGAAACTGTTCTGGGCGAGTCTTCCGATTCAGGGCTTAGAACAGGCCAATCAAGCATTCTCCCAAGCGGGATTTGTCCGGGTGATCAAGCGTGAATATCCCGGGGGTCAAAAATGGCCTGCCCAGATTCCCGATCCGGCTCGTTCTGCGCCTGTCAGGCTTACAGCGGAAGAGTATGTGTGATTCCTATCTTCCAAAGAACAGGCGGAGAAGATTACTCTTTGTTAATTCCCTCCCAACTGCGAGTTTTTGTGTCGTGGGAAAGATTTTTTTGTAAATCATGGGAGGATGGTCAATTTCCTGCCTGAACCATCTTCCGCGAAAGATTCTTGATTTGTCGCCCGGAACAGCCGGATCAGGAATTTTCAATATGGATAGTATCGGCATCATCCCGGCGTAAACTCGGGATGATATGGAACACCCTCCCAGATCGCTGATCAGGGCTTATTCCGGGCGAATTTCATAGATGAGATGAATGAAGCCCCAACATCACGCATATAGGTCGTGGATGAGAGCATCATCTCCCCAGGCTGGGAACCTATGAAAGTTCGTCGCGCATTCCGGAAGTTCAGGCTTGGCGACGGCAGAAGAGTCGTCTTACGCGAAACAGACTCTGGGGATCTGGACAAGCTTCTGGCTTACATCAATGGCCTTGTGCACGAGAAGAAACGGGACGAGAGTTCTCAACTATTCACTGGTTTCGAGTCGCGTCTGACAAGAAGACAGGAGGCTGAGTGGCTGAACGAACTCTCCAGAAGGATCAAGGAGGGAGACAAGATAAGCGTTCTAGCGGAGGTTGACGGCGAGGTTGCGGGTAATGGCGACATAACGCGAGGGTCATACAGTGAGGCGAGGCACCATGGTCATCTCGGGCTTACGGTCAGAGAAGCGTACAGGGGTAGAGGCATAGGACGAGAAATCGTGAGGGTGCTCCTAGCAGAGGCAAGGAAGCAAGGTCTCAAAACTCTAGATGTCGAGTTCCTCTCTACCAACAAGGCCACAGTCCACGTCTATGAAAAAGCTGGTTTCAAGAGAGTGGGAACAATTCCTGGAAAGGTTTACAGGAAGGGAAGATTTCTAGACTCTCTAATCACGGCACGCAGACTATGAGCCACGTTCAAAGACCCTCCAGAAGAACACGCTTCTCAATCCCATCTCCAAAGTGTCCAGTCGTTCTTCTCCAACTTGGCTACTAGGATTGGTCGGCCCGCGTTGCCTCTCGTTGAGTACGGTAAGCGAACAGAACGACCTTGAGAGCTGCGTTGACCACCGGGACACGTCACGACATGTCGGGAAGAGAGCCTGAGACGGGCTTGGGTATGTTATCGTTGTACGTTCGCGGCTGTTAGTTGCGTCGGATGAACTTCAAGCTGGCAGCATCGAACCTTTCGAGAATTCTTTGATTCTCCTTTTCTCCTATGCGACAGCTATTGTGGTGCTACCGGAACTGCTGAGATGATCCGTGTCTCCGCTATACATTGCGGTGATTTGTTGAATGCTTGCTCTGCCTGAGCTTGGCGTATAAGTGACGGTGCAAGTTGCCGTCGATCCGTTGCCGGAGATGATGCAACTGGTTGGGCTGAAGGTCCCCGTTCCGCTACTGCTCCAGCTAACGAATCCTGTCGGTGTTATCGGTGTTCCAGGTGATGTGTCTGTCACACTGGCCTGGCATGTTGTCGAATGTTTAGGCCGGAGGGCGCTGGGCGAGCAACTGACGCTGGTAGACGAGGCACGTTTTGTTACTTGCAGGCTGGTTGGTCGAGTCGCCCCCATAGGTTCCGATTACGGTCTGTGTCCCTTCCGTGCCTGGACCTGGCGTATAGCTCAGAGAGCAACTGCTGGTGGAGAGGCTGGTGGGGCCTAGTGTGCAGGTTGGTGAGGGGGCGAATGAACCGGGGCTACTGCTGGAAAAAGATACACTGCCAGTTGGTGAGGTTAGGGTGGCTGAGGTGTCTGTAACCGTCGCTGAGCATTGAGCGGCTCGGTTAACGGCTATCGTGGCTGGGGTACATTTGATGGTGGTACTTGTGCTGGACAGTGACGTTCCACCACTCTTGTTAATGGTGGCAGTGAAAGCGTCTTGGTCAACACAGCCGTACGGTGGAATATTTGTGTCGCATGCATTCCTATTGTCGCTCCATATTGGCTGAGCTGTGGCGGGCGATGCTGCTATCTGGATATAGTCTCCCATGAAAGCACAGAATGTGCAAGGAGGGTCGGTTCTCAGAACAATGTTGGGGTTGAAGCTGGTCGAGGTCACTCGTAGGTTGGGCGAGAAGGTGCCGCCGGCATCGAGCGATTGGGCATAGAAAACGTCAAGGGCACTCATCGACGTACCAACGTTGAGACGGCTGTCGTACCATGCTACGCTGATAATACCTCCGGAGGCAGCTATTGTTGGAAAGAAGTGCTGTCCAGTCATGACATCATTGACCATTAATGGGGCACTCCATGTGGCGCCGCCGTCAACTGAACGGGTGAAGAAAGCGTTGGAGTTTCCAGTTCGGAAATCATCCCATACAAGATAGACTCCATTCTGGTCAGCGGCCATTTGAGGAATAGTGAATGCCCGGAAGTTTCCTCCGGGAAGAGGTGAAGGTATCAGAAAAGCAGGATTCACAGCCCTCGTCGTCCCTGCGATCGTTGTCCCACCGTTCGTTATCTTCGTCACTTCAATATAGCCTAGAAAATTCTCGGTCACCGCATCAAAGGCGTCAGCTGAGACGTAGACATTGCCGGATGAATCGATCGCCATTCCTGCCAATTCTCCGGTTTCATCGGCTGGAGTGTAGAACGGTGCCGACCAAGTATTACCCCCATCAGTCGAGCGGGTAAAGAGGGTTCCAAAAAAGGAAGTGGCGGTGAGGTTGGCGTCATAGGCAACGTACACGTTTCCGTCGAAGGGCCCACTGGTCGTATCTGCTACGATCCAAGGTTTGTCTGGAAAGATGCCTGCGGAGATGAGGTTCGCGTTGAAGTACGTGGCTCCATCATTCGTGAACTTCGCCACGAAAAGACCGGTGTTGATGAAAGGGCTGTTGACCGGGATGTTGAGAACGAGGCCTACGTAGTATAGATTTCCGTTCCGGTCGAACGTGAGTACAGGGTCGGATGTAGCATTCCAGACACGTAGCGGTGAGGCGAGTCCTTCAGGTGATGTGTCGCCCGGGAAGCCTGGGAGGAGAATATTCGTCCAAGTTTGGCCGCCGTCTGTTGACCGGTAGAATCCATGCCAACGATGCTCTCCAGCAGATACGAGTCTCAGATCCTGGGCGCCGGCAACGATAATGCTGGGGTTACGAGGGTCTATGGCGATGGTCGGTTCAACCTGCTGACGGTCGGGAGGCGCATCGCCAACGATTCCGACGTTGGATCCCGTCGATAACTCCGGAAGAATAGTTGTATTCGGCGTCGAATTAGTCTGTGCAACTCTCTGCAGAGCAAAGCTCGACATGGCTGCAGGACCAGTTGCTAGGAACAGACCAACCATGACTAGGGCGACAACGATAATCATCGTCCTACTTGACAAGAATGATCGAAAGAAATCGTCTCGAATCTTGTATAAAAGCGTACATGACTATCGAAAGGAATAATCGTTCGAGCTGAAGCTGTTCAAGAATATCCAGATATAACAAACTATCTACTCTTCTCATCACGACTGCTCCAACAGGTCCAAGTAATAACCGCCAATCTCATCGGACCATCATTGTGTCCTCTACGATGGCTATCCGAAACGTGTCTGAGTCGGTCTGGTATAGCCAGAGATTGCTGCCGCAGATGCAGCCGTGACTGACGGCGACGAGTGCATCTGTCGGCTGGATCAGGCGGGCGTCGGACACGTTCTCGATGCGAACGTCCTTGGCGTCGTACCGGAGCTCGCGTGCATCTTAGACTACTTCGGGCTTTCGGCCGGCGCGGGGCTAGTCGAGAGAGAGCGACGTGGACAGTTCGTGGTAGGCGTCGATCTGCGCCTTGAGATCGGCGATCTTCTGCTCGGCGAGGGCGATGGCATCTGCGCCGGCGATGAAGCGGCGCGGCGGCGACTGTTCGCCGGCGACCCTGACGAGCGCTCGTGCGAGCTTGGCTGGATCGCCGGGCTGCTGCCCGTTCTGCGCCTCCCACCACTTGAGCTGCTCCGCCCTGCGTTCGGCATAGTCATGAATTGACCG
>WNFE01003467.1_pt1 | contig 12168 bp, 8 predicted proteins | sample 5400451 | NCBI WGS metagenome assembly WNFE01 (sample SAMN13153344, study PRJNA577476) | soil metagenome | isolation source: 200 cm saprolite under Douglas fir tree site 2 hole 2 | place: USA:California | collected 2015-04-18
GCGCTCGCATGCGGCCGCTTCCCGGAATGAGGTCCGATCTGATGTGAGCGGACCCCTACCCTGATCGCGACGGGTCAACCGCGAGAGCGCTGAGAGGGCGATGGACCAGACGTTGGAACAGCTGGCGAAGACGATCACGTCGGCGAGCAGCAGCGCCGCTACGCGCGGCGGCGGGCGTTCGCGGTCCCGGCGTTCGAGGCGACGGGCCTGTGCGCCGACGGTGGGCCGTCGACCTTCTACTTGTGGCTGCGCGACGGCGCCGGTGTCCGCGACGGTTGGGCCGTCGCCGCCGATCTCGCAGCGACGGGGCTCCTCGTCGCACCGGGAGAGTTCTACGGAGATGCGGGCAGACAGCACGTTCGGGTGGCCTTGACCGTCACTGACGAGCAGCTTGCGCTCGCATGCGGCCGCTTCCCGGAATGAGGTCCGATCTGATGTGAGCGGACCCCTACCCTGATCGCGACGGGTCAACCGCGAGAGCGCTGAGAGGGCGATGGACCAGACGTTGGAACAGCTGGCGAAGACGATCACGAGAGCGCTGAGAGGGCGATGGACCAGACGTTGGAACAGCTGGCGAAGACGATCACGGCACTCTGGGAAGGCCGTGAAGACCTTCGGTCGGTGATGCCGGAGGACGAGGCGCGTGCGGCGGTGCACCAGGCGATCGACCGCCTGGATCGGGGTGAGGTGCGGGTGGCCGAGCTGGTCGACGGTGAGGTCGTCGTGCACCAATGGCTGAAGTACGCGGTGTTGCTGCTCTTCCGGTTGTCGAAAATGGAGACGATCGAGCTCGGGCCGTTCGAATACGCCGACAAGATCCCGCTCAAGCGCGACTACCAACGCCATGGCGTCCGGGTGGTACCCGGCGGGTCGGCTCGGTGGGGCTCCTACCTGGCGCCCGGGGTGGTGGTGATGCCCGGCTACGTCAACATCGGCGCGCGGGTGGGCGCCGACACCATGGTCGACACGTGGGCCACCGTCGGCTCCTGCGCCCAGATCGGGGAGCGGGTCCACCTGTCGGGTGGTGTGGGGATCGGTGGCGTGCTGGAGCCGCCCCAGGCGGCGCCGGTCTTCGTCGGTGACGACACGATGATCGGGTCGCGTTGCATCGTCGCCGAAGGGTCACGAGTGGGCAACGGGGTCGTACTCGGAGCCGGCTGCATCCTGACCGGTTCGATTCCGGTGATCGATGCCGAGACCGGCGAGGAGATCAGTAGGGGAGTGGTGCCCGACTGGTGCGTTGCGGTGTCGGGCGTCCGCACGAAGTCGTTCCCCGGTGGAGATTTCGGCCTGCCGTGTGTGCTGGTCATCCGTCGGCTCAACGAGGGCGAGCGTTCCGACAAGGCAAAGCTCAACGACATCCTGCGCGATCACGGCGTCGCGACGTGACCCCAGGCGCCGCGCTGCGAGGCGAGGTGCTCGCCACCGATTCCGCCGACCTCCTCGCGCTCACTGCGGCGCTGGTCGGTGTGCCGTCCGAGAGTCACGGCGAGGCGGAGATCGCCGAGCTCGTCGCGGCGCGGCTCGACGAGCGGGCCCCCAGCCTCACCGTTGATCGGATCGGCCCCAACGTGATCGCCCGTACCCAGCTCGGACGCGAGCGCCGCATGGTGCTGGGTGGTCACCTCGACACCGTGCCCGCGAACGGCAACGAGACACCAAGGGTCGAGGGCGACGTGCTCCACGGTCTCGGTTCTGCCGACATGAAGGGCGGGCTCGCGGTATTGCTCCGGCTCGCGGAGGCCCTGCACGCCGATCCCGGCGCGGTCCACCACGACGTGACCCTCGCGTTCTACGAGTGCGAGGAGGTTGCCGATCGGTTCAACGGGCTGGGCAAGGTGTTCGAGACCCGTGCGGAGTTGCTGGCCGGAGATTTCGCGGTGCTGCTCGAACCCACCGACGGGTGGGTGGAAGCAGGTTGCCAAGGGTTCCTCATCGTGCGCGCCCGGTTCGAGGGCGAGCGCGCCCATACCGCACGCCCGTGGATGGGCCGCAACGCCATCCATCGCGCCGCCGACGTGCTCGCGCGGCTCGCGGCCCACGAAGCCGACACCGTCGACGTCGACGGCCTCGCCTATCGCGAGTCGCTGCAAGCCGTGCGCATCGAGGGAGGCATTGCCGACAAGCACAACGTCGTACCCGACGTCTGCACCATCGTGGTGAACCGCCGGTTCGCGCCTCGTTACACCGCGGCTGAGGCCGAGGTGCAGGTCCGCGAGGTGCTCAGTGGCGCCGATGACGTGGAGGTGCTGCAGGCGCAACCGGCGGCCGCGCCCAACTTGGCGAACCCTCTGGTGGCGGACTTCGTCACCGGTCTGTCCCTGCCGGTGCGACCGAAGCTGGGTTGGACCGACGTGGCGCGTTTCGCGGCTCGGGGTGTCCCGGCGCTGAATTTCGGGCCCGGCGACCCGGCGATCGCGCATACCGCCGGTGAATTCGTGACTCGTGAGTCGCTGGAGCGGGTCTACGCGGTTCTAGCGGGGTTCGTCGGCGTTGCCGGGGTCACATCCGCCTGAGGAGTGAGACGACCTTTCCGTAGATCGTGATCTCGCTCGGGTCGAAGGTCATCTCCTCCATGGCCGAGTTCTCGGGCCGGAGGACGATCTTGCCGCGACGACGCAGGAAGGTCTTGACCGTGCCCTCCTCGTCGGGAAGCCCGGCCACCACGACGTCGCCGGGTTCGGCCGTCGGCTGCTGGCGGACGACGACGTAGTCGCCGTTCAGGATGCCCGCGTCGATCATCGACTCGCCCCGGACGCGCAGCATGAAGAGCACACCGTCGCCAGTGAAGTCCTCGGGGACGGGGAGCGTCTCCTCGATGTTCTCGGCCGCGAGCACACCGACGCCGGCCGCGACCTCGCCGACGAGCGGCACGTTGCGGACGGGCCGCCGCTCGACCGGTGCGCCCGAATCGATGTCGAGCCGGACCTCGAGCGCGCGGGGCTTGGCGGGGTCACGGGTCAGGTAGCCCTTGTCCTGCAATGCCGCGAGATGGGCGTGGACGGTGGAGCTCGACGACAGGCCGACCGCTTCGCCGATCTCGCGCACGCTCGGGGGATAGCCGCGGTGGCGGATCTCGGAGTCGATGAATTCCAGGACCTGGCGCTGGCGGGGTGTGAGTTCCGACATGGAGCGAAGGTACCACGATCGTGCGTTCGGGGCAAACACCTGTTCGGATTTCTTTCGCCCACCTCTTGACCCGAACAGTTGTTCGTGGTTCGATACGAACGTCCGTTTGGATGCGATCCAAAGTGAACCGATCAGCTGAACGAAGCGTTGCGGCCCGGATAAGTGTCATACCCCGATGGTTCGATGTCAGTGCGGACGGAATGCCCGATGGAAAAGCCGGACGGAGAGTCCGGAGGAAAGCCGGACGGAGAGTCCGGAGGAAAGCCGGACGGAGAGTCCGGAGGAAAGCCGGACGGAGAGTCCGGAGAAAAGCCGGACGGAGAGTCCGGAGAAAACAGGTGAAGCGATGGCAGTCATCACGATCACGACCGGTGCCGGGCGTCACGTGGGACCCACGACCCACCAGCGCCGTTCTGCCGTTGCCGGCGGCAGCGTGCGTCGGTCCTCTCGAGCCGAGTACTGGCGTCGGCGTCTCGCCGTCATGTGCTTGACGCTCGGGATGGTGCTCGTGATGGCGCAGGCGGGTGTCGCGCTCGGGGGCTCCTCCCTCGCAGCTCCCGAGCGCCGCCCGACCGCTGTGCATGCCGACGTCCTGCGGAACGTCGTCGTCCGGGCCGGAGATTCGCTCTGGTCGATCGCCGAGCGGCTCGAGCCAGGTCGCGATCCTCGTCCGGTCGTCGACGCGCTCGAGCAGGCGCGTCGGGGTGCCCCGCTCATGCCCGGTGAAACAGTCGAATGGGGCGGGTGAGCGTCCTGGATTCGCCCACGGCGGTCCGGTCTCCACGCCGGACCGCCGTGGCTGCGGTTTCGTGGCGGTCGCGCCGGCCGCGCTCGCCGCGAGCTGGTTCAGCGCGAGTTACCGTGGGCACCGTGCGCTGCCCTTTTTGCACGGTCGACGACGACAAGGTCGTCGATTCGCGCCCGGCCGACGAAGGTGGTGCCGTCCGCCGGCGACGCGAGTGCCTCGCATGTGGGCGACGCTTCACGACCTACGAGCGGGTCGAGGAGCTGCCGTTGATGGTGGTGAAGCGCTCGGGCTCGAAGGAGCCGTTCGACGCGGAGAAGGTCCGTGCCGGGATCGAGCGCGCGGTGGCCGGCAGTGTGATCGATCCCGCGGCCGTCGACTCGTTGGTGGCCGAGATCGAGGAGTGGGCGCGGGGGATGGGCCCCGATGTCGGGAGCGAGACGGTGGGTATGACGGTGCTCGAGCGTCTTCGTCACCTCGATCCGGTGTCGTACGTGCGCTTCGCGTCCGTCTACAAGGGTTTCGAGGAGCTGGGCGACTTCGCCCGCGAGGTCGGCGAGCTCCAGAAGTCGACGGCGCCCAAAGTTCGTTGAACTGAACCTCGCGGGAAGTCTTGCAATCACATCCCTGTAGTTCTATGGTTGTCCTTCGCACCACCTGTAGAGGGTGGAGGCTTCTGCACCACTAGATCTTGTGGTTTCTTGCGGACAGCAGGAGATAGGACAGCAGGAGATAGTAGGAGAGGGGATCGCTGAAAATGGCAGTTGCGCCGGAGCAGATCGGGATCGGCATTCGCCGCACCTTCACCGAGCCGGGAGTGCATCCCTACGACACGGTCGAGTGGGAGCGTCGCGACGCCCGGATCCCGAACTACAAGGACGGGACCGACGCGTTCTTCCAGCCCGCCGTCGAGTTTCCCGTCACCTGGTCGCAGAATGCCACCAACATCGTTGCGCAGAAGTACTTCCGTGGCACGCTCGGCACGCCGGATCGTGAGTCGTCGCTGCGTCAGGTGATCGACCGGATCGCCGACACCATCACCGGGTGGGGTGTGCACGACGGCTACTTCGTCGACGAGCAGGAGGGTGCCGCTTTCCGCAACGAGCTGAAGTACATCCTGCTCACGCAGCGCGCCGCCTTCAACTCGCCGGTGTGGTTCAACATCGGCGTGAAGGGTGTGCCGCAGCAAGCTTCGGCGTGTTTCATCCTCGCGGTCGACGACACGATGGACGGCATCCTCAACTGGTACCGCGAAGAGGGAACGATCTTCAAGGGCGGCTCTGGCTCGGGGATCAACCTATCCTCGATCCGTTCGTCGTACGAGCACCTCAAGGGTGGCGGTACCGCGAGCGGGCCGGTGAGCTTCATGCGCGGCGCCGACGCGTCGGCAGGCACCATCAAGAGCGGGGGTAAGACGCGCCGCGCCGCCAAGATGGTGATCCTCAACACCGACCATCCCGACATCGAAGAGTTCATCTGGTGCAAGGCGGTTGAGGAACGTAAGGCGCGCGCGCTCAGCGCGGCCGGGTTCGACATGGATCTCGACGGCAAGGACAGCCACTCGATCCAGTACCAGAACGCCAACAATTCGGTGCGGGTGACCGACGAGTTCATGCAGGCCGTCATCGACGACGCCGACTGGAACCTCACCGCGGTCACCGACGGTTCGGTGGTTCGCACGGTGAAGGCGCGTGAGCTCATGCGTCAGGTGTCGGAGGCGTCGTGGGAGTGCGCCGACCCCGGCATGCAGTTCGACACCACGATCAACCGCTGGCACACCGCGCCCGACGCGGGTCGCATCAACGGCAGCAACCCATGCTCGGAATACATGCACATCGACAACTCGGCGTGCAACCTTGCGAGCATCAACCTGTTGAAGTATCTCGACGACGACGGCACGTTCGACGTCGAGGCGTACAAGCACACCGTCGAGGTGATGTTCACCGCGCAGGAGATCCTCGTAGGGAATGCCGACTACCCGACCGAGAAGATCGCCGAGAACAGCCGCAAGTTCCGTCAGCTCGGCCTGGGCTACGCCAACCTGGGGGCGCTGCTCATGGCCGAGGGCATGCCCTACGACTCCGACGGCGGCCGGGCCTGGGCGGCGGCGCTGACCGCGCTGATGACCGGTCACGCCTACGCCACCAGTGCGCGCATCGCGGGACGCATGGGCCCGTTCGCCGGATACGCCAACGACGCCGACGCGATGAACGGTGTGCTGCGGATGCACCGGGCCGAGGCCGCCAAGATCGACGAGGAGCTTGTTCCGCCCGAGCTGCTGAGCGCGGCGCAACGGGCGTGGGACGAGGCCGTCGAGCTCGGCGAGACCTTCGGCGTCCGCAACTCGCAATCGACCGTGCTCGCACCCACGGGTTGCCTGGTGGGAGGAACCTTCGTGCCCACCGAGCGTGGGTTGGTTCGACTCGGCTCACTCGGCGATCCGGTCGGCGCGCAATGGCAGCCCCTGGGCATCGCGGTGCAGACCGACGAAGGGAAGCGTACGGCCACCCAGTTCTACGTCAACGGCGTGGAGCCAGTGGTCGACGTGCAGACTGGTCGCGGCTACCGAATCCGAGGTACCGCCAAGCACCGCGTGAAGATCGTCGACGAATCCGGTGCCCTGGTATGGCGACGCCTGGCCGATCTCCGCAAGGGCGATCGCGTACCGCTTGCTCTCGACCAGCTCGTAGGTGGGCCACGAGCAGTGCAGCTTCCTCCACTCGCGGAAGCGCACTGGACCCGTGATGTCTACACCCGAGTACCGGGCGAGCTCACCCATGAGCTGGCCGAGCTCGTCGGCTACTTCATGGGCGACGGCTCGTTGCACTCGAAGGGCTTGCGCTTCTGTGTGTCCGAGGACGACTTCGATGTCGTCGCCCATCTTGCACTGCTGGGCAAGGGCTTGTTCGGTCTCGAGGCGTCCGTGAGCTCGAAGCGCGGATACACGGAAGTCGCGTTCCACTCCGTACGCCTTGCGATGTGGTGGGATGCATGTGGCTTCACGAAGCGCTCCCCGCGCGAAGGGCACCGTGGCAAGGGTTACGTGCCGCACGTTCCCGACGCGTTGCTGCACACGAACGACCGCGCCACGTATGCGGCGTTCTTGCGGGGATTGTTCGAGGCTGACGGCACAGTGACGGTTGGCATTCCTACGTGGGTCACTGCCAAGGAGAGCTTTGCCGACGAGATCCAGTCGTTGTTGCTCGCGCTCGGTTATCCCACTGCTCGCAAGCACGACGTGAGTGGACGCGGCTCGCAGCTGAGCTCGCTTCGCCTGTTGAACAGCTCGTATCACACACGCTGGCTCGATGAAGTCGGTTTCATCGGGGGTCGCAAGTCGGCCAAAGTCCTCTGCAGCGAAGGCCGCCAGGCTGCTCGCCAAGATCACATCCCGTTGACGCGCTCAATGATCGATCGGCTCGCTCCTGGCAACGATCGCCTTCGCAGGGTCCTGCTTATGGAGGTCTCACGCGGGCGGATCTCGCGGCGCGTCGCGACCGAGTTGTTCGAACGCACACACGATGCCGAGCTCGGGCACTTGCTGGGGTTCTTCTACGACTCCGTCGCTTCGGTGGAGCTCGGGGACGAAGACTTTACCTACGACCTGTCAGTGCCCGACAACGTCACCTATCTCGCGAACGGCTTCGTGAGTCACAACACGATCGGTTTGGCGCTTGATTGCGATACCACCGGCATCGAGCCCGACCTCGCGCTCACCAAGGCGAAGAAGCTCGTTGGTGGCGGCACCATGCTGATCGTCAACCAGACGATCCCCCGCGCTTTGAAGCGCCTCGGTTACTCCGACGAGCAGGCCACCGCGATCGTCGATCACATCAACGAACACAAGACGGTGATCGGGGCCCCGCACTTCGACCTCGCGCACCTCCCGGTGTTCGCGTGCTCGATGGGCGACAACACCATCCACTACATGGGTCACGTGAAGATGATGGGTGCGGTCCAGCCCTTCATCTCCGGCGCGATCTCCAAGACGGTCAACATGCCCGAAGAGGCGACCGTGGAAGACATCGAGGAGCTCCACCTCGAGGCCTGGCGGCTCGGGCTGAAGGCGGTGGCGATCTACCGCGACAACTGCAAGGTCGGCCAACCGCTTGCCACGCAGAAGAAGGCCGACACCGACATGCCGGCAACGTCGATGCCGGTGGTCGAGCGCATCGTCGAGCACGTGATCGTGCAGGAGCCGGTTCGCCAGAAGCTGCCGCGCACGCGCACGTCGAAGACGTTCTCGTTCCGCGTCGCCGATTGCCACGGCTACCTGACGGTCGGTGAGTACGAGGACGGCCGCCCCGGTGAGGTCTTCCTCAGGGTGGCGAAGCAGGGGTCGACACTCGCCGGCATCATGGACGCGTTCGCCATCTCGGTGAGTCACGGCCTCCAGTACGGCGTGCCGCTCGAGGCGTTCGTCGAGATGTTCACCAACCATCGCTTCGAGCCCGCGGGGATGACCGATGACGCCGACATCCGGATCGCCACGAGTCTGGTTGATTACATCTTCCGCAAGCTGGCGGTGGAGTACCTGTCCTACGAGAAGCGGATGGCCATGGGCGTACTCACGGTGAGCGAGCGGATCCAGCCCAGCTTGCCGGGGGTCGAGGAAGCCATCACCGTGAACGAGCCGGGGCTCGACGTGTTGCCGATGGAAGACCGCGCGCCGTCAGCCACGCGGCCGGCTCCGCCAGTGGAGCGGGGGCAGGGGGTACGTGAGAACGAGACCGTGCTCTGTCACATCTGCGGCGACATCATGCAGCGGGCGGGGAGTTGTCACGCCTGCCCCAGCTGTGGCGCCACCAGCGGCTGCTCGTAACGGGCCTTCAGGTCTGAACACCCAGGTTCCGTGTTCGCATGTCGGGACGAGCTACTTGTCGCGGCGCGCGAGCGATTCCCTCTCGGCCCCGGCCGCAACTCACACCGCTCCTGATTTCCCAGCCCCTAACTTCGGGCCATGAGCGTCGTGGGGTTCGCTGAGCGGATCTTGGTCGTCACCGCCCACCCCGACGACGTCGACTTCGGCGTGTCCGGGAGCGTGGCGCGATGGAGCGACGACGGCGCAGAGGTGGCGTACTGCATTGTGACCGACGGCGAAGCGGGTGGCTCCGACGATTCGATCCCTCGGGCCGAGATGGCGCGCATCCGGAGGGCGGAGCAGACCGCGGCCGCCAAAGTGGTGGGTGTCACCGACCTGACCTTTCTCGGTTATCCCGACGGACGCTTGGAGTCCACGATCGAGCTCCGGCGCGACATCACCCGGGTGATCCGCCAGTTCCGGCCGAACCGAGTGGTGAGCCAATCGCCCGATCGCAATTACCGGCGCATGTACGCCAGCCATCCCGACCATCTCGCGGTCGGAGATTCAACGCTCTCGGCCGTGTATCCCGATGCGCGCAACCCATTCGCCCACCCTGATCTTCTCACCGCCGGACTCGAGCCGTGGACGGTTCCGGAGGTGTTGATCATGACCGCGGCCGACCCCGAGGTGTTCGTCGATATCACCGGCACCATCGAGCGCAAGCTCAACGCGTTGCACTGTCACGTGAGCCAGATGACCGATCCGGACGGCCTCGACGTCCTCGTCCGCGATTGGGGTGCGATGGTGGCACGCGCCGGGGGGCTGGCCGACGGGCGTCTCGCCGAGGGCTTCATGCGGGTCGACACGCAATAGCCTCCGCGGGTGCAACGGCTCCTTCTCGTTCGCCACGGCCAGTCGGTGTGGAACGCCGACGGCCGTTGGCAGGGTCAAGCTGATCCGCCGCTCTCGCAACTGGGCGAAGAGCAGGCACGCGCGGCGCTGCGTCGGCTCGGACCGATCGCCGTCATCTGCACGTCGGACCTCGTGCGCGCCCGTCGGACCGCTGAGATCATCGGCAACGCTCGAGGCATCGAGCCGATCGTCGATGCACGCTTGCGCGAGCGCCACGTCGGACTGTGGCAGGGCCGGACCCGCGACGAGATCGAGCGCGAATGGCCCGACCACCTCGCGTCCGGACGTCGGCCGCCGGGTTTCGAGGACGACGGCTCAGTTTTCGCTCGAGCACGGGACGCGCTCACCGCGATCTCCGTACCCGAGCCCGACGAGCCCGACGTGCTCGTGGTCACGCACGGTGGTGTCGTGCGTACGGTCGAACGCGCGCTCGACGTCTTCGCCGACGAGCTCCTTCCGAATCTTGGCGGCCGGTGGATCTTCCGCGACGGCACGTCCCTCGCGCTCGGTTCCCGCACGCTCCTGCTCGACGAGCACGACCACCGCGGCGTGTCGGTGACCCGACCCGAGCAACTGTGATTGCTCACTCTGTGCGGGCCGACCATTACACTGAGCACCCCCCTTTTGACCTCGGAGATACACCCGTGAGCGAGCGTCCGACGGCCGCTGATCCGGTCGCACCCGTCCGTGCCGCGAGCGAAGACGTGGCTGCGGACGCGGAATTGATCGCCGAACAGCGCTACCTCGACGCGGCCTATGCCCTGCTGGACGTCATGCGGCGGTCGGCTGAGCGGGTGGCCCACGGGTACTCGGACGTCCAGCGGGGCGGCACGCACCAAGCCCGGCTCGAGCGCGAAGCCGCCGAGGCACACACTCGTCGACGGCTGGCGGCGCTCGATATCGGCGACGCACCCTTGTGCTTCGGGCGCATCGACCTCCTTCCCCCGACAGAACGGCTTCCCCCGACGGATCGGGCCAACGCCGACGAGTCACCGGCGAGTCGCGGGGGTCCCTTCTACATCGGGCGCATCTCCGTGACCGACCACGATCTCGCCCCGGTCGTCGTCGACTGGCGGGCCCCGGTGGCGGAGCCGTTCTACCGAGCGACCGCGATCGAACCCATGGGAGTGGCGCGGCGCCGTCACTTCCAGACCAAAGGTCGCCGGCTGCTGGGGCTCGACGACGAGGTCTTCGACAGCGGCGTCACGGAGGCGTCCGGCTTCACCGTCGTGGGGGAAGGTGCGTTGCTGGCCGCGCTCGGTCAAGCGCGCACGGGGCGCATGCGCGACATCGTCGCCACCATCCAGGCCGAACAGGACGAAGCGATCCGCGCGCCCCTCACCGGCGCCCTCGTCGTCGCGGGTGGTCCCGGCACCGGCAAGACCGCGGTGGCGCTGCACCGGGCCGCGTACCTCCTGTACACGCACCGGAAGCGTCTGGCTGCCCAGGGCGTGCTCCTGGTGGGGCCGAGCCCGATCTTCCTTCGCTACATCGACGAAGTGCTCCCCGCGCTGGGCGAAGACGAAGTGACGTTGGCCACACCATCCGCGCTCAAGCCGCGTCACCGCGTGTGCGGTGTCGACACGGTCGCGGCAGCCACGGTCAAGGGTGATCGTCGCATGGCCCAGGTGATCTCGTCGGCGCTGCGAGATCGCGAACGGCCGATGCCGCGCGAAGTCTCGATCTTGCTCGACGGTCACCGGTTGCGGATGCTGCGCCGCGACTCCGCTCGCATCATCGAACGTGCGCGCGCGCAGCGAGGGACGCACAACGAGCGGAGGCCGTACGTCACGGGGCTGCTCCTCGAGCACTTCCGTCGCGAATACCGGCGCGCCCTTGTCCGGGCACGCCGGCGAGACATCCCAGGCTTGTCGAGCGACGACGTCACCGTGGCCGCCGCGCTCGCACGGGGTGAGCCGGCTCCAGCGGAATGGGAGGAAGAGCTGACCGCGCGTTTGCGCCAGCTGCCCGACATCCGCGCCGCCCTCGACCGCATGTGGCCGGTGCTCAGTGGTGGCGAGCTGGTACACGACCTCTTCAGCTTCGAGGCGTTGATCCGGTCGGCGGCGCGCGGGGTGCTCGACGAGGGGGAGCAGCGCCTCCTGCTCCGGGCGCGATCGCGCCGGGTGGCCGACGTTGCGTGGACCGACGCCGACCTCCCGCTCATCGACGAGGCGGACGCGCTGCTCGGGTCGCCGAGCGCCGCCCGGCCGCGCGCCCGCCGGCGCGCCCGGCGCGACGCGTCGCTCGAGATGGCCCGCCGCACCGTCGCCGACCTCGGGGTGGGCGGGTTCACCGACGCGGCCGGGATCGTGGCCCGCTACGGCAGTGCATCGGAAACCCCGCCCGACGAGGAGAGCGAGACGCGCACCTTCGGTCACATTCTGGTGGACGAAGCCCAGGATCTGTCGGCCATGCAGTGGCGCATGTTGGCCCGGCGCTGCCCCTCGGGGTCGATGACGTTGGTGGGCGACTTCGGACAGGCGAGCCGGCCGGGCGCGCTGGCAAGCTGGGACGAAGTGCTCGCCAACGTGGTCGTACGCACCCCGCCGTTGCAGGTCACGCTCAGCGTGAACTA
>WNFE01004978.1_pt1 | contig 12166 bp, 12 predicted proteins | sample 5400451 | NCBI WGS metagenome assembly WNFE01 (sample SAMN13153344, study PRJNA577476) | soil metagenome | isolation source: 200 cm saprolite under Douglas fir tree site 2 hole 2 | place: USA:California | collected 2015-04-18
AGGTCGTTGAGCCTGCTTCGGGTCCATCAATTACGCGGGGACCGTTCCCCGGTTCCAACTCTGCGCGCGGCACGGCCCTCTATGATGGCATTTACCTGGCGGCCACGGAAAAGCTCACGGGCGAGGTCGGGCGCAAGGCTATGATTATCATGACCGATGGGGTGGATGAAGGCAGCAAAGTGGGCCTGAACGAAGCCGTAGAAAACGCCCAGAAGGCGGACGCCATCTGCTATGTCCTTTTGTTTTCCAGAGGCATCTACGGGGTCCGAGGCGAAGGTTACATGAAAAAACTGACGGAAGAAACTGGCGGCCGGGTATTCGAGATTGATAAAGTTGAAAACCTGAAAACTGCCTTTGACCAGATCGTCGCTGAACTGCGTACGCAATACGGTGTTGGATATACGCCCACCAACAACAAAAAAGATGGCACCTTCCGCAAGATTGAAATCCGCAGCAAGGATGGCTACAAGGTGCAGGCACGGAAGGGTTATTACGCGATTCCGCATTCGTAGCAATCAGCAGTCAGCCAGAATAGCTCTTAGCTTTTAGCCTTTGGCTCTTAGCTGCATGTGACTCTTGAGCATCGGCTATTCTCCTGCGGCGTGTCCAGCCACCTTATGTTTGGGTGTCATCTCGCAAATCCTGTCCTTTCTGCACTTCCCGAATTCAGGATGCTGTTTTCGGATCGCAAACGACGCTATCGAGAGCTTTAATACATCTGCGGCAATTTTATGTTTTTGTGCCACTTTTGCTTTCCCAATGTGCGCCCAACACTCAGCCAAAACGATTTCCTCGCTCGTTTCACAATAACCGTCGATTTGAACAAGGATGCCGTCGAGCAGAACCTGGGTAGTGGCGAGCTTCTTGCCAATTGCTTCACCAAATTTCTGCAACATTGCACCTTGTGCGGCGACTTGTACGAATGCATTGCTTGCGGTTCTCTTCATCAGCACCTCCGCATTTTTGTACCCCCACTCGCGGCGGAACCATTCTAGCTCCCTTGCAGCTAAGAGCTAAAGGCTAAAAGCCAAGAGCTATTTTGTCTAAAATGCTGATTGCTATAATAATATTTCCGGCGATGGGGTTCGCCTTAACCGCCCATGGATGCAGCGGGCTGATGACTCCTACAATTTTTTGACGGAGACTTCATCGTGCAGGCATACCTTTGGGTTTCTCTGGGCGCAATTCTTGGGGCCGGCTTCCGCTACTTCCTTTCTCGTTATGTGGCCAAGGTCCTTTCACCCACTTTTCCGTACGGCACGCTCATCATCAATGTTTCCGGCAGCCTGGTTCTCGGCTTCTTCCTGATCTGGACCACGGAGCGCGTGCTGGCTGATCCGCGCTGGCGTCTTTTTATTGCCATTGGCTTTTGCGGATCGTTTACCACCTTTTCCAGCTACGCCTTTGAGACCTTTGCCTACATGGAGCAGGGCCAGTGGCACCTGATGGCGGCCAACATCCTGGCCAACAACATTTTGTGTCTGGCGGCCGTCATCGGCGGAGCGGCCCTGGCGCGATGGCTGTAGCGCGGTAGTTATAGAATGGCGCAATAGAGTGGGCATCGGTATGGCCGTGCAGATCACCATCTATCTCAACGAAGCCGACCAGTGGCGGCACCGGCCGTTGCATCTGGAAATCCTGAAATATTTGCGCGAAGAAAACGTGGCCGGCGCTACTGTCTTTCATGCCGTGGCCGGGTTCACCGGCCGCAGCCGCGTAAAGACCTCAAGCCTGGTGGATGCCGGTGGCCAACTGCCAGTTGTCATCGTCTTCGTGGATAGCGAAGAGCATGTGCAACGGGTTTTACCCAAGCTGCGCGAGATGGCATCGCACCGTCTGATTGTGCGCGAGAATGTGGTGATTGAGCAGGGAAGTTTGGAGACGTGAACAACCACGGCTCCCGTTGAGATTTTGCTTGGACTTACTCCAGATTAGTGCTGGCCTTCCGCAATCCAAAAGCTGCAAAGATTAAGAATACCGCTGCGAACAAAAAAATAATCCACAAGACAATGATTTCCGTGGCGCCCAGAAAAGCAGGCTTGTTAACGCTCAAACGCCGGGCGAACTCGGGAATTCCCATGTGAATGAGCTCTCCGATTCCAGCCTCGGCAACGCGATTCTGGCCGGCGTGAGAGATCACGCCGGTGTAATAAGGAACCAGCAGAAAATGCAATCCATAAAGATCGAGCAGCACAAACAGGCTGGTCAGGGACGGTAGAATCCACGAGCGAATTTTTTTTGTGACAACTGCAGATAATCCCAGATACAGGAGAATTGCTTCCGGCACGATCAGGGAATACATGTACCAGCCAGTGCTCGCAGAAACACCCAGATGGATATAGACAAGCAATATGTCGTAGATCAGTCCCAACCAAAAGAAAGCATAGAACGACAACAGGACCAGAGATTCCCAGGACCGCCAAAAGAATAATCAGACCAAAGAATAAATAGACGGGTCTGCTGAATTTCAGGAAGCTCCAGGCGCCAAACCAAACATGCGAAAGCAATATGGAAACGATTCCACTGACCCAATTCACATGAGGAACCTGGGCCAGCATTTGCCAGCGGGAGATTGATCGCACGGCTATATCATCGGTTACACCCGACCAGGATCCGGTCAGAGTATGGACCCGCCAATACCACGGGCCGGCAATAATACACAGGGCCGCAGCCGCCAGAGCGGCATCTTTTATCAGACGTCTTTTCTCGCGCGGCCATTGCCAATAACACCAGGATACGATTAAAAGTAAGGCCGGGAGTGCGGTCAGGAAATATGCTTTCGTAAGCAGACCCAATCCTGAAGTTATCCCGAGCCATGGGAAATATTTAAGATTTTGCGGGCCCTCCACGATCTTCAGGGCAAAATAAATAGCAACTGTGTATATCAGCAGCGCAAGGCTTTCATTTCCCACGCGCGCTAAATCCACAAATAGCTCCGGCAAGGCGGTGACGAATACAAGAACAGACAACGCCAGATTTTTGTTGTTCAAAGCACGAAGGGCCACCAGGTAGCCGATGGGAACAAAGCACGAGGCAAGCAAAATATTAAGAATACGCAAAAGAAAAACGCGAGATGCCAGACTCAACCCCGACATAAACTTCAATGGCAAGTAGAACAAAAGGTAATACAAGGGCATCTGCTGGGTTTCGTAATTACTAATGCCGGTCTCAGCGGAATTCTCCCGGCTCCAGGAGAGCGGCATTTCCCGGAATTGTTTTTGCAGTCGCTCACGTTCCACCTGGGGCAACTTCCAGTAGTCCTCGTGTGAAAAGAACGGCGGCGGCAGGCGTTCCTGCGAAAGTCTCCAGGGCAGCGGTAGCACATGCAGTGATTGCAGCAGTTCGCGGGGGAAAGGGGTCCTGACGTCCGGAACCGTCTGGTTGTTTATGAGTTGTTGCAGATAAGCAAAATGAAACGCCTCATCGTATCCTTCCCAGATCGGGAACATAGCGCTATAGAACACTCCGCGAAGGACAAAACAGACCCAAATCAGCAGAAGAACGCGGCGGGGACTCTTCATGAAAGTGAATAATGAGATGGCGCTTCCTGGTCAAAGAACCAGTTTTGAATGTTCTTAAAAGACAAAGTGCGCAAATTATATACCATTAAAAGAACACTCCGGAATGCTGCTGAAGCGGACTGGAACTATGTCTTTGTTGCAATAGTTGCCGATTGTGCGCAAGGCAACAAGAGTGAACAGGACACGCTGAAGACCTTGCTACAATGCTAAATTATGCAAAATGAGTTCCGTGCAAACTCTTGAAAAAGGTGAAAAGCGGCCTGCTGCAGAGGTGCAAACCGGCGCGACAGAAGACGAATTGGAAGTTTCTGTCGTGATGCCTTGCCTCAATGAAGCAGAGACCCTGGCGATTTGTATCAAAAAAGCCGCCGATGCCTTACGGCAGGCGAATATTGCAGGCGAAATTATTGTTGCGGATAACGGATCAAGCGACGGTTCCCAGGAGATTGCAAAACAGGCTGGAGCGCGGGTAATTCATGTTGAGGCCAAAGGGTATGGCAACGCGCTGCGAAGAGGCATCGCTGCCGCGCGCGGCCGGTTCATCGTCATGGCGGATTCCGATGACAGCTATGATTTCGGACACACCCCGATGTTCGTCGAAAAACTGCGCACCGGCCCTGATCTGGTGATGGGCAACCGGTTTCGTGGAGGCATAAAGCGGAACGCGATGCCGCTTTCACACCGGTACCTGGGAAATCCGGCAATAACTGCAATCGGCAGGTTGTTCTTCCATGCACCCTGCGGCGATTTTTATTGCGGTATGCGGGGCTTTCGTAAGTCTGCTTACGAGCAAATGGGGCTGCGTACCACCGGAATGGAGTTCGCTTGTGAAATGGTCGTGAAGGCCACTCTTCTGAAGATGAAGATCGCTGAAGTCCCTACCACTCTCTCTCCCGACGGCCGCAACCGGCCTCCTCATTTGCGCACCTGGCATGACGGATGGCGCACGCTGCGCTTCCTTTTGCTTTACAGTCCCCGTTGGCTGTTTTTGTATCCGGGAATATTGTTAATTCTTTTCGGCGCGGCCGGCACCTTTTGGCTCTTGCCGGGACCGCAGCGTGTTGGGCAAGTTGTATTCGACATACACACACTGCTCTATGCATTGATGAGCATTTTGCTGGGCTTTCAGGCGATTGCATTTGCAACCTTCACTAAAGTATTCGCAATTTCAGAAGGGCTTTTGCCGGAAGATCCGCGGCTCATGAAGGTGTTCCGTTACATTAAGCTGGAAACAGGTTTGCTTGTGGGCGTTCTCCTGATGTTGGTGGGATTTGTGGGCTCGGTTTTGGCGGTATCAGATTGGAGCGCCCGGCAATTCGGCCCGTTGAACCCATTTCAAATGTTGCGCCTGGTGAGTCCTTCCGTAGTTGCGCTTACCCTGGGCTTCGAAGTGATCCTTTCCAGCTTTTTTCTGAGTGTGCTGGGTATGAAACGCGAATGAATATTGTAGGTTCGATGCACCAACGCCTGGTGATTGGCCGCCGCGTTCGTATTCTTAGCAAGTGGTTTGCTGAGCTTATTCCGCGCAACGCGACTGTGCTGGACGTAGGTTGTGGCAGCGGACTGGTTGCCGAGTGCTTGCTCGCCTTGCGCCCCGATCTCGTGTTGGAAGGGGTGGATGTGCTGGTCCGGCAACAAACCTGCATTCCTGTACGATCGTTCGATGGATACACCCTTCCTTATCCCGACGGCGCGTTCGAGACTGTTCTGTTCGCTGACGTTTTGCACCACACCGAAGATCCCATGGTGTTGCTGCGCGAGGCGCGCAGGGTATCTCGCAAGGTTATCGTGATCAAGGACCATGAGCGCGAAGGGATATTTTCCGGTGCGCGGCTGCGATTGATGGATTGGGTGGGGAATGCACGCTTCGGTGTGAGTTTGCCTTACAACTATTGGAATCGATCTCGTTGGGTGCAAGCCTGGAAGGAGCTGGAACTTTTTCCGGAAAGGGTGGAACGCAATCTCAATCTTTATCCGCCTCCGTTCGATTTTGTTTTTGGGGCTTCACTCCATTTTATTGCCCGGTTGCACGCTTTCAATATTCCCTGATGTAATGGGTTGGGTCGAGCTTCGCTCGGGAAACTCGGAGAGTCGAAATGCAAAGAAAAAACCTTTTCCCCGGTTACTTTATTCCGAGGCACGGATGAAATCAGAACGGCCGAAACAGTGCATCGCAGCCTGCCGGCTCCGGAGCGGAGGCCAGTGCGTCATTCGTTGAGAGAGGTTCTCTACAGATTGCGGGACCCCAGGCTCGTGATGGACACAGCCATCCGGGGAGTGATGAATGTGTGGGATCTTATCTCCCCGCTTGAGTTTTCTCTCCTGTATCGCCAGGTGCGCCCCTATACCATGTGCAGCAATGCTCGGCTACGGGCCTTGTATCTGGGGGTTCGCCATGTCGTACGCCAAGAGGTCCCAGGAGATTTAGTCGAATGCGGATGCGCCAAGGGTGGCAGCGCGGCGCTGATGGCCATGACTCTTCGCAGGCTGGAAGCACAACGTACAGTCTGGTTGTTTGATACTTTTGAAGGCTTGCCGGCGCCTACTACAAAAGATCCTGATTACGAAATTGCAAACCTTTACACCGGAGATTGCGTCGGCACTCTTGAAGAAGTAAAGCGTTTATTCCAGCAGCTTTCAATGGCTGATCGGGTGCAATTCGTCAAGGGACTCTTTCAAGACTCCCTGCCCACCGCCCCAACCCCACAAATCGCCCTGCTACACATCGATGGAGACTGGTACGAAAGTGTAAAAGCTTGTCTGGAAAACCTGTACGACAAAGTTGCTCCCGGAGGAATAATTCAATTCGACGATTATGGTTATTGGAAGGGAGCACGGAATGCGGTAGATGAATTTTTCGAAACACGTGGCATCCATGCTGCTCTTCGACGGTTGGACTACTCTGGAAGGTCCTTCACCAAGCCGTTGCCCACCGCGCAAGTGGACCGGAATCAAGCGTTATCTCCCAGGCTTCCCTTCGCTGGTTGAGTTACGCTAACCATTCACCTCACGGAAGATAGCGACGCGCCAGGAAAAACTCAGACCTCGACTATTCCCATACCATCGTGTTGAACGTAGGGCGGCGCAGAACCCTGTGGCGCAGTGATGGCACGGCCGGTTTTACCCGGTCTTTCCTCGGTTACGCATGGTCTTGACCATCGCACTTAGTGTAATCTTCATAGTTTCAGGTTCGAGAACAGGAAACTCATGAAGCTTTCTCTTTTAGGCCATTTACCGGTCACCATGGTTTTTTTGACTTCTGTTATTTCAGCGCAACAGCCGGCGTCACCTGTACCCACGGTAACCGGATTCCGCAACTTCAGCGCCGAGCAGCAGGCAGAAATCCGCTTTCTCGCGGTGCCCGATCCTAAGCTGGCGGAAGAGCATCTGCGAATCCTCACAGCGGCGCCGCACATCGCCGGCTCTGCGGAGGACAAAAAGACAGCGGAGTATGTGCTCCAGAAATTCCGCGAAGCCGGGCTCGATGCCGAAATTACCGAGTACAGAGTCTGGATGAACCTGCCGGCCGAGGTCAGTGTGAGCATCGTCAATCCGCCCATGCCGGATTACCACGCCCCCAGGCCGGAGCACGTCAATGGCGACCCTTTCCAGGATGATCCGCGGGTAACGCCGGGCTTCAACGAATACTCGCCTTCGGGCGATGTTGAGGCTGATGTTGTATTTGCCAATTACGGCCGGCCGGAAGACTTCAAGAAGCTGGAAGACATGAAGATCAATGTGCGCGGCAAAATCGTCATCGTGCGTTACGGCGAAAACTACCGGGGAGTCAAAGAGTACATCGCGGAACAGCACGGCGCCGCCGGCATGATTATTTACTCCGATCCCATCGATGACGGCTATTTCAAGGGTGACAAGTATCCCGATGGGCCGTGGCGTCCTGAGAGCGCGGTGCAGCGCGGCTCCATCATGTACATGTTCAAGTATCCCGGAGACCCCACGACCCCCGGAGTAGCTTCAGTACCATCATTGCCCGACAACCAGAGAGTACCGCCCGGACAGGCAGTCAATCTTCCGCACATTCCCGCGACGCCGCTCTCCTATCAGGATGCGCGCCCCATCATGGAAAACCTCCGTGGCCCGCTTTCGCCGCGTCCCTGGCAAGGCGCTCTTCCGTTTGCTTATCACATCGGTCCGGGACCGGTGCGCGTGAAGATCCACCTGAAGCAGGATTATCAATACCGCACCATCTGGGACGTAACCGCCAAGGTGAAGGGAACCGAGGAGCCCGATCAATTAGTGATCGCCGGCAATCATCGCGATGCCTGGGTTTACGGCGCGGTGGACCCCAACAGCGGCACGGCCGCTATGCTGGAAGCCGCGCATGGCATCGGCGAGTTGCTCAAGAGTGGATGGAAGCCCAAGCGCACCCTCATCATTGCAAGTTGGGACGCGGAGGAAGAAGGGCTCATCGGCTCGACCGAGTGGGCCGAGCAGCATGAGAAAGAGCTGGCCAATGCGGTGGCGTATTTCAATATGGATGTGGGTGTCTCCGGTCCGAACTTCAACGCCTCGGCTGTTCCCAGTTTGAAACAGTTTGTGCGTGACGTGACTAAAGCTGTTCCCAGTCCGGCTGGGGGGACGGTGTATGACGCATGGAAAGAGAAGCGAACAAAAGAGAGTACGCCACGCGATGCTGGCCACGAGGAAATCAGCAATCCCAGGCAGCCCGCTGCTGCGGAGGTGCGTGTAGGCGATCTGGGCAGCGGCTCAGATTTCACCGCCTTCCTGCAACACCTGGGTGTGCCTTCCGGCGACATCACATCAGGTGGAGATTACGGGGTGTATCACTCGGCCTTCGACGACTTTACCTGGTTCAAGAAATTCGGCGATCCGACATTTGAATATGAGCAGCAGATGGCCCGGGTGTTCGGCCTGCAAGCCTTGCGCATGGCCGATGCCGACGTGCTGCCCTATGATTACGAAAACTATGGCAGAGAGATTACCTCTTACCTCGAGGCTGCGCAGAAAAAGTCTCCGGAGAAGCTGGGAAAGAATGGGCCTGATTTCCTCCCTGCTTTGAATGCCGCCAAACGTTTGGCTGCCGCCGGTGCTGCCATCGGAGCAAAACAGAAAGATGCTGCGACAGATGCAACCAGGTTAAACCGCGTCTTGCTGGAGGCGGAGCGGGGATTGCTCATTCCTGAAGGCCTTCCCAATCGTCCATGGTTCCATCACGCTGTCTATGCGCCTGGCGAATATACCGGCTACGCAGCGGTGGTGATTCCAGGCGTGAATGAAGCCATTGATGCCGGCGATAACGCCCGCACCCAGCAGCAGCTTGCCGCACTGGCCGCCGCCGTCAACCGGGCCGCGGAGAAACTGGAGAGCTTTCAGTAATTGCGGCAAAAACGTCGGCCGCCACGAGCCACGAAAGGATGGCATTCAAAATTAGAAATCAAGAGTGTCAACAATCCACTCACTTAACTTTATTCCACGCTGAGATTTGTGATACATTGCGCCCAAAATCCAGGGAGGGCGTATGAGGATTGCTGCACGAAGCGAGGCAATCATAGGCAGTCTCATTGCAGCGGGCGGGATGGCACTTGCCGTCCACGTCATTACAAAAAATTTCACTTCTTGGTCTGAGGTCACGCTCCCGAACGGCGGCCCCACGGAAATTGTTGCTCTGGGTGTGGTGATATGGCTGCATGGCAAGTGGCGTTTGATGACCCGTGTGCGGGATTGAGAACACGCACTCCGCAATTGCAAGATTCCTTCTATAATCGGTTTTGCTGAATCCCACTGTACCTTCCCAGCAGTGGCCCTGAAGTCACAATCCAATATAAATTTTCGGAGGGCGAACTCATGACTCGCAACACTAAGTGTCAAACTGCCATATTGATGTTGATGATTCTGCTTGGGCTGGCCGCTTGCAACTCCAGTAAGAATTCCGATTCCGAGTACCAATTCAAAACCGAACAGCTCAACGTTAAACAAGGGCCTGCTGACTACGACGCCTGTGCCTTGGTCACCAAAGCCGATGCAGAGGCGGTGCTGGGTGAGCCGCTGGATCGTGGAAAGGGAGACACGACCACGCCGCTGGGCGCCAAGGCCTGCGCATACGTAGCTACAGCTCCTACCTCAATGGCCATGGTCTACATTTACCTTGGTCCCCTCAGCATGGGCGCGGAAAGCAACATGTGGGAGGCACAGAAAAAACTCTGGCAAGATAAGGGGGCTAACCTGACGACGGTGACAGGCCTGGGAAAGGACGCTTATGTCGACCCCAATGGTCACCTGCATGTACTGACGCCGAAGGTGATAATGGATTTGTCGGTAAGTGGTCTTAAAGGAGCCACTGCCAACAGCGATGCAGAGAAGGTTCTTGCGCAAAAAGCGCTGAGCCGGATGTGATTTCAGCCGGGGCTGATTTTTATTTGAGGCTGATCAGCTTTTCCACCAGCTCGGAGTAGTCTTTTTTCTCCACGCCGTGCACCTGGCGGTTGTATTCATCCACCTTCTGCGAGTAGTTCATAGAGCAGAACTTCGGTCCGCACATGGAGCAGAACTTGGCTTCCTTGTAATAGTCATCGGGCAAAGTCTCATCGTGCATGGCGCGGGCGGTTTCGGGATCAAGCGACAGCGCGAACTGCTTTTCCCAATCGAAGGTATAGCGGGCGTAGCTGAGGGCGTCGTCACGGTCGCGCGCTCCCGGCCTGTGCCGCGCCAGGTCTGCTGCATGCGCCGCGATCTTGTAGGCGATGATGCCGTCTTTCACGTCTTTATCGTTGGGCAGGCCGAGATGCTCTTTCGGCGTGACATAGCACAGCATGGAAGCGCCATGCCATCCGATCATGGCCGCACCGATGGCCGAGGTGATGTGATCATATCCAGGCGCGATATCGGTGACCAGCGGGCCAAGCGTATAAAAAGGCGCAGCGTAGCAGTACTCGATCTCTTTATCCACTTGCTCTTTGATCTTATCCATGGGGACGTGCCCTGGTCCCTCAATCATGACCTGAACGTCGTGCTCCCAGGCTTTTTTCGTAAGCTCGCCCAGAGTCTTGAGCTCAGCGAACTGGGCTTCGTCGCTGGCGTCGGCGATGCATCCCGGCCTCAGGCCGTCGCCCAGTGAATAAGAAACGTCATGCTTGGCTAAAATCTTGGTGATGTCGTCGAAGCGCTCGTACAGGAAATTCTGCTTGTGATGGTGCGCCATCCACTGCGCAAGGATCGCGCCGCCCCGGCTTACGATGCCGGTAATACGCTTGGTGATGAGCGGCAGATACTGGATCAGGACCCCGGCATGGATGGTCATGTAATCCACGCCCTGCTCCGCCTGCTCTTCAATGACCTCCAGCATCACGCCGGCGTTCAGGTCTTCCACGCGCTTCACACGCGAGATGGCTTCGTAAATCGGCACCGTGCCGATGGGCACAGGCGAGTGCCGCAAAATAGCCTCGCGAATATTGTGGATATCGCCGCCGGTGGAGAGGTCCATCACCGTGTCGGCGCCAAAGTGCACCGCGGTGTGCAGCTTCTTCAGCTCCTCGTCAACATTCGAAGTTACAGCCGAGTTGCCGATGTTGGCGTTGATTTTGCACAACGAGGCCACACCAATCGCCATGGGCTCGAGCTCAGGGTGGTTGATGTTGGCCGGGATGATCATGCGCCCTGCCGCCACCTCATCACGCACCAGCTCGGGCGAAATCTTTTCCTTAGCGGCGATGTAGACCATCTCTTCGGTCACAATGCCTTTGCGGGCGTAGTGCATCTGAGAAAAATTCCGGTCGCCGGCTTTTTCCGCCTGGGTGCGGCGCTGCGCGATCCACTCCGCGCGCGGCTGGGGAACGCTGGCGCCGTTCTGCTTGACTCCGTTGCTGTCGCTGGGAACTGTCATGGTAGGCCTCGCAAAAGACAATTATACGATGTTGAAACTGGGCGTGTTTGTAAGCCAGCCGGCTGGACAATGGAACTTATGAGACTTAGGTAAGTTCAAGAGGTCGAATGCCCGATTGACCTCTCTGCTTCGGAGGCGTAGAGTCTTAGGCGATGTCTGCACAGTATTCCAAGTACCTGAAGTTCGGCTCGGCGATCGTGATCATTGTGCTCGCGCTGGCGTACCTTGCTTACACCGGTGCGCAGGAGAGCAAGAGCTATTACGTCACCATCTCCGAGCTGCAAACCCAGACCGTGCAGGGCGATGCCATTTATAAAAAGCGGCTGCGCGTGGCGGGTAATGTTGCCACCGGATCCATCAAGCGCCAGGGCACGCAGGTTGAGTTCTCGCTGGTCGAGCAGGATAAAACTTTGCCGGTGATTTACCAGGGCACCGAAGCCCCCCCGGACACATTCAAAGACGGCGCGCAGGCACTTGCGGAAGGCCAGTTTGGACGCGACGGCGTATTTCATGCCACTGGCCTGCAAGCCAAGTGCGCCTCCAAGTACGTGCCCGCGCAGAATGGGCAGAATCCCGCACCGAACACGCAAAAGATGTAATCTACTGTTCGCGAGCCGGTTCGAATCACGCCAATCCATTATGATGTTCTCCTCATGGTCCAGCTCCAGCAGGTAACCAAACTTTTCGGCCGCTTTGCCGCCTTGCGCTCTGTTACTGCGGAGTTTTCCAGTGGCCGCTGTTATGCCATCTTCGGAGAAAATGGCGCGGGAAAATCCACGCTGCT
>WNFE01003728.1_pt1 | contig 12163 bp, 9 predicted proteins | sample 5400451 | NCBI WGS metagenome assembly WNFE01 (sample SAMN13153344, study PRJNA577476) | soil metagenome | isolation source: 200 cm saprolite under Douglas fir tree site 2 hole 2 | place: USA:California | collected 2015-04-18
AGTCGGCGGTGGCGCGATCACCATCGAGCAGGACACCGGCATCGTGTCCAGCAGGGTCAGGCGCACCGCGTTTTACAAGATCGAGCCGACTCCGCTCGCCATCGACCTGGACGGGGACGGCGTGGACGAGGTCCTCGTCCCGCAGAACATCGTCAAGGAAGGGCTCCTGGCCGTGATCTTCAAAGGACCGGCCGGCTTCCGCCTGCAGTCGATCGATACGGGCTTCGAGGGCACGATCACGGCGCTGGGAGGCTACAAGACCGACGACGCGACCCAGCCGGTCATCATCGCCACCGTGGTCCGCTACAAGAACATCCTCAAGACCCAAGCCGAGACTCAGGTCATCATGACCGTCCCGCAGGAGTAGTCTCGCTGTCCTTCCTCGCCGACCGAACCGGGACCGAGGCTTCTGCTGAGATCCGCGCGTGCCGGGCCGCACCCTGACGTAGCCATGGCCATCAAAGCCGTCAGAGGCGTCCGTGACATCCTGCCCTCCGAGACCGGCAAGTGGCAGCGTGTCGAGGGCGCCGCGCGCAGGACCTTCGAGGCGTATGGATACCGGGAGATCAGGTTGCCGTTGTTCGAGCGGACCGAGCTGTTCGCCCGCGGCATCGGCGATGAAACCGACATCGTCAAGAAGGAGATGTACACCTTCGACGACCGCGGCGGCGATTCGCTGACGCTTCGACCCGAGGCGACCGCGTCGCTCCTGCGCGCCTACATCGAGCACGGCTTCCAGGTCGAGCCCAAGCCCGTCCGCCTCTACACGGCCGGCCCCATGTTCCGCTACGAGCGCCCGCAGGCGGGGCGCTACCGGCAGTTCCACCAGGCCAACGTCGAGGCGCTCGGGGAGCTGAACCCCGCGGTGGACGCCGAAGTCATCTGCATGCTCATGGACTTTTTCAGCACCCTGGGCCTCGGCGAGCGTCTGGCGTTGCACGTCAACTCGATCGGCGACCCCGGGGACAGGGCGGCGTACATCGCGCGGCTTCTCGACTACCTGCGGCCTCACGCGGCCTCGCTCTGCGGCGAATGCCAGGCACGGCTCGGGCGCAACCCCCTCCGCGTGCTGGACTGCAAGGTGCCCGACTGCCAACCTGTCATCGAGAAGGCGCCGTCCATCCTCGACTCGCTTTCGTCTGAGGCGGCGAAGCACTTCGAGAGCGTCCGCGGCTACCTCGACGTCATGGGACAGGCCTACACGGTCACGCCGCGCCTGGTGCGCGGCCTCGACTACTACGTCCGCACCACCTTCGAGGTGAAGACCGCGGACCTGGGCGCCCAGGACGCCGTCGCCGGCGGCGGGCGCTACGACGGCCTGATCGAGCGGCTGGGCGGCCCCGCCGATCCCGGGATCGGCTTCGCCGTCGGACTCGAGCGGGTCGTCCTGCTCATGGGCGACGCGGACGCGGCCGCCCGGCCTTTCGTGCTCCTCATCCCGCTGGGAGAGGCGGCGCTCCAGCGCCTGATGCCCGTCGCGCGGGCCGCCCGGCAGGGTGGGGTGGCCGCCGAGCTGGGGTATGGCGCGCGCAAGCTGCCCCGTGAGCTCGAGCGCGCCAACAAGCTCGGCGTCGCCTATGCCGTCATCGCGGGAGACAATGAGTTGGCGGCGGGGGAGGCGGTGCTGCGCGAGATGAAGACGGGCGAGCAACGGCGGGTGCCGATCGCCAGGCTGGCCGCGGAGCTCCGCGCCCTCGACGGCAAGCCGGAGGCGCGGTGAGCGCGCTCAAGGTGGAGTTCATGTCCGGCTGGAAGCGGACGCATTCCTGCGGGGCGCTTCGCGCCACGGATGCCGACAAGACGGTGACGCTGATGGGCTGGGTGTTCAGGCGGCGTGACCACGGCGGGCTCATTTTCGTGGACATCCGCGACCGCGAAGGCATCACCCAGTGCGTGTTCAACCCGGCCGACGGAGCCGAGGCGCACGGCAAGGTCCAGGACGTCCGCGCCGAATTCGTCATAGCGGTGCGAGGCACCGTCGCCCCACGCCCGGCCGGCACGGAGAACTCGAAGATACCGACCGGCGCCGTCGAGGTCCACGCGGCCGAGCTCAAAGTCCTCAACGACTGTCGGCCTCTGCCCTTCCAGGTCGACTCGGAGGGCGAGAGCGAGGTGGACGAGACGCTTCGGCTGAAGTACCGCTACCTCGACATGCGGCGCGCCTCCGTGCTGAACGCCTTCCAGGTGCGCGACCTGCTCTGCCGGGCCGTGCGCGACTACCTTCACGAGCACGGCTTCCTGGAGGTGGAGACGCCCTTCCTGACGCGCTCGACGCCAGAGGGCGCGCGCGACTTCCTCGTGCCGAGCCGGCTCCAGCCTGGCAGCTTCTACGCGCTGCCGCAGTCGCCCCAGCTCTTCAAGCAGCTCCTGATGGTGGCGGGCTTCGAGCGCTATTTTCAGATCGTGCGCTGCTTCCGCGACGAGGATCTCCGCAAGGACCGCCAGCCGGAGTTCACCCAGATCGACATCGAGACCTCGTTCCTCGACCGCGACGATCTCCTGCCCATCATCGAGGGCATGGTCGCCGCGATCTGGCGGCGGGTGAAAAACGTCGATCTCCAGCTCCCGTTTCCGCGCCTGCCTTACGACGAGGCCATGGCGCGCTTCGGCTCCGACAAGCCGGACTTGCGATTCGCGATGGAGCTGGCCGACGTCTCGGCGCTCTTCGCGGGAGGCGAGTTCCAGGCCTTCGCCCAGGTTGTCGCGAGCGGCGGCGCCGTCAAGGCGCTCCGCGTCTCTGGAGCCGGCTCGATGTCCCGCAAGGAGCTGGACGATCTCACCGCCGAGGCGAAGCAGGCGGGAGCCAAGGGACTCGTCTGGATCAAGGTGACGCCCGACGGCGTCAACTCGCCCGTGGCCAAGTTCCTGTCAGCCGTGCAGGACCGGCTGCTCTCCGCGACGGCCGCCGCGGCGGGCGACCTCCTGCTCCTCGTGGGCGACGCCGCGCCCGTGGCAGCGACGGTCCTCGGGCGGCTGCGCGTGGACCTGGCGCGGAGGTTCAAGCTGATCCCCGAAGACCGCGACGTCTTCGCCTGGGTGATCGACTTCCCCCTCGTCGAGTGGAATGAGGACGAAAAGCGCTGGGACGCAGTCCACCACCCGTTCACGGCGCCCCGGGACGAGGATCTGCCGCTTCTCGAGTCCGATCCGGGCAAGGCGAGGGCGAAAGCGTATGACCTTGTCCTCAACGGCCAGGAGGCCGCGGGCGGCTCGATCCGAATACACCAGCAATCGGTCCAGGAGCGCCTCTTCGGCCTGATCGGCATCTCCAAGGACGAAGCGCGCGCGCGCTTCGGCTTCCTGCTCGATGCGCTGGAATTCGGCGCGCCGCCCATGGGCGGCATCGCCTTCGGCCTCGACCGGCTGGCGGCGAGCCTGGTGGGGCAGGAGTCCATCCGCGAGGTCATCGCGTTCCCGAAGACGCAGAAGGGCACCTGCCCGCTCACCGACGCGCCGGCCCCCGTGGACGCGCGCCAGCTGCGCGATCTCGGGATCCGTGTCGTCGAAGGAGCCGGCCCCGCGTGACAGAGGTCGCCAGCGCCACCCGCCGCGTCCTGATTCCGCCCGATCTCAACCTGCTCGCCCTGCTCGGGCGCAATGACGAGCACCTGAAGCTCCTCGAGACGCAGTACGACATCAAGGCGACCTCCCGGGGCCACGACGTCACCCTGCGGGGCGACGAGGGGCAGCTCCAGCAGGCCGAGAAGGTGCTGCGCGAGCTGATCGACATGTTGCGGGCGCGACCGTCGCTGGCCGCGGCCGACATTCGCTCCGCCCTTCGCATCGCGGGCGCCGAGCCCGACACGGATCTCAAGGGTTTTCTGGCCGACGCGATCGCCGTGCCGTCCCGGCGGAAGCTCATCAGCCCCAAGACGGCGAACCAGAAGCGCTACCTCGACGCGATCAGGAGCCACGACCTCGTCGTCTCGATCGGGCCCGCCGGCACCGGCAAGTCCTATCTCGCCGTCGCCATGGCGGTCTCCGCGCTCGTCAAGCGCGAAGTCTCGCGGATCATCCTCACGCGTCCTGCCGTCGAGGCGGGCGAGCGGCTGGGCTTTCTCCCCGGCGACCTGATCGAGAAGTTCCATCCCTATCTCCGCCCCCTCTACGACGCCCTCTACGACATGCTCGAGGCCGAGAAGGTCGCGACGCTCAGCGAGAAGGGCGCCATCGAGATCGCGCCGCTGGCCTACATGCGCGGCCGCACGCTCAACGACGCGTTCATCATCCTCGACGAGGCGCAGAACACCACCTCGGAGCAGATGAAGATGTTCCTGACGCGCCTCGGCTTCAACTCCAAGATGGTGATCACGGGCGACATCACGCAGGTCGACCTGCCGTCGAGCCGCCCGTCGGGGCTCATCGAGATCCAGCACGTGCTCAAGGACATCGACGGCATCCGGTTCATCTATTTCGATCACCGCGACGTCGTCCGGCACGACCTCGTCTCGGCCATCGTGCGCGCCTACGATCGCGTGAAGCCCGCCCGGACGGCTCCGCCGCCTCCTGACACCGGCGTTTGATGCCCGCCGCCGTCAGCAACCTCCAGCGCAAGGTCCGCCTCTCCCCGGTCAGGCTTCGGAGGACGGCCGAGTCGGCGCTCTCGGCGCTCGGCCGCGCCGATCGCGACGTCCACGTCAGCGTCGTGAACGACCCCGCGATCCGCCGCCTCAACGCCCGGTATCTGCGCAGGCGCGCCACCACCGACGTGCTCGCCTTCGACCTCCGCGCGCCCGGTCCGTCGCGGCTGATGGGCGAGGTGATCGTGTGCGCGGACACGGCCCGGCGGCAGGCGCGGCGAGCGGGCGTGCCGGTGGCCCTCGAGCTGGACCTGCTGGTCGTCCACGGGCTCCTGCACCTGGCCGGCTGGGACGACCACGAGCCGCGGGAGGCCAGGCTCATGCACGAGCGCGCGCGCGAAATCCTGGCGGGCGCGGGCAGGCGCGCCCCCAGGCGGCTCTGGCACGGTCTCCTCGCGTGAGCCCGCCACCGCATCGGTCGGGCTTCGTCGCCCTGGTGGGCCGCCCGAACGTGGGCAAGTCGACGCTGCTGAACCGGCTCGTGGGCGAGAAGATGGCCATCGTCTCGCGCCGGCCGCAGACGACGCGCACGCGCATCACGGGCATCAAGCACATGCCCGCCGCCCAGGTGGTCTTCGTGGACACGCCGGGCCTGCACGAGGGCACCGGCCGCCTCGGAGAGCTGATGGTCAAGACCGCCGAGCGGGCGCTCCAGGACGTGGACCTCGTTTGCCTGGTCCTCGAGGCGACGGAGCGGCCCGATCGGCTCGACCGGTCGGTCTTGAAGTGGCTCGAGGGCACGCGCGCTCCGGTGTACGCCGTCCTCAACAAGGAGGACCTGGCCGCGCCAAAGTCGAAGCTCCTCCCGCTCATCTCCGCCTGCCGCGCCGCCTACCCGTTCAAGGAGATCGTGCCGGTCTCGGCCGAGACGGGCGAGAACTGCGACCGGCTGCTCGGCCTCATCGTCGACGCGCTGCCGGTCCAGCCGCCGCACTTCCCGCGCGAGTCCCTGACCGACCAGCCCGAGACTTTCTGGGTCGCCGAGGCCATCCGGGAAAAGATCTTCCGCCTGACCCACCAGGAGGTGCCCTACGCCTGCGCGGTCCGCGTCGCGGAGATCACCGAGCGCAAGCGGCCGGAGTGCCTGTACATCCGGGCGAGCATCTTCGTCGAGCACGACTCGCAGAAGGGGATCCTCATCGGCAAGGGCGGAGCCGCGCTCAAGCGGATCGGAACCGCCTCGCGGGAGGATCTCGAGCGCTTCTTCGGGATGAAGGTGTTCCTCGAGCTCGCGGTGAGCGTGAGGCGGAACTGGCGAAAGGACGACAAGGCCCTCAAGGAATTCGGCTTCCTGCTGACCTCCTAGGAGCCTGTCGGAGTAATTCCCATGCCCACACGAGCCGGACTGTTCCGCTGCGAGCGCCGGCTTCGCCGGCGCGCCTTCCGGATTGCTCGCCTCGGACGGCAGGGCCCCAGCCCCGCGACGTCCTGTGGTTCGCCCTGCACTTGGGGGGAGTTTCGGAAGGAGGGCGGAGCCCCCCTCCGAGTTTCGTAGCGATGGCGCTCTACAAGACCCAGGGCATCGTCATCGGACGCCGGGCGCTCGGCGAGAGCGACAGGCTGGTGGACTTCTACACGCGCGATCACGGGCGGGTGCGCGGGGTCGCCAAGTCGGCTCGCCGCACGCGCTCGCGCTTCGGCAGCGCGCTCGAGCTTTTCACGCTGGGGGAGCTCTGCTTCTTCGACACGGGTCGCAGCGAGCTCGTCCGCGTCGACCACTTCGACATCGTCCATCCCTTCGTGCGGGTGCGCGAGCACCTGGAGCGGCTGGGGCAAGGGGCGTGGGTCGTCGAGTGCCTGACGCGGCTCACGCCGGATCGCGATGCCCAGCCGGCCCTCTTCGGCCTGACGCTCAGGAGCCTCCGCGCGCTCGACGCGGGCGCGCGTCCCCAGCGGGTCGCCGGCTGCTTCGCGCTGCGCGCGGTGGATCTGCTCGGCCACCGGCCGCGGCTCGATCGCTGCGTCGAGTGCGGGCGCGCCTACCCGTTCGCCGAAGCCGCCCTCGACGTCACGGCGGGCGGGCTCCTCTGCTCCCGCTGCGGGGCCGGGGCGGATGCGATTGCCGTCTCGGGCGCCGCCGTCGGGCTGCTCAAGCGGCTGCGCGCCCTGGCCTGGGAGGAAGGCTTGCGGCTGCCGCTCGCGGCCGACCTCGACGCGGAGATGGCGGCGCTGATCGAGGGCATCATGATCCGGCTCATGGGTCATCTGCCGCGCTCGTCGCGCTTCCTCGCGCAGACCAGGCTCCCGCTGTCGCCGCTTCCCGCACCGCTGTCCTGAGCCCGCTTCCCTCGTGCTATCCTGATTCCATGACCGTCACCATGGACACGCTCGTCTCCCTGTGCAAGCGCCGAGGCTTCGTCTTCCAGTCGAGCGAAATCTACGGCGGCACCGGCTCCTGCTACGACTACGGTCCGCTGGGCGTCGAGCTCAAGAACAACCTCAAGCGGCTCTGGTGGCGCGACTTCGTCCAGAACCGCCCCGACATGGTCGGCATCGACGCATCGATACTCATGCACCCCATGGTCTGGAAGGCGAGCGGCCACCTGGAGAATTTCACGGACCCGATGGTGGACTGCCGGGAGTGCAAGCTGCGCTTTCGCGCGGACGACGTGGACACGCTCGCCTGGACGCACTACTGCGAAGCGACCAAGGGCAACAAGTTCACGATCCCCGCCGGGGAGCCGTGCTCGCACTGCGGCGCCCGCAGGACCCTGTGCCCGGATTGCGGCAAGGGCGAGCTGACGCCGCCGCGCCGGTTCAACCTGATGTTCAAGACGTTCATGGGCCCGGTCGAGGAGGAGGCCTCCGTCGCCTACCTCAGGCCCGAGACGGCCCAGGCCATGTTCGTCAACTTCGAGAACGTGCTCCAGTCGATGCGGCTCAAGCTTCCGTTCGGCATCGCGCAGGCCGGCAGGTCGTTCCGCAACGAGATCACGCCCGGCAATTTCATCTTCCGGACGCGCGAGTTCGAGCAGATGGAGATCGAGTACTTCGTCAATCCGCGGGACACGGTCGAGGGCCGGCCGGCCGACGAGTACTGGCACGACCGGTGGATCGCGGACTGCATGGCATGGTTCCGGCGCTACGGCCTGCGCGAGGAAAATCTGAGATTGCGCGAGCACGATCAATCCGAGCTCTCGCACTACTCCAAGCGGACCGTGGACATCGACTATCGCTTCCCCATCGGGTGGAGCGAGCTGATGGGCATCGCCAACCGCACGGACTTCGACCTCAAGCAGCACGCGAAGTTCAGCGGCAAGTCGCTGACGTACTTCGACGAGGAGCGCAAGGAGCACATCGTGCCCTACGTCGTCGAGCCCGCCTCGGGCGTGGACCGCGCGCTCCTGGCTTTTCTCGCGGACGCCTATACCGAGGAAGAGGTGCGGGGCGAGAAGCGCGTGGTCCTCCGCTTCCACCCCGAGCTGGCGCCGGTGAAAGTCGCCGTCCTTCCGCTCCTCAAGAAGCGTGACGAGATCGTCAAGGCCGCGCACGCCATTCGCGCGACCCTCGCCGGGGAGTGGCGCGTGGTGTACGACGACACCGCCGCCATCGGCAGGCTCTACAGGCGCCAGGACGAGGTCGGCACCCCCTACTGCGTCACCGTGGACGTGCAGACCGTGGGCGATAGCGACAAGGGCGAAGTGGGCGACGGCAAGGTCACGATTCGCGATCGCGATTCGATGGGGCAGGCCCGCGTGCCCATCGAGGCCTTGACTGGCGTCTTCCGCGATCTCCTGAGCGGCGGCGACTGGGCCAAGGTCGCCTCGGAGTTTCCGGCCGCGAAGTAGGCTACTGACCCTCGACGACGGGCTTGGCGGTCGGCTTGTCCGCCGGCTTGTCTGACTCGCCGGCCTGATCGGCCGGCGTCTCGACCTTGACCGTTCCCCGCGCGGGGCCGCAGCCGCTCTTGGGCTCGGTCCCCGCCAGGAAAGCCATCGGAACGGGCCTGGCGCACCCCCCCGACAGCGACAGGTCGACCGGCATGACCACCACGCCTTCCGGTACAGGGAAGTCCTCCACGGGCTTGCCCGCGAGCGCTTCCTTCATGAAGGTCGTCCAGATCGGCACCGCGACGCGCGAGCCCGTCTCGTCCTTGCCGAGGCTTCTCGGCCGGTCGTAACCGACCCACACGCCCGTGGCCAGGGTCGGCGTGAAGCCGATGAACCAGGCATTGGAGTAGTCGTTGGTCGTGCCGGTCTTGGCCGCGACCGGCCTGCCGAGGGCGCTGGCCGCCTGGCCCGTTCCGCGCAGGACCGTGCCCTTCATCATGTGCAGGGTGACGTAGGCAAGGTCCGCGGGGAGCGCTTGCCGCCCCTGCGGCACGTTTTCCTCGAGGAGCTTGTGCTGCGCGTCGAGGACGTAGCGGATCGCGGTGGGCTTGACCCACACGCCCTGGTTCGCGAGCGCTCCGTAGGCCGAGGTCAGCTCGAGCAGCGTCAGATCGGACGTGCCGAGCGCGATCGAAAGGTTCTCCTGCAGCGGGCTGTCCACGCCGAGGCGCCGCGCAATATCGACCGTGTGACGGATGCCCGTCCGCTCCTGGACCTTGATGGCCGCGACGTTGATCGACTCTTCGAGCGCCTGCTGGTAGGTGATCGGCCCCCGGAACTTGCGGTCGTAGTTGTCGGGCTTCCAGATCTTCCCGCCCGCGAGCGGGAACTGGATGGGCGAGTCGTCCACCACGCTCGCCGGCGTCTGGCCGGCTTCGAGCGCGGCCATGTACACGAAGGGCTTGAAGGCCGAGCCCGGCTGCCGCCGGGCCTGCACCGCGCGGTTGAACTCGCTCTTGAAGAAGTCGTAGCCGCCCACCATCGCCCGGATGTAACCCGTTTGCGGCTCGATGGCGAGGAGCGCGCCTTCGGGCCGCTCCGGAGGCGGCGCGTCCTTTCCGGCCGACGAGGCGCGCCGGGTCTCGAGCGCGCGCAGCCCGTCGCGCAGCGAGGATTCCGCCTTGAGCTGCAGCGTGGGTGAGAGCGTCGTGTAGACGTGGAGCCCCCCCTTGAAGACCAGGTCGGCGCCGAACTGCGCCTCGAGGTATTGCTGCACGTACTCGAGGTAGTACTGCCCCGTCGTCCGGCGCCGCTCGGGGGGCACCAGTCCGATTGTCGCCCCGGCGATCTGCTTGGCCTGGGCCGGCTTCAGCATGCCCGCGTCCACCATGCGCGCCAGCACGACGGAGCGCCGGCGTACCGAGGCCTCCGAGTGGTCGAAGGGCGAGTAGGTCGACGGCGCCTTCGGCAGGCCCGCGAGCAGCACGCACTCGGCCGGCGTGAGCTCGCTGACGCCCTTGCCGAAGAACGTGCGCGCGGCGGCCTCGACGCCGAACGCGCCGTGGCCGAAATAGATCTGGTTCAGGTACATCTCGAGGATGCGGTCCTTCGAATAGCGCCGCTCCAGCTCGACGGCGAGGACGGCCTCCTTGAGCTTGCGGTCGAGGCTGCGGTCGGGCGTGAGGAAGAGCACCTTGGCGAGCTGCTGGGTGATCGTGCTGCCGCCTTCCACGATGCGGCCGCGACGGAAGTTCTGGTAGATCGCGCGGGCGATGCCTATGGGATCGACGCCGAAGTGGGAGTAGAAACGCGCGTCTTCGGTCGCGAGGACGGCTTCCTTGAGCGTGGGTGGCATCTGGCTGAGCGAGACGAAGATGCGCCGCTCGACGTGGAACTCGGTGATCTGCTCGTCGTTCTCGTCGTAGATTTTCGAGCCGACGCTGGGCTCGAAGCTCTCCAGCTGGCTGACGGAAGGCAGCGAGCGCGGCAGGATGGTCAGGACCCAGAAGGCGGAGACGCCCGCGGCGAGGACGCCGACCGCCAGGATCACGACCAGCGGCACCAGCAGCAGGCGAATCCAGCGACGCCGGGGCTTCGGAGGCTTGGACGGCGGTTTCCGACGAGGCTGATCGGCCATGGATTGCTATTATACCCACGTGAGCGAGACCCGTCCTTCGATCGACGTCCAGATGGCCCGCATCCGGCGCGGGGCCGCCGAGATCGTCGTCGAGATCGAGCTGCGCGGGAAGCTCGAGCGCTCGGCGCGGACCGGGAGCCCGCTCCTGGTCAAGCTCGGCCTCGACCCCACGGCGCCAGACCTGCACCTCGGGCACACGGTCGTCCTGCAAAAGCTGCGCGACTTCCAGGACCTCGGCCACCAGATCGTCATCGTCATCGGCGACTTCACCGGCATGATCGGCGATCCCTCGGGCCGCTCGGAGACGCGCAAGCCGCTCACGTGGGAGGAGATTCGCGCCAACGCGGAGACGTATCGCGCGCAGCTCGGCAAGGTCCTGGACATGAGCCGGACGCGGGTCGATTTCAATTCGACGTGGCTGTCGAAGCTGACCTTCGAAAACATCATCCGTGAGACGGCGCATCTCACGCTGGCCCAGATGCTCCAACGCGAGGATTTCGCCAACCGCTACGCGTCGGGCCGGTCGATCAGCCTCCACGAGCTTCTCTATCCGCTCGCGCAAGGCTACGACTCGGTCGCGCTGCGTTGCGACGTCGAGCTTGGAGGCACCGACCAGATCTTCAACCTGCTCGTCGGCCGCGATCTCCAGCGCACGCATGGGCAAGAGCCCCAGGTGGCCTTGACGGTGCCGATCCTCGAAGGGCTCGACGGCGTTCAGAAGATGTCGAAGAGCCTGGGCAACTTCGTGGGCATCACCGAGCCGCCGGCGGAGATGTACGGCAAGCTCATGTCCGTGTCCGACGACCTCATGTTCCGGTACTTCGAAGCGACCGTTACCGCCATGTACCACGGCGAGGCCGGGGGCTCCGAGGGCGAGGCCCACTTCTCACGGGTCGTCCAAGGGAAGGAAATACCTGAAAAGATTGAGGAAGTGAAGCTCGCTACACCCTTTGAAGGACTATCGATCGTGAAGGTGATAGTGGGCTCCGGTCTCGTGGCTACGAACTCCGAGGGAAGGCGCCTGATCCTGCAGGGAGCGGTCGAGGTTGACGGGACGCGACTGTCGGACGTCAACCAGCCGCTTCAGACCGGCCGGGAGTATCTGATCAGAGTCGGAAAACGGCGATTCAAGCGGGTAAAGCTGGAACCACGCAGCGAGTAAAAAGGATTTGCTTGACAGGCTCTTGGCCCATCCGTATCATCACTCCTTGCCCATCCTCATAGGTGGCAACGCCTGTTTGGTGGGTCTTGAGACGGCAGCGGGTCGGAAGCACTCATGCTGACCTGTTCCACCTCATCCAAAGGGGTACACACCCCGCCGTTCTTTGAAAATCGCATATGTTACTGGCTCACCGACGAAGTGTGAGCACCATCCGTAACTACTGAGTACCTTGCGCTCGACCGATGCAACATCTTGGTTGGGCTTTTAGGGACCAGGTCTTCAAGTTTGTCGATTTTTCATGGCGAGTTTGATCCTGGCTCAGAGCGAACGCTGGCGGCGTACTTAACACATGCAAGTCGAACGGGGATCGTCGGGTTAGCAATAATTCGGCGGTCCTAGTGGCGCACGGGTGAGTAACACGTGGGTAACCTGCCCTTGAGTTCGGGATACCCCCTCGAAAGGGGGGCTAATACCGGATACGTTCCTCGGATCGACAGGTCTGGGGAGGAAAGGT
>WNFE01004897.1_pt1 | contig 12163 bp, 12 predicted proteins | sample 5400451 | NCBI WGS metagenome assembly WNFE01 (sample SAMN13153344, study PRJNA577476) | soil metagenome | isolation source: 200 cm saprolite under Douglas fir tree site 2 hole 2 | place: USA:California | collected 2015-04-18
CCGCCCGTGCTGACGATGTAGAATCCCAACTCCCCCTTGTGCGCTTCGGTCCCGCAATAGATCTCTCCGGGAGGGGCGTCGAAGCCCTGCGAGAAGAGCTTGAATTGCTGGATCATGGATTCGAGATTCGTAAAGACTCGTTGCTTCGGCGGCAACGTGACGCTGGGTACATCGGCCATAATGGGGCCGTCCTGCATCTGCTCCAGGCATTGCCGGATTATTTTCAAGCTCTCATAGAATTCCTGGACGCGGATCCAGTACCGATCGTAGGTGTCGCCGTTCTTGCCGAGCGGCACACTGAATTCGCATTTCGGATAGGCCGAATAGGGCTGGGCTTTACGGAGGTCGTAGTCGACACCCGAGCCCCGGAGCGGCGGCCCACTAAGGCCGAAACTCACGGCGTCTTCCGCCGAGATGATGGCTACTCCTTTGGTCCGTCCGACCCAAATCCGGTTCGTCTCCAGGAAAACCTTGTACTCCTCGATTTTTGGCGGAAAGTAGTCTAAGAATTGTTTCAGCTTCTCGATCAGCGAGGGCGTGAAGTCCCGCTCGACGCCGCCGATGCGATACCAACTGGTGGTGAGGCGTGCGCCGCAGAGTTCGTCGAACCAATCCATCAGAATTTCTCGATCCCGGAAACAATAGAAAAAGACGCCCATGGCTCCGATGTCGAGAGCCTGGGTGCCGATCCAAAACTGATGGCCGATGATCCGTTGGACCTCCGCCACGATCGTGCGCAGATATTCTGCACGGTCCGGCACAGTAATATTCATGAGTTTTTCGACCGCGCGGCAGTACGCAAAATTGTTATACATCGCGCAGACATAGTCGAGTCGGTCGGTATGGGGAATAAATTGGTGATAGGTGCCGTCTTCCGCGAGCTTCTCCACACCGCGGTGCAGATATCCCAACACAGGGGTAGACTTAACGAGGCGTTCTCCTTCCAATTCGAGGATCACTTTCAGCACCCCATGGGTGGCGGGGTGCTGGGGACCCATGTTGAGCAGGAGTTCCTCCGTGCGCAACGTCGGAAGGGTCTCGCTTCCCGGATGGGCAGGATCGATCTTGTAGACGGTTGTTCGTTGATCTTCGATGCCCATCGTCTGTCCTACCGAGCCGTTTCGTCCAGGAACTCGAACGTGTCGCGCCAGCCCTTGCCACGGAGTGGAAAATCTTTTCGCAACGGATAGCCTTCAGTGTAATCGTCAGGCAGGAGGATCCGACGGAGATCCGGATGGTGCCTGAAGCGGATTCCCATCATGTCGTAGACTTCGCGCTCCATGAAGTCCGCGCCTTTCCAGAGATCCGTCAGAGAATCCACGATGCAATCCGACTCCGGCACCCTAGTCTTGAGCCGGATGCGCTGCCGTTTCTTGATCGAGTAGAACTCGTACACGACTTCAAACCGTTCTTCGTCATCGGGCCAGTCAACCGAACTCACATGCACGATGTAGTCGAAGTCCATGGCCGGGTCGTTGTGAAGGAATTGTGCGACCTCATGGAGTCGGTCCCGCGTTACAGTTACCGCAAGATCGCCACGCCATTCGACGGCTTTTACGAAGCCAGTGGCAAAGTTTTCTTGGAGTCGGCTAGCCAATTGCTGCAATGACATCGATCGAGACCTATACTTTAAGGTTGGGCTTGACCTGATCCGGTTGTTTCAGAAACACGCGTTTGAGCATAATTCGTTCTTGTAACTTGAGGATGCCGTCAAAGAGTGCCTCCGGTGTTGGAGGGCAACCCGGCACATAGATATCGACCGGCACAAAACGATCGACCCCTTGGACGACGCTATAACTGTCGTAGATATTGCCTGACGTGGCGCACGATCCCATTGCAATGACATATTTAGGCTCGGGCATCTGATCGTAAAGTTTTCGGATGACGGGGGCCATCCTCCGGCAGACGGTACCGGCCACGAGCATCAGATCGGCCTGGCGCGGTGAAGCCCGGAAGACACCGGCACCATAGCGGTCCATATCGTACCGTGACGAGACTGCGGCGATCATTTCGATCGCGCAGCAGGCCAGGCCGAACGTCATGGGCCACAGTGACCCCTTGCGAGCCCAGTTAACAGCTTTTTCTACTGTCGTGGTTACGACGTCGGACGTGCCGTCCTTTTCATGACGACCAATTTGGATCAGTCCCATTCCAGGGCTCCCTTCCGCCAAGCATAGACGTAGGCCACCAAAAACAATCCGATGAAGACCAGCATTTCAATCAACCCGATTAACTCGATCTTGGTGAAGACCACTGCCCAGGGATACAGAAAGATGACCTCAATATCGAAAATAACGAAGAGCATCGCGAAGATGTAATACCGAACCGGGAAGGGCATCGAACGCCAGCGCCACGAAAATAAACAGCAGAATCGGAAAGTACCTGGTCAGGTACTCAAGGAGTAACTCAAAACCGCTCATGGGGCTGACCTTTCAACAGCTTGAGACGCAATGATGGCTGGAGTTTAGACCGTGGATTACGGGGATAGCAAGCGTCCAAAAGACCTGTGGGATCGACCCGAAAGTCCTAGACTCTGTTGCGTTGAAAGGCGTCGCCGGCGCGAGTGAGAAGCCAGGGTGTTGGGGCGTTTATGCGATCGGCGGCATTGGCGAGGCTCAACCCAAAAAGAACCTGTTCCACTCATGTACTTCTATTGTCCGGCTAGAGTAGCTTATTTATGAGGGGTTCTCGCTTTGTTGGGTGGGGTGGGTGACATGCGGCCTGATGGCATGCGCAGATGGGAGGGTGACACTTGATCAATTAGATCCCATTCGGGCTCCAGGGCCGAGAAGGCCTTGGCTTTCTTGCGTCGGTGAATCTGGGTCTCGATGCGAGGACGATCTTGGCGTTGATCGCCGTGGGTCGGAGGCTGGTCAGGCACCATGATATTCCCCATCTATGAGAAAACATTCTCCGGATCACCATAGCATCGGGTCAGTTGGCGGGTCAATGAGGACAAAGCCTCAATATTCTTGACAATGCAGGACTATTTGCTATGGTTCTGACAGCAATACTTGCCTTACATGAAGGACAACCACCATGGCTAACTATTCAATGAAATATGTCGTCTCTCTCATGGTCTGGACGTTGGCCACACCGCTCCTTTCTCTAGCCTGGGCAGCAGACGACCTAAATTCGATCCGATTCGGAGAACCGGCCTTGGCTTATTCGTCCGGCTCCATCCAGCGATCGACTCCACAAGATGGGATCGTGAATGTGATTACCGGTGACAATCAGACCATCGGAGATCACATGATATTGGGAACCCGGGATGTCCTGTACCTTCGACTGAAGAACCCCGGCGATGTCGCGCCCGGAGATCTTTTCACGATCTACAAACGAGCGCGCAAGGTATTCCACCCAACCACCGGTCAATACCTGGGATATTTGGTCAATCGGCTCGCTGTGGTTCAGGTGAGCCAAATTGACAAGGAACTGACCACTGTTCAGATCCTGCGGGCCTACGCAACTGTATCGCCGGGTGATCCGGTGATGAAGTTCGTGCTTCCGACTGTCGAGGAAGCAGCGGTTGACGAGCCTTCCGCCGGCGATGTGGAGGGACGGGTTGTGGATTTCCAGTCCAACATGGGGATAATGAACCTCGTGGCGCAAAGGAATATCGTCTATCTGGACCGGGGACGGGAAGACGGGATCAGGCCTGGGGAACGAATGGAGGTGGTTCGAACCGGAGCGAGCCTTCCTCAACGGGTTGTGGGAGAAGTGAAAATCCTGTCCATGGAAGACCGAACTGCCACGGCGCTGATCACAAGATCGAGCTCCCGCATCCTCAAGGGCGATCGCTTCCGGGTGAAGGCTCATGCTCCTGAGATCATGCCGATCTCTCAATCACCCCAGCCGTCTCTAGATATCTCCCCTGCTGTGGCTTCTCCTCCAAGCAAGTTCCAGGTCCAGAATGTTGCCAGCGAAACCCGAATCAGCCTGAGTGATTTGATGAAGCAGCTTCGGTTTGAATCGGGCGAAGCCACGATCAAGTCCGAGGGCTATCAGGTGCTCGATGAACTGATTGCGTATCTCAAGAGCACTGCCGGCGATCGGTTGATTCGAGTCGAGGGCCATGCGGATAACATGGAAATCGGTCCCTCGCTCAAGTCGCTCTACCAGACGAACTGGGACTTGTCAAAAGCTCGGGCTGGGGGCGTCCTCCGCTACTTGATTGAGAAGGGCGGGATCGATTCGGCAAAGCTGTCGTCGGTGGGTTATGGCGATACAAAGCCGGCGGCCAGCAATGCAACGGAAGTGGGCCGACAGAAGAACCGTCGTGTGGACATCGTGCTCTATGCGCCCGAGTCGGCCAGAGAAGAATCTGAGCCGGCGGCGAAGCCAAATGAGACCGGCGATAACGGAAACACCTTGTCCCGTCTCAGTTCAGCGGAAAGCGGAGCGCCGATCTCCGCAGTGGATACGACGATCCCAGTGGCTCCAACGGGTTCGTCCAAGGTGGAGCCCTCATCTGTCCCTGCAGATCCTGCTCCGGCGACGATTCCGGCATCAGTTGGCCAGGGCAATTCAGATCAGAACCCCGCTGCTCCGGTCGCCCCTCCAAAGTAAATTCATCAATTATCGTGCGGAGGGTTGACGATTCAACGTCAACCCTCCCCGGTTTCCCTTCAGAATGTTTCCATTCTTTCTCTCTCATTGTTCCCACTTTTACGGTGCTGCTACAATGCCGCATGATTTCGACGCAGGTAGCCCCTCCGCGTACAGAGCCTGAGGCCCTATTCGCAGATGTCATTGTCCCCCGGCATCTAGCAGGCCCGTTCACCTACACAGTGCCCTTGTCGCTCCGACCCACGCTGTGCATTGGACATCGAGTGCTTGTGCCCTTCGGACGATCGATTCTCCAAGGGGCTGTAATCGCCCTCTCCCATGTGCTTCCTCATGGTCTCGATCGAGCACGCCTCAAGGAGATTCGCTCGTTGCTTCCGGGGGGAGCCGCAACAGATGTGTCTTCGAACCTGTTCCAGCTCTCACGGCAGGTGGCCGAACAGTATGTCGCGCCATGGGGACAATGTCTCAGGTTGGTGCTGCCTCCGGTACCCAAACCACGAGTACAGGTTAACCACTATAAACTGACAGAGCAAGGGCAGGCCGCACTTGCGGCTCGCGAACCCTGCTCAGTGAAGGCGCGGGCACTTCTCACAAGGCTTGGGAAAAAGCCGTCAGGACTTCGCCGGTCGTCTCGCCGTCTTGGTTCTGCCGACTTGTTGCACGATCTCAAGGCTCGCGGGTGGGTGGTGGAGGTCCAGGACTTGTCGTCTGCCTCGACGGCGTCCATTGCTCGACCTTCCAGACGGGTAAACCAGGGCAATTCCGGCATCACCGCACCGCTCCTTCCTGACCCCACAATGTCTTGGGCGGAGCCACTGTTCGAGGCGCTAAGAGGTCAAGGACTGTCTCGGGCTCTGGTACAGGCTCCCTGGACCGATCGATTGGGGCTGTTGCAGCAGGCCATTCGCCTGGTGCTCGACCGTGGACAGACGATCCTCATCATCGTTGGCGAAGCAGACCGGGCCCAATGGGTTGCAGGCTTGATCCATGATGACGAGGCGGGCGTCTCCCCGGTCTGTTTCCATAGCGGTCTTTCAGACCATGTGAAAGCCGAGATGTGGGATCAGATTCATCGACAGGTCGTTCGAGTGGTCGTGGGGACCCGTTCGGCCATCTTCCTCCCATTGACTACAATCGGGGCGATTTGGGTCGAGGGAGAAGAAGATGCGGCGCTCAAAGAACTACAAGAACCACGCTACCATGCACGGGAGGTGGCCTGGTTGAGGGCGCAGGATGAACGGGCGGTGCTGGTCCTGAGTTCGTCTCATCCCTCGCTTGAGACCAGGGCGGCGGTGGAACAACGAGGAGTCGTGGTACGCAAGCTCATGCCGTCCAATGCGCGACCGAGCCTACAGATCGTTGATTTACGCGATCATGGTCGCGGCACGGTGCTGAGCCAACCGCTCGTTCTGGCGATTGAACAGGCCATCGGGCACCGGGCCGGCGTTCTGTTGTTTCTCAACCGGAAGGGCTATGCCGGTGCCCTCGTCTGTCGTGACTGCGGCCAGGTTCCCCGCTGTCCTGCCTGTCGCGTGGCGCTGATGTACTCTCGGCAGGCGGGTCGTCTGCTCTGTTCCTACTGCGGGGACGTTGCACCCATCCCCGAGACCTGCGTCTCCTGTTCCAGCTCTCGCATGCAGTTGATCGGGGAGGGCACAGAGCGGGTGGAAGAGGATGCGAAGCGATTGTTTCCTCACGCCTCAGTGATTCGGCTCGATGGAAATACCATGCGCCGACCAACGCAGGCCGAGGCCCTCTGGCGGCGGATCGAGGAAGGGGGGTGGGATATCATCGTCGGGACACAACTGCTGCTGCGGCGCGGACCTCTCCCGACGATGGGCCTCGTTGGGATTGTGCAGGCGGACGCAGGACTCAGCGTGCCGGATTTCCGATCCGCCGAACGTACCTATCATACGCTCCTCGATGCGGTCAGTCTTGCCGGTTCGGCAGGGGCTGGCAGCCAGGTTATCGTGCAGACCTATCTGTCATCTCATCATGCGATTCAGGCTGTGGCTCAGAACAACGAATCCGTCTTCTTATCGGAGGAGCTGTCACATCGGACTGCATTGGGGTATCCGCCTGCGGTTTTTCTGATTGCCCTCCTCGTATCGGGGATCAACGAGAAAACGGTTCGCGACGCTGCCACGGCCTGGGTGGCTCGACTCACCGCCTGCTCTTCACCGTCCGTGACCGGACAGACGGCTGCGGCAAAGGCCCCTTCGACGGCTCAATCGATTGGTCGGCCCGACCGTCTCACTGTTCTGGGCCCAGTCCCCTCTCCAGTGCCGAGACTCCGGGGACGGTATCGGTGGCAAATTCTCGTGAAGTCGTCTGAACGGGAAGCGGGGCTCGAAACGGTGCGGATCACGGTCAAGGAAATGGAACGGACATATCAGCGCCGAGCCATCAAGTTCGATGTCGATGTCGATCCGATCGAGATGTGGTAGGTCTTATCTGTGTTTGCGCAGGCGTCCTGATTGCGGCGTGGGTGGATGGCTGTCGGTTACATCGGTTGATGAGACGGTGATGGGCTGGCCGGCTCGCTTGAAGAGCCCATAGGAGATCGTTATCCAAAAGATCGCCGAGAGGAGTCCCGTCACAACGGCTGAGAGGATCGTCCCCATTTGTTCGTCGGTCGGTTCCGTCGTGGTCGAGCGGACCTGAACCACTGTGACGATGGGCCACGCAAGGCTCTCCAGGCCGAGCAACAGGGTGGCCCAGGCCCAGACCAGTCCAACCGTGCGCCCCTGCCAGATCAGAAACCCTGCGACGCCTCCTGCGACGAGAAAGACTCCCCAGGGTGAGAACGAGTCCCACGCCAGCCAGGCACCCGCCGCCACGACGAGGCTGCCAAGCAGGGCATTGAGTTGGGGGCTCCACCACGTGGTGACCATATTGGCTGGTGTTTTCCGTGGACGATGCGCGAGCTAGTGTGAGTTCTGACGGCGTGGTTGTCAATGGAGGTGCCCGTCGCCGAGCCGGGGACGAGACAAAGCTAGATCTACGGCATTATCCACAACATGCAACCGACCATGCGTGAAACCGTCTTGCGGCGGCTCTGCTCAAAAGACGAGCCCTGGTCGGTGATCTTTGTGTCAAACGATCCGAATCTCACGCCACACGTCGATCGGTGAATCATTCTCGATTGAGTGGAGGAACACGATGGGGCTTACAAGCATGTTCGATCATTTCGCCCGAGCGCATCGCAACTCTTCATCAGCCTGCTGATCGCCTGCCTGGGTTGGCTGAGCGGACAAGCCTCGAGCCGCGTCGACCAAGACCAGCGGATCATGCATGTCGAGTACACGCTCGGGGCCACTGATCTTGCTCACATTTCTGCAGACGTCATGCGATACCGGAATACCATCATCCGCGCCCTCGAGGCGGACAGCAGAAGGACTTCGAGCGGATCACGGAACTCTTGCCCGCACAGCGTGCAATAATTCAGCATGCAGTAGACCGTTATGGGGCCGCGTGAGTCGAAGTATATTGAGGCGATCCGGTGTTAGTCTCGACCATTACTTTTCCGTGGCAAGCACGACCGTGCAACTCTTGACCCAGGAATGGACGACCGTCTCCCCGACAGAATGGGAAGCCATCAGGCAGAACGCGGAAGAGCACGCCTCCGACAACGCAGGCCCGAAAATGACCCAGGTCAGTATCGCGCTGGATCGACTGCTGGACACCGTGGCGGACGTGACAAAAGATAGGTGCGATGAAGGCAGGAAGGCGATCCAGCATAAGGGCCTCCTGCTCGTTGGTGGAAGCCTTTTCATCGCTCTCCTGAATCTCTTTCTCACCAGGCAGCGCGGAGTGACCTCCCGTCAGGCTGACGTCCTGGAGGAGTCTGAGATCAATCCCCGTCACAACCCTATCCCGCTTCGATTGGCCGGTGACAGCCCACGCCCGGCACTGCGTCCGGAGTAGTTCGCTTCCGAGTCACCCTACCTGCGTATCACCCTGACTGCTCCTTCGCCAGACAGCCTGAAAGAGCTGCACACGCTCCTCTCCGGTGAGCGGTTTCCACGCTCCAGGTACCAATCCGTCAAGCGTCACATGCATGATCCGAACACGATGTAACGTGAGCACCCGATACCCCAAGACTTGGCACATACGCCGAATCTGTCGATTGCGTCCTTCGGTGAGGATGATGCGGAACCGTGCGGGACCGAGTCGTTCAATCCGGCAGGGTTTGCTCGGACGCTCGAGAATGACGACCCCTTGAGCCATGCGGTCGATGAACGTCTGATCGAATGGATGATCGACTGACACCTCGTATTCTCGTTCATGCCCGTGCTCAGTACGTAGAATCTCGTTTACGATGTCCCCGTCGTTCGTGAGAAGAATGAGGCCGGACGAGTCCTTGTCGAGTCGGCCGATCGGAAAGATCCGCTCCGGATGGCCGATCTCCGCGATGATGTTACGAGGCACATGCGACTCACTGGTCGTCGTCACACCCACCGGCTTGTAATACTTGATATAGAGCGCGGCCGTTCCCCAGGGAATCACCTGTCCATCTCGCGCGATGACGTCGTCGGGACCGACCTGATCTCCCAAGCGGGCCACCCGCTGATTGATGGTCACGCGACCGGATTCGATCAGGCGATCGGCCTCTCGCCGAGAACAGATGCCGTGGTGTGTAAAAAACTTATTGATGCGAAGCTTGTCGGTCACAGGGTAGGTATGCCGTTTCAGTGGACGCGACGGCCGGCTTTGATCCGTCCCAGCATGCGGTAGATCAATCGGGCGATACAAAACTGGGGAGCGACAAACCCTTCGATCGGAGCCATCTCGCTGATATCCATCCCGAGGATACCCGGTCCATTGGCCAAGGCTGTCACTAGGTTCACCGTATCGTACCACCCCAGCCCACCAGGCTCGGGAGTGCCGAGCGCGGGGACGAGCGAGGCATCAAGCCCGTCACAATCGAAGGTCAGGTATACCGGCCCACGACAGGCCTTCGCCACCTCGGGAACCCAGCGGGAGGCCTTGCCTTCGTAGGGGCCGGACGGGTCAAGAATTTCGGCGGCAAAGAACGTGGCAATTCGATCGGTACTCTTAATGCGCTCGATTTCCTCGGGAGAAATGGAACGAATGCCGACTTGGACCAACGGCAACCCGTCGTCGACCACGCGGGCCATCACGCTGGCGTGGCTATAGGGATTCCCCCGATAGGCCCTCCGCAAGTCGCCATGCGCATCGATTTGCACCACACAAAGATCAGGATAGCGTCGGGCATGAGCTCGGATAGCCCCAAGCGCACCGGTATGCTCCCCGGTCAAGGTGACAACAAACCGCCCGGTACCGACATAGGGAGTGACAAACGCCTCAATCGCATCCACTGCCTGCTGATCGACTTTGCCCTCAAGATTGAGAGAGCAAATGGTGGCAACCCCGCCCCACTCTCGATAGGGCTCACACCGGAGTGTTTCGTCGTATAACTCGACTTGTTGAGACGCCTCGATGATGGCTGAAGGGCCTCGATCGGAACCCAGCACATAGCTGGAGGTATGTTCGTAGGGCGCAGGCAGGACGTAGACACCCGCCTGATCAGGATGGCACCAGGGCTCCTCGAGCCCGAGGAAGTTCTGGTCGATACCTTCCCATCCGGCGGGAAGTGTCATGGGCGTATGCTCACGCGGCAGGGCTAACGACGCCGCTTCGGTAGATTTTCTTCTGGGATGAACACGGCCAATGCAATCACCGTCGTCCAGCGATTGGGTTTTCCGATAGCGGACTGGGTGATGTTGAGGGTCCGAACGATCTTGCCGGCCATTTTGAAGACTTGTTCCCGTTCTTTCCACGCGATGTTCGGATCGAACTCGACACCGAGCGTTGTGGCCAACATCTGCGCCGCCAAGTCTTCCGTATACTCACCCGTCTCTTCATCGGTTTCGCCATGCGCATGGTGTTCGGACAGATACCCGTAGGTTCGACGATCGGTCGGGATCGCCAACCCAATCGACGCGGAGGCCAGGCGATTCCGTTCATTCGTTTCCGACCGCGCCATCACACAGAACGTGATTTCACCGGGGTTCAATAACTTCTCGCCGCGCGCGCGCGGGATAATTTTGCAATTCGGCGGATAAATCGACGACACCGTGACAAGGTTACAATAGGCGACGCCGGCGCTACGCAAGGCTTGCTCGAAGGAGGCCAGCTTTTCTTTGTGGACTCCGACGCCTCGCGTCAGGAACATCTGCGTAGGTACCATCGTCTCTTCTCCTTACTTCGTCCGACCAACCGGGTGACGGACGCCTCGTTAGCTGAAAAGCACGCCTACGGTAAGCCTCATATAGGCACAGGGTCGCTGTTGTACCAAGATTGCCTCAGCTTCGCAATATCCTCCGACATTTTTTCCTCTAGCAGGCTGCGGAAAAACCATTTCAGCACAGTAGACTTCGATGGCCTGCAGGTCTGGGACAACAGGAAAACGTCCCAGCAGGATAGCCGCGCGAGACAGGCGGGATTGGAGGGAAAGGCGAGACACTCGGAATCAGGGTTTGCGGGTCGCGCCTTTCTCGCACGTCTCGCGCTTCATGTGCCACGATTTGTGGCGCTGGCGGACTTTTTCAGCATCCTGCTAAGCCCCGGCAGGTGATTTGAGGTTCAACACCAGCATGCGGGGCTCGGTCATATCCTCGATCGCGGCCTGAACCCCTTCACGCCCGACCCCGGAGTCCTTCACGCCACCATACGGCATGTGATCGGCGCGAAATGTCGGAATCTCGTTTGCCAGCACAGCCCCAACTTCAAGGTGCCGAAAAGCATGAAAAATTTTATTCACATCCTGGGTGAACACCCCAGCTTGGAGCCCATAGTCGGACTGGTTGAGCGCCGTGATCGCTTCGCCGAAGTGCCGGTAGGGGGTCACGGTCACCACCGGCCCAAACACCTCCTGACAAGAGACTTTCATCATTGGCAAGACGTGCGAGAGCACGGTCGCCTCCATCACCGAGCCCATGCGTTTGCCCCCCAGAAGTACCCGAGCCCCCTGCGACACCGCTTCCCCGACCCACGACTCCACACGATGGGCCGCGGCCTGATCGATCAATGGTCCGACCACCGTCGAATCGTCGCTCGGGTCGCCGGCTTTCAGACGCGCGACTTGTAACAGGAGCTTCGTAGTAAAGATGTCCGCGATGGAATGATGGACAAAGATTCGCTGCACGGAGATACAGGTTTGACCGGCATACCCGAACCCGCCGACTGCGCAGCGCTGTGCGGCAAACTCCAAATCGGCATCGGGCTCCACGATCACGCCCGCGTTCCCACCGAGTTCCAACACCACCTTCTTCTTCCCGCACTTGGCCTTCAGCATCCATCCCACGGCGGCGCTGCCGGTAAAGCTCAGGAGTTTGAAGCGAGGATCGACGACAAGCTGTTCTGCTATCCTGTTGTCGCAGGGCATGATGTTGAGTGCGCCAGGAGGAAGTCCGGCTTCCAGAACTACTTCGCCCAAGAGTAATGCGGTCAGGGGTGTCTGTGGCGCCGGCTTGATGAGAATGGAATTGCCGGCGGCCAGAGCCGGAGCGACCTTGTGGGCCACAAGATTCAGGGGAAAATTGAAGGGAGTCATTCCGAGCACCGGACC
>WNFE01003199.1_pt1 | contig 12152 bp, 10 predicted proteins | sample 5400451 | NCBI WGS metagenome assembly WNFE01 (sample SAMN13153344, study PRJNA577476) | soil metagenome | isolation source: 200 cm saprolite under Douglas fir tree site 2 hole 2 | place: USA:California | collected 2015-04-18
TGATTTCGGCGAGCGCGCCCTGCAACTCGAAGGGCCGTTCGATCCAGGCATCCCCCAAATCGGCGACGCGCACGAGGTCGAAGGGCGCCACGCCGGTCGCCTGGTTGATCTTGCGGATGAGCGACGACTGGTTGCGGATATCGCGGGGGCCGTGGCGCGCGCCTGGGCGGTTGGTGACACCACCGTCGAATGGCACCCCCACGAGGCCGATGTCGACCTGTGCGAGCTCTATGGTGTGAGGGAGGCGGAAGAAGGTCGGGATTCCACTGTAGCGTGGCTGCAATTGCGGATCGGCGAGCTCCGGGTAACTCTCGATCCTCTTGACCATGCCAGGTTCTTTTCTCGCAGATTGTCAATGGGCTCGTGCTGGGTTCCCTAGGACACTAGCCTTGAAACGTCGATGGCGTCGATGAAGGAAACACTCTACAAGGCCTCCAAGTCATCGTGGTCAGAAATCTTTAACTGTGGGCGGCCATAAAGAGGAGTCAAAATCAACAACAGCGAGTGACCCGTGACAATGACCCTCGGACAGTCCCCTCAGCGAGAGCGATACCCCGACGTCCCACTGGAACAGCGAAGGTCACACGAACTCGTCAAACTAGCGCGTAAATTGCGTTGGATTGGAATGGACGAGGAAGCCGACCGAGTCCAAGCGATGCTACATCAAGGCAGTTGTGCCGAATGTGGTCACTTCGTCCGATACTGATTAGGGTGACCCGCTGAGCCGTCTCAGGTATCCAGGATATCGTGAGTATCGAGCGGATTGTCGCGTGAGGCGAACCATTGAGCCCGGGCAGCCGCACGGCGCCGGCCGCGCTCGTCGAGCGCCAGTCTCAAGCTGTCGAGTAGGGCTCTCACCTCCTGTCGTGCAGTCAAGCACAACGGATCAGGCTCAGTGCACGGCATGACGTCTTCGAGATCGTCCAGCGCGGTGAGCCCGCGCGCAAAGAGTTCGCGATAGATCGCCCGTTCGGCGAACCCCTCGGTAACCCGAAAGCCCAGGTTCAGCCCCAGTTCATTGAGGCTTTCGCAGATGATCGGCTTGACGCACGCCCCAAGCAGCGAAAGACGGTTGCGGGCCACCACCCAATCGCTCAGAACCGCGTCGACCGATCGGCGCAGGCGCCGAGCCTCGCGCACCAGCTCCGCATAGTGACTGACTTCGGTCACCGCGAAGGTCACCGGGTCGACCATCGCGAGCACGTCGAGGTCGAGGAAACTATCGTTGAGCGGGCTTACCAGCGTGTCGGCGATCGAATGGGCAAGCCGCATCAGGTAGCTGTCGTGCGGCGGAGTATCGATCACCAGGAAATGGCAGTGCTGCACTGCAGTAATGACCCTGTCGAAATCGGCGAACTCGGCGGCCTCGTTTTCGCCAACCTTGGTGCCTTCGGCACGGGCCACGCTGAAATGGACCGGTAGCTCCAGCATGCCATGCGTCCGCTTCGCCCAGGCGCCGCGGTTCGCGATGTAGTGAGTGAGGCTCTTTTGCCGGCTGTCGAGATCGATCGTGGCCACGCGCTGGCCGGCTTTCATCAGCGCGATCGCGATATGCATCGCGACCGTGGTTTTCCCCGAGCCTCCCTTCTCGTTTCCCACCACGATCACGTGTGGCGAGGTAGGTAATTGGATGGGCGCCTGCAACATGGCGCGCCTCTTCGATGGCCGTCGATATGTCCGTTTTGTTTTGAGGATCAGCGTGGGAGGCAGCGTCCCATCGCCAGTCGAGCTCACAACGCGATTTGCAGGATAGTTGTTCCTTCAGGCTGCAAGTTAAATTCAGAGGTGCAGGAGCCGATTTTTTTGCGGGCACATTGGGACCCACGCCAATCCGTTAAGCACTGCACCGCGGAGGATCGGCCGCGGTATGTCGATGCTCCTCATCTTCCATACCCGAACAGTTGCCTGGGCGCGAGCCCGCATCAGCAAGGAAGGGATACGGAGATGGCAATGCTCTCCTTTTGCGTCCTGCTCGCCCTGCGGCTCGCGGAGGCGGCCGGCAACGAGAAGGACGCGTCCCGCCGTGGCAACGAGAAGGACGCGTCCCGCCGTGCCGAGCCTCATCGCCCGGTGCATGAGCGCCTGGCGAACCGCGCAGCGTCTGCGGCGTTGGCTCGATTGGAGGGCGCGCCAGCACCGGCATGGCCAACCACACCGGCCGCACCAAGCTCATCGCCGAGGATCCGATCGCCGTCGAGGTTCTCGCTGCTCGCCGCGAGATCGAACGGCAGGACCGCGCATTCGTCGTCCAGCTCCGGGCCGCCATCCTGGCCGGCGCGGAGACTGCCCGAGGAGTGCTGGGGCACGTTCGGCGGCCGAGCGCGGAGAGATGACCAATGGCTAGGCGGCGCAAGTGGCACCGTTGTTCCAGCGGCTTCAAATACGACATGAACGGGAACGGCGTGAGCCCGTTCTTCATCGGGGCGGCAGCCGCAGAGTTCCTACCGGCTGATCCCCAGGTTTGGTTCGACGCCGCGAGCGCTACCGGCATGACGGCCACGTTCGACCTCGCTAAGGTCGTGGACAAAGACGCCGAGAGTTTCCTCCAAGGTTGGCTCTACGCGACGCCTGGCGGCCAGGAAGCCCTCGCCGCATGGCTGAAGCAGCGCGGCTATGGTCGGGAGGCTTCCGGCGCGAACTGACGGGAGCTTATCACTGCGCCGGGCTGGCGATTGCTGGCCCGGCGCGGGGCCGCTCGGGTCATTCCAGGCGATCTTTTGTCGGTAAATGCGCTTAGGGGAAGACACTATGAAGACTTTGCCAGCAGTCGCGGCCCTGGCACTGGCGGTCGTCGGAGCCGACACGCATGAGGCCTCCGCGCAGGGACACGCTAGCACAGGGAACGAAATGCTTCCGACTTGCCGTGCGTTCTTGGAAGGTCCGGGGCTCTTGGAGCACGCAACAGCTGAGCAAGCGCTACGGGCTGGTTTCTGTGCTGGCTACGTATCCGGAATACTTGCCGAGTCGACCGACGCCTGTGTCCCTCCGGTTTCCGCCAGGGAGGCCGTGCGTACGGTGGTTGAGTATCTGGAGGCGCATTCCGAGCAACTGGATGATGAGTTCGAAGATCTGGTTGAGCGCGCGTTGCTTGCTACTTGGCCCTGCCCGCCTGAGGAAAAGCCCTGATGTTGCGAGCGTGGCGAACACTGGTGCGCCTCCGATGCCGTGCGAATGTTCCTTCCCAGGGCAGGGGCAGTCAAAGAACGGCGCGACCCCGGTTCTGTGCGCGTCACCTCACGCCTCAGCCGGGATTGTTTTGTGTTGGGCGTTCAGACGGCTTTTTTATCACGGCGCTGGGGCTGGCAATTGGTGGTCCGACGCAATGGGAGTCTTCCTATGAGAATTCTGCTCGTTACCTTATACCAACCCTCACAAAGAGTGACCGACGATCGCCCAATCGCGGCGGGCGATGGACATGATTTTCCAGGGCTGATCGATGAGGGTGTTCCAGGCATAGCAGCAGTGATCGGGCCGATCGAAGCCCGCGCTTCGCCTCGTGTCTAAGATACTCTCTCCCGATCGCCTGCACGGTGTCCGTTCGCTTGGCTTGTTGTATACGTCGATGGCTTCTTTGGGGGCGACTGCTGGGCACGAAATGACCGAGCAGCGCGCTCGCGACGTTCCGCGCGTCGATGAACGATAGTGCTCCCGCGTTGCCAAGCTTTATGCGCCGGCTCCGCTGACCGTTTGCGTATTGCACTACATAGGAGATATCTCCGGCTCCCGTGACCATCAGCCCGAATCCCGGCAATCCGGGATGCCAGAAGATCGTGCGTTCGCCGCGAGCGGTCTTGGCTTTCGAAGCTGATGCGGGAGTGACCTTCACGCGCATTCGAAATTCCCCTCGGTAAGCAAGTCGGTCCGCACGCGCTGAGCACTGACACAACACACCAGCGGAACGCGCAGCCGCAGCGCGGCGCGAAAAAAACCGCAGGCCATCAAAAACTCGGCAGCGGCTGGGATTGGGACCAAACAGGGAACGCGCTCTGTGAGGCAAAAAACGACTCACCCCTGGTCGAGAACGGACACACGGGATCGAGGGATGTCATCCCGTTGCCGTGCATCGCATTTCCCGTCCGTTCCGTTCGTGGCAGCATGAACGCATGCCGAACGCCTCCTATTCTCTGGCCGAAGTTGGCCCAAGATGCGTCACGCTAAACTATGGACACCGCCCCGCGAATGTGCACCATGTGTACATGAGGAAGCGGGTGCCCAGCCGTTTCCGTGTCGAAAAGCGGCACCGCCCGACGTTCGTCCGGGAATGGCGGCAGTCGCGTGGACTCACGCTCCAGCAGCTGGCGCTCCAAATCGGGATCACGCACGCCAGCCTTTCGCGCATCGAGCGCGGCCTTCAGCCCTACAGCCAGCCGCTGCTTGAAGCGATCGCTGAAGCGCTCCAGACCGAGCCGGCCTTCTTACTGATGCGAAATCCCGCGGACCCGGACGGCATCTGGTCGGTCTGGGACCGAGCCAAGCCGGGAGAACGCCGCCAAATCGTGGAAATCGCCAAAACCCTGATCAAGACGGGCACCTGATCGAGCGTGGGCCCGGCGAGGCTCAAGGCCCCATGATGTTTCCGGCTATAATTTCGCCGGCAAAAATTGATGGTTTCCTCGTCGACCCCGACGGCCGCATCTAGTTGGCCGAGACATAGTTCCCAGCGGCACCGTGGGTATACCCCTTGATACTTCTTCAGGTGCGCCAATCACACATTCTGCCGTCGCACGCGCGGCGCGTCCTCAACTGCTGCCGGAAGAGGGACGCCGAGCACTGCAGCAGGCTGCGGAGTGCAGGAGTTAATATCTTTGAATTGCAGCGCATTCTGAACCGACACTTTCATCTGTAACGAAAAGTCAAGCGGGACCGGCGCTGGAGGCACGCTCGTCGGAGCGCATGTAGTTTTGTCGACAGTACCAAAAGCCTGGTCCCCTCGGAAGTCGCGAAACCAATACATCTTTTTTGCATCAGTGTCGCACGCTGCATTAAACGGAGCCAGATCGGCTGTGACCGGGGATTCAGCTGTGCCATGACAACTCAGGCAACCGGAAATCGGGTTGTCGACCGGTCCATTTGTTTACCCCTCCCGCCGGCGACACTGAGTCATTGTGTAGGAAAATCCAGAAAAATGCTAGAGGTTGTACGGGGAGATGCCTGAAGGATCGGCGTCGCATTTTAAGTCGGCTCTCGGCGGCCCGAACGCGTGGACCAAACCAGGTTGCCCCGCTTTGCTTCAATGTGTGGCGCGCCCATGTGTGGAGGGCGACATGACACAAAACAAGTTCATCGCGCGGAAGGAAGCGTGGCAGCGCGTCAGCAAGGCGCTACTCTCTCAGCTTTCGGAGCATATCAGGCCCCCAACACAGACAGAAAATGAGTTGTTGGAAGAGTTTGGCCCTGGGCCGATCTACCAACCCGGAACGCGGTACCTTGGTGGCGCGGGCTACAATCCTTTTGCAGAGATTGAACAAGGCGAGGCCTATGCCGCCGTCCAGGACGCTCAGCGCCGATACCGGGATTGGAAATGGCACTGCGAGCGAGTCGATGGCTGGCTAAATGCGCGTGACTTCAACGGGAAAAAATTGGATCGCGCTGCCTTTGATAAGGCGTTTGCGGCGTGTTTCGCTCAACCGAACGAGACTGCGAGTACGTCGGAGGCGCGCGCGAAAGACAAGCCCATAAGCGGGGGGCGCCCCGAGGTTTATGATTGGTTGGCACTCATTGAGCCGCTAAAAAGCTATGTAAGCGAAAATGGCAAGTTCGATACGCTGGCCGCTCTCGTCAATTGGTGCGTCGACCACGTAACTGTGCGAGTGGGCGCCCGGCGGCCCAGAGGCGACGGCCCCGATCCGAAATCCGTCAAAGCTGCAATCAGCAGGCATGGGCTCGATAAGATCGCGCTCCACTCTTCTGAAGAGTAATCGGGGAAACTAGATATCCCGGTTGCTGGGTTTTCCCCGGTACCGATTTCCCATTTGTCGTCTCATGCACGTCCACGAATCACCAGGACGGGCGAAGCATGGAGACGACGATGCACGATCGCCTATTAAGGCCCAGCGAAGCCGCGGAATACCTTGGCTTGGGACACTCGACCCTTGCAAAGCTTCGGGTCTCCGGTGGTGGCCCGGCTTTCCGCAAATTTGGACGCAGCGTCCGATACTCCCGCGAGGATCTGCAGCGTTGGGCCGATGAGCGCTCGCGGCGATCGACCTCCGACACGAGGACCGCGCGATGAGCGCCCTCCAATTCCTTGAGGAATCGATTCAGATCAAGCTGCATCGATGCCAGGTGGGCTGGCACATTGCTCCGCAGTTTTGCCTCGTCATCGAGGAGATCCGGCAGCATTCATGCCGGCGGCGAGTGCGTTTCGCCGCTTTGGCGCGTGCCGCATTCCAACGACCTGCGCGAGGAATGAAGTGTTGACCGCCGCGGGCCCAGTGAGACCCGAGCTCACCAGCGCCGACAAGGGCAAAGCAAGGAAAGTCATTGGCGCACACCCTAAACTGACCCGCGCGACGAAGACGGTCGGCATTCTCCTTGTCGAGCACTACAACATCAAGACTCACCGTTGTGACCCCAGTCTTGGGAGACTGGCCCGTTTGGCGGCGGTTAACGAGCGAACGGTTCGGCGTGCCCTCGATGCTCTTCGGCAGGTTGGGATCCGGTCAGATCGGCACGGTGGGCGGTATTTGACCAACGGTTACATCTTCGATTGGAACTTGATCCGGTTCCTGGTAGTCCAATTTGAATCTAGGGTTCATGAGTGGTGGTGCAGCAACAAGCCGGACAACTCTGTCACTCAGGAGCGGACAATCCCGTCAGCACCCCAAGACAGGAGTGTCCACCAAAACCTTGAAAAAAAACCTGAAAGAGAAACCTTCCCGACGAAGCGAGAAGCAACAATGCTCGCGGCTCCATCGGCGGTCTCGGCTGCGCAAGGCCCAATACTACCGAATTCCAGAAATGTGGCCGTAAGCAAAGCGGAGGCCCGATGGAGTGCCGATCTCTTAGCGATGTATGTGAGAGACTGGAGAACTTACGCGCGATTTATAGAATTCATCACTCCAACCGACAGTGCCGACGCAACCGCAGCCGAGATGAAATGCAGGGGCGGCGGATTGAGGCTCTTGCAGGACCGGGTTCTACGACGCGGACATCGGTGATCTGCCGGCCCGCTGGTCGTGCAGGCAATCGCTGGCCGACGGCTCGGTGACTGAGTCGAAATAGCAGCAAAATGGACAAGTCCCCAAGAGACTGAAACCACGGCAGAAAATGCCGGAAAAAGAGAGTCCAAGGGAGTCACGCAAGGCTCTCGGTCGTCCCCAACCGCCGCCAGCGCACCTTCTTGCGCAAGTTTTCACGGCCCACATTTCAATAACCTTGTGCAGACAATAGGTTGGCATGCGGGGAGCAATCGGCCGTATCCATGCAAGCCATTGAAAACACAATCGAAAAATCCCAAGAAAGGACTCAAAAGAATCACCTGCTATTTCCAAGCCTGGGTACAGCTCGCGATCACGGAAGCGGACGGCTCCGGACAACTTAGGACGGGCGGGCTCCGGTTCCTCCGGGATTGCAAGACCGATCACAAGACCGTAGTGCTCAACGCACTCGCCCTCGCCGTCTCTCAACACAGGGCTTCAGCGCGCCCGAAAAGGGCCGCCGTGGCGACTTGGTGGCGACAGAATGTCGCATCTAGAACGTTACTAACCGCCGTATGAAAGAAAACAAAACAATATCAAACGCTTAAATGGTGCCGCGGAAGGGATTCGAACCCCCGACCCACGCATTACGAATGCGTTGCTCTACCAGCTGAGCTACCGCGGCATCCGGCCGGAGTGATATCGACGGCTCGCGAAAACCGCAAGCAAGGGCAGCGGCTACCGGAACAGCGAGCCGAACGGGTGCCAGCTCTCGTTCTTCTCGGGTTCCGGCTCGGTTTCGGCCTCGACCAGCGCCTCGCCCTCGGGGCCGGGATCGTCCGGCGCGTGGACGAGCGGGATGATCGGATCGGCCGCGGGCGGTTTTGCCGCGGACGGGGCCGGCGCGGCGTTGCGCACGGGGGGCGAAGGCGGGCGGGCAGCCGTGGCGCCGACGTTCCGGTCCGTATCCGCCGCGCCGAGGGCGGCAGCAGCGGCAGGCGCCGCGGCTGGCTGATCCATCCGTGCCGGCACATCGCCGCCGGTCCGGGCGTTCGTCGGCGCCGCCTCGATCATCGCCTCGCGCGCGGGTTCCGCGACCGCCGCTCCGGGCCCGGGCAGCTCGGCGAGAGGCACCTTCCACTCGAATGCGTCGATGCGGCCGGTGACCGGCGACACCGGGAACCAGTGCTCCGAGACGACGCCGTCGGCGGTCCAGGCCGGATCGCGCGCCGCGCGCATCGCCCGCGCCATCCATTGGCGCGCCCGGCCGACGTCGCCGTGCTCGAGCTCCTCGAGCTCCGCCATCAGCATCGCGACCCGCTGGGTCGGCTCGGCGAGGAGCGGCGCGAGCGCCTCCCGTGCGACCGTAAACTCGCGCGCATCGAGCGCCGCGCGCGCGACGGCGAGCGCGCTCTCGAGATGGCCGTCGGCCTGCCGCGCCAGAGTCTCGACGCGAGCCAGCCGGTCGCGGGCGGAATCGCCGATGCGCAAATGCGCATAGGTTTCGGCAAGGTCCGGATGCGGATTGACCCGCCAGGCCGCCTCCAGGATTTTGCGCGCTTTGCGCGTTTCGCCGGCGTCCGCCAACAGCCTGCCGGCGAGCGCCGCTGCGGGGACGAGATCCGGCGCGAGCCGCGTCGCCTCGAGTGCCAGCGTTTTGGCAACCCCCGGGTCGGTCGCCTCGGCGGCGAGCGCACGCGCCGTGGTGAGCACGGCGGTATGCCGGCGATGCGTCGCCTTGTCGATCAGCCCGTTGCGCAGATGGGCGTCGAGGATTTCGAGCGCGCCCTCCCAATCCGCCGCCCTGCAACGGAACTCGAGCACCGCCTGCCCGGCCCACGGCAGGCCTGGCGCGGTTTTTGCGGCGGCCTCGGCAAAATGCCGCGCCGCGCCGAAGTCGTCGCGACGCTGCGCCTCGACATAGAGGCCGCGCAGGCCGAGCAGCCGGGTGTCGGCGTGTTGCGCCATTTCGCGAAAGGCGGTTTCGGCGCCCACCCGATCGCCTGCGAGCTGCGCGGCTTGCGCCTCGAGCAGCCGCACCAGCGGCTCGTCCGATCCCAAGCGCCGTGCCTGCTGCGCGAACCGCCGCGCGGAAGCCCGATCGCCGACCCCCACCGCGACCAGGCCGCGCGTGATGGCGAGGCGCCCCTTGCGTTCGCGCTGCTCGCGCAGCGCGCGCGCGACCCGGCGCGGCGAACGCCACAGGCCGCGTGCAAGCGAGAACAGCAGCAGGAAGAGCGCGGCGAGCAGCGCGACCGTCGCCAGCAGCACCAGGACCGAACTCTCGATCCGCCATCCGAGCCATGTGATCGCCACTTCGCCGGGACGGTCGGCGAGCCAGACGATCCCCAGCGCGACGAGGCAAACCAGGCCGAGGAACACGACGACGCGGATCATCGCGCGGCTCGCCTCATTCGGCCGGCCGGGCGAGCGCGTCGAGCGCATTCGCCGCCAACGCCTTCGCGGCATCGATTGCCGCGAGGCGCGCCTTGGCGGCCGCAATCCAGCCGGCGGCCGGCGCCCGCACCGGCTCCGGCAGCCGCTCGAGATCGGCGAGCGCCCCGGCAATGTCGCCGCGCGTGGCCTTGAGCTCGGCGCGCGCGACCATGGTCGAGGGCTCGTCCCCGGACGCTTCCTCGACCGGGCGGATGCGGACCAGCCGTTCCGCACTCGCCTGCAGCCGTTCCATGACGCCGGCCTCGCGCCGGGGCGCGCTCGCCGCCTCGAGCATGGCGGGCGCGAGCTTCGACAGGTTTTGCGCGAGCGGGGCGGGACTGGGCACCCCGGTTGCGGCACTCGCTTCCAGCGAAGCAAGCGCGGAAGGATTTTCGGCGAGCTGCTTAGCCGCCTGGAGCTCGGCCGTGAACGGAATGCCGCGTTCCACCGCGGTGCGCAGCTCCATCGCGATGAGCGCGAGCCGGACCGTGCGGTCCGCGCCCGCCGCAACTTTGCCGAGCCGCTGCTCGGCGGCCTTGAGCTGCTGCTCCAGATTCGTGAGGCGCGCGGCGAGCTCGCCGCGCTCGGCCGGGTTCGCGGCGATTTGCGTATCGGCCTTTTGCGCCTGGCTCGCGGCCGCCTCGGCGCGCCCCTCGGCGTCGCGGGCGGCCGTCAGCGCCTGCTCGGTGCGGCGATCGAGATCGGCGAGTTTTTCCGCCAGCGCCGGATCGCTCCCCGACGCCCGCGGGGCGGCCGCGGCGGCTTCGAGCCTTGTCAGCCGCGCATCGATTTCTTCCGTGCGCTTCTGGTCCGGGGCCGCCGGCGTCCGCGCGGCAAGCTCGCGGACCTGCCGCTCCAGCCCGGCGACTTTCGCGATCCACTGATTGCCGGCCTCGTCCGCCCGATACGACAAAAGCCCGAACGTCCACAGTCCGCCGAGCACCAGCATCGCGATCGCGGCGCCGCCGATTCCGGCGCCGATCAGTCGCCAAGCTCCGTTTTTTTGGCGCCGGCTCGCTCCCTCGCCGGTGGGTGCGGTTTGCGGCGGCTCGGGCTCGGCCGCCGGATCGGGCTCCAGCTGCGATGGCGCCGCCGAATCCCCTGTTGCCCCCGGTTCGCTCGCCACTTCCGTTGCCTCGAGCTCGATCGTGGACGGCGGACGGCGGCGTCGGCCGCCGGGCACTCCCGATCCCGAGCCGCTGGATTCATCGCTCGCCATTTCGTCTCCCGGTTCGGCGGACCGCACGCGCCGCACATTGCCATACTGCGGCACTCGTGCCGGCGCAATTTGGCCGGTCACGCGGCTCCGATCAGGGCAACGAGCGCATCTTCTTCCGGTTGCGCCGCGATCCGGATCTTGCCCGCTCCCGCTCGCGCCAGCGGCTCGGCGGCCTGCGCGGAAATGCAAAATTGGATCGGCCGGAGCGCCGCGGCGACAACGCCGGCGCGCTCGGCACATTGCACGAAGATCTCGCAGCTGCGGCGCGAGAAATGCAGCACGCCGTCGATATCGCTCGCCCGGAGCGCAGCCACGATCTCCGCCGGGAATTCCTCCGCGGCGTGCGCGCGGTAAATTTCGACGGTCCGCACCGCAATGCCGTGCGGCGCAAGATCCGCCCCGAGATCGCGGGCCCGATCGCTTCCGGCGAGGTAGAGCAGCGGCGCAGCTGCGCCGAACCGGCGCGCCGCGAGCCGTGCGAAATCGCCCGCGCTGCCGTCCGCCGAAATCACATCGGCGAAGCCGGCGGCGCGGGCCGCTTCCGCGGTGCGGCGGCCGACTGCGAGCGCCGGAAGCGAGCGCAAGTCGGCGAGCCTCGGATGACCGGCGATCGCCCGCGCGGCATTGGCGCTCGTCATCAGCAAAGCTTGCCAGGGCGGGGACCCGAGGTCTGCGCCGGGAGTAGCCTCGATCCTCAGCAAGGGCGCGATCCGCACCTGATGCCCGCGGGCGCAAAGCGCCGCGGCGGTGCGCTGCGCATCTCCTGCCGGCCGGGTGACGAGCAGACGCATCTCAACTGGTGAGAAGCTTCGCGCTCGGCGGAGCGACTCCCCTCCGCCCGCGCGGAGCGCGGCGGGGAGGGGGTGGGGGGCTCTTAACAATTGGGCCCGAGGCCCCCCACCCCGGCTCGCCCTGCGGGCTCGCCGACCCTCCCCACCGTTTCACGGGGGGAGGGAAAAGCGCGGCCCGGCTCGCGACTCGATTTTCCGTCGTGCACATCCGGAATCACCCCACTTGGAAAAAATCAGGCGAAGCCCGGCGTTTGAGCTCACGGCCGGCATCGGCTCCGAGCGCCTCGGCGTCGCGCGCGTCGCCCTCCCGCCGAGTCTCGTGCGCCTCGCTGCCGTCCGGCTTGAGGATCATGCCGTGGAATCGCAGGGCGCCATTGGCGACCTCCGCGTGACCCGCGATCGGCGTGCGGCAGGAGCCGTCGAGCTCGGCCAGAAACGCGCGCTCGGCCACAAGCGCAATCATTGTCTCGGCATGGTTGATCGCGGCCAGGAGGTCGCGGACCCGCGCGTCGGCGGCACGAGCCTCGATCCCGATGGCGCCCTGGCCGACCGCGGGCAGAAATTCCT
>WNFE01003201.1_pt1 | contig 12150 bp, 13 predicted proteins | sample 5400451 | NCBI WGS metagenome assembly WNFE01 (sample SAMN13153344, study PRJNA577476) | soil metagenome | isolation source: 200 cm saprolite under Douglas fir tree site 2 hole 2 | place: USA:California | collected 2015-04-18
CCTTTGGTAAAACGCTCAAATTTCGCCACGATGACATGGCGGATCTCGAACGCATCTTGCAGCGCCTGGGGCCGGAGACAGGCAAGATGGTGGTGGTCGATGGCGTGTTCAGCATGGAGGGCAGCATTGCCAACCTGCCGGAGATCACCAAACTCTGCCAGACGCACCATGCGGTATTGATGGTGGACGACGCGCATTCGATTGGCGTGCTCGGCGAAAATGGTCGGGGGACTGGTGAGTACTTTGGCCTGGAGCATGCTATACACATCAGCATGGGCACCTTCAGCAAATCGTTTGCCTCCATGGGCGGGTTTATCGCGACGAGCTTCGAGATCATCGATTACATTAAACACCATTCCCGCCCGCTGATCTTTAGTGCGAGTATGGCGCCAGCCACGGTCGCGGCCGTCATTGCGGCCCTGGACATTATCGAGCAAGAACCGGAGCGCCGCGAGCACCTCTGGCGCAATGCCACGCACCTCCGTACTGGCCTGCAGGAACTCGGCTTTAATACGGGCCGTAGTGCGACGCCAATCATTCCGGTCATTTTAGGAGAGGACACATTAACGTTTCGCTTCTGGCGGGCTCTGTTTGACCGTGGTATCTTCACGAATGCGGCAGTACGCCAGGCAGTCGCTCCAGGTTGCTCTCTCCTCCGTACAAGTGTCATTGCCACGCATACGGCAGCGCAGATTGACCGGGTGCTCGAGGCCTTTGCGGAGGTTGGACGCGCCCTGGGCGTTATTTCGTGATCCGGCTGAGTTGCGCTTCCAGGCGATGGCGTGGAGGAATCGATGCCGCCGTGCCCTGCATCGTCTGTCACCATTCTCCCCTTAGCCCCACACGCTACGAAAACCTTTATTACATTCCCGTGGCGGGTGTATCGGGGTGATCACCTCTGGGTCCCCCCGCTTCTCCTTGAACGCAGAGCCTTTCTCAATCCGCGCAGAAACCCGTTTTTCCAGCATGCTCAGGTGCAACTCTTCCTGGCCCAGCAAGGCAAGGAGACCGTGGGCCGGATTGCGGCAGTGATTAATGAGGCGCATGACAGTTTCCACCACGAGCACGCCGGTTTCTTCGGTTTATTTGAGTGCACGCCGGAGGCAGCCAGCGCTGCCACGGCTTTGCTGCAGGCTGCCGAGTCATGGGTGCGGGAGCGCGGGGCGACATTTCTGCGTGGGCCGGTTAACCTGTCGATGAACGAGTTGGACTGTGGACTTCTAGTCGAGGGCTTTGGCGCTTCCCCTGTCTTCCAGTCCCCGTACAACCCCCCCTATTACGCTGATTTTATTGAGGCGAACGGTTTCTCCAAGTGCAAGGATCTGTTAGCGTTCTATCGCCATTATCATCCCTGGCCCTCAGCCCGTATCCTGCAACTGGTGGACCGCCTACAAGCGCGTCGGCGCCTCACTATTCGTCCGCTCAATATGCGGGACTTTCAGGCTGAGGTCACGCGTATTATGGCCATTTACAACGACGCCTGGAGTGACAACTGGGGCTTCGTGCCCATGACGGACGCGGAAGCACAGCACCTGGCGCAGGATCTACGGCTCGCGGTGATCCCTGAAATGGCCCTGATAGCAGAACTCGACGGTGAGCTTGTTGGCTGCTTTATAGCACTCCCTGATCTCAACCAGATCTTCAAGCACATGCGCGGCCACCTCACCCCATGGGGCCTCCTACGCTTCTGGTACCAGCGCCGACATCTTGACACGTTACGCATCGCTATTATGGGTGTCAAAAAACGTTACCGTCGCCTGGGAATTGACCTGATGCTCTATGTCGAGAGCTGGAAGCAGGCTGCCACATTGGGCATTGTTCGAGGAGAAGGTGGCTGGGTTCTGGAGGACAATCACCTGATGATCCGCGCCCTTGAAGAGCTGGGCGCGTTCGTCTATAAACGCTACCGACTGTATCAAAAAGATCTCGTCTGAGTGAGGCAACACAGGTGCGGAAATGGGGCCACATTGGTAGCGTCATGCCATGCACATACGCGTGATATTCGCGATGATAACTGCCCTCCTTTGGCTCCCCTTCTTGGTACAGGCTGCATCCTTGGCTGTTGATGGGCACAGTCTCATCCCTACCCCATCCACGGGTACAGACCCTGTCGCTGACGCCGATGCCCTCTTTTCTTATGGCGAGGACCCGGCGCGCGACCTGCAGGCCCTGGCAACTCTCACCCGTGCCCTGGTAACAGAGGCGCACAATTACCAGGTGCTCTGGCGTGCCGCGCGAGCGTATTACCAGGTTGGTGATGACGCAAGCGACAGAGAGAAGCAGCGTTATTTTGAGCGCGGTATCGAGATGGGACAGCGCGCCGTTACCCAGCAGCCAGCCGGTGTTGAAGGCCATTTTTGGCTTGGGGCAAATTATGGTGGCTTGAGCGAAATACAAGGCATCTGGCAAGCCTTCCAGATAGTCAAGAAAGTGCGCACAGAGATGGAGACAGCGCTACGCCTGCAACCAGACTATGAGGACGGGAGCGCCTACCGCGCCCTAGGGGAGATCGCACGCCAGTTGCCGGGAGTGCTCGGCGGGAGTCTGAAGCGTGCGATTGCATACTTCGAACAGGGGCTCCGTGTAGCACCCCAGAACATGGGACTCAGGCTCGCTCTGGCTAAGGCGTATCTTGAGGCAGGTCAGCGCGAGGCGAGCCAGCGACTGCTGGCAGAGATTCTGCGGATGCCCGTGCGCCCTGCGCGCGCGCACGCTGACCGACATACCCAGGACAAGGCTCGGCAGTTGCTGCGCAAGTGAAAGGTGCGATCAAATCTAGTTGCTACGGAATATACTCGATACTGCGGCCCTTTGCTGGTCAAGATGCGGCATCGTCGGGGCACCAAACTCTGCAAATAACACATCTTTGTCTCCTCCCAGCCAGCGAGTGATGAGCCCTAGAAACGGGAGCAGCAAGGCGTCAGTGGTACTTGTCGCCCACGCCGCATAGATGGGGTAGCCGTGCATACACGGTGTCAAAGTCAGCAGCGCGGATACGCGCAAAGTCCTGGGCGACTTCGGCGGCATCGAAGTGGCGCCACCAGTACATCGCGCTGCTGACTGGCTAGTAATTGATGCCGAGACGAAAGGTCATGTCTGTTCCGAGGCCGGCGTGCGGCCATAATCATCCTGGAGCCGTATAATGTCGTCTTCCCCAAGATAACTGCCACGCTGGATCTCAATCAGGACCAGGGTCTCACTCCCCGGATTGGCAATGCGATGTGCTGCACCAAGAGGCACATCCATGGTTCCGCCTGTCCCGACCGTGGTCTCTTGTCCCTCAAGCGTCACCCTGGCTGTGCCCTGGACGACCATCCAGTGCTCGGTACGCTGTGTATGCTTCTGGTAGCTCAGCCGTTTTCCGGGGAGCACTTCAAGACGTTTCACTTTGTAGTGGTGCCCCTCGTCAAGGACGGTGTAACTCCCCCACGGACGTTGCTCAAATGTGGGTGAAGCCGGTGCGGCTTTGGTGGTTTCCATGCGTAAAACCTCCTCATAAACATTGATATAGTGGTCCACCATACGTTCCTGAGAAAAATTGTCTGCCACATGCTGGCGAATCCGGGCGCGATGCAGGCCTCTGACCTGCGACAGCGCTGCCACTGCTTCATCACTGCTCTGCACAATAAAACCAGTTTCCCCATGTCGGATGATTTCCGGCACTGAGCCGCGCCCACACGCAATGACCGGTGTGCCGCAGGCCATCGCTTCGACCATGCTCAGCCCAAATGGCTCAGCAAAGTTGATCAGATGCAGCAACGCATAGGCACCTCCCAGAAGCGCATTGCGTTGGTCCGGCCCAACAGCACCCAGGAAGTTTGCGGCGCACCAAAGCTGCACCATCGTAGCGTTTGCAAAAAATTGTACAAACTGTAGATGGCGTATGCCAACGCGCGCGGATGCATCAGCTCCAGCGCGTCGAGGACGCGCTCAAGCCTCTCACGCGCCAGCGCCCGCATGCCCTCCCCTGGCGCCAGTGCCACGGCCGTACCGAGCCCCCACATGGCGCGACCTGCAGTGCAGCCCCATGCCTGCCTTCGGTCAGGCACACGGTACCATGTATGGCATGAGACAATACCCCAGACGTGTCCGTTGCAGGTACGATGGTCAGCATACCCTCATGAACACATACTCATCGTCCTTCTCCATACAATCGACACGCGGGGTCCACATCACATGATTGGACGCCACGTCACTGCCGTGAAAGGGCCAGAAGGTATTGAACACCCGGTCAAGCTCGCGCCGCAGTGTGTCAAACTCCGCGAAGGGTCTCCAGGCCGGAGACAGGGTGTTAGGGCTCCACTTAACAATCGCCATACATCTACCAAAAATCCGTGCATAAGATGTCAAGGGAGATCATCGCTTTTCGCAGGTAGCTCCTACGCCGTGAGAACTGCTAGGTACCGATAACATCCACCAGCAAAGCGCCGCCCGCTAGCCCTAAATGCTTCCAACAAGAGATTGCGGTGGTCATAGTGCGTCGTTGGATTAAAGCCTGTGGCGTGGCCTCCAAGCGCATAGGGGTGTCGCAGAATCAGCATGGAAGCATTTAGGGGCACCCGTAAGTAGGCGAAGAAGGGCAGCGTCAAATCCTGGAGGCGGCCCAGGGAAAGCCGCCCAGTCATGCACGCCAAAAATGACATGGAAAAGTGCCATCAACCAGTATTGGAGCGGTGGCTTTTCCATGACGTCGTCCATCAAGGACAGAGGACTGGCGCTACAGCCCAGAAAGATTGCCGTCGCCACCAGGAGGACGATGAGGTTCGCGTCAGAACGGATAATCAAGCCCACTAAAGATGGCCACCCCTTCACTGCCGAAGCCAACGTCGATCTTGGCTACGAGCTGGGAGAATACCACAAGCCGTACCCCAACCCCGGAGACCGTTTGGACTTTCCTGAAGCTCACATCCGTGACGGTATGGAACACACGTCCAGCCTCCACAAACAGGGCTAGCTCAAAGGCGGTCCGTACATCGTTATAAGTAACAGTAAAGAGCCTGAGACGCTCCTCGACATTGAACAGAATACGCCCCCTGTCGAGAAAGCGATTCTCACCGAAACCGCGCAGCGTAGTCTCACCGCCGAGCGCACTGAGTTCAAAAAAAGGCAGTGCCTGACCTTCGACCCGCTCAAAGAGCCCGCGTGTCACGGTGACCAACCGTTCCGCGACCAGCGGCCACACCAGCCGTCCTTCGAGACCATACCGCACGAACGAGGTGTGACTCCCGAGGGTGCGATTGGCCGCTTCCACGAAGAGCTGTGCAAAGCCTCCCTGGGTTGGCGTCTCACGCGTATTCCGCGTATCGTAGGTGAGAGCGAGGCGATGGGCCCAGACCAGTGCCCCTTCCTCACCGGGCACGCCGGTAAACACGTCTTGCAAGAAAGGCAGAGAGGTCTCTACACCGCGGCCGATGGTCACATAACGGACCCGCTCAGTCAGGGCGGCCACGAGCGCCGGCAGCACCCGTCGTCCAAGTGTGAAGCGTCCGTTCACTTCGCGTAACGTATAGTTCGTCTCAGCGTGCTCCCGACTCGTCGCTCCGAGGCCAAAGAAGCGTGCGGTGCGGTCGTTATTATACTCGAGCTTGCCCTCAAAAACATAGCGCTGTTGGGCCAGACGAAAATTGGAGTAATTGACCGTATAGTTTGCCTGGTTCCGGGTGGAATGTGAGGCGAAAAACGCATAGGATTCGTCCTCGGTGAGGATGCGCCGATAGTACACCGTACCGCCGATGCCCAGGAGTGGGTTCCACGTGACCTGGGGCACCAGGAGTGAGCGCACCGCCCCCTCCTGTTCATCGAGGATGGCGAGGAGCGCCCCATACGTTTCGCCCTCATTCGGGTCCGTGGCAAAGATAGGTAACGGCACTAGCGTCCTGTTGGCGACAGCGCTCGGACATCCGAACCACATGGTGCTGAGGACCCATACCAAGGCAAGAGCCTGTCCAAGTCGCCGCTGACGACCTACATGTTGTAGACGGGCTAGGCCGGTAGGCATCCGTGTTCACTCACCAGGTACACATGGACTATGGGCTAGAGATGGTGAAGTCGAATCAATCTCGGCACCCTAACATGCCATGGGCGAGGTGTCAACGCGGCTTCCGAGATGTGATGCTTGCTGATATCCTTGTGAAAATCTTACAAATCGATAGCGTCATGCCATGGCCAAGCTCGTGTTGTTCACGATGATCACTGTCCTACTCTGGATACCCCTACTGGCACAGGCCGAGTCGGTTGGTGGGCCAAGTCCGATGACGGCGACGTCCATGAGCACAAGCCCTTTCGCCGAAGCCGATGGGCTCTTTTCCTAAGGCGACGACATGGAACATGATCGTCAGGCTCTGACGATTCTCACACGTGCCCTGGGGACGGACCCAGACAATTACCAGTTGCTCTGGCGTGCCGCACGGGCCTATTATCATGTTGGCGATGAGGCTAGCGACAGTGAGAAACAGCGGTATTTTGAGCGCGGTATCGAGACGGGCAGCGCGCCGTGGCACAACAGCCGACAGGAGTTGAGGGCCATTTTTGGCTCGCAGCAAATTACGGTGGCTTAAGCGAAATTCAAGGCGTCTGGCAAGCCTTTCAGATGGTGAAGAAGATATGGATCGAGATGGAGGTAGTGCTCTGCTTGCAAGCAGACTATGAGAATGGGAGTGCCTACCTCGCCCTTGGGGAGATCGCACGCCAGGTACCGGGGGTGCTCGGCGGGAGTCTGAAGCGTGCCATTGTCTATCTCGAACAGGGGCTGAGTGTGGCCCCCCAGAATATGGCCATGAAGCTGGCACTTGCCAAGGCTTATCGTGAAGCGGGGCAGCGTGAGGCGAGCCAGCGACAGCTCACAGAAATTCTCCAGATGCCGGTGCGCCCTGAGCGCGCGCCTGCCGACCGTCATACCCAGGACAAGGCTCAGCAGTTGCTGCGCACGTGAGCGGTGAGGTGTACAGCAGGCCATGTTGTCGCTGCCACTCTGGCTTGCCAAGACTGCCGAAGGAGATGCTTTCTCCCGTTCCCTACGAGGAACGATGGAGGTCATAACGCCATGAAGACGCTTTTACTGAACCCGCCTTCCTTTCCACAATTTGATGGGGGGGCGGGCTCACGATGGCCGGCAACCCGCGAAATCGCCTCGTTCTGGTATCCCGTGTGGTTAGCCTATCCTGCCGCGATGATTCCTGAGAGTCGCTTGCTGGATGCACCACCCCACGGCATCACCCCGGAGGAGACGATCGCCATTGCTCGAGAGTATGAGTTCGTCGCTCTCTACACCAGCACTGTCGGCTGGAACAATGATGTGCAGCTCGCTGCAATGATGAAGGCGACCAAACCTGACCTCAAGATTGCCTTCGTCGGGCCACCGGTTACGGTCCAGCCGGAAGAGGCCCTGCGGGCATCGCCAGCGATTGATTTTGTCGTACGTAAGGAAATTGATTATCCCCTGACTGAATTTGCCGCCGGAAAAGCCCTCACTGAGATCCCTGGAGTCAGCTTTAGAAACGACCATACCATCGTCCATAATCCGACACGGCCGCCTATTGAAGACCTTGATGCCTTGCCATACACCACGGAGGTCTACAAACGCGACCTGGATATCACCAAGTACAATGTGCCTTTTCTCCTCCATCCATACGTGGCATTCTATACCTCGCGTGGCTGCCCCGCGCTGTGTACCTTCTGTCTCTGGCCCCAGACGATCAGCGGACACACCTGGCGCACACGTAGCAGCGCGAACGTCGCCGCTGAAGTGCGACGCGCACAAGAACTGTTTCCTGAGATGCAGGAAATCTTCTTTGACGACGACACACTGGCCTGGGGCAAGCAACGCACGCTGAAGCTGTGTGAAGCGTTAAAACCATTGAAACAGACCTGGTCATGCACGTCGCGTGTGCATACGGACTACGACACGCTCAAAGCGATGAAGGAAGCGGGGTGCCGTCTGTTGATTGTGGGCTTTGAGTCGGGCGATCCGCAGATCCTTGAAAACATCAAGAAAGGTGCCACTGTCGAGCAGGCCCATAGCTTCATGAAAAATTGTAAAAAGCTCGGTATTGTGGTGCATGGGGATTTCATCATCGGGCTGCCGGGGGAAACGCCGGAGACCATCAAGCGTACCATGCAGTTTGCCAAGCAACTCGATTGTGAAACGATCCAGGTATCGATCGCCCATGCCTATCCAGGGACTGAATTTGACGACTATCTCAGGCAGCACCAGTACATCACCGCGGACGAGATGAGTGACGACATGGGGCATCAACTTCCTACCATCCAATATCCTGGCCTGAGTCGAGCGGAGATCGTCGAGGCTGTTGAATACTTCTATGACCGCTACTATTTCCGCCCACGGATTATCTTCAGAATCGTGCGCCGGGCTCTCTTCAACACGCATGAACGCCGGCGCTTGTATAAGGAAGCGCGTGAATTTCTCCAACTCCGCGCTAAGCGCAAAGCATTTGTCGCTGCGCAGGTCAGCCGATGAGTCGTCACATGCTCAGGGCTGCGCCAGAGCAGCAGCGACGCCTGATCGTTAACGCCGACGACTTTGGCAGCTCAGAAGCGGTGAATGAAGCGGTGGTACGTGCCTACACCGAGGGTGTGTTGACCAGCTGCAGCCTCATGGTAACGGGTGAGGCGTTCGAGCACGCTGTGCGTCTGGCACACGCCCATCCTGGTCTGGCGGTGGGCATTCACCTGGTAACCGTGATGGGCCGGGCGGTGCTATCGCCTGGCGAGATTCCCACGCTGGTCGACGAAGCAGGGCATTTTTCCTCCAATCCCACGGCCGCTGGTTGCAAATACTATTTCTCGTCCCAGGCGCGGCGGGAGCTGCGCCGCGAGTTAGCCGCACAATTCCAGAAATTCAGTACCACCGGCTTACGTCTGTCGCACATTGACGGCCATCTGCACCTACACGTGCACCCGGTGATTTTTACCATTGCCTTGGAGCTCGGAGCCTGTTACGGTGTGCAGCGCATGCGGGTACCCCAGGAAGAGTATTGTCTCGCCCTCGGCTTTGACCGCCAGAATGCTGGCACAAAAGCTGTGCATACCCTCCTGTTCGGCCCGCTCGTCACATGGATGAAGCGACAGCTCAGGGCACACGGTTTTGTCTGGGCCGAGCGTGTCTATGGCAATCTGCACAGCGGTCGGATGGACGAAGCCTATTTTCTCTACATGCTTGAGCACCTCCGCGCCAGAACGAATGAAATATACTTTCATCCGGCTGTGTATCCTGTCGATCACCCTCTCAAGGCTAACGAATGGCAAGGCACACGCGAGTTCGCGGCGTTGACGAGCCACGCGGTGTGCCGTCGTCTGCACGAGCTGGGCATTGCTTTGATTAACTATTTTGATCTGGACCCAAGCGCATGAAAACCGCAGTGGTGCTGATTCTGGCTATGCTCGCACAAGCTGGAGGTGACGTGTGCCTCAGCCAGGGGATGCGTGACCTTGGGGGGGCCATCCAGCTTGCCGAGCGTGAGCTGGGATCGCTTATCCTGCGAGGCCTTGCCAGCCCAACCATCTGGCTCGGAATGGGGTTGTTAGGGGTGTTCTTTGGGCTGTACGCCGCGGCACTTTCCTGGGCCGATTTGAGCTTTGTGCTGCCGGCCACGGCTTTCGGGTACGTCATCAACGTGGCGTGTGGATATTATTTTTTGCACGAAGCCGTGACACCGGCGCGGTGGGCCGGGTCGTTGCTCATTTGCCTTGGCGTCTTCTGTGTATCACGGTCTGAGATGCGCACGGCCCTCGCGGGTGGAAGAGCAGGTGAGTCATGAAGACAGCGATGATGCTGGCGATCATCATCCTCTCTGGCGCCTTGGGTGATGTCTACATCGCGAAGGGGATGAAGCAGGTCGGTGAGATTCGCACCCTCCGCCTGTGTGAACTAGCCTGGCTAGGGAGAAGGATAGTTAGCAATGTGGCTTTTCTTCTGGGTCTGCTGTCCATGATAGCCGGATTCTTGGCATTTTTAGTAGTCCTTTCCTGGGCTGATTTGAGTTTTATCAGTCCGGCGACCTCGCTGAATTTTGTGCTCGCTACCCTCGGGGCGAAGTTGATTTTAAAAGAGAACATCAACCGTTTGCGGTGGTTTGGCACCGTACTGGTTGGTCTGGGTGTCGCTTTGGTTTCTCTGCCTTGAAGCCTATGACTATTCCTGCCCTCCCACTTTTCCTTACACCAGCCATACGACTGCTGCTGGTGAGTGCGACATGCGCAGCGTGCATTTTTTACCTGCTATGTATGGTCGCGGCTGTCAGATTCTTCCGTGGCAAGACCTCTGTCCACTCCGCCACGTGTTTACCCGTCTCGATTCTCATTCCGTTGCGTGGCGCTGAGGTGGGTGCCTATGAGAGTTACGCAGCCCTGTGCTGCCAAGCTTATCCTGACTATCAACTTGTCTTTGGGGTGTGTGATCCGTGCGATACCGCCATTCCTATTGTGCGCCAACTGATAGCTGATTTTGCCGAACGCGATATCGCCTTGGTCGTGTGTACAGATGCCCTTGGCACCAATCCCAAGGTGAGTAACCTGCACAATATGTTGCGGTGTGTCAAGTATGAGCAGATCATCATTGTCGACAGTGATATTCGCGTTGGTGGGGATTACCTCCGCACCATCATACCGTGGCTGAACGAGGAACGCGTAGGGCTCGTGACATGTCTGTATAGGGCGGCCCAGGCACCGGACTTTGCGACACGGCTTGAAGCCATCGGCATCACTGCAGAATTCGCCCCTGGCGTGCTGGCTGCCTGGCTGCTGGAGGGCATGAGCTTTGCGCTGGGCTCAACGATGGCGACGACCAAAACTGTGCTCAAGGCCATTGGGGGTTTGCAAACCATTAGCGATCATCTTGCCGATGATTTTATGCTGGGGCATCTTATTGCCAAGGCGGGCTACGAGGTACGCCTTTCCCACTATGTGGTGGAAACGGTGCTCGCACCGATGGGATTCCGCCGCATGCTCAAACATCAGGTACGCTGGAGTCGCTCGACCCGTATCTCGCGTCCGCTGGGCTATCTGGGGATACTCCTGACCCATGGGACACCTCTGGCGCTGCTCACACTCCTGGCCTCGCACGGCGCCATGCCTAGCCTCATACTACTCGGGACCACGCTCGGTCTACGCCTGACCATGGCATGGCTGATAGGCATCCATTGGCTCCATGATAGGGTATTGCAAAAATACTTCTGGCTGTTACCATGGCGTGATCTGTTGAGTTTTGGCATTTGGTGTCTCGGGCTGGTCGGGAAACAGGTGGAATGGCGTGAACAGTTGTTCGAGATCGTCGACAATGGCAAGATTATGCCGGTGTATTCAGGACAATCCAAACCCTAAAGAACGCGTCGCCTATCAGCGTGCAGTTGCTGAGGCTCTTTCGTTCAGTCAGGGCGGTTGGAGAAGAGCGCCTTATCGCCGTAACGGAACAGGAGAAATTTGTCGTGCGGAATAAGGGCATCCAGTTTGTCCTGCTTTGCCGCAAAAGTCACGAGAAAGACCCGCCTGCTGCTGTCGCTCCATATCGTCTTGAGCGCCTCGTCATCGAGAAACAGGGGCGGCGCATCCGCATAGTAGGACCCGTATTCCAGCGTTGACGATCGACCGTTGTGCAGCATCACCGTCCGGCCCGTGTAAAACGCCACGCTTGATCCCTCTTCGTATTCGCCGTCAATCACAATCTGCGACTGCTCGTTCAGACGGCGATGAATTTCATCGGCGACGGGGCGTGAAGTCAAACGTGGCGCGAAGATCAGAAAACCTAGATTCGCCCCCACGTAAAAGACCGCCATCCCCAGCACCAGCACTACGGCTTTCGCCATCGGCTTCTTCATCAGGTAATGCAATGGCAGGGCTATGCCGACTCCCAGCCCCGCGAGGATCAGCGGCGTGCGCAGCGCAAACAGGCTGGCAGCCGTCAGGTCAAACAGATGTCCGAGATAGAAGACATACAAAGCGGGATTGTCGCGGAGATTGAGAAAACTTTGGGTCGTGGTCGCAGAAACCAAGGCGGCGATGACGAGCAGTCCCCCGCCAGTCAACGCGCCAATCACGGTCAGTGCTAGCCCCGGCCATGTGGTCGAGCCTTCCCACAGCCGGGCGCATGCGGCCCCGGCCAGTAGCGCCAGTGCTGGAAAGGCAGGCAGTGTATAA
>WNFE01003202.1_pt1 | contig 12149 bp, 9 predicted proteins | sample 5400451 | NCBI WGS metagenome assembly WNFE01 (sample SAMN13153344, study PRJNA577476) | soil metagenome | isolation source: 200 cm saprolite under Douglas fir tree site 2 hole 2 | place: USA:California | collected 2015-04-18
CCGTCTCGTCGGCCCAGACAGGAAGGGCCATCGCGCACGCGAGGAGAAGCAGCCCGGCAATCAGGACCGGTTGGCGGCCGATTCCCGACGGTCCTCTCCCGGCCGCGCCGCTGTCGCCGGCCGCGCCGCTATCGGTAGAACCGCCGCATCTCCTGGATCGCAGCGCGCAGGCTGGCGTTGGGCAGCTGTGGGTGCTGGACGAGGCGATAGTCCCGGTCGCGGATCTCGTAGCCGTTCGGGCGGACGATGGTCACCCGTTCCGGCTCGATCAAGGCGAAGTCGAGGTGACTGGCGCCGATGAGCCATTCCCATTGGCTGTCGGAAAAAAGGCTCTGGCCGCTCGCGTAGTCGGACGGCGGATTCGCGCAGCCGAACAGGTCGGTGAGGAGGGTCGGCGCCACGTCGTTGTGGGAGGTTCGACGAAGGACGCGCGCGGGTGGCCGCCCGGGCCAGCGGACTACCAGCGGCGTGTGCATCTGGAGCTCGCTGTAGGCCGTTCCGTGTCCCGTAAAGCCCTGCCCGTTCTCGTCGAACTCCATGCCGTGATCGGAGGTAACGATGACCACGGTGCGCTCTGCGAGGTTGCGGCGCGCCAGGTCGTCGAGCACCCGCCCGATCAGGGAGTCGAGGAAGCGCACGGCGGTCATGTAGCGGGAGTGCCGGCGTACCCACTCCGACGCGCCCGGCGGGATCGGCACGGCCGGCGGATAGTCGTCGGGTGGCTCGAAATTGGCCGCGGCGTCATAGTACAGGAACCCGAAGAAGGGACGCGACGCGTCCCGCCGGCCAAGCCAGTCGTACCACTCATCCGTCAAAATCCGGTCCCTCGCGGCGGACCCTGGGACGGGGGAGAGCGTCTCGCGGCGCAGGTTCGGGATGCGGGCCAGGGCCGTCCGATCCAGCTCGACGACCCAGCTGTATACGGGAGCGCTGGAGAACAAGCCGAGCTCGTAGTCGTACCGCCGGAAGAGGTCCATCACGACCGGCGGCTGGCCGAGGTCGGCGAAGGCGTCCCAGTAGGTCGCGGGGAGGCCGTAGAACAGCGAGAACATGCCCGCCCGCGACGCGTTCCCGCCGCTGTAGTGCGCATCGAACCGGATCGCGCCCTGCGCGAGCTCGGCGAGCCGCGGCGCGGTGTTGGGCCCGATGACATCCGCGCGCATGGCGTCGACCACGACGAGCAGGACGTTGAGCATCGGGCGGCGCGGCTCGCACCGCAGGGGGGCGAGCGGGTACTTGAGATCGCCCTCGGGCGGCTGCCCGAGGGCAGCGACGAGCCTCTGCTCCCGGGCCCGAGCCTCATCCACCAGACCGAGCCTCGCCATCCGCCGTGAGTCTTTGAGCGGGAAGTAGAGAGGCAAGTACCGGGTGAACGCGGTCACCGGCACGTAGTTGTGCGCCTCGGCCCACGCGTGGGTAAGGTGGCTCGCCACGAAGCAGATCCCGAGACCCAGCGCCAGATACCTCCCGAGGCGGCGCCGCGGGGGAACCGCGCTACGCTTCCAGACCCAGAGGGCCAGCATCGCCTCGATGGCCACGCCGACGAGGAAGTAGAGCGCGAGAAACGCCCAGGTCAGGGGCGCCAGCAGGAGGAATGTCAGAACACCGACGTGGTACCGGTTCTCGGCGAAGACCAGGCTATCGAGGACCATGAAGCTGAGAACAGCGTTGGCCAAAATGACGCCCAGGGGCAGGATCACCCAAGGCCGCGGAACCAGCACCATCACGGGGACCAGCAGGAGGAACGGGATGTAACCGAGCGCGGTCATCTGGCCCAGGAAGGCAAGGACAGCGTAGACCCAGGCGAGCGAGGGCTTGAGCGCGGAGTAGTACCAGAGGTAGCGCAGGCCGACGGCAGCCAGCAGCGCCGCGTTGAGGACAGCGAACCAGCTTCCCCAGCGGAGGAGCCGCCTTCTCGCGCTCACTTCTCTCCGCCTCGCCGGCGCCCCGCGTGGAGCACGGCGCCCGAAGCTCCGACGCCCACCCGCTCGTCCGCGATGCGGGCAATCTCCAGCGCCCCCACCTCCACGCTCCGGCCGACATTGAAGGCCCACGCCTCCCGCAACGCCGCGCTGTGTCTACGGAACTCGGTCGCGCCCCGGAGCAGCTCCCCGACACGCTGCGGGGCCTCGGCCACCCGATCGAGCGGCAAGATGGTCCCGAGCTCCCGGCGGATGCGCATCTCCATCGGTTCCAGGCCGAGCTCCGCGTACTTCGGGTTCCGCACGCGCGGCGGGACATCGACGAAGAGCACCGGCTTGCCGAGACCCAGGGCGTATTCGATGGCCATGGCGGACCAATCACAGATCAAGAGGTCGGACTCGAGGAGCGACGCGCTCTCCTCCATCCGGTCCACGTGGCGGAAGCGTCGGTCGGACCCGAAGCGGGTGACGAGGCGCTGAACGAGACGGGGCGCGAGCCGAGCCGTCTGGTAGTGCGGCCGAACGATCACGTGGATGCCAGCGTCCAGCTGGGCGGCGATCAACGGCTCACCGCAGACGTGCAGGATGGAGTGCTCGCCCCACGTCGGCGCAAGCAGAGCTGTGACCGTGCCCGACGGCTCCCGCGGGTGGGCGGCCGCCAGCTCGACGAGACGCTCGAGCCGCGGATAGCCGTAGGCGAACAGGTGCTTCGGCGCCAGGCCCTTGAGTGCCTCACGCCGGCGGATCTCGGCGACGTGGTGGGGTCCGGTGCAGAAGAGATCGTCGTAGTGGTCGTACGAGTTCTCGTGATCCACCATGTGCGTGCTGCCCATGCTATGAAACACGTAGACATAGCGCACGGGGTGGATCGATCGCTTGAGCTGGAAGTTCTGGAGGTCCAGCATCGTCAAAACCATGACGTCGGCCTTGTGAGTGTCTGGTGAGTGTCTGGAAGAACCAGGTACGCAGGGCGCCTGATCGGATGCGGAAGGTGTGCAGACCGGGGCGGGAGCCGGACGGCACGGGCACGGTCTGCTCGGAGGTGATGTGGCAGACTGTCCGGGACAGACGCTCGATGAGGAAGTCGATGAGCGGCTGGAGGTGGTGCCAGTCCTGGTACGTTTCGGAGTAGTTGGCCGACTTCCTGCGCACGGATCACCTCCACCTCCAGGCCTTGCAGCCGAGCTCGGACGCGGGCCCAGGAGCTCAAACTCCTCACGGAGGATTGCCAGCGGCACATCCGCCAGCAGACCCGCCTGGTCAACCAGCTGACGGCCACGCTGAAGGCGTACTACCCGCGGGCGCTCGAGGTCGCCGGAGTTGACGACGGCATTGGCGCGGGAGTTCCTGCACGCTTATCCGACGCCGGAGGCCCTGACTGCGCTGACCACACGCCAGTGGCAGCGGTGGGCGCGCGGCCGGCGGTTGAGCGAGGCCCGCATCGGTGACCTCTGGAAGGTCCTCCAGCAGCCCCAGTTGCCCGTGCCGGCCCACGTGGTGCGCGCCAAGGCGCGGTTGATGCAAAGCTTGGTGGAGCAATTGACTCCCGTCGTCGCTGCGGTCGCCCAGTACCGGAAAGCGATCGACGATTTTTTCGCGCGCATGCCGGCGGCGCGCTGGGCACGGACCCTCCCGATTAGCCTCGGCGGCGAGCGGCGCGGTGCGGAGGCCGCCAGCGATCACTTTAATGAACCTTCTGCGCTCCATCACTGGGTCTTCCCGCAGGTGGTCTGCGAGTCAGGCGCGAGGGGATGCGGGGCGTGGGGAAACCGGGCCGGGTCCATGCAGGAGCCCACCTCACTGGCTGGGCGGGAGTCTAGCAGAGCCAGAGCCTCTCCGACTTCCCTCCGAAGAGGTGTCCCAACAACGCCCAATATGACCAAGAGCGGGAGGCGGCAAGAGTCAGAGTGTTCACGAACTTGCTTTAGGGGGCGTTGGGTGTCGCCGCGCTACGAATTCCCCTCATCCGGCGGTCCTCGCGCACGGCCGTGAGCCATTCGTTGCGGCCATGGAGGCGCACCTGCGTTTCTTCCCTGGCCGTGACGTCGACCGGCACGAGCCAGTAGACGACCGTGGTGTGCCCGAAGACCTTCGGCCTGTTCGGATATAGGGCGGCGTCGTTTCTCCCGATCGGTGGCGGCTTTTGCTTCTTCTCCGTCTCTTGCCATGCGAGAAGCACCCAGGCCCCTTCGGGGACGTCGACCACCCGGAACGCCCCGGTCCCATCTGTCATCTCGCCCTTCATGAGCGCACCGCCACCCGCGTCGAGTAGGGCCCGCTCGAAGGCGACGAGGGCGGCGCGCACCTTGGGGTCGGCGTCCACAAAACGGTCCGGCGAGTCCCGCCAGCCCGCTTTTATTCTGGCAAGCTCGCCCTCGAAATCGGCGGACCCTGGCAGCAACAGTACGGACACGGCGGTGTAGGGTTGGGGCTCGACGCCCATGCGCCGGGGCTCCTCGTAGGCACGGCCGACGACGGCGCCGACTGCGCCCCGCTCGCGCGCCGCAAGGTACGGGGCGATCAGGTTGCCGAGATCGGCCGCAGCGGCGGCGGATGCGATCGAGGCCAGCAGGGCGGCGGCAAAGACCGCAGCGCGCCCCAGCAGTAGGCCGTCTCCGGGCGCCGCCGGATCATGAGCGTCATTGGCTTTGACAGTGCATAGCCCTTGCTCCATACACCCTCTGAACCAGCTTGCTCGCCAAACCGGGCAAGAGCAAAAACACCGGTGCTGCCTTCGGGGGAGTGAGATCCCCGAAGCGCGCTAGGTCCGAGCCCGAAGGAATAGAGCCGCCCCCACCCCTGCGAACACGATATTCGCGGTCCACGCCCCGAGCATGGGCGGGAGCAGATCGGCTTTGGCGAAGGCGATCGCGATTGAGTGCACCACCCAGTACGCGACTGAGATCAAGATAGCCACAGCGATGCCCACGGCACGCCCACCGCTTCGTGGTGAAGCCAGCGCGAATGGGATCGCCACCACGGCCATGATTACGTGGACCAACGGGAAGGCCAGCTTGCGGTAGAGATCGGCGAGGTACTTGCCCACATTGTGGCCCGTCTGCGCGAGACGGGTGACGTAGACGCGCAGCTCCCGGAAGGTCATGGTTTCTGGTGCCTGCTGCACCTGGATCAGGTCAGTGATCTGCTCCGGCATCGTGACGGGGCGTTCCGTGAAGACGTCAGCTGTCACCTGGTTAGTCGGGCTGATCTGCCGGTAAACGCCGTCGATGAGAAGCCAGCCCTCGCCGGTCCACTGCGCCTTGCGCGCGTCGAGTCGGTCCACCAGCTGGAAGGCAGGACTGATCTCCACCACCAAGAGCCCTTCGATCGAGCGCTCGATCGGGTCGAGCAGCTGCATCCGCATGAAGCGCGTGTCCGACGAGCGGTACCAGATCCGCGTCTGCTGTTGGAGGTGTCGTGCCTGGTTCCCGCGGATCTTGACCCAGTCAATTTCTCCGGCCTTGGTATTGATCACTGGCAGGACGGTCTCCTGGACGATAACCGAGACGACGCTGATGCTGAGGGCGACCAGGAGGATGGGCAGGCTCGCGCGGTAGAGGCTGATGCCGGCCGCCTTCATCGCGTCGAGTTCGCGATGTTGGCTCAGCGACAGGAACAGGAAGACGGTGGAGATCAGCACGATGATCGGCAGACCCTCGTAGAGCGAGCCCGGGAGGCGAAGGAGCAGGTGCTGGATGATGACGAGCAAGGGCGGCTTCACGCGCAGGAAGCGGTCGAGGTACTGGAGGAGATCCACGACCAGGATTAGGACCGCGCCCACCGCGATCCCCGTTCCGATGAAGGTCAGGTACTCCCGGACGAGGTAGCGGTCGAGGAGGTACGTCGAGGCGCGCGGGCCGCGCGATCGCGCCGCGGGCCGGTCGGAGCGTTCCACCGGCGCGCGCTCGGGGAGCAGACCGCTGATGACCCGCCCCCACTTGGCCCGGAGCCGCCACAACAGCCGCGCCACGGAGACCGACCTGCCCGCCGAGGTCTCCTGAACCAGCAGCACGCCGACGACGCCGAAGATCACGTTGGGCAGCCACAGGGCTACGACCACGGGCAGACGCTGACCCAGGGCCATGTCCTCGAGGAAGGTGTGGACGGTGTAGTAGCCAATAACGATCGCGAGGCTTGAGCCGAGCGCCAGGGTCCGCCCGCCGCGGTGCGTCCGGATGCCCAAGGGGAAGCCAACCAGGACGAAAACGAGGGCGGCTACCGGCAGGGTGAAGCGCTTGTGCATCTCCACCCGAAAGGGCGCCACGATTTGCCCCTGCCGCTCAAGGTCCGCGATGGTGGCCCGCAGCTGAGCCAGGGTCAGCTCCTTTTCGGGTCTCTCGATGCGCTCGGCGGCGCGCTGCGGATTCTCGAGCGGCAGCGTGAGGTCGTAGAGGCGGAAGGCCGTGGTCCGGAATCGCCGAAAATCGGCGACATCCGTCTCGCTCACGCTGCCGTCGATGAAGCGCATGGTCACGCGGCGCCGCTTGGGGTCGCTGAGGAGCCGTCCCTCGCGGGCCACAATGATCCGCGAGAGCGTGGCGTCACGCTCGTCGGAGACTACGAGGCCGCGCAGCGCCACCTGCGAGGCACTGATGTCCTCCACGTACATGACCATCTGGCCGAAGGAGGCCGAGAAGGTCCGCTCCTTGATGCCGGTTGTGGCCTTCGCCTGGAGGACGCGGAAGAGTTGGTTCTGGAAGGCCCCGCTGGCCGCCGGGGCAACGACGAGCGTGATCAGGGCGACGACTGCACTGACCGCGAGCGCCGCCAAGACGAATGGGCGGAAGAGCCGGAGCGGGCTGACACCCGAGGCCTTGAAGGCCGCTACCTCCAGGTCCGCGGCCATGCGTCCCGAGACGAGGAGGACGGCGACGAGGAGGGCCATCGGCAGTGTCAGTCCGAGGAAGCCGGGCAGCATGAACACGAGCAGGTTCAGGACGAGGTGGAACGGGACGCTCTTGGTGATGACGAGGTCGGTGAGCTGGTACACGCGGTCGACGACGAGGAAGAAGGTCAGCACCCCCACGCTCATGGCGAAGGCCGGACCGAGGTCCTTGAGGATGTAGCGGTCAATGACTTTCAGCACCACGCCATTATACGAAACGGATCGGATCGTGCGTCTCTCGATCCGTCCACAGGTGCGTCCGTGTGAAAGGCGGCACTGCGGACAGGATCAGCTTCACAAAGGTGAATTCCACGCCCTTCGGCAGGCGGTCGAGAACCGCTAGCCGCTCAGGCGGGAGTGGGGGCGCGCTGTCTGGGGAGCTCATGGTGCTCCAACATTCTGGCTCTGGCTGTCGCCGCCAATCAAGTCATGAACTACGAGATTGAACGGTCGGTGACATTGGGTAGGCGCGGGCCGCTCCGCGCGACAGGCCCAACTACGTGTCAACGATATATGGTCAGAGGCCTCGGCCCCCTAAGGGTCTCTTGTCAGGATTTTGGGGAGGTGCAGGGGGTCTTTTTGTCAGGATTTGCTGAGGGTATACCGAGCAGCCCGGTGGCCTCGCGTATTGTCCGGAGCCTCGTGAGAAGAGCCCTCCACGGCATCTCCGGCGACAAGGTCTTCCCCGTGATAGGGACAGGGTTCGTTGCGACGGCGGCTCATTCGCCTCGTAAAGTGCGTCGAGTGCTCAGACACTTGAAGCAGTGATCCAAAGGTTAGCAATCTCTCGAAGCGAATATCCCGGGCTGTAGCGTCGCTTATGTCTCGCTCGCCCCTGGGGGTCGACATCGGTGGTTGCCTGGGCCCGCAACACTGAATACTACACGGTTTCCACAATCTACTGGATTGATCTCATATCCTAACTACTTCGCGCCATCTCACGAGCCGCCTCCCTCCACAGATTGGAGCGGTCGATCACTCGGGGCGGTCGGTCTCACTGGGAGCGCCACTCGATCGTGAACCTCTGGATCGCTATGTTTGACAATTAGTTCTCCATGCGATAAGAACCCCCTGAGATGAAGCGCTTGATCTGGCTGGTTTGGCTCCTCCTGAGCCTGATGGTCATTCTCACGCCGATGGCGTGGGCCAGTCCCCCCGATCCTATCTGGATCACGGGCATCTACGACGACCTCGACTTCGACGACGGCGTCGTTTATCTGACGTGCGGCATGGTTGGCACCCCTACGCTACCCGTCGTGTACCAATTCGCGTTCCTCACCGATGTTCCTGCCGCTCCCGCTCCTCGTCAGAGACCTGAAGTATATTTCCGCTCGTCTCATTCGCCCCGCGCACCACCCCTCGCCTAGCTTAGCCGTCGACGAGCGGCCGCGATGTTCCGCGGCCGCTCAGTGATTTGACCGCCGCGCCATCTTGCGCGGCGGCATCACGATTGGGTCGCCGTGAACTCCTCGGGTTTGGTTCGAGCTCTGCGGGGGTCGGCATGAGGGAAAGGCATGGGGACGCGCCAAGACGCGTGAGATAGCGACATGCGAAGGCTTTCGGGGCGGTTCGTGCTTGTCTTCATCCTCGGCGCCGTGGTCCTGAGCTTCAATTTCGGATCGCGGCTTCTTCTTACGAACGATGACACGCGGTTCCCTGTCCTGGCCCGGGACGTGCTCGTCAATGGTCACTGGCTGCTCCCGGCTCTCCCGGACGGTACGTCTCATCTCGCCAAGCCCCCGCTCGTGGCCTGGCTCATCGCTCTCACCTCCTGGCCCGTGGGCGCCGTCAGCGTCGCGACGGCTGTCCTACCGTCCCTACTCGAGGCAATCGGAGTCACGCTATTGACGTACTGGCTCGGATGCCGGCTCGTCGGCCCAGATGCGGGCGTCGTCGCCGGCCTTACCGTGGCAACGACCGTCGGGGTTTACTCGATGGCGCACTCATCGATGCCGGACATGGCGCAGCTCGTCGCGGTGACGGGCGCGATGGCTGTCTACGTGGCCTCGGGGTTCGGAGACAGGCGCATCTGGCTGGTGGTGTTCTACGGGATCATAGGTGTTGGATCGCTGGCCAAGGGCGCGGCCGGTTTCGTCCCGCTCGCCATCGTATTGGCTGACACGATCAGCGCCCGCGGGGTGGTCGGACTGAAGCGGCTGGTGTCGATTCCGGGCTGGGTGGTGCTCACGGCGATCGCCGTCCCCTGGTGGGTCGTGGCCGCCACGTCCGGAGGGCACGGGCGATTCGTCAATGGCGTCGTGTTCAACGACCAGCTGCTCTGGTATTTCGCGCGCGACGGGTGGAGCTGGGGGTTGATCAGGGAGCCCTTCGCTCACGCTGTCACGGTCCTGTTACCGTGGGGTCTGCTGCTGCCGTTCGCGGTCCGTCGAGCGTTCCACGAGGCCGACCCGGACACGGTCCGGCGGGTGCGCCTGCTGCTCGTCTGGCTGGCCACGGTGTTCGCCATCATGGCCGTTTCGGGCAACCAGCGGGAACGCTATTACCTTCCGCTCTGTCCCGCCGCGGCGCTCCTCATTGGGTGGTGGTACTCGACGCTGGCGTGGCGGGAGCGCGCATGGGCCTTCGCGAGTGCGTGGATCGCGGTCGTGGCGGTCGGCGCCGTGCTCGTCATGCTGTCCACCTCGCACATCAACGCGACGACCGATCTTCGTGCGCTGCGGGCCGTGCTCGCGCAGGCGCCAGCGCCCCTCTATTCGTTTGACCTGCAAGATCTCGCCCTGTCCTTCAACCTGGACCGTCCGGTCGTGGCCACCAATTACCAGACGTTTGAGGACCAGGTGCTGCAGGGCGAGACGGGATACCTGATCATCTCGAATCGGGCGCTCAGCACACAGCGCGGCGACATCTGCATGCGCCGGATTGCCACGGGCTTGGTGACGCGGCGACCGTTCACAGTGCTCGACCCGAAGGGATGTAGCGGGCGAGTGTCGTCGCCCGACGACCGGCGGTCCGGGTAGGGCGGCGTTCATGTGCGGCATCACCGGCTTCGTCGGTCCCAAGTGTCTGCCCGATGTGCAGGCTATCGTCGAGCGGATGACGGCGACCCTCGTGCACCGCGGCCCTGATGACCAGGGCACGTACGTGGATCGCGGCACGGCGCTCGGCGTCCGGCGCCTGAGCGTGATCGACCTCGAGACCGGGCACCAGCCCGTATCGAACGAAGACGGGACCGTCTGGGTGGTCCAGAACGGTGAAATCTACAATTTCCAGGCGCTCCGCGACCGGCTCTGTCGCCTGGGTCACGTCTTCCGCACGCACTCGGACACCGAGGTCATCGTCCACGCCTACGAGGCGTACGGGGAGGACTGCGTCTCCCACCTCGACGGGATGTTCGCCTTCGCCGTCTGGGACACCCGGCAGCGCACGCTCCTGCTGGCCCGGGACCGCATGGGCGAGAAGCCGCTCTACTACCACGCAGGGCACGAGGCATTCGTCTTCGGGTCCGAGCTGCGAGCGTTGCTGCCGCATCCGGCCGTGCCGCGACAGCTCAACCTCGCGAACCTCGCGCGCTACCTCGACTTCGAGTATGTTCCGACCCCCCACTCGATCCTGGCCGGGATCGAGAAGCTTCCGCCAGGTCACGTGCTCACGATCAGCCCGGGCGGCAAGCCACACGTGACGCGGTACTGGGATCTCTCGTTCGCCGTTGATCCGACCGTGAACGAGCCGGAGTGGCAGGAGGCGTTGCTTCACCAGCTCGAGGCCTCGGTGCGTGCCCAGCTGGTGAGCGACGTGCCGCTCGGACTCTTCCTGAGTGGTGGTGTGGACTCGAGCGCTATTGTCGCCCTGGCCAGCCGGGCGCTAACGGGCCGGCGCGTCAAGACGTTCAGTCTGGGCTTCTCCGAGTCGAGCTTCGACGAGCGGCCGTTCGCGCGCGCCGTCGCCGACTTCTGTGGAACCGAGCACACCGAGGTGGACTTCTCGGCGGCCGACGCCGAGGGGCTTCTCGAGAGCGCCGGTGACCTACTCGACGAGCCGCTAGGGGACGGATCGTTCCTGCCCATCTACCGACTCTCGCAATGCGCCCGGTCCGAGGTGACGGTCGTCCTGAGCGGCGATGGGGGTGACGAGCTCTTCTGCGGTTACCCGACGTTCCAGGCGGACCGGGCGGCGCGCCTCATGCAGCGCCTGCCTCGAGTGGTGCGACGAGCAATGGCGCGCGCGGTCGGGCGATTGAAGCCGTCGCCCCGCTACGGTAGCGTCGAGTCGCTGCTCAAGAGGTTCTTCCGAGCGCTGCCGTACTCCCCGGCGATCCGCACGCAGCTGCTGCTGGGCGGGCTGACGCCGATGGAGCGCTCGGCGCTGCTCTCGCCCGCCGTGCGCGCAGCATGCGCGCGCGTCGATCCCTACGAGGAGCTGCTGGCGAGCCTCACCGGGCTGCCCGGTCTCGGCCCGCTCGACCGGCTCATCTATCAGCACTGCAAGTTCTATCTGGCCGACCAGAACCTCGTCACGGTGGACCGGGCGAGCATGGCGTGCGGCCTCGAGGTGCGGGCGCCATTCCTCGACCGTTCCCTTGTGGAGCTCGCAGGCCGCATGCCGTCGACGCTCAAGCTGAAAGGCTGGCGGACCAAGCACATTCTCAAGCATGTGCTGAAGGGTCTGGTCCCCGACGCCATTCTCGCCCGTCACAAGCAGGGCTTCGGCGTTCCGCTCGGTCCGTGGATGCGAGGGCCCCTGCGCGGCGCCCTCGAGGCGCGCCTGGCCTCCGAGGAGGTCGCCCGCATTGGGCTTTTTGACGCCGACACGACACGCCGCCTCGTTGCCGAGCACGTTTCGGGCGCGCGGGACCACCAGAAGATTCTGTGGGGACTGTTGATGTTCGACGCCTGGCGGGAGCGGTACCTGCCGGGCGTGCGCTGGAGCTGAGCCACCATTGATCGGGTGTATGGGCCAAAATCCGGTGCGCGTGGATGGTTTTGCATCTAGAGCTCGGAATTCCCCGTCTGAGCCCCCGTTTCCCGGTGAGTGTCCCAGTGGAGTCTCACGCGCTGAGACTCCGCGTGAGCCGAGGCCACAGCCCTCAACTTGACACCCCTTGCGTGGCGGGCAACCGGGTACGGAAGATTCGTACCGGAATCGAAACAACCTCCAGAATTCAAATCCCGCGGGCGCGGTGTTGAGTCAACGGCGCGTAATCGTTTGAAACGGGTGAGGAAGCGCGTGGCGGACTGCAAACACGGGTTCGAATCCCGTTGGGGATTCGAACCCATGCCCGCTCCAGACTTGCCCTGTTGGCGACGCGAAGGTCTCCGACCGGACTAGTTTGTAACGCGATGGGACGCTTCATAAAGGTTTCCTTTTGACCAGTCGCCAACAAT
>WNFE01003204.1_pt1 | contig 12149 bp, 11 predicted proteins | sample 5400451 | NCBI WGS metagenome assembly WNFE01 (sample SAMN13153344, study PRJNA577476) | soil metagenome | isolation source: 200 cm saprolite under Douglas fir tree site 2 hole 2 | place: USA:California | collected 2015-04-18
GGCAGGAACCGGTTGGTCCGATCCGCTTTCTCCACCGCCTTCTGCTCGACGGACGGTTCGAGGCCCGGAGCCGACGGCACGAACCACATCTGAATGAACCGCATCGGCGCATCCTTCCGGTTGTTGATCTCGGAGTGCCACATCCCCTCGCCGACCGTCGTGTGCTGGACCCAGCCTTCCTTGAGGACGCCTCCTTCCCCGTTCTCGTCCGCGTGGCGGAACTCGCCGCTCGCGCAGTACGTGACGACCTCGATCTCACGGTGCGGGTGCAAGGGCCACACGGCCCCCGGAGTCAGCGTGTCGTCGTTGAAGACCCGTAGGGTCCCGAATCGCATCCATTGCGGGTCGAAGTAGCGGTCGAAGGAAAAGTGCCAGCGGCCGTGACAGCTGCCCCCGTCAATCGGCACGTCGACTTGATGGATTGACGCTGGATCCCGAACCGTGATCATCGGCGATTCGAAGGCACCGGTGGACTTTGAAAGTTTGGGAACCGCAATTTCCGGCACAAATCACCGAAACCATTTTCCGCTTGGGGAGGCGCTTTAGTGTATCGTCGCGACTCCCCATGCCGCCCACGTTCGACGCTCCCCGCATCGTCTCCCTCGGTTCCGGGATCGCGTGGTGGGCGGTAGGATTCGTACCCGTGATCCGGACGCGCCTTGCAGCGCGGTTCGAGCGGGGCCTGGCGGCCACGGCGTTCTTCCTCGGAGGATGGGCGTTCCTCGAGGCGGTCTACCCGGTCCTGTCCGGCGCGCCGCCGGACCTCGTCCTCATCGGCCTCCGGCTGACGTTCATCACATTCGGGACGCTCGCGGTCCTACTCACAGTGAAGTGGGTGGCCCGAGGGCCCTCGCGATATGACCCGTTGCTCCTCCTGCCCGTGATCGGCTCGCTCGGACTCGCGTGGACCGAACTCCCGGCGCGGGCCGGAAGCCCATCGTGGGGCTACGGACTCTGGGCGGCGCAGCAAATCGCGTACGTCGCTGCCTCGATTGTCCTGACGGCCTCATCGGTCCGAGGACGAGCGGACCCGACCGCAGCTTTCCGCTGGCGCTCCATCGGGACGCTGGGGATCCTTTTCGCCGCGGTCACCCTCTCCCTGTCCGCGAACATCTACGAGACGCTGACGTCCTCCTTCGACGAGCTGTGGTCTGCGTCCTTCCTCCTCCTCCCGGCAGTCCTCGTCCTCGCAGCGATTCTGCCGCTGTCCGTCGACGACTGGAACCGCGCCTTCCGGGGAGCGTCCGCCATTCAGGAACGCGTCACCGCGATCTACATGTTCTACCGCAGTGGGGAGCCCCTCGTGGCCCTCGCCTCGAGCCGGAACCTGCCGATCGGGGCGGAGCAGCTCGAAGGCCTCCTGGCCGTCGTCGGGAACTTCGTCGAGACGAGCGTCCCCTTGTCCCGCGGTTACGCGGTCACCGCGATGCGTTACGAAGGCCTCGGGATCGTCGCCGTCCGCGGGGAATTCGTCATCGTCGCGGCGGTCTACGACGGGCCTGCCTACGACGCGCTCCGGGGGGAGCTGACCCGAGCCCTGAGGGCTTTCGAGGAACGGAGCTGGCGCCAACTCGGCACGTGGGAGGACGCGACCTCGGTCGCCGAAGTCGCCGCGAACGAATTGTCGAACTTCTTGGAGCAGCCGAAGCGCACGGTCCCGCCCCGGCTGCCGACAGTCTCGCCGGACCTGAAGCCGCGGAAAGCGTCGTGACGAGGACAACCCTTTTCGACGCTCGACCGATTCCGCGGTCCATGGAGCGGAAGAACGTCGCATCGGGTGGGCGCTGGGAGCCGATCGTTGGATATTCGCGGGCGGTCCGCATCGGCAACTACGTGGCCGTCGCCGGAACCACCGCGACGGATGCGGGGGGAAAGGTCCTCGCGCCCGGGGATGCATACGGACAGGCGGTACACATCTTTCGCAAGATCGAGGCGGCCCTCGCCCAGGCCGGTGCCCGACTCGATGATGTAATCCGGACGCGCATGTTCGTGAGGAACATCGACGATTGGGAGAAGGTCGGTCGGGCGCACGCCGAGTTCTTCCAGAAGATCCGACCCGCGGCCACGTTGCTCCAGGTCAGCCGGCTCATCGACCCGCAGCTCCTCGTGGAGATCGAGGCCGACGCAATCCTCGCGGCGCCCGGTTAAGCAACCGTTAAGTCTCCGGCGCCGTTCGCGGCCTCATGGCCCGCGGGACCCCTTGGCACGGCGAGGTCGTCTCGATCCACATCGCGCCGAAGGCGGAGGAACCGATGAAGTCCGTGAAGGCCGTGCGGGCGATTCCGGGGAAGGGCCTCGAGGGCGACCGGTACTTCCGAGCGTCCGGGACGTACTCCGACCGGCCCGGGCCGGGGCGGGAGATCACGCTAATCGAATCCGAGGCGATCGAGGCGATGGCCCGCGACAACGAACTTGCGATTGCGCCCGGCGAGGCGCGGCGGAACGTCGTCACGCGAGGAGCCCCCCTGAACCATCTTGTCGGCCGAGAGTTCGTCGTGGGCAGCGTTCGGCTCCGCGGCATCCGTCTGTGCGAGCCGTGCTCCCACCTCGAAGGCCTGACGCGAAGAGGCGTCCTCGCTGGGTTGATTCATCGGGGAGGGCTTCGTGCCCAAATCCTCGTTGGAGGGGAGATCCGCGTGGGCGACCCGATCACGCCGGCCGACGCATCCGAGGCCCTCGTCGCCGCTCCGATCGCGGGCGCGGACGAGCACTAAGCGTCTCACATGTTCTCGCGCGGCGAACCGAGGTGCCGTCTCGGGCGCATCCTTAATTGCCGGCCTGCAATCACGACCGCCGAATGCTGACGCCCCGGACCGAGACCGAGCGGGCGGTATTCGAGCTCTGGAAGGAGCTGCGGCCGGACGAGGCGTTCGTTTTCGGCCTCGACGAATGCGCGGGCCACCTGTTCATCCCGACCCAAGCGAGGGTGGAGTCGGTCCTCGCCAAGATCTTTCGGATCCAGAAATCGACACAGAACGCGATCGAGCGGAAGCTCCTCGCCTCGTACCGCGCGAGCCTCGAGCTACGAGAGCCTGCCCGCCTCCCGCAGACGTTGCTCGAGTCCCTCTTCGGCTACATGATCAAAGAGGGCGTGAAGGCGGGTCACATGCGCACCCTCGCCATCGACGGCCGGAAGGCCCTCGACGCGACCCGGAAACGGGTGCGCGGTCCGACTGCTCCGGGCATGCGCGCGCTCGTCCAGCTGGCCTGCAGCGGCCTCGATGAGATCCTGAAAGTCGTCGAAGGGGAACTGCGCGACAAGGATGCACGGGCCGCCATCCAAGCGCTCGGCGCCGCGAACCGGCGGTACGCGAAGGCGTTCGACCTTTCGGGGTTCTCCCCCGCGGGAACGTTCGAGGAGACTTACTCGTTGTTCAAGCGGGCCGGCTGTGGACTCGGCCGGTCCCGATCGTATCCGCGCGCCCTCCGGGATCTCTGGGACTACACTCAGACGCCGGCCCAAGTGGAGTCCGCGGGGCTGCGAATGTTGCGTCGGGAGCTTCCGCACTTCAAGGCGCTCGCGGAGCGTATGGCGGCCGAACTCCGATGCGAGCCGACCGCCGAGGCCGTGACGAAGGCGCTCAAGGAGAAACGAGGCCTGCGCCCGGACCAGATCCTCCCGTTCCTCCACGAGGTCCGGGAGCCCGCGCAACGCGTCGCGGACCGACATGTCGTGGCCATCAACCCCCACTACTCGACGGAAATCATCGAGACCCCGCCGTACCTGGCGAACTCGACGCCGTCCGGCGCGGCGTATGGCCTCGACACCCTCACGGACCACTCGCGGGAAATCTTCTTGGCGACGACGGACGAGCGGAGCGCCGCGCGACCGTGCCCCGGCGAGCTGCTCAACCTCCTCGTCCACGAGGAGTACGGCCATTGCGTGCACGGCTCGAATTCCGCGAACGAGTTCGCCGCCTCACCAGAACTCCTGAGCCTCATCGCCTCGACGTTCGTCTGCGTCTCCGAAGGCATCGCGTTCCAGCGGGAACTCGAGTTCCTCCCGGTCCTCCAGGAGATTGCGGCCGGCAAGCTCTCCGGATCGGACGAGGATGCCTTTGCGACCGCCCTCGAGCGCTGGGGCGGCATCGGACGAGTCTCGCGCGAGTACGAGTTCCTCGCGGCGCTCTGGAGGATCGTCCGGTTCTTGCGGGTTGTCGGCGACGCGCGGATCAATTCAGGGAAGCAGGACTTGGTCCACTTCGTCGAATGGGCTCACCGGACGACGGGCCTGGAACGGGCGACGGTCTACTACCAGCTGTTTCCGGCGCATCAGATCATCGGACCGGGCTACGCCTCGACGTATGCAATCATCGGCGAGCGGATCCGGGAGCTGCAGCAGGACGCCCTGAAACACGGGAAGAGCCTCCGGGACTTCAACGCATTCGCGAGCTCAATCGGTTGGCCGCCGAAGACCATCTTCGAGGCGAAACTCGAGGCGTGGGTCCGCTCCGGCTGAGCCTCATCACCGGTTGCCGGACCGCCGCGACGGAATCCTTTATGCAGGCATCCGCGATTGCCGCGCGCCTCCCGAGGGCACAAAGGATCTGAGACGTTCATGGCCGCGAAGAAGCGCGCCCGGAAGACGACGGCACCGAAGCGGTCTCCCTCGAGAAAAAGGCCGTACGACATGGCGCTCATCCAGCGCGGGGCGCGTCTCCGCAGGTCCCCGTTCTTCGACAAGACGCTCGAAGCGGGATGCCGCGCGTACACGGTGTACAACCACACATTCCTGCCAAGCTACTACGACGATCCCGTGAACGAATATTGGCACTTGCTCAAGCACGTCGCCTTGTGGGACGTCGCCGTCGAACGCAACGTCGAGATCAACGGGCCCGACGGTTTCGCGTTCATGCAGTTGCTCACCCCGCGCGACATGTCGAAGTGCCGGGTCGGCCAGGGGAAGTACGTCCTGATCACGGACGAGGACGGCGGCATCCTGAACGATCCGGTCCTCCTGCGTCTCGAAGAGAACCGATTCTGGATCGCCCTCGCGGACAGCGACATCCTCCTGTGGGCGAAAGGCGTCGCTCGGCACGCCGGCATGAAGGTGACGATCCGTGAGCCGGATGCCTCGCCGCTCCAGGTGCAGGGTCCAAAGTCCAAGGAGCTGATGTCGGACCTCTTCGGGGGCAAGGTCACGAACCTCCCGTACTACTTCTTCACGAGGACCGACCTCGACGGGATTCCTCTCCTCGTCACCCGCACGGGTTGGACGGGGGAGGTCGGTTACGAACTGTACCTGCTCGACGCCTCCCGCGGCGGGCAGCTCTGGGACGCCGTCATCCGAGCCGGGAAGAAGTACAACCTGCGGCCCACCGGGCCTTCCGACATTCGCCGGATCGAGGCGGGCATCCTGAACTACGGCGCGGATATGATGATTGAAAACAATCCGTACGAGGTCGGACTCGGCTGGACGGTGGACCTCGACAAGCCAGGCGACTTCATCGGCAAAGCGGCCCTCCAGCGGATCAAGGACGAGGGCCCGAAGTGGAAGCTCGTCGGGGTGGAAATCGATGGCAGGCCGATCGAGTTCAACATGACGAAATGGACCGTGTCGGCCGGAGGCAGACCGGTGGGCCGGGTCACATCCGCGATTCACTCGCCTCGATTAAAGGCGAACATCGGTTACGCGATGCTGCCGATCGTCCACGCGGAGCTGGGTACGGAACTCACAGTCGACCACCCGGACGGCCGGCGAAATGCGACCGTCGTGAAGAAACCGTTCCTGGACCCGGGCAAAGAAATTCCGAAAGCGTAGGCCCCCGTGCGGCCCGGACCAAACCGGGAAATCGTGGGAAGCAGTTCCAGGAGTGTGTCGGACGAGGTCCGCGAGAGGTTCGTCGCCCGGGTCAAGGCGATTGACCCGGTGTTCAAGCGAGGGGACCTCGAGCAATTCTGGCCGATGCTGAATGAATTGATGGCCATGGCCCCGGACCGTCGCGACCTCTCTCAGAAGAAATCTCATTACCTCGCGAGCTTGGCGGTTCGGTCTCTTGGCCGGGACGACCCGCGGTCGGCCCTCGCCTTCCTGGACTTTGCGGACCGCTCGATTGACCGGGGCCACCTCACCCCGTTCCTCCTCGGAGAGCGGGCCGACTTCCGTCGGCAGGCCGAAGTCATCCTGAGGGCCAGGAAGCCTCGCTAGTGTGGATCACGCTATTCCGGACTGCAGGATCTTGGCGATGCGTTCGCCACGAAGCGGTTGGCTGGCCCGGCCCATCCCCGGAAAGTCGATCGTCCGCACGTCGATGCCCTTGAGGCCTGCGGCGTATCCGACCACCGACTGCCGGTACTCCAACGAGAGCAGGTCGACGACGAGACGCGGCAGCATCGACTCTAGGTACGATGCCAGGATCCCCGGGAGACCGCGGTCGTGCCACCACCGGTTCATCTTGCCGAACGGCGGCGTCGGCTCCGCCATCGACAGTCCGTATGAAGGGACCGTGTCCCGCGACGCGACCAGACCACGGAGTCCCGAAGCGATGACGATTTCCACGTTCGGAGCGCGCTTCGCCCATGCTTCATCAGGGATGCTCATGTACATGTTGCCCTGGAACCGACGGTACGCCGGAAGCAGTCCGCCGGCGCGGACCGATCCTTGCGGGCTCTTGTGGAGGACTTCCTCCCGCAATGCGTCGAGCTTCGCTCGAGCTGTTGCCGGCAAGGCAGCGGCGAACGAATCGACTTCGGGGGGATCGGGTGAGCCACCCCGTGCCTTGCGCGTGCTCTCCGGGATCAACACGATGACTTCCGGTTTCGCCACGGACGTCGCGAACGCGCGATCGCGCATTAGCTCTTGCGACCCACCCCGAGGATCACGGTCGGGCCTTGAGACTTAGGGGGTGACGGCTTCGCGCTCCGACGGCGCCCCTCCGGTTTTCGCCGCCAGCCACCGCGCGACGACGTCTTCGTGGCCTCGCGCGTACGCGGTCGTCGGCACGGACCGCGGATCCTGCCACGATAGTTCTGTGTACCATGGCGGGACCCGGATCTCGTATTCCTTCGGCGGCGTCCCGTCGACGAAGAACCAGATGTCGTAGTGCATCTCCCCGGGGACCATCTTGGACAGATAGAAATCCGTCTCGGACCGCGGTTCGGAATACCGCAACCCTCGAATCCCGAGGGCCTCCTCTCCCACCCGCCGGGCCGCGGTGCGGGGATCCTCGCCGAGCTTCAGGTGCGTCGCAGGGACGGTCCATCCCTTTCCGTGGGTCCGCCGGCGATCGGGGTCCAAGCCGGCAAGCGCTTCCCACTGGGGGTCGTCCGCGTACTTCCCGAAGAGGATCTGGCCGTCGCGTGTGACGAACAAGTAGGCACAGACACACATCCCGCCGGGCGGAAGCTGTTGAAATCCCGAAGGCGGGGCGTGCCTCATCAACCACAGGAACGGACCGGTGCCGGGCATGCACGAGGGACGGCGCGGACCGAGAAAAGGATTCCCTCGTCTCGGACTCGAGATTGTCACGGAGGCTCGGTCGGTCCAAAACGCGCCCAAAAGGCTAAGGAGCGGGCCAGAGTCTGCGGTGTGGAGCATGCCGACCGACCGCGGAAAAAGAAAGTACAAGCGTCTCTTCCTCGCCGCCGATCTCCACGGTTCGGAGGTCGTGTTTCGCAAGTTCCTCGCGGCCGCTACGTTCTACGAAGCCGACGCGCTCCTGATTGGAGGCGACATCACCGCGAAGTCCATCACCCCGATTGTGCAGCAGAACAATGGCCGGTTCCAAACGCGGCTCGCCGGTGCGGTCCGCGACGACCTTTCGGAGGCCGAATTGGCACCCATCGAGAAAGCGATTGCGGACTCCGGACCGTACCCGGTCCGAATGGCGGCTGCCTCCTCAAAATCCATGTTGGCCGGTTTCGGTGCACGCGGGCCATTCTCAAGCAAACAGGTGTACTCGGCACACGTGCTTACGCCCGCTCCGAAGACTTGGTCTCCTGGTTTGAATCGTTTCACATGTTTACCTACGGCTTCGATTTCTCCCGCAAGCTCAGACCCCGGTATGGGTCTCTTCGGTCTGGTGAGACCCGCGAAAAACCTCACGATGAACGGGTCCGCCTTTCGGAGGCGAACATCCCCCGACGTCACGGTTGTCGCGAATACCCTAATCAAGACTTGATTGTCCTTGGGGGTGGGCTTTTCCACCTCTTTGACCTGGAGAACTTCGGGTGGTCCGTATCTTGTGCAGACGGCCGCTTTCACTCTTGTCCCCTCCCTGACACACGATCCTCTTCCATCAACTGCGGTCGTGAAACCCCGTCATGCGGGACGGAGAGGCGATCCTGACCCCGCATGCCAATCGAGTAAAGATACGTTTCCCACTCCGGCCCTCCATTTCCGGCAGCCCAGTCAGACGCAAGAGCCGCAGGGGAGTTGATTCGAAGACAAATTCAAGAGGCGGGGGGCAGTTTAGCGGCGTGGGAACTCCCAAGGAGCTACCGACATGCCACAGAAGACAAACAGATCGCTATCTAAAATCGAGACCGCCGCAGAAAGCATCATCCCCTGCCTCTGGTTCGACGGCCAAGCGAAAGAGGCCGCGAGGTTCTACGTATCCATATTCCCGGATTCGCACGTCGACAAGGTCGTCGAAGCGCCTGCGGACTCCCCGAGCGGGAAGAAGGGAGACGTCCTTTCCGTCGACTTCACCCTGATGGGCCGGAAGTTCAGCGGCCTGAACGGGGGACCGTATTTCAAGTTCAACGAAGCCGTCTCCTTCACCGTCCCGTGCGAAAGCCAGACCGAGGTGGATCGATACTGGAAGGCCCTCTCGGCGGTTCCCGAGGCCGAACAGTGCGGCTGGGTGAAGGACCGGTACGGTCTCTCGTGGCAGATCGTGCCGACGATGCTGTACGGGCTCCTTGCCGACCCGGATCGCAAGAAGGCCGGGCGCGTGATGGAAGTCATGCTCAAGATGAAGAAGCTTGACATCAAGACGCTGCAACAGGCCTACGAGCACGCCAAGTGACCTCTCGACACTTCGCAAAGTGGAATGGCACCGGTCCACCCGGTTGCGCGCGAATGCCGCGGCGCCAGGGGAGACAAGGTCGACGAATAGAGCCGCAGGGGGGAATTGAACCCCCGACCTGCGCCTTACCAAGGCGCCGCTCTACCCCTAAGCCACTGCGGCAATGCGGCGCCCAAACTTCGGAGCGGCATAAATACTCCCCGACGCCGCCCGCGGAGATCGTGAGGACTACACTTTGCGACTCACCGTGTCTTCAGGAAGCGAGGGCGGCGAAAGTCCCGGAGGCGCCGCGCCCCGGAAGTGATGGGGGTGCAGTTTATGGATCTCCAGGAGAAGCGCCTTGTACTCTTTCTTCGCCTCCATCTCGACGACAACGGTCAGCATTCGGACCCACATCGCGGGATACGCCACAAGCCAGATGGCCGAGGCAACGAGAATCGTGAGGACCGAACTGGGGAGAAGATAGCCCAGGCCGACGTCGCCGAGGAAGCTCCGGAGGACGATTTGCGTCGCAATCGAAGACGCGGCGAGAAACGCGACGAGGCGCAGCCGCTTGACCCAGCGATCGTGGATCGTGACCTGGGCCAAATGGAAGAGACCGTGATACCAATCGCGGGGGCGTCGCATGCGATGCCAGACACGGCGTCTCCCACGGCCTATAAGAGTCTTCGCGGCCAAGTATCGAAGTTGAAGAGAAAACCGGGGCCATTGCGGCCCCCGTCTCGTGGCTCCGTGACTCTGAAGTTCAGCAGGCCTCGCTGACCGACACTGGAAGATCAGCGGACCAATCATTAAGTAAAGCACGGGTCTTCGCTTCGAGGAAAATGAAGACCGCCCTTTCCTCCTTCGATCTGCGGGCCCTTGTCGCGGAGTGGCAAGACCTCCTCGGCGGCCATATCGACAAGGCGTACCAGAAGGAAGACGAAGTCATCCTTCGAATCAATGTACCGGTCCGCGGCAAGGTCGAACTATTCTACCAGGCGGGGCGGTGGCTCTGCCTCCACGAAGTCGAGAACAAGCCGGAATCCCCGCCGGCGTTCGCGCAGAGTTTGCGGCGGCTCCTCGACAACGCTCGCATCCAGGGAATCGAGCAACGCGGGTTCGACCGGATTGCGGTCTTCCATCTCGAGCGCGGAGGCGAACCGATCGACCTCATCTTCGAGGTATTCGGCAAAGGGAACATCGTCGTCGCGAAGAAGGACACGATCGCCGCGGTCCTCTTTCCGCAGACGTTCAAAGGCCGAGCGGTCCAAGTCGGCGAGCAGTACCGGTTCCCGGAAGCGGGGCTGGACCCGCTCGAGCTCGACCGCGCCGGCTTCACGAACGCCCTCCGCACGGCCAAGGGTCAGGTGGTCCGGGTCCTCGCGAGCGTCCTGAACCTAGGCGGCACCTACGCCGAGGAAATCTGCCTGCGGGCCGGCGTCGAGAAACAGACGAAAGTGAAGGAGCTCAACGAGGTGCAAGTGGACGGACTCTTCACCGCGATCAACAACCTCGCGGTGGCCGTCGACCAAGAGCGACACCCCCGGGTGGTCTTCCAACTCGGCCGTGCGATCGACGCGACGCCCATCGATCTCGCTCAATACCACGACTTCGAATCGCGAGAGCTTCCGACATTCAACGAGGCCCTTTCCCACTACCTGACCGTCGCCGAGCCGCAAACCGCGATGGCGGAAAACGTCGCGGCGAAATTCGAACGGCGCATCGCGCAGCAGCAGGAGTCGATGGAGGCCCTCCGGGAGGAGGCGATGCGTCTCGAAGCCCAGGCGGTCTTCCTCTATGGCCACTACGCCGTCTTCGACGAGCTCCTGAAGGCGACCCGCGAGGGCCGCCCCCCGCCGGAACATGCGCAGATCAAAGCGATCGACCGGAAGGATCACACGGTCACGCTCGCAATCGGCGACTTCGATGCGATCACGCTGGACTACGAAAAGGACGTGACTGCGAACGCCCAGGCCTTCTACGACCGCCGCAAAGACGCATTGGCCAAAGCCCAACGGGTTGACGAAGCGACCGGCGCCACTCGGGCGGAGATGGAAGCCGCACAGGCGAAGGCGGTCAAGGTCGCAAAACGGCCACGAATCAAGTCGACGAAGTCGATGTGGTTCGAGGCCTACCGCTGGACGATCTCCTCGGAAGGGTTCCTCGTCCTCGGCGGTCGAGACGCTCGCACGAACGACCAACTCGTGAAGAAGCACCTGAAAGAAGGGGATCGATACGCCCATGCCGACGTCCACGGGGCGCCGTCCACCGTGGTCAAGGACGGTGCGCGGGCTTCCGACGTCACCTTGCGGGAGGCGTGCGAGTTCGCGCTTGCGTACAGCAAGGCGTGGTCCGCGGGACTGGCGAGCGGCAGCGCGTACTGGGTCTTGCCGGAACAGGTCTCGAAGCAGGCGGAGTCCGGGGAGTTCCTGCCGCGGGGCGCGTTCGTCATCCGCGGGAAGCGGAACTACATCCACGACCTGCCCGTCCGAATCGCGGTCGGCGAGGTCGAGGTCGAGGGCCACCGCAAGATCATGGGCGGTCCGGTCACCGCGGTCGCGGCCCGGTCCGCCCGTTACGTCGTCTTGGCGCCGGGGAAGGGAGACCGCGAAGCGATCACCAGGAAACTCGCATCGGTCTTCGCGGTGCCGATCGAAGAGGTCGCCCGCGCGATGCCCCCTGGCGGCGTTGAAATCGTCGAGTCCCACGGCATCTCGGTGTGAACGTCCGACGATCCGTGGCGACAAGCCCTATACATTCGAGCGCCATTACGCACCGGCGGGTTTTGGGGGACTGATGTCTCAAGCGGATGCGTTCGTCGTGCAGCTCCCGGACGATGAGCGGCCGACGAAGTGGTACAACATCCAAGCGGACCTCCCGGAGCCTCTGCCCCCTCCGAAGGACCCCGCAACCGGCCCTTCGCGAATCAAGGCGCTCCCGAACCTGTTGGTCGGCGAATGCCTGCGCCAAGAGAACTCGACGCAGCGATGGATCGACATCCCCCCGGAGATTCAGGACCTGTACCGCCAGGCGGGTCGACCGAGGCCGCTGATTCGTGCACGTCGCCTCGAGGAACGACTCGGCACCCCCGCGCACCTGTACTACAAGACGGAGTTCTACAGCCCGACCGGCAGCCACAAGGTGAACACGGCCCTCGCGCAGGCCTGGTACGCGAAACAGGAGGGGTACGAGCGCCTC
>WNFE01003205.1_pt1 | contig 12147 bp, 7 predicted proteins | sample 5400451 | NCBI WGS metagenome assembly WNFE01 (sample SAMN13153344, study PRJNA577476) | soil metagenome | isolation source: 200 cm saprolite under Douglas fir tree site 2 hole 2 | place: USA:California | collected 2015-04-18
CCAAGCTGGAATGACGATGCTGTGGTGTGTCGCCGGGTTCGGCGTTGCGACAATTCTCTTCGCGGTCTCCCGCAGCCTGGTCATTTCACTTGCTGCTCTCTTCCTGGTTGGCGCGACGGACATGGTCAGCGTGATTGTTCGTCAGATGCTGATTCAGCTGGGCACGCCGGATGAAATGCGCGGCCGGGTCAACGCCGTGGACATGGTCTTTATCGGAGCATCCAACGAGCTCGGCCAATTCGAATCCGGCCTCACGGCGCAGTGGTTCGGAACCGTTCCCGCCGTCGTACTTGGAGGCATCGGCACTCTGGCGGTGACCGCGCTTTGGGCCTGGCGTTTTCCCGAGTTGCGGAGAGCGGACAAACTCACGGATCGAAGTAGCTGACCTCTCCCAGGAGGCAGCGGATCTACATTCTTTTTCGTTCGGCCGGATTTGATTCTCCCGTCCTCCGCCTAAACCACCTCATGTCGTATCATGCTGGCATGCGGCTTCTACTTGTCGAAGACGATGCGCGCATTGCACGGTTCGTGGCCAAAGGCCTTCGCGAACAGGCGTATGCCGTTGACGTCGCCACAACCGGTGACGATGCCCTCTATCAAGCGGCCATCAACGCGTATGACATCGTAATCCTGGACGTCATGATTCCGGGCCGCAATGGTTTTGAGGTATGCCGCGAGCTGCGAAAATCGGGCCAGCGGATGCCCGTCCTCATGCTGACCGCACGCGACGCAGTTGAAGATCGTATTAGCGGTCTCGATCATGGGGCTGACGATTACCTCACAAAGCCATTTGAATTTCGCGAACTGCTCGCGCGCCTTCGCGCCGTGCTGCGGCGTTCCGGTGAGCTTCGCCCCGCGAAAATCAATATCGCAGACCTGGTCTTGGATACTGCGGCACAGAGCGTTTCCCGCGCCGGCCGCAGCGTGACGCTCACGGCGAAGGAGTATGCGCTCCTGGAGTTCCTTGCGCGCAATGCCGGCCGCGTCGTCGGGCGCGCCGAAATCGCAGAACATGTCTGGGATGAAAGCTTTGATCCATTTTCAAACCTGATCGAAGTCTACGTCAATCGCGTGCGGGGGAAAATTGACACGGATCCCGCAAAGCCGCTGCTCCATACCCGCCGTGGCGCCGGTTATGTCCTAGGTTCTACGGCGGATTCCCTGGCCTCTGACTCGGCAGAGGAAAGCACCGTGTCGCGCGCCCGTGCGAAGACAAGTGTTCCTACCCGGAAGAGCCATGGTTGATTCCGTCCGCGTTCGGCTCACGCTCTGGTATACAGCCGTGCTGGCTCTTGTCCTTGTTGCACTTTCCCTCATCACCTATTTCATCTTCTGGCGGAGTACGATGCAGCGTACGGACGTAAGTCTTGTGGAACTCTCCAATGCATTTCTCACCACGCTCAATGCCGAAGCAAAAGATCAGACGGGCCCCGACACGCTGAAGCTCGCTGCGCAGGTGGCCATCACGGAACACCGTTTCCGCGATCATGTCTTCGCGATCTTTGATGCGGCAGACAACATTGTCGTCAGTTCGCAGGATGTTCCGTCGGCGAATCCTACGAACGATTCTTCGCCGACCGGGCTTTTGTCCTCGGGCTCGTTCCGGCGCTTTCTTGATGCCTCCGTGCATTCCGACCGTCTCTTTGGCGAGGTCAAAGGAAACAAAGCCGGCTACAGGGGGTTCGCGCGACATTTTTCAACCAGGGGTCAGACTTATACCCTGGTGATCCTGCAATCGCTTCATCCGCAGCAAGAAATGCTCGAAGAAATCACCACTGCATTTGCATGGATGATTCCGATTGCCATCCTGCTCGCAAGCGGAGGCGGCTACTTTCTTGCCCGGAAAAGCCTTGCTCCCGTTGTGGCCATGAGCAGCCAGGCCGGGCGCATCGGCGCCGCCAATCTTCACGAGCGTTTGGCAGTGCACAACGAAAAGGACGAGCTGGGGCATTTGGCGCTTTCGTTCAACAGCCTGCTGGATCGGCTTAGCCAATCGTTCGAACGCCAGCAGCGCTTCATGGCCGATGCCTCGCACGAATTGCGCACGCCAGTAGCAATTCTCCGCGGTGAATCGGAGGTGGCTCTATCGCAGCAGGTCCGTTCCGCCGAAGAATACCGGGAATCGCTTGGCGTTCTTCACCAGGAGGCCGCGCGCCTCACGCACATCGTCGAGGATCTTTTTACACTCACACGCGCAGACGCCGGACAGTATCTGCTCCAACCACGCGATTTCTATCTCGACGAACTTGCAGGCGAATGTATGCATTCGGCCCGAACGCTGGCGCTTGCAAAAGGAATATCTCTGAATCTCGATGAAGTCTCCGAATCTCCCATCCACGCCGACGAATCTCTTCTGCGGCGTATGATTCTCAATCTGCTGGATAACGCGATCAAGTACACTTCGGAAGGTGGATGCGTCAACGTGTCCTGCCGTCGCATAGAATTGGAATACGCGTTGAGCGTCACGGATACTGGAGGAGGCATCCCCGCCGACCTGCAGCCTCGGATTTTCGAGCGCTTCTTCCGCGCTGACGAGGCTCGTTCCCGGGCAGAGAACGATGGGGGCGGCGCTGGGTTGGGCCTATCGATTTCCCGCTGGATCGTTGAGGCCCACCATGGGCGTTTGGAGCTCACGCGCTCGGATTCGTCCGGAAGCATCTTCACGGCCTATCTTCCCGCACCGCGGTCTCTCTCTGCGTCTGACAGTTAATCTTATGTTTATCTTTGATTCGATAAGTTAAATTCTTCCTTGCTGCGCGTGTGTCTTCGCGCGGCCCAGGAGCCAAGATTCATGAAATCGCACAGCATTTTCGTTCTGTCGTGGACTTCGGTTGCTGCCGTTTTGCAGGTCTGCGCGGGAATTGCGGCCGCACAGGAGGCGTCGGCTCCTGCGAACACTGCAGTCACAAAAGGAGCGCAGCAGGCGGCCCCTGCTACTTCGCCAACACTCCGACTGACGCTGCAGGATGCTCTAGCGCGCGCCAGGAAAAATAGCACGCAATTTCAAGCCGCTCAGACCGACGTCGCGATTGCACGCCAGGATCGCTTTCAGGCAGCAACCGCGCTGCTCCCCAGCGTGAACTACAACACCCAGGCGCTGTACACGCAGGGTAATGGTCCGGGCAGCGGCGTGCGTTTCATTGCCAACAACGCCGTTCACGAATATATGAGCCAGGGCAACGTACACGAAGTCCTTGACCTGGTGAGCGTATCCAATTTTCGCCGCGCTTCCGCTGCCGCTGCTGTTGCGCGCGCGCGGGTAGAAATTGCTTCTCGCGGCCTGATCGTGACCGTGGTTCAGAACTATTACGCCGTGGCTGCTGCGCAGCAAAAGCTGCAGTCCGCGCAGAAAACAGCCGACGAAGGCGACCGTTTCTTCAAGCTCACCCAGGACCTTGAACATGGCGGGGAAGTGGCTCATTCGGACGTCATCAAAGCGGAATTGCAGATGCAGGAGCGCCGCCGGCAATTGCAGGAAGCCCAGCTCGGACTCCTGAACAGCCGGCTCGTTCTGGCCGTTCTGATTTTCCCGGATTTCAACGACGACTACGAGGTGGCCGACGATCTCCATGCCCCTGCGCCGTTGCCCACGATTGCGGAAGTTCAGCAGCAAGCCGCGCGAGACAATCCGGATGTTCGCGCGGCCCTGGCCGCAGTTCGCGAAGCCGGCGCCGGTGTCACCGGCGCGCGCGCGGGCTATCTGCCGTCGCTGAGCCTCGACTACTGGTATGGTATCGATGCTCCGCGGTTCGCTGCGAACACGGTCATTAACGGTCAAGAATTCTCGAATCTCGGTTCTTCTGCCTCGGCCACACTGAGCATTCCTATCTGGAACTGGGGCGCCACGCAAAGTCGGATCAAGCAGGCGGAATTGCGCCGCTCTCAAGCGCAGCGCGAACTTTCGCTGACACAACGCAAACTCCTCGCCGAAATCAAGTCTCTTTACGCGGAATCGGAAACGGCGTTGAACGAACTTGGCGGCCTCAGCCGCTCTGCCGAACTTGCAGCCGAGAGCTTACGGCTCACCACGCTGCGTTACAAAGATGGCGAAGCCACGGTGCTCGAAGTGGTCGACGCGCAGACGACCAACGCTCAGGCCAGCAGCGCCTATCAGGACGGTGCCGTTCGCTATCGCGTGGCGCTGGCCAATCTGCAAACTCTGACAGGAGTGCTGACAACTCCATGAAGCTTCCGATAACGATTCACCTGCAAAGACAAAGAGTTTCGCTGGTCTCCGTCGCGGCGACTGGCGCGCTGCTCTTCGGCATGAACGGTTGCGGCAAAACTGCAAAAGAGAAGGAGCCCGTGGTCTCCGTGCAGACCGCTCCGGCGGAGCGGGCTTCTATCTCGCAGTTGATATCCACGGAGGCTGTTGTGTTCCCCGTGCAACAAGCGGTCATCGCTCCGAAAATCACTTCGACTATAAAGCGATTTCATGTGCAGCGAGGTAGCCGCGTAAAAAAGGGACAATTGCTCGTCGAATTGGAGAACGCTGACCTCTCTGGTGCGGCGCTGGCAAGCAAAGGCGACTTCAAACAGGCCGATGCAACCTATGTCACCACGGTCAATTCTGGCCTCCCGCAGCAGATCCAAAAGGCGCAACTTGATGCTGTGAATGCGAAAGCGGCATTTGATGCACAACAGAAGGTCTATGACAGCCGCAAGGAACTCTTTCAGCAGGGCGCACTGCCGCGGCGCGAATTGGACTCGGCGGAGGTCGCTCTGCTTCAGGCCCGCAGCCAGAACGAACAGGCACAAAAGCAGCTAGCGGACATGCAGCGCGTGGGCCAAGAGCAAGGTCTGAAAGCCGCCCAGGGTACGCGGGAGTCAGCGCATGGTCGCATGCTCAGTGCAGAGGCGCAGCTCAGTTATTCGGAAATTCGCAGCCCTCTCGAGGGCGTTGTGACGGATCGCCCCCTTTATGAAGGGGATCTTGCGAACGCCAATCAGCCGATTCTTACCGTCATGGACATCTCGAAGTTGATCGCCAAGGCCCACATCGCGCAGTCCGAAGCGGCTTCCCTTAAAGTGGGCAACCCCGCGGAGCTAAGGGTTCCTGGCCTTGACGACCCAGTGAAAGGCCTTGTAACTCTCGTCAGCCCGGCGCTCGATCCCGGCAGCACCACCATCGAAGTGTGGGTCGAAGCGTCGAAGCCCGATCCGGCACTGCGCCCCGGAATTACCGTCACTCTTTCCATCACCGCGAAAACCGTGAAAGACGCCATCGTCGTGCCCGCATCCGCCGTCTTCAAGAGTCCTGAAGGAGGGGACATCGTTCTCCTCGCGGGTTCGGACGGCCATGCGCATGTGAAAACCGTACAGATCGGCGTCCGAACTGCGGATCGCACTCAGATTGTCAGTGGGATCAAAGTCGGTGATGCGGTGATCTCGTCCGGAGGGTACGCGCTGCCCGACAATACGGCGATCAAGATCGAAGCGCTCCCGCCTGCGGAAAAAGATACCGCCGACAAGGGCCACAAAGCAGTTAAAGCTGGTGATTCGGCGAAGCCCCCGGAAAAGGCCAAGGAGTAGACGCGGATGGAGCCGACCTCCGATTCTCTCCGCACGACGAATCCCCCTGCCAAACCAGACGTATCCTGGTTTCAACGCTTCTCGCGCCCTATTTTGTTTTTGATCGTCAGCCTGACTCTGGTCGGCGGATATCTGGCATTTACGATTCCCGTCTCCGTTTTTCCAAACACTGATTTTCCACGCATCGTCATCGGCGTGGACAATGGCGTCATGCCCATCGACCAGATGCTCGTGGTGATCACCCGCCCGATCGAGGAAGCTGTCAATAGTGTGCCGGGCCTGCTGAAGGTCACTTCCGTGACCAGCCGTGGTTCCGCCGAAGTCGATCTTTTCTTCGATTGGAATGCCGACATGATTCTGACGTTGCAACGAGTCGATGCGGTCGTTGCGCGGTTGCAGGCCGAACTTCCACAGACCGCGAAGGTGGAAACACACCGCCTCACGTTTGCCGTGTTCCCCATCATTGGCTACAGCCTGACTTCGGACACCGTTCCGCCGAACAAGCTCTGGGAAATCGCGACGTACGATATGAAGCCGCGTGTCAACCGGCTGGACGGCGTCGCGTCGGTAATCATTCAAGGCGGCCGCGTTCCCGAATTTCAAGTGATGCCCGATCCCGCACGCCTTCTTGCTGCCAGCGTCACGGTCACAGAAATACTGGATGCGATTCGCCGCACGAATCTGATTGACTCTCCCGGACTTCTCGAACATGAGCATCACCTTGTGCTTGGTCTCATCAGCGGGCAGGTGCGCAGCCCCGAACAGATGGGCCAGATTGTCGTTAAGAATTCGCCTCTAGGGGTGCCGATTCGGCTTGGCGACGTTGCGACGATTGCGCCCTCCGTGGCGCCGGTCTATACGATCGTAACTGCGAACGGAAAACCCGCGGTGCTGCTCAATGTGAATCGGCAGCCGGAGAGCAACACGCTGGACGTGGCGAACGAAGTACACGCGCAAATCGAACAGCTTCGCGCTACCCTCCCTCCGGGAGTTCATCTCGAGCCTTTTTACGATCAGTCGACCATCGTCCACGATTCCATCGCTAGCGTCCGCGACGCCGTGCTGCTTGGTTTGGTGCTCTCTTCGATTATTCTCGTGCTCTTCTTGCGCGATTGGGGCAGTTCGCTGGTCGCAGGGTTAGTCATCCCGGCCACGTTGCTCATTACCTTCATCGTCCTCAAGTTTACCGGCCAGAGTTTTAACCTGATGACACTCGGCGGTCTTGCCGCCGCCGTCGGCCTCGTTATTGATGATGCTATCGTGGTGCTCGAAAACATCGTGTTGCACCGCGACGCGGGCCAGAGCCGCTCGCAAGCCATCCAGAGCGCCTTGTGCGAATTGACAATTCCCCTGATCGGTTCGACGGTCACGCCGATTGTCGTTTTTCTGCCGCTCATCTCCACGACCGGCGTCACCGGCAGTTTCTTCCGCGCCCTTGCTGTCACCATGACCGTTTCCCTCTTCACCTCGCTCCTCCTTGCGCTGACCTGGACTCCGACGCTGAGTCTGTATTTCGTGCGCCGAAAAGACACTGCTGAAGCTTCAGCAGCGTCCTCCGCCGGCGGTCCGGACGTTGCGGCCCTGCTCGCTGCCGAAGAAGCGCACCTTTCCGGCTTTTTCGGTCGCATCGTGGATTTTTATGCGCGAACTATGAAAGCGGTGGTGAAACGTCCCTGGGTTCTGGCCGCGAGTTCGGTTGTGATCGTTGTTCTTTCGATTGTCTGCTACCTATCTTTGGGCAGCGGCCTGCTCCCCGAGATGGATGAAGGAGGATTCATCCTGGATTATGACACTCCTCCGGGAAGCTCGCTGGCGGAATCTGATCGCATCCTTCAACACATCGAAAGGATTTTGCATTCCGTACCGGAAGTCGAAAACACTTCGCGCCGCACCGGCTTACAACTTGGTCTTGCTGCCGTTACCGAAGCCAATAGAGGTGACTTCACCGTTAGGCTCAAACCCCACCGTAAGCGCGACATCGAAGAGGTCATGGCCGATGTCCGCGCGCAAATCGAACAGACGGAACCCGCCACCAAAGTGGAGTTCATCCAGGTTTTGGGGGACATGATTGGCGATCTCACCAGCGCCCCCGAGCCCATTGTCATAAAACTCTTTTCGCAGGATGCCAAGCTTCTCGGAGACACGGCTCCGCAGGTTGCCGATACGATCGGCCAAATACAGATTGGGAAAGCTCACCCGGTCGTGGACGTGCTGAACGGCATCGAAAACACCACCAGCGGTCCGGCCGTTACGTACCAGGTGAATCCCTCTGTCGCTGCGCGCGCCGGGTTCACGCCCGAGGAAATCGCTCTGGACGCCGCCGCGATCCTGGAAGGCGAGCCTGCGGCAACGCCCGTGATTCTGAATGATCGCGCCTATACGATTCGCGTCCGCTTTCCCGAGCAAAGCCGTTCTTCGCTCGACCGCATGAGCAATACCCTGATCACCAGTTCCACCGGGCGCACGGCCACGCTCGGCTCGTTGGCCACGCTCATCACGGAAGCAGGCCAGACGGAAATCCGGCGCGAAAACCTTCAGCGTGTTGTTCAAGTCACCGCTCGCCTCGAGGGAGCGGATCTTGGCAGTGGCATCGCTGCCGTTCAGAAGGCTGTCAACGGTCTGCATCTGCCCTCCTCCATCCGCGTCGAGTATGGTGGCTTGTACGAGGAGCAGCAGAAATCGTTCCACGATTTGGTGATGGTGTTGTTTCTTGCGCTCGTATTATTGTTCGTGGTGCTGCTGTTCGAATTCCGCACGTTCTCGGCGCCTGCCGCCATCCTCGCTTCGGCATTGCTCTCCACTTTTGGAGGGTTGCTCGCGCTTTTGGTCACCCGCACGACATTCAACGTCGCCTCCTTCATGGGGATGATCATGGTTATCGGCATCGTTGCAAAAAACGGTATTCTCCTCCTGGATGCCGAGCAACACTTCCGCGAACTGGATTTTTCCGCCGAAGATGCCATGATTCAGGCTGGGCGCCGCCGGCTGCGTCCCATCGCCATGACCGCCATGGCGACCATCGCAGGGATGTTGCCGTTAGCCTTCGCCCTTGGTGCCGGCTCACAGATGCTGCAACCGCTGGCGATCACTGTAGTTGGCGGTATCTTGAGCTCTATGGTGCTCTCGCTCATCTTCACGCCCGCGATCCACTTCTACCTGCGGCCTAAGCAGGCTGCCTAGTTCCCGGCGAAGGAATAGCGCCGGTGCCGTTACTGTTTCGCGGCTCGTTTTCGTTCGGTCCCGCGCACTGCTCGTTTGCTTGCCGGCAAGTTCGATCTATTTCTTTGTAGCCGCGGGGCTGCTCCGGGGCATTGCCACTTCCATGGGAGTACTCGCGCCCGCCGTGAGTTCTTTTTTCACGGCTTCGGAAATTTTGTCCGCATTCTTCACCAGCACGGTGGCCTGCCAGATCTGCGTCTCGGTCAATGCGTCTTTGAATCCTGGCATGCCGCTCATTCGAATGCCGTTCTCCACCTTCCAATAAGACTCCCACGCTTCGTCGTCCGTTACGCCTGTTCCGTGAAAGAGCTGTGGCGGCGCAGGATACATGCCTTTTGCGATCGCGGACTTTTCCTCTCCCGGGAATCCGTGGCAAACGGCGCAGTTTTCCTTGTAGATTTTCGCGCCGTGCAGCAGATTTGCTTCATCGGCGGGAACCTGTGGCTCAGGATGAGACAGTTTATCGAGATACGCGTGCAGACCTAACTTCACCAGCTTGCTTTCGAATGGCATGGCCGGCGCCTTCGTCGCCACAGGCGCGCGTCCCGTTGAGAAATAGAAATAGACGCCTCCCGCGATCAGCAGCACCGTTAGCAAAATTCCCAAAATCAGGCCTTTAAACATGCGTGGTTTCTCCCAGGCGATTCGAACTCCATGTCCAATCTTGTGGGGCTGGATGTTCCGCAATAGTCTATGTTTTCCCCGCTCTTTCCGCATCCCCGTAAGTTGGACGAGGAAGGCATTCTTCCTGCCCCGGGAGTCGAGAGCGTTTAGTAACCTTTCGCCTTCAAAAGCCGTCTTATTTAGGCGTAGGCTGTATTTCCAGAAGGCCGCCAAATCAGACGAGGGAGTCGCCTGCGACTATGGCGAATGAGCAGCATTGGACAGACTATCTCGCACGAGCGCGGTATCAAACAGGAGCGAACGGATGGGCCAACTCAAGTCCATAGACCTTCCCGAACCCGGCGCACGCGGGGTCGAGGCTCCACGGAGTACTACGCCCTCTAAGGCGCGCTGGTGGCTTTGGATTCTCATTGTTGGCGTGATCGCTGTTGGTGTCTGGTATTTCCGTAGTGCGCGTTCCTCCAGCCAGGCCGCCGACTCGGCCGCACCAGGCGCCGCAGCTAAAGGGCGGGGCGGGGCAGGCGCTGGCGGCTTCGTAGTGCCGGTGATCGTTGCCACCGCTCAGCGCGGCGACTTGCCCGTCTATTTTAACGGCCTCGGCACGGTCACCGCCTTCAACACCGTCACCGTGCGCAGCCGCGTCGATGGCCAGCTCATCAGTGTCGCCTTCAAGGAAGGTCAATTCGTCCACGAAGGCGATCTTCTCGCGCAGATTGACCCACGTCCCTTCCAGGTCCAGCTGGAACAGGCCCTGGGGCAGCTTGCCAAGGATCAGGCCCAGCGCAGAGACGCCGAAGTAAATCTCGAACGGTTCAGACTTCTCTTCAAGGAAGGCGTGATTGCCCAGCAGCAGCTTGACACCCAGGCCGCACTGGTCGGCCAGTTCGATGGAGCGATTGCCTCGGATCAAGCTCAGATCAACAACGCCAAACTCCAGCTCACTTATTCCCACATCACCGCACCGATTAGCGGGCGCATTGGTCTTCGTCTCGTGGATGCAGGCAACATCGTGCATGCTTCCGACACGAATGGGCTCCTCGTCATCACCCAGCTCCAGCCTATTTCGGTGATATTCAGCCTGCCGCAGGATCAACTTCCTCAAGTGATGACCAAACTGCGTTCCGGCACTCAGCTTCCCGTCGAGGCCTTTGACCGCGACGACACCGCAAGAATCGCCACCGGAAAACTCCAGACTATTGATAACCAGATTGACGTGACCACGGGAACTTACAAGCTCAAATCCATTTTCAGCAATGAAGACAATGCGCTCTTCCCGAACCAATTTGTCAACGTGCACCTTCTCGTGGACATCAAACGAGATCTCACCGTTGTTCCTGCCGCTGCGATTCAGCGCGGCCCCCAGGGAACTTACGTTTATGCCGCCGGAAACGACAACACCGCGAAGATTCGTACCGTCACCATTGCGCAAACCACCGGCAATAGCGTCGGCCTGAGCGCCGGCTTGAATCCGGGCGACATCGTGGTCATCGACGGCCAGGACAAGCTGCAGGATGGCACCAAAATCAATCCCAGCACTGCGCCGGGCGCGAGTGGTTCGGGTCGAGCTCCCGCGCCTTCGACATCCGGCCAAGGTACACCGCAAACTGGCAACCCCTCGAAGGGCCGTGCCGGAGGCTCTCCGCGATGAATCCGTCACGGCCGTTCATCCTGCGGCCGGTCGCCACCACCCTCCTGATGGTCGGCGTCCTCCTGGTAGGCTTCGTTGCCTACCGGCAACTCCCCGTCTCGGCCTTACCGCAGGTCGATTACCCAACCATCCAGGTGCAAACGTTTTACCCCGGCGCCAGCCCCGACGTCATGGCCTCTTCTGTCACCGCGCCACTCGAGCGCCAGTTCGGGCAGATTCCCGGCCTGAATCAGATGACTTCGACGAGCTCTTTCGGCAGCTCTATCATCACCTTGCAATTCAATCTTGACCTGAACATCGACATCGCCGAACAAGAAGTGCAAGCCGCCATCAACAGCGCATCCAATCTTCTTCCCCAGGGGCTCCCGAATCCACCGATCTACAGCAAGATTAATCCCGCGGACGCCCCGATTCTGACTCTCGCCCTCACTTCCAAGTCTTTGCCGCTTTCCAAAGTCGAAGATCTCGCTGATACGACTCTCGCGCAGAAAATCTCGCAGCTTTCCGGGGTCGGGCTCGTCAGCATCAGCGGCGGCCAGCGCCCCGCCGTGCGCATCCAGGCGAATCCCACCGCGCTCGCTTCTTATGGTATGAGTCTGGAAGATTTGCGCACCGCCCTCGGTCAGGCCAACGTGGACCAGGCCAAAGGCACCTTCGATGGCCCGCATCAGGCCTACACCATCGGCGCGAACGATCAGCTCATCTCTACTGAGAGCTACCGCCCCCTCATCATCGCCTATCGCAATGGCGCGCCCGTTCGCCTCACCGATGTCGCCGCGGTTATCGACGGCGTGGAAAACGTAAAGCAAGCCGCCTGGGCCAATCGAGACCCCGCGGTCATCATCAACATCCAGCGCCAGCCCGGCGCGAATATCATCGCCGTCGTCGACCGCGTGAAGAAGTTGCTCCCGACGCTCCAGGGCGCTCTTCCTGCTGCCGTCAAGGTAGATATTCTCACTGACCGCACCACCACCATCCGCGCTTCCGTGGATGACGTGCAATTCACTCTGGTGCTCACCATCGCGCTCGTCGTAATGGTGATATTTCTTTTTCTCCGCAGCATCCGCGCCACCATCATTCCCAGCGTCGCCGTTCCGCTTTCCCTCATCGGCACCTTCGGCGTG
>WNFE01003535.1_pt1 | contig 12144 bp, 10 predicted proteins | sample 5400451 | NCBI WGS metagenome assembly WNFE01 (sample SAMN13153344, study PRJNA577476) | soil metagenome | isolation source: 200 cm saprolite under Douglas fir tree site 2 hole 2 | place: USA:California | collected 2015-04-18
CGGGGCCAACAGACCGGGTTCCAAGGTGTCGCAAGGCACTCGGGACGCGTTCTGGCTGTGGTCGATGACCGTCGGCCTCAAAGGCGCATTCGACTGCATCAAAGCCTTCTCCGAGACGGACCTCACGGAAGACCTCAAGAAGTTCGACATTCCGACCCTGATCATCCACGGAGACGATGACCAGATCGTGCCGATCGCTGACTCGGCCCTGCTCTCCTCGAAGATCGTCAAGGGCGCAACCCTGAAGATCTATCCGGGAGCGCCCCACGGCCTGACCTTCACGCACAAGGAGCAGTTCAACGCCGACCTGCTGGCCTTCCTGAGGTCTTAGACGTGGCCATGTGGCGTCACATGGTTCAGGTTCTGGAGACCTGGAGCCTGCGACGCCACATGGAGACGATGGTGCCAGACCCTCATGCGATGGAGTGATACGCATAATAAGCCAGTCAAAGGAGCACCTTTGCCGCAAAAGCAAGCACGAGCATGTTCCACCGTTTCGCCTATGAAAGAAACGGACCAAGCCACCGACCAGTGACCGTTGTACCATGCAGCTCTGCTTGATGAGTCAAGTGGTCGCAACGATTGTGGGTCGAATGGTCGCTGCAGGCGTTTTGGCATACGAAAAAACCGTCTACTCTGCCCTCCATCACTGCCTGGTTGTCGTCAACCAGCGTGTCAAGCGCTCCGAGAGAGACGGTTTAGAGAACGGCGCACCCGGCAGGACTCGAACCCGCAACCCCTTGATCCGAAGTCAAGTGCTCTATCCGATTGAGCTACGAGTGCATCACTGACCTGGCTATGCTCTGTCAAGGAGTTAAACGTGGTCACAAAGTTGGTTGGGGATTGACAGTAGAAGCATATGTTATACTATGGATGTCTTGGGTTGCTCGAATGAGCCCAAGTTGTTATTAAGGGAGGAAACCGTAACCACTATGCCAACCACCGACGAACGGCTCAGTGAAATTGAGCGCCTGATTACGCAACTTCAGAAGGACCAGCAAGAGCTTGCCCGTCGAGACCGATTGCACGATGAACATATTACGATCATGCTCGGCCAGATCGTGACGTTGGTTCCGGAGGTCAACCGTCTTCATGAACGGCTGGATGCGATAGACGGACACATGAATGAGCAATCACGCGAACTTGCGAGTCACACCCTGTTGCTGAATCAGCATACGGATCTCTTGCAGCAAATTCTGGCGAAGCTTCCCTGAATAGAGTCATTGAACGCCGAAAGAAACAGGACCCAAAGGCCTAATAGCTAAACCACCCCTGATCTGATACAGGGGTGGTTTCTTTGTGTAGTCTGATGAAGCACATTGAACAAAAAGCGAGGACTCGATGAAAGTCCTCGCCTCGCCCTAGCTACCCAGATGGCTACTTACGCATACGCTTTCTCACGAGCTGGTAGATCGCTACAATGCTAACGACAGTACCAGGTATCGCAAGAGCAAGCGTAAGCAGGTTATACCACATCGGCATGACCTTTCTTACTCAGAACAGGCCATCGAATGTATGACAACACACTAGAGGAACAGGAACAGTTTCGCCCATTCTTCCACTATCCTTCTATCCTGTTACTGTGCCACCATCGCCAACTAGAACACACGTTCGTTGAAAGGGAACACATGAATGACGCTCTGGCAAGAGAGCTACGATACAAGATGTGGTAAACTTCTTGCGGGGCATGCGCGGGAGTTCCGAGAGTTTTTGGAGAGAAGGAAATAAGTATGAACACAGCATTTCCAGAAGACCGCTATCAGCCAATGGATCCAATAGGCCGTGACGGCATGTCAACCATCTATCGCGGCCGTGATATGCAGACTGATCGCATCGTTGCCATCAAAGTGCTGCGTGAAGTTTACAGCGACGACTCCAAATTCGTTGCGCAATTTCAGCGCGGAGCCGAAGCACAGTTTGCATTGCACCATCCCAACGTTGTGCAGGTCTATGACTACGTCCAAGCGAACGGGAAGTATTTCATCGTCATGGAATTGGTAGAGGGTACCGATCTGCGCCGTTATCTGCGTTCTCGCGGTGTGCTTGACGTGGAAACAGCTATCAGGATTGCCCACGATGTCGCCCTTGGCCTGGGTGCTACACATCGTCGCGGTATCGTTCATCGTGACGTGAAGCCACAGAACATCCTGATGGGCCGTGATGGGTCGATTAAGCTGACCGGCTTCGGCATCGCCAGCGTCTATAAAGATATGAATGATGAACGGCTCACTACCACCGGGATGACCCTGGGGACTGTTCAATACTACGCACCGGAGCAAGCACTAGACGAAATTGTGAGCCCTGCCACCGATATCTATGCGCTCGGCATGGTTCTGTACGAAATGCTGATAGCCCGCCCGGCTTTCGACGGTGATACGCCTGTAGCAGTTGCCATGGCGCATATCCAGGATCAGCCAACCCCTCCACGCCAGTTTAATCCTGCAATTCCCCAAGGCCTGGAAGGGATTATCTTGCGCTGCCTGGAAAAGCAGCCAGAGAAGCGCTACCAGGATGGTAACGAGTTAGCAGCAGCACTGGTGATGCTACGTTAAGGAGGTTGAAGGAAATTTTATGCAGAACATCGACCTAACTATCCAGAAGGTGTGCGCAACGTGCAAGACAGAAATACCGTTTCGCCATTTAGGTAACGGCCTCCTCACCTTGAGCGAGGGCTCAACCATGGAGTTACGGGTTGACCCTGATGAATTTCTTCTCTGTTCAACGGGAAAAATGCCGCTCCCCGTCGTTTGAGTAGAGAGAAGATCAAATATATTTGGTACAAGGAGACGAGATCGCCATGCGACGCTTTTTGAAGCTTTCTGCCCTGCTCGTGGTACTCTTGGTGGGCGCTACGTCATGTTCGACCTACCACTGGAAAGGCACGGCCTCGACGCTGTGTATCACGGAGAATTTCGGGGCGGGGGCCCAATGCACAATTAAGTTCACCTCGGCGGAAAATTTTAATTGGACTGCCTACAGCGCACCGGATGGAGCGACGTTCCAGCCCTCCTCTGGGTCAGAGGCCGCTGGAGTGACTTCAGAGGCCGTTCATGTCACTATACCTCATAGTGTCTGTTCAGGCACCTTATATTTTACTGATGATGTTGATCAAATACAGCTCACATTTTACGTCCAGCCCTCGTGTCGCTCACCTGTTTTGCATCAATAGCCTGTGATGCAAATTTGATGAGAGTCCTTTCATGGACAGGGTAATATAATTCGATGTCCACGATATAAAAAGCCCAGAATCAAGCCTGGGCGATAAATACGGCAAGGTCAGGTGTGAAAGAGGCGAAACACCCGGCCTTGCTTTTTGCTATCAGCCGCCGCTACTCACCCTCGGCACTTTTACTGTATCCTGGTTCACCTGGCTCGCCTGTGGCTGTGGCGTAGGAGTCTGCACGACATTCGGTGGCGGCGGGTCAGGCGGTGGCTGAATATCTGATGCCGCTTTGAAGAATGCCAGGACGTTTGATTGGAGATACCACTGCAAGGACTGAAGCTGCGGCAACTGCATGGCCGCCGCAGCGTAGCCTGCCACGACGATAAAATCCAACTCGATGTTGCTGGTCAGCTTGTGCAAGAGAAAGGCATATGCGGTCACGGAGATCAAAGTGGTAATTGTTCCTCATTCCTTTAGTGCTTTGCCCATGTTGCTGCCTGCCAACAAAGTTGCAACCATGACTGTTCCAAGGGTGAAAGAATGAGGCCAACAATTTCACCGTCGCGCATTTCATATGGTGTCTCCCAACCATTATCACCCATGTAGAGCTTTCCACGGCTGGTTGTACGGTCATAGATGAAGATGGCTTGCTCTCCATATTCGTTCTCGAAGTATCCTCGATATTGGTTTGGTGTTGTATCATCAAGATGAGGTGGCCTGCCAGCGGAGATGTGATGATGATTACTGACCTGAAAAATGGATTGCTCGCTCATTTGCCCCTCCACTAACTGTGTTTCAATTGTATCGTCCTAATCTGCACATGCCTCTGGAGTTGAGTTTCAGAGAGTAGCACCTGACACAATAAGCCACGCGAAGCCAGACAAAGGTACTGTACCACAAATGAATGAAAAAAATTCCCATGATGTTGTATCATAATAGCACAGAAGAGAAAACGATGAGACCTGGAGAACGTTATGATAGATACATCCTCTGTCAAAGACTCCTTGGTAACCCTGGCAAAAAAAATTGAGAGCACCGACTATGCTGCTGCTGTTCGTCTACGTCTCCTCGGCGATGCGGTCGAGGGCGGACCATATGCCAAAGGATGGGGCGCATCTGACATTTACAAACTGATTAATCCCGACTTAATTGTAGAGCGATATAGGAGCCAGCATGACTCGGCTCGGGTATGGCTCATCGAGCTGTTGGAACTGGCACGTAACGTCTTTATCTTCGTTCCTATCATCATCACCTGGTTAGGTATTTCTCAGGCAACAAGTAAATATCATGAACTGCTCAGCCAGTGTTTAAATAAGTGCCCAGATCAGGTCTCCCAGCCATTCCTGTACCTCTGGGAACAAGGCTTCGGGGGACGGCTCCCCGACGTGCTAAGGCTCAGCAATATCGGATTGATTGACGCGACCATCCTGGCTATTATCTTCGCGCTTACGTTCATTGTCACCCTGCTCTCCAACGCCAGCAACCGCGAGCAGGATCTAAGAGCGGAGAGATTACATGGCGATCTTGTCCATGCCATTGCTGGGGCGTCACTCTGTCTCCTTGATAAGCCCGCGCTACTCGTTGATCCCAGCGGTAACCTGGACAACGTGGAGAAACGGACCGAAGCCATGTCACGCAGTGGTCTCGTCAAGTTCGATACCCTGGCTCTACAAATAGCAAGGCAATTTGATGACTTGACGAAGCAAATGGGTACGCAGTTTGCCGATGTCTCTAAGCAATTTGATAGGATCGCGAAGGAATTATCTGCACAGTTTGCTAACATCGAAAAAGAGTTCTCCGGGCAGTTACAGGAAAGTAATAAACACCTCATCACGCTGGGCCAGTTTGTGGGAGGCGTGAATAATCTCTCAATCGAGATGAAAACGGCGGCAGATACTCTACAAAAGGCCAACAGTGAGCTGAGCCACAACCTCAACTTGCTAGTTGGACCAGTTACCAGCCTCTCGAAGCAACAACAGGGTCTGCTCGTTGCAGCAAATCAGTCTGTCGCACACTTGGAAGATGCAATCAGAAAACTCTCAGATCTTGATACTCAGCAAAAGAAATGGGTAGGTCAGTTCCTTGATACGATAGAAACTCTGGATATCTCAATGGGTAGAATGGAAAGTATCGTTTCAAACATTGGGGACTTCAATAAACACCAAAAGATTTCCTTCTCACAACTAGAGAGAGAGCAGGAAGGATAGGGCCAGTTAGCCAAGCGCATGACCGATACGAAAATAAATGTCAAGAAAGCCCTCAATTTCATTAATTAATCTTACACAATGTTTTGATAGGTAGAGGAAGTCAGTTTATGCGTCAACGCGATCGTAGATTTCGCATGCGCGACACCGTGCTACTGAGCGGATGGCTCTTTGCTGATCTGCTGCTGGCCCTGGCCGTCATTTTTCTTTCAGCTAATACTGTTGGTGTAAAACCACGGGTCATTCCGACATCAATACCGACACCAACTGCCAGGCCCTCGCCAACCCCTCTTCCTCGTCTAGAACTAAGCAGATACAGAATTACCTTGACCATTGACTCAAATGGCTTATTGAATGGCTCGCCCAGTGCCATTAACGACCTCAAGCAGAAGATACGGGGACAAGCAGTTCTTCGGGGGCGCACTGCGGGCTTAGTCATTGTCTATGGAGGCGCTCCTGACGTCACTCAAGTCACCAGGGCACAGACCGTTGTTACAAAAGTTATTAGCGTCCTGGTCTCACTTGGCAATGAGGGTTTTGTTTTCACCAGAACATCATATTATGACCCACTCTATATTCTCAATGGTGATGCCAACACCACAGTTATTGATATCTACTTGTTTGCTCGATAAGGTGTGAGTCACTATCAAATCTCTCGGAGTGAAATAGATGCCTGCAAACTATATGTATTATGACTCACTCGACAGCTTCACCGACCGGGAACCGATTGTGCATGTGTTCGAGCACATGCTGCAATCCAATCAACCAGGTCGGTTCCGAGTATACGCAATCAAAGGAAATAGCGGTACTGGTAAAACCTACCTCATCTCCTACCTTAGTAGGCGCATCAGTCCCAAATTTGGATGTCAAGCAGTACAAATCAGCTTTACCCAATCAGGGGTCCCCGGTTTTCGCGCTATTGTGGCCGCACTGGAAAGTGCACTTCAAGAGTGTGTGCCTCTCGAAAGCTTGAAGCTATACCGTGACAAGCGAGACGAATACAACCGTCGCTTTGATGGATACCGCGCCTCCATCACCATCCATCAAAGTGCCCAGATCGATAAGCAACTTCGTGAACGGGAGATGCAACTGCGCTCCGGATTAAGAGGCGCTTTAATAGAACTGGCTGCGGCAAGTACACGTTCTCTCTGCGTGTTCATTGACGACTACGAGAGACTCATCGAAACGAGCCAGGAGTTAGCCAGCTGGCTTTTCGGTGAACTCCTGCCTGGTCTCGCTACGGTTATTCCCCAATCCTTCCTTGTGATGATTTGCGGCTGGGAATGGCCCATTGATGCCACCATTGCTCCATTTACGAAGCGTGCAGAGCTGACTAATTTCGACCACGCACAGATGAGAAGCTATCTGGAAAAGCAGGAAGTGATTTCGAACGCTGTTGAGCCGGCACTGTCTGAGCAGGAGAAGTTACTCACCGCCTTTTACGAGCTTACAAAAGGCCATCCACTCGTCCTGGGTCTTGCAGTCACCTACTTCAACGAACTGAGTAGTGACCAGCGTACAGCCGAAAGTTTGCAGACACAGAGACCATTATTAGACGACAAGGCACGAGTCGAGTTTTTAGCAGAACGCTTGCTCTCGGGATTACCTGAACCCCACCGCACCCTCTTAGAGAGAGTGCCGATCTTGCGCTCCTTTGATAAGACAAGTTTACAAGCGCTTTTGAGTGTAGAAATTGAGGGTGCGACGCATGGGATAAGCAAGCTTGATGACCACACATACGAAGGCTTTCTCCACTATCCCTTTATCAATTGGGAGAGTCCACCGGGCAGCAGCTTCCTTCTGGTGCAGCCCACCTTACACGATCTGGTACGACGAGTGCGCCTGGAAGCACTACGCCGTTACCTGCCAGAAGCCAAAGAGCAATTGCATCGCAAAATGGCGGACTATTATTGGCAGAGAGTTAATGCTGAGCAAGAGCTGGGAGACACTCGCGTAGAATCCACTCCTGAGAAGAGCAGTGTGGAAGGTGTTTCCAGAGATGCGTATAGCGAATGGCCGGTAGAGATCCCCGAACAAGAGTTCGGGGCATGGGTAGAAATATTCTACCAGGCCTTACAGGTGAGAGACCTCCAAGCCGATGCGTTTAGAGCGTGGGAAGCGTTAACCAGGCAGGTCATCAACCAAAGGCGACGTGAGCAGGCAGGATCACTGCTCGAACTCGTGCAGCAAGTGGCCGAGGAAGGCGAACCCTTCCTGAGCAAAACCAGCGCGCACTACGGGCACTATTTGGTTTGGTATTCCAGATATTTAGAGCAAGGAACTCATTGGGAGGGAGCGCTGAGAGCATTGAAACAAGCCTCCAGGGTGTTTGAGCAGGTGGGCAATCCTACTGACATCGCCGGTGCCCTCAACAACATCGGCTACATCTACCAAAGACAGGGGCAGTCGGAGCAAGCTTTGAGCTATTACGAGCGTACCTTAATCCTCGATGAGCAGGTGGGCAATCCCGCGAGCATCGCTACCACCCTTAACAACATTGGCTATATCTATGACACTCAAGGGAAGTTAGCGCGCGCCTTAAGCTACTATGTGCGAGCCTTAACCTTTTATGAGCAGGTGGGCAATCCTGCTGATATCGCTGGTGCCCTCAACAACATCGTCTATGTCTATAGCTCTCAAGGGAGGTTGGAGCAAGCCTTGAGCTACTATGAGCGCGCCTTAACCCTTTATGAGCAGGTGGGTGATCCTGCAAGCATCGCTATCACCCTCAACAACATCGGCTTCATCTATAGCTCTCGGGGAGAATTGGAGCAAGCCCTGAGCTACTATGAGCGAGCCTTGACCTTTTATGAGCAGATGGGTGATCCTACAAGCATCGGTACCACTCTCAACAACATTGGCTACATCTATCAACGGCAGGGGAAGGTAGAGCAGGCAATTGAGTACCTGAACAGAGCACTCAGTCTCTATGAGCGCTTATGGAGCGGTTTTGAAGCAGACGTAGCCGAGGAACTAGAAATTTTGGCAGCCTGTTACGATGCGTTGGGTAAACCTGAAAAGAGTTTGGCTTATACAGTGCGGGCTCAACACATTCGCAAGAAGATCCAGCACACCTCATGAGAGCAACGAACTCCATCCAGATCCTGCTTTCTAGCTCACCTGAATGGTTACTAAAATAATCTCATCCGTTTATATATTTAAAATAGAGAAATTTGTTTTTCTCTATTTATACTCAATATGTTCATCTTTTCCTACATCAATGTTTGTCAATTTGTACGAAGTAAATACTGCTTGCTTGTTGTATTTGCCGCGTTTTTCGTGTAACATATTCATTTATCAAGGTGCATCTGTCTTCGAGCTGTCCGGTATAGTACCTGGGGGGGACTTTCTCTGATAAGGAGGGCCGGTATGCAAAACTGCAGATTTTGTGGCTTACTATTGCCAGATAATGCAGACTTTTGTGGCAATTGCGGAGGTGTAATCAACGATCCGGCGCAGGGGGCGATGGATCTCACCGGCCCGTCAGAAGGCAGTGGTTTGACGTTTGATACTACACCTCCACCGAGCAGTCCATCGCATTCTATTTTTGGGAATGAAGAGGCAGGGCAGCAAGACACGGATGTGACTATCAGGCACATATGGTCTGAAGAGGAATTGGTTCAAAACATCCAGGAGGCTCCACCACAAGATTATTACCCCCAACCACTCTGGCGTCACCCAACCCCCCCGCGTCAACATCCACAACCGACGCCAGCTCCGTCTGAACACCAAGAGCTTCATCGTCAGCATTATTACCCCCCTGCGGTAGTTCAGCATGCACATAGACGTCACACGTTACGACTGCTAACCGCTTCTTCAAAATTGATAGCTGGCACAACGATGAAATGGATTATTCTGGTGGTAACAGCGATTATTGTGATCGCAAACGGTGCCATTCTTGTTGTACTAGCGACCCCACCTGCCCTCTCACTCAGCGGCCATAGCACCGTTATCGCTGGAGGAACGTTGCTACTGCACGGCAAAGGATTCTTTCCAGGAGGAAATGTCACGTTCACCCTCGATAAAGGCTTGCCTGTCTCCTTGATTAATCATAGTCCAACACGAGCTGCTGCGTACAGCGCAGATAGAGGAGCCAGTTCGGCAAGCGCATTGCAGATGCTTCTTACAGAGCAATCTTTCCCACAGACGGCATCGAACGCTAGTGTCTCAGTGAGCACTTTAGGAACGTTTGATGCGAGCATCAGGGTGAGTACAAATTGGTCAACAGGATTGCATACAATTCATGCGACGGAAAGCTTTAGTTCTCGAGCCGCAGGTCTCTCCTTTACTATCATCGCAGCGCCGAAGCTGCTAGTTCAGCAGGAGAATCTCATTGCAGGTGCCAGTAACTGCTTGACTATTACTGGCAGTGGCAATCTTATTAGAGGTTGGCTCTGTACTGTAACGCTGAACACTGATTCAGGTGACTTGAGCTGGTCAGCAACTAGTACCAATTCATCAGATCGATTCACTCCTTCAAAAGAAGTTGTGCATCCGAATCAGCCTGAATTGGTGAGTATCTTCATAACTAATGAACCTCGTTGCTCTAATGCAACTTTCACTTTCGTAGGGCCAACAAATACTGTCTTTGTGTCTTGGAGTTGTCCTATCCATTGATAGGGCTTTAAAGGATGCCTTGTATGCCGTCCGTCTTCACTAAGAGGCTGTTGTTTTTGATAGGGAGCCTTTTGCTGTGCATTAGTACGCAAGTGCTTCTATTTTCATGGGGAGGTTTTTTCGGCTCTCATTCACCTTCATCACAGACCTGGAGCCGTTATGCCTCTCTCTCAACTCCCACGCGGCCAGCCATCCAGGATCAACGGCCTCCTTTTGAAAAGGGGGTCATCTTCCCTCGATGGGCCCAAACCTCTTATGGACCCGGCGATACCCAGTGGCTGCAAGCATTATCCGATATTCAAGTGCAGACGGGCGCGCGTTGGATAGAAATACCCATCCTGTTCTCGCAAGCCTCACCGACCTCTACACAGGTTACAATAGGTCCGAGTACTCCTACTGTGGAGTCAGTTGTCGCTGGAATACGTGCAGCGCGTGCTCGCGGCTACCACGTTTTTGTGGTTCCGTTGCTAGGAGTGATTGGCCCAGGATTTTGGGCCGCCAATATTCAATTTTCTAGCTATGAACAGGAAGTACAATGGTTTGACAGTTTTTGGCAGGTATATCGGCCATATGTAGTGGCCGCTCAAGTAGCCGGGGCAGAGCAATTATCGATAGGCACCGAAGAGGTCTGGCTTGAGCAATTTGTGCCAGCCGTGTTGTGGAATACGCTGATTACACGTGTTCGTAGTATTTTCTCAAGAATCATTACCTATAGTATGAATTGGTCATCACTCTCCAACCCTCTTCCGACCTGGATGAGCAATTCAAATCTCAGTATGATTGGTGTTTCAGAATATATTCCACTGGTAGACACCAGCAAACGCGTTGATCCAAAGGTCATGTTCTCTTTGTGGAGGCTCAAGGTGAAACTTGTGCTCGACAACCTTGCTATACGCCTCGGCAAGCCAGTAATCATCTCGGAAATTGGGTATCGCAATACCGCAGATGCCTTGTATCAATCCTGGGAAACCGAATCACCGACCTCTCCACCTGACCCTATAGAGCAGGCAGCAGCATACAATGCCGCCCTTGAGAATGTGATGCCTGATCCCCATATTGCAGGTATTTTCTTCTGGGGATGGGATGGAGTAGAAGCTTTTAAGCTCTCGGGGCAGCCTGCTGCCGTTGTGCTCCGTTTGTGGTACACCCCGTGATAGTCTTAGTAGAGTGAAAGATGAAAGGACTGAAATTGAAAGCCGAAATAAAACACCAGGCGATAAAAATACCTGATGTGAATATGGATCTCCAGGTTTCCCAGTACACTGAGTGGCTTTCAACGCAGGCCAGACAGAATACTCTCGCCAGTACTACGCAAGAAATGAACGACTATGCTGAGCAGGCGGGTAAGTCCCATTTTTTAGGGCGCTGGAAAATTGCTGTTTTCGCTCCGTTTCATCTAGAGTACTCTGCATTTCAGACGATCACTAGCTGGCAAACTGGTGCACTCGGCATGATTGTACTTGTCTGGGTATTGGGAGTGCTTATATTTCGGGAGAAAATGCTGATCGCAACGATGGCTGCCATCATCGAATTGTACCTGGGACTTATCCTTGTAAACGTTGTTATCTCTTTGAACGCTTTTCTGCGTACACCCGAGGAACAGATTGACGAGCCGATTATCCATGCCTTACGAGATGCCGATTGGCCATCGTATACGATTCTTTGTCCGCTCTATCGAGAGACAAAGGTGGTGCCTCAATTTGTACAAGCGATGCAAAATCTATCCTATCCCACCGATAAATTGCAGATTCTCTTGCTCCTGGAAGAAGATGATGACGAGACACGCGATGCGATAGAGGCGTTAATCCTGCCATCGTATTTCAAGATTGTGATTGTTCCAGAAGGCTCGCCTCGCACGAAGCCTAAGGCTTGTAACTATGGCTTGATACAAGCAACTGGACAGTATGTCGTTATTTACGATGCCGAGGATATTCCAGATCCCCTCCAATTGAAGAAAGCTGTACTCACTTTTGCCAATCATGAACCAGAGGTGGCGTGTGTGCAGGCCAAGTTAAACTTCTATAATCCACATCAAAACCTGCTGACACGCCTGTTTACAGCGGAGTATTCGCTCTGGTTTGACCTTATCCTTCCGGGCTTGCAACGGGTGGGATTTTCAATCCCACTAGGAGGAACCTCAAATCACTTTCAGACAAGGAC
>WNFE01003207.1_pt1 | contig 12143 bp, 8 predicted proteins | sample 5400451 | NCBI WGS metagenome assembly WNFE01 (sample SAMN13153344, study PRJNA577476) | soil metagenome | isolation source: 200 cm saprolite under Douglas fir tree site 2 hole 2 | place: USA:California | collected 2015-04-18
CGCTTCTCCGGCGAAATGTAACTGAACATGCCACCTTGCTGCTCATCGTGTCCGCGCATGTTCTCTTAGACGCCGCTACTCCGTCGCCCGTAACCCAATCCACGACTTTTTCCGCAGCCTGTAAAGACCGGTGCTTTTCTCTCCGGCATGGCAGGATATACAAAAGGTAATTGACATGCGGTATACTTTCCTGCTATCCCTCAGCGTGTTTGTCGATCAGCATCCCCGCCGACGGGCCTCTCTAGCTCGTCCACCCCGGGGCCGTCACCGTGACGAAAATCGCGTTGCTGTAAGTCCTTTGTTTGCCACTCTTACAGATCGCTCGCAAATCGCTGAAAAACCAAATACTAAGTCCTTTCCTTGCCACTCATACAGACATCGCGCCCGTAAGTCCTGTATTTGCCACTCATACGAAAACAACGGGGGTGTGTATCAACTCTTCCCATTTTGAAACTCGCTTTGTCGGTCGGGGCATCCCGGATACAGCTTCGGGACCTTCTAACCTTGCAACGTTCCTTTCTGACTATCCACTCGTTTGTCCCCCGACCGCCGATATGCTAGGCTTTGCCTTGCAAAAATCGTCCGGCCCTGCGCCGCGCAATTCCCAGCGATGCGCACGTCCTTTCCCGTTTGTCTCCCTGCGGCGCCCCCTTGGAGCTAAACGTCTCTCCGGGAAGAACGAGGCCCAGCTAAGAACGAGGAACACCTAGCCCATGGCAGCCCGACAAACCGCCTCAAAGACTGAAAAATCTCCCGTGGAGATCAAGCTGGCGCATTCGCCGGATTCCGACGACGCCTTCATGTTTTACGCCCTGGCTACCCACAAGCTCCCCACGCCCGGCTTTAAGTACGCCCACGTCCTCGCGGATATCCAGTCGCTGAATGACGCCGCGTTGACGGAGACCTACGACGTCACTGCCATCAGCTTCGCCGCCTATCCCGCGCTGCGCGACAAGTACATCCTCCTCGATTGCGGCGCCAGCTTCGGCGAAGGCTACGGCCCCATCGTCGTCTCCAACAAATCCCTGAAGCCCACCGAGCTCGCCGGTAAGCGCATCGGGGTTCCCGGACTAAAAACCTCCGCGTATCTCACGCTGAAACTCTTCGAATCAGACTTCGAGCCGGTCGTCATGCCCTTCGATAAAATCATCGACGCCGTGCAGAACAATCTCGTCGAAGCCGGCCTGCTGATTCACGAGGGCCAGCTCTTCTTCCCGAAACTCGGACTGCACCGCATCGTGGATCTCGGCGTCTGGTGGCAGGAAGAAACCGGCTTGCCTCTTCCGCTCGGCGGAAACGCCGTGCGCCGCGCCTTGGGTCCGCAAATCGGGCGCCAGATCGCCAAGACTATTCGGGACAGCGTCTCCTATGGCCTCGAGCACCGCGAAGAAGCCTTGAACTACGCCATGCAATTCGCCCGCGAAATGGACGCCGAGCTCGCCGACAAATTTGTCGGCATGTACGTCAATAACTGGACGCTCGGCTACGGCGAAAAAGGCCAGCAAGCCGTAAAAGAACTGATCAAGCGCGGCACCAAAGCCGGCCTGCTCCCCGCCCCGCCAACCGTGGAATTCCTCAGCGAATAAAAAACGCAACGATTCATGTCAGGTCAACCCGCGCCGGATCATTGCCGCCAAGCTCATCCAATGGTAGCTTCCTAACAATGATCGGCCGGACCATCTCGCACTATCGCATCCTGGAAAAGCTCGGTGGCGGGGGCATGGGCGTAGTGTACAAGGCCGAGGACACTCGGCTGCATCGTGCCGTCGCTCTGAAGTTTCTGCCGGACGAATTGGCCAAAGACCCTCAGTCGCTGAAACGATTCCAGCGCGAGGCGGAAGCTGCTTCCGCACTCAATCATCCGAATATCTGCACGATTCATGATTGCGGCGAAGAAAACGGCCAGGCGTTCATCGTCATGGAATTTCTGGAAGGCGATACACTGAAGCACCACATTGGCGGAAAGCCGCTGGCCTTGGAACAGGCGCTGGACCTGGGGATTCAGGTTGCGGACGGGCTCGATGCAGCCCACGGAGAAGGCATTGTCCATCGCGACATCAAACCGGCCAACATCCTGGTCAGCAAGCGTGGCCACGCAAAAATTCTGGATTTCGGTCTCGCCAAGCTCACGCCCGCGCGCGGTGTGGCGGGAGTCGCGGACCTTTCGTCGATGCCCACGGTCAGCGGGCAAGACATGCTCACACGGCCCGGGGAGGCGATTGGCACTGTTGCGTATATGTCGCCGGAGCAGGTGCGCGGCGAAGAACTCGATGCGCGCAGCGACCTGTTTTCGTTTGGCGTGGTGCTCTACGAGATGGTCACCGGGGTTCGGCCTTTCCTCGGCGATACCTCAGGCGTGCTTACCGAAGCGATTCTGAATCGCGCCCCCGTCGCACCTGTGCGCCTGAGTCCAAATGTGCCTGCGAAGCTGGAAGAAATCATCAACAAGGCCCTCGAAAAAGATTGCAAGTTGCGCTTTCAGAGCGCGGCGGAGATCCGCACTGACCTGCAGCGCCTCAGGCGCGACACGGAACCGAACCGCTCAGCGGCCGCTATTGCCCTGAGACCGCAGTGGCTTGCGTTAGCGGGCGCCGCCATGGTGATCGTCGGCGTCGCCATCGGCGGCTGGCAATTCTACGCGCATCGCGCGCCCGCTCTAACCGAGAAGGACACGATTGTCCTCGCCGACTTCACGAACACCACTGACGATGCGGTGTTCGATGGCACGCTCCGACAGGGGCTGACGGTGCAGCTTGAACAATCACCGTTTCTCAGCCTGGTCTCCGAACAGCGCATTCAGCAGATGTTGCGGCTGATGGGCCAGTCGCCCGATGCGCGGCTTACTCCGGAGATCGCCCGGGACCTTTGCCAAAGGGTGGAGAGCACTGCGGTCCTCAATGGCTCGATTGCCAGCCTGGGCAGCCAATATGTTCTGGGGCTCAAGGCGATGAACTGTCGCACGGGCGATTCCCTGGCGCAGGAGCAGGTGACCGCGGACGGCAAGGAGCGCGTCCTGAAGGTACTCGGTGAGGCGGCCGCGAAGCTGCGCGGGAAGTTGGGCGAATCGCTCACCTCGGTGCAGAAGTTCGATACGCCTGTTGAGCAGGCCAGTACGCCCTCGCTCGAAGCCCTTCAAGCCTACAGCCTGGGATGGAGGACCAGGGTCGGAAAAGGCGATGACGCCGCCGCCGTGCCCTTGTTGCAGCGGGCCATCCGCCTCGACCCGAATTTCGCCATGGCTTACGCCGCGCTCGGAACAAGCTATTTCAATCTCGGGGAAGCCAGCCTGGGAGCAGAGAACACGAAGAAGGCCTACGAGCGACGCGATCGGGTTAGCGAGCGGGAGAAGTTCTACATCGAGTCTCACTACTACTCCACTGTTACCGGCGACCTGGAAAAGGCTCGCCGGGCCTATGAACTCTGGGCCCAGACCTATCCGCGAGACTGGGTGCCGCCGGACAACCTGGGTGGCATCTACAGAATTCTCGGGCAATATGACAAACGCCTTGCAGAAAATCGCGAAACCCTCCGCCTCGACGCGAGCGGTGTGAGTTATGCCTACCTCGTCCACCCTTATCTCAATCTGAATCGCCTGGAAGAGGCTCGGGCCGTCGCCGAAGAAGCCCAGGCAAAAAAGCTCGATTCTCCTCTTCTGCACGGCGCTCTGTACCGGCTTGCCTTCTTGAAGAACGATGCGGCAGGGATGGCGCAGCAGGTAGCATGGTCTGCGGGCAAGCCGGGAGTGGAAGACTTGCTGCTGGCCTACGAAGCCGATACGATCGCGTATTCCGGGCGGCTTGGAAAGGCCCGGGAGTTTTCTCGCCGGGCGGTGGCCTCGGCCCAGCGGGCGGAACAGAAGGAGACGGCGGCAGGTTACGAAGCCGAAGCGGCCATGCGGGAAGCCCTCTTCGGCAATGCGACTGAGGCCCGGCAGCGGGCCGCTGCCGCGCTCGCCGTTTCGACTGGCCGGGATGTGCAGTATGGAGCGGGGCTGGCGCTGGCCTTGGCAGGGGATGCTTCCCGCGCTCAAGCACTGGCGGATGATTTGGGCAAGCAGTTCCCCGAGGATACGGTGGTGCAGTTCAACTACCTGCCAACGATTCACGCTCAGCTGGCGCTCAGTCGCAACGATTCTTCGAAGGCCATCGAGGCCCTTCAGGCCGCTGCTCCCTACGAGCTAGGGTCACCGATCAGCGGCGGTGCTTTCTCGCCCGCTCTGTATCCCGTCTATGTGCGTGGTGAAGCGTATCTGGCCGGGCATCAGGGCAGCGAAGCCGCGGCTGAGTTCCAGAGAATCCTAGACCAGCGCGGTGTTGTGCAGAACGAACCCATCGGCGCGCTCGCGCATCTCGGCCTCGCTCGCGCCTACATTCTGCAAGGCGACGCAAGCAAAGCTCGCGCGGCTTATCTGAATTTCTTTGCACTGTGGAAAGATGCCGACGCCGGCGTCCCCGTCTTGCAGCAGGCCAAATCCGAGTACGCGAAGCTCCCGTAGTCGAAAAGCCAAGTCCCTCTGCAATTCGCACCGCCTTGACGCTATCCCGGGAATCACTTAGTGTCTTTTGTTTATGATTCGAATCAGAAAAACAACCGGCATCGCTGTGCTCGTTCTCGCTGCGATTGCCACATTGATTTTGCCCGCTGCAAACGCGCAGACTTCCGCGAAGCCATGGCCGCAGCAGGCAGTGCGCGGCGCGCACGGCATGGTTGCCACCGACGAGGCTCTAGGCTCGCAGGTTGGCGTAGACATCATGAAGCGCGGCGGCAACGCCGTTGACGCCGCGGTGGCAGTGGCGTTTGCGCTGGCCGTCGTGGAGCCCGCCGCAGGAAACATCGGCGGCGGCGGATTTATGTTGATCCGCCTCGCCAATGGAAAAACAACGTTCTTCGATTACCGCGAAGTCGCTCCCGGAAAAGCCACGCGCGATATGTACATCGGCAAGGAAGGAAAACTCGACGAGGAAGCCTCGGTAATCGGCTACAAATCGGTGGCTGTGCCGGGTACTGTCGCTGGATTGGAATTGGTGCTGAAAAATTACGGCACGATGAAGCTCGCGGACGTGATGGCGCCGGCGATTCGGCTTGCGGAAGACGGTTTCGCGGTCAGCGAAAAATTGGCGCAGGAACTGGCGGAACACCGGCCGGGACTTGAGCAATTTCCAGCGAGCCAGCGCATTTTCCTGAACGCCGGAAAAATGTGGAAAGCCGGCGACACCCTGAAGCAGCCGGAGTTGCAGGGGACGCTGAAACGCATCGCCAAAAATGGCGCAGCGGAATTCTATCGCGGCGAAACGGCGCGAATGCTCGCGGACGAAATGGCGAAGAACGGCGCGCTGATTACGCTGGAGGATCTTGCAAACTACAAAGTGAGAGTTCGCGAAGTCTTGCACGCCAAATACAAGAATGGCGGGCACGACTGGGAAGTGCTGACCGCTCCGCCACCCAGTTCCGGCGGAGTTGCGGTAATTGAATCCTTGAACATGCTGCAAGGCGTGCCGCTGAAAGGCTGGAATGACCCGCAGAGCGTCCACATGGTTGCGGAAACCATGCGCCGCGTTTTTGCCGATCGCGCGGCGTATCTCGCGGATCCTGATTTTTCCGACGTGCCTGTTGCGGGATTGACCGCTGCGTGTTATGCGAAGGAGCGTGAGTCCACGATCGACGCCGCGAGCGCATCGTCAAGCACAAAAATAAAAGCCGGGGATCCCCATGCGTGCGGAAAATCATCGAGCAACGGTAACGTGCCACAAACGATTGTCAGTCTCGGCGAAGGGCCGCACACGACACATTTCTCGGTTGTGGACGCCGGGGGAAACGCGGTGGCCAGCACCTACACGCTGAATAACAGCTACGGCTCGCACGTCACCAGCTCTGCGGGATTTTTGCTGAACGACGAGATGGACGATTTTACGACGCAGCCGGGCGTGCCCAATGCCCTGTTCGGCCTGATCCAATCCGACGCGAACGCTATCGCGCCGGGGCATCGCCCGCTCAGTTCGATGACGCCGACGATTTTGCTGCGCGACGGAAAGCTGAGCTTTGTCACCGGTTCGCCGGGCGGGCCGATGATTATTTCCGCGACGTTGCTGAGCGTGATCAACTGGATGCGCCTGGGAATGGAACCGCAGGCTGCCATCAACGCTCCAAGGTTTCATCACCAGTGGATCCCGGACCAGATTCTGATGGAGAACGAATTGCCCGTCAGCCTGGAGAATGCGCTGAATGGACGCGGCCATCAAACCAAGCGCCTTGCCGTCATCGGACTTGTGAACGCCATTGCCATCGATCCGTTGTCAGGGGAACGGCTGGGCGCCGCCGATCCGCGCGATGAGGGCGCGGCCGTGGGATACTAAACAAAGAGATTTTTCGACCAGATCATGCAAAGACTACTTTCGACGTATTTGTTCGTATCGCGAAAATTGACGCCCGAACTCCTTGGGCAGATTTCCGATGCCAAATTCCAGGGCGTGGAGATTTTTTGCGCGCGCAGCCACTTCGAATACGCGGCAAAGGCGGAAGTCCAGGCGATGGCCGGCGCTCTCGAAGCGCATGGATTACAACTGGTTTCTTTGCACGGGCCGACGAGCCGCGACCTGAGCGCCATGCGCGAAAGCGGCACGCCGCTCTCCATCTGCGAAGTCGAGCGGGTGCGGCGCATCGAAGCGATGGACGAATTGAAGCGCGTCATCGACGTCGCCGATGATTTGCCGTACGCGCGGCTGATTCTGCACATGGGCGGCTCGCGGGAAACCGCCGATCCGCGGAAGCGCGATGCGGCTTTCAGCACGCTCGAACATCTGGTCTTGCACGCGCATCACGCGGGCGTAACGATTTGCGTGGAAAACACCACCAGCGAAATGGGCGACCCCGCGTATCTTCGCGCTTTTGTGGACGAAACGCGGCTGACGGGCCTGCGCTTTAATTTTGATATTGGCCACGCGCACCTCGCCGATGGCCCCGAAGAAGATCGCATTGAAAAAAGTTTCGCGCCCTTGCGCGAACTCGTCTCCTCCGTGCATCTCCACGACAATCACGGCGACAAAGATGAACACCTGCCGCCCTTCGGCGGCTCGATTGATTGGGGCGGTGCCATCAAGACCGTCCAGTCTGCACCGCAAACTAGTTTGCCGCTGGTGCTGGAGTTGAAAGAAAAGACGGGGCCCGAGGCACCAGGCGCCGCGGAACAGCTCACCGCCGCTCGAAAAGCCATGGATCGCTTTGAAAAAGCATGGGGTTAGGAGCGGCATGCGCCCCCCAGCAAAAGATAGAGACGATGACGGTTACCACCATAGATCAAGCCGAAAAGTACGAGGGGCAGGAAGTCACGCTGAAGGGGTGGCTGTATAACCTGCGGGAGTCGGGGAAACTGCTGTTTCCGATTTTTCGGGACGGCACGGGGATTATTCAGGGCGTTTGCGCGCTGAAGGAAAATCCGGAGGCTTTCGAATCGCTGAAGGGGCTGACGCAGGAGTCGAGTGTCATCGTTACCGGCAAGATACGCGCGGAGAAACGCGCACCGGGCGGTTTTGAAATCGGCGTCACAAAAATTCAGATCGTGCAGAAAGTTCCCGAGAGCACGCCGTTTCCGATTCAACTGAAGGAACACGGCGTTGATTTTCTTCTCGACCATCGCCACCTTTGGATTCGAACGCCGCGGCAGGCAGCAATTCTGCGGGTTCGCGCGGAGGCCATTCGCGCTGCGCGCGAGTACATGGACGGGCAAGGTTACACGCTGACGGATGCGCCGATGTTTACGCCCGCGGCTTGCGAAGGGACCTCGACTCTCTTCGAAGTGAATTATATCGATGACCAGAAAGCGTACCTGACGCAGAGCGGGCAGTTGTACATCGAAGCGACGGCGATGGCGCTGGGCAAGGTTTACACGTTCGGGCCGACGTTCCGTGCGGAGAAATCAAAAACGCGGCGCCATTTGACGGAATTCTGGATGCTGGAGCCGGAAGCGGCCTATGTCGAGATGGACGAGGCGATGGAGCTCGCCGAGGGACTGGTCACCGCCATCGTACAATCCGTGCTGAAAGACAAGCCGCGCGAGCTGGAAATGCTGAAGCGCGACACCACCAAGCTTGAAAACGTGAGGCCGCCTTTCCCGCGCATCAGCTATGAAGATGCGATCGGCGTTTTGCAGAAAAATGGAAATCCCGCCAAGTTCGGCGACGATTTCGGCGGCGACGAAGAGACGATCATCTCGAAAGAGTTCGACCGTCCCGTGCTGATTCATCATTACCCGTCGGCGATGAAGGCCTTTTATATGCAGCCCGACGCCCAGCGGCCGGAACTGGCGCTAGCCTTTGACATGATCGCTCCGGAAGGCTATGGCGAAATTATCGGCGGAAGCCAGCGCATCCACGATTACGATTTGCTACTGAAGCGCCTGCGCGAACACAACCTGCCGGAAGAGGCTTTCCAGTGGTATTTGGACTTGCGGCGTTACGGCAGCGTGCCGCATTCCGGCTTCGGAATGGGGCTGGAACGCACGGTCGCCTGGATTTGCGGGACGGAGCACATCCGGGAAGTGATTCCCTTCCCGCGCATGATTTACCGGGTATACCCTTAGTCTTCAGCTGGGAAGAAGCGACAATGGCACAAAAAGTTCGGATTATCGGTGTGCCCATGGACCTGGGGCAAAGCCGCCGGGGCGTCGATATGGGCCCTTCCGCGCTTCGTGGCGCGGGGCTGCAAACCAGCATCAAGAAACTGGGTCTTCAGGTGGAGGACATCGGCAATCTTTCCGTGAAGCAGCCGGAAGAAATGCCGATCGGCGAAAAGCGCGCCAAATATATGCAAGAGATCGCCGAGACTTGCGGCGACGTCGCGGCTGCTGCTGAAAAAGCATTGAGCGAGGGTTTTCTTCCGCTGGTTCTCGGCGGTGATCATTCCATAGCGGCGGGCGTCGCCGCCGGTGTCGCCAACCATTTTCGCAAAGAGAAAAAACAGATCGGGTACCTCTGGCTGGATGCGCACGGCGACATGAATACGCCGGAGTCTTCGCCCTCAGGAAACGTGCACGGCATGCCGCTCGCGGCCATCATGGGTTACGGGGCGCCGGAACTTGTTGACCTGCTCGGTTTCAAGCCCAAAGCAGAACCCGGCAACATCGTGATCGTCGGGGCGCGGGATCTGGACGCGCAGGAACGCAAAATCGTAAAAAAGTCCGGTATCCATGTTTTCACGATGCGCGACATTGACGAGCGCGGGATGCGCGAAGTGATGTCCGACGCGTTGAAATATGCGATGGACGATACCGCGGGCATTGCCGTCAGCCTTGATATGGACTTCGTTGATCCCTCGGACGCTCCCGGTGTCGGCACACCCGTTCGCGGGGGCGTCACCTACCGCGAAGCGCATCTGGCCATGGAGATGATCGCCGACACGGAGTCGATGGTTTCGCTTGAAGTCGTGGAGATCAATCCCATTCTCGACGAGCACAACCGCACTGCGCTGCTGGGCGTGGAATTGGTTCTCTCCGGTCTCGGTCAAAAAATCCTGTGATTCTGCGTTTCTGGTTTGCCTAACCGCGAGCCTTTTTCGTTCGGGAACTTGCCCGCTGACGGCGTTTCCTGCTGGCAGCCGGCAGCTTCTTTCTTGCCTTGCGCGAGTCATCGTTCGCCACTTCGGGCAGTTCGTCGCCGCTCATCGGCTGATTACCTCGCCCAGTACGCGCAAGGATTTGCAACGTTTCCGTGCGATTCGCACGCAACGAACGTTCACGAAAATATTGTTGGGTCCTCAATGCCGAAACCTTTTCAGCCACCGCTACGTTGATAAGCTGATTCAGAGCCACTCCTTCCATCTCCGCGGCCCTCCTTACCTCTTCCATCAGCGACGGCTGTAGCCGCAATGCGAAATTGCTTCGTCTCATCTCGTTTCCCCTCTCAATTCGCGCAGTGCTATTCCCGGAAGTATGACGCGGCAATCGAATCTTTCGCTCAAGGCTATAAAGTCCGTCCGATTGAAAGTGACCACGGCGTCTGCGTTCCCGTTCACAGCAGTTTCCAGCACCATATCGTCATTGGCATCCGGCAACTGCGGCCGCCATCGGTAGGCAAGCCGCACCTGTCTCGCGATGGACGCGACGTCATCCAGTACGCGTTGCACGTCACGCCGGCCAATGCCAAAAGCGTTCAACTGGTCCGTCCTTGTCAGCACAGCCTCGTATTCCAACAACAGCGGAACTGACAGAAGCAGTTCGAACCGCCCGGCCAACGCGCCCAACAGGAGCTGGCGCGATGCGCCTTGGCTGCTTCGAAAGGCTGCGACCATCACGCTCGTATCGAGAACATAGGCCAGCGACACATTACCATGATATTGCATGCAATATCACACGTCAATCGTGTCGCGCATTTTGAACCACCGCACACGATTTACTGTCCACTTCCGCTTGCCCTCCGTTGTCAGTTCAGAACGCGACGAAAAACATCCACCCACCAACCCTCTTTTTTCACTTATAACTGAAAACTGAGCAAATCGAACAGCCCGGCGGAATGAGACCGACTCGTGACCCCTGACAACAAGAAACGACTTAGAGTTGGAGTTCTATTTGGCGGGCGCTCCGGCGAGCACGAAGTTTCGCTGGCATCAGCGGCTTCCGTGATTCGTGGGATGGACCCGGACAAGTATGAAGCGGTGCCCATTGGGATCACGAAGGAAGGGCACTGGCTCGTCGGGGCGGGTGCGCAAAAGATGCTGCCGGAGGTGTTGAAGGGCGGACAGCGCGTGATGATGACGGCGGACCCTTCGGATGCCGCGCTGGTGCGCCTTGACGGCAGCGGCGGCGGGCAACGGGTCGACGTCGTTTTCCCGGTGATGCACGGAACGTTTGGCGAGGATGGAACGATTCAGGGTCTGCTGGAGCTGGCGGGATTGCCGTTTGTGGGGGCGGGTGTTCTTGGCTCTGCCGTTGGCATGGACAAGGACGTTTCGAAGCGGCTTTTGCAGGTGTCGAAGATTCCGGTGGTGCCGTGGATCACCGTGCAGCGCGTGGAATGGGAGCGCGATCCGAAGGCGATTCGAACGGCGATTGAAAAGAAATTCAAGTATCCCGTGTTTGTAAAACCCGCGACGCTGGGGTCTTCGGTGGGAATGTCGAAAGTGCATTCGGGCGCGGAGCTGGGGCCGGCGCTCGATCTCGCAGCGGAATTCGCGATGAAAATTCTGGTCGAGCGCAGCGTGATCGCACGGGAGATCGAAGTTTCCGTGCTCGGGAACCACGATCCGAAGGCGTCCGTGCCCGGCGAGATCGTACCGCACCGCGAATTTTACGATTACGCCGCGAAATACCTGGAAGAAGGCACACAGCTGCTGATTCCGGCAAAACTGAAACCGGCGCAGGTGAAAAAAATCCAGAAGCTCGCCGTGGATGCGTTTCGCGCGCTGGAACTGAGCGGGATGGCTCGCGTGGATTTCTTCCTGGAGAAAAAAGGCGGCAAGATCTATCTCAACGAAGTGAACACCATCCCGGGTTTCACTTCGATCAGCATGTATCCAAAGCTGTGGGAAGCGAGCGGAATTCCCTTCCGCGAACTAATCGACAAACTAATTGACCTCGCGCTGGAGCAGCACGCCGAGAAGGCCCGCACGAAATACCAGATCGAACTACCGGAGGGCGCCGGCGGCGCTCTCGAAGTCTAATTCGTAGACGGATCAATCACCGGTGGAGCCCGTTACTCGTCCGCGTGGGACTTCCCCGAACGCCGTTTCCGGATAGTTGTTCCGTGGATCGTTTGCTCGACGAACTCGTCGCCCTGGAGCGTTCTGCCCTTGACCCCTGGATTAGGTTAGACCCTCAGGGTTACCTCGACCTCCAAGCCCCAGAGGTAACGTATTTCGATCCGTTTACGGAAAGGCGCGTCGATGGGCTGGACGCGATGCAGTTGCGGCTGGCGCCGATGAAGAAAATGAAGCCTCCGTTCACGGATCCACGGTACGACATGATCGATCCCAAGGTTCAGCGTCATGGAGATGTAGCGCTCCTGACATTCAACCTTGTCAATTACGGAAAACTGCCGGATGCTCCGGAACGTGTCTTGGCTCGCTGGAATTCCACCGAGGTCTACAGTCGGATTGGCGGGACGTGGAAGATAATCCACAGCCATTGGTCGTACATACAGCCGGAATTAAAGCAG
>WNFE01003208.1_pt1 | contig 12141 bp, 13 predicted proteins | sample 5400451 | NCBI WGS metagenome assembly WNFE01 (sample SAMN13153344, study PRJNA577476) | soil metagenome | isolation source: 200 cm saprolite under Douglas fir tree site 2 hole 2 | place: USA:California | collected 2015-04-18
TGACCGTCGAAGGCTTCGATGTCCGCCCATTCGAGACAAACCATATCGAGGGCAAGCACGCGCCTATCGCGTATCCAGCTCGGGTTTTGGCGCAACCAGGTTTCCAAGTGCGCGCCCAAATTTCTAAGTGTGAAAGAGCGCGAGGGACATTCCGTGAGATAGGCCTTGCACATGGATTCGAACCGCTGCCCGCCAAGAACAGCTCGCAAACCAGGAAAATCTTCTGCCATGCCACCAAGAACGCGAAACCAGTATTGCCGATTGTAGATCTCGAGGCGTTCAAACGAAGTCAGGCGATCATTCGGCTTGATAAAACGGGCTGCGTAAGAGCTCATGCGCCCTCCGCCAGGCGCGCTACGCTGCATACGCTCCGAGCGCGTCAGGGGTTGCATCACGGCGCGAGCAACGGCCCGCTGAAGCGTGGCGAGCTTCATACCGCCACCGCCAAGGTCGTATCGGCGAGGAAGCGATTGGCCTTCATGGCTTCTCCATGAACTTCCTTAAAGGAAGGGATACTGTCGTCCCACTCCAGCAATGTAGCGGTATGACCCGCGCGCTGAATGGCGCGTTCATAGAGTTTCCAAACGGGATCGATCACCGGATGGTCATGAGTGTCGAGGATGTATTTTTGGAATTTCGAGTGCCCCGCGATGTGGATCTGCGCTACGCGCTCCGCGGGAACGCTGTTCACATAGGTGAAGGGATCGAAGCTATGATTTCGCGAGGAAACATAAATATTGTTGACATCTAACAGAACGCCGCAGTCAGCGCGCTCCACCACTTCGTTCAGGAACTCCCATTCCGTCATTTCCGAGACATGAAATTCCGCGTAACTGCTGACATTCTCGACGGCGATGGGCACTTCAAGAAAGTCGCGCACTTCGCGAACCTTCTGAGCCGTAAGGCGCGCCGCTTCGAAAGTGTAGGGCATGGGAAGGAGATCGTGGGTGTAACGTCCGTCTACGCTTCCCCAACACAAATGGTCCGTGAGCCAAGGCGTTTTCGTCCGCTTCACCAGCTCCTTCAGCCGCCGCAGGTGCTCGCGGTTGGGCTTCTCCGCCGAGCCGAAATACATCGAGACGCCATGCTGCACTACTTTGTACTGCTCGAGGATCTGATCCAAAATGTGCAGCGGCCGTCCGCCGTCGATCATGAAATTTTCGGAGATGATTTCAAACCAGTCGACAACCGGCTTGCGGGAGAGGATGTGATCATAGTGCGGAGACCGCAGGCCAATCCCAATTCCATAATTCATAAATCCATTAAACTTGTTTTCAGGCATGCAAGTCTCCAGGCAACTAAGATGAGAGAGGGCCGGAACCACCGGCCCCGTCCGAGGAGAGAAGCCCCATCCGAATTGGCGGTTAGGACGGCTTTTTCCCGCCGTCGGTCCGGCAGCCACCCTTGCCCTTGCAGGAGTTTTTGCCCTTGCAGCCGTTGTCGCCCGACTTGCAGGCGCCCTTGCCCTTGCAAGAGTTTTGGCCCTTACAGGCGTGTCTGTCCTTTTTGTCCTTGGCTTTCTCCGACTTCTGATCCTGGTTCTGATCCTGGCTCTGGTCCTGATCCGAGGCGCTGAAAGAAGTCTTCAGCGAGGGAAGCAGAGTCGAAGCCTTAACCGCAGCGCCGGTCCCAGCGAACAATCCCGCGAACGCCGCACCTGCGAGTATGGCCTTTGTCGTTTTCGTCATATTCAAGCTCTCCCGTCGATTTGAGTTGAGATACGAAACACCGTCCAGACACTCTTTCGCGAATCTCGCTGCTCGGTCTCACAAACCAGCTCTTGCTGTGACTTCGAAGTGGCCTCGAACGCCCTGACAAGGTGTTCCGTCCATTGAATGAGAGTCACGAGTCGCATAAAGGTTTCCGAAATTTTCAACACGGATTGGCTGCGAGGTCCTGGAGTGGGGAGGTCGGTGGGTCGTAAAACCTACCGAAGAAAAGGCTGCAACTCGACCGTTCGAGAGTTAGGTCGGTGACGGAGCAGAGTTTCACGATGTCTCAGGTCCATCAAACAGCCTGCAAAGCCGTAAGAGCGATTCGCTGGCAGGCCATTTTCTACTCCTGGGGCCGAAGGAAAGAGGGCCAGGAATAATTACCCAGCCCTCCACCCAAGGTGACAACAGATTTGGAACTATTACTGGGGCTTCTTGGAGCCATCGGTTGCGCAACCGCCCTTGCCCTTGCAAGAGTTTTCGCCTTTGCAACCGTTGTCCCCCGACTTGCAGCCGCCCTTGCCTTTGCAGGAGTTGTGGCCTTTGCAAGCGTGCTTTTCTTTGACCTGCTTGTCGTCCTTCTTGTCCTGCCCCTGGTCCTGGCTCTGCTCCTGGGCGCTGAAGGAAGCCTTCAGCGAAGGAAGCAGAGTCGAAGCCTTAACCGCTGCTCCGGTTCCGGCGAACAATCCCGCGAACGCCGCACCTGCGAGCATGGCTTTTGTCGTTTTCGTCATTTTCAAATTCTCCCGTCGAATTAGAATGAGGTGCGGAACACAGTCAGGACACTCTTTCCACCTCGGAGATCGCGAATCTCGCTGCCCGGTCTAACCAAACTAGCTTTTGTTGCGATTTCGATGCGGCCTCGAACGCTCTTACAAAGTGTTCCGTCCATTGAATGAGACTCGCGGATCTCATAAAGGTTTCCGACCCGCTCAACATGAATTGGGTTCGAAACTCTGGAATGCCGGGGTGCGGATGAGGAGAGCGACCACAGGTTTGCCACTCCTAACGGCTGGGCGCGTAATAGCCTGTCTTCGCGTACGCAGTCAGAGGAGGAAGTCCCTTGGGGGTGCGGAGCTTGATCTTGATCTTCCGCCAGCGCGCGTCGCGCGCCTTGTGGCTTGGGTGGTATCCCAGAATATATTGGTTGCGCAACTCCATGCCGATCTTTGCGGCGATGTCCGGCAGGTCGTTTAAATTCTCCACGGTGAAGGCGCGCCCGCCGGTCAATTCCGTCATTTCATTGAGCAACGACGGCCCGTTGAGTTCCTCTGGCGTTCGGCTGCGATACTCGAACGGGTCAAAAATGCCGATGGAATAGAGCTGCGTATCCGCTTCTCGCACCAGGCGCTTGATGTCTTTCTCGTTATACCGACTATTATTGTCGCCCCCATCGGATATGATGAGCAGCGCGCGTTTGCCATTCTGTGCGCCTCGCATCTGACTAAGTCCTAGATAGATGGCGTCGAGTAAAGCAGTGCGCCCCTTGGCAGAGGCTGAGAGCAAGTGGCCCTGCAAGTCTTCAACGTTGTTGGTGAAAGGACTGAGGAGCTCGGCGTGTTCGCTGAAGCCTACGAGAAAGAATTCGTCCTGTGGATTGGCGGTTTTAATAAACTGAAGGGCGGCTTGCTTGGCCTTGCCCAATTTGTTGGCCATGCTGCCGCTGAGATCTAGGATGACGCCGATAGAGATGGGAACGTCTTCAGAGGAAAAATTCACGACCTCCTGCTCGATGTTGTCTTCGAAGATGCGGAAATTGTCGGTCTCCAGACCTGTGACCAAGCGATTGTATGGGTCGGTGACGGTGACGTTGACGAGCGCCAGTTCCACGTCGAGATGCACGGTTTGCCCTTGTTTAATGACCTGGCCGGGTGTGTCGCGTTTCACGTCGTTGGGGACGAGGGACTGGGCGAAGGCAGGCACCGGCAAGCCCAAGCTGGCGAACCCACAGAGCAGCATAAAGATGAGTGGAACCCATAGTACGAGAGTCGTGAGCGTGGTTCTTTGAGCCATCACTTTCTGTCCTCGTTCAGTATGAAGCGCTGTCGGCCGCCAAAGGGAGCAAGGGCGTGGGTAGCCCGGAACCTCGCTTGCGTCCTGCCAGGCGCTCATCGCGGGCCTTTTCTCGCTGAACTTCGTGAAGCAGTTCACGCAGCCGCATGCGAGCTTTGTGCAACTGCGACTTCGAATCACCCACCGAGCGTCCAACAATCTCGGCAATCTCGTTGTGTTGGTACCCCTGGATATCGTGCAAGACAAATATTGCGCGGTAGCCCACCGGTAACCGCTCGATGCAGCGCTCGAGATTCACTCTGTCAATCGATCCCTCTAGTAATAAGTCGGGTGCACCGATATCGATGGACGGCAAGCTGGTTCCATCGTCCAGATCGACAGTCGCTTCGATCGAGACCATCGGCGGCGACTTCTTGCGCAAACGCATCAGGACAAGGTTAACCGCGAGCCTGTGCAGCCAGGTGGAGAAGGCCGATTCGCCGCGAAAGGTACGGATCTTGCGGAATAGCAGCATGAACACGTCCTGGACCAAATCCTCGGCTTCGATGGGGTCTCTTACCATGCGCAGGCAAAGCGCATACACCCGGCGGCAGTGCTGTTGATAAATAATTTCAAAAGCTCCCGCGTCGCCTTGCTGAGCCAAGCGGATGGCCTCGCTCACGTGTGAACTCTCGGGTTTGCGCGGCTTTAATTCTCCCAATCTGTGCTCGGGTACAGACGCCCGCTTCCCCTTGCTCAACGAGCGCTGCGCCTTCAGTTGTGAGTGGCCTTTCAGGCTAATTCGCTTGAGTCCAAATGCGGCGCCCATGGGACGAAGATTGATTGCTGACTTCATTCGGATTTGCCTTTTTTGCGATTCCGCGAAGAGGGCATCGTGCAACACCCCCATTGCGGTCATGCACTGACTCTTTCAGACTCCGTTGAACCTCATCATCGCGCCGATAATGCGCTTTCGAGAGCGGCCTCAAACTCACAGAGAAGACTGATGCCTGCATTAAGTGAGAGTCGCAAATCGCACAAAGGTTTCGGAATACTCAGGCCTGATGGAATTCGAAGTCACGCGGAAGGCGGCAAACTGAATCAGGCGAAGGAGCGTAGAGCCACTCTTAAATGTTAGGAACTGGAAGGGTTTAAGCCGCCGAGGGAAGGGCCAGCCTCGGTTGAGAATGCAATTCAATAACCGACAATTCGCAAGGTTAAGCTTCTTTCCGTGCTTCCGCGGCAGTCCAGATCGATGCCCCCAGGAGAACGAGATCCTTGATTAGGAATTGTCCCGCATCCCCCAATAGGAGAAATCCGTGTGAGAACTGGATCGCGCCAGGCGTTGAGAGAAGGAAGCTCACCGTGAGCACGAAGGTGATGATGGCCCCAATGCTGCCGGCGAAAGAGAGCCTCGCGGAAAACGGCCGCAGGGCGATAAGCACGGCGACAGCAATCTCGATCACTCCAATCAAATTCGAAACGCCTTGAAGGCTGAAGACTTTGTACAGCCAGAACATCAACGGACTGCTCGCCACCAGGGGCTGAATGCCCTGCGCCTCACCGGCGGTGAACTTAAGACCTCCAATGAGAACAAGAGTGACAACGAGGCCATAGCGCGAGACATGAATACCCAGCCTTTCCAGTAAAGTCCCGGACTCGGCGCGATGAGGCGCTTCCACAAGCATTTTTTCCGTAATTAAGCATTGATTAGCTGTTTCCATCTTCTTGGCTCGCTTTCTTTCGCGGGATTCCCCGCGTAAAACAATCTGCAAAGGAATTTTTGTGAGCCGTGGTTGGCCTCACGTTTTGGATGAAGCTTCCGGCTCCAACACGATGTCGGAGCCGGAAGGAGAAGTGGTTCAGATACGAATGAGAGTTAGAAGTTGAATTTCGCCACCAACTGAATGAGACGTGAGTCAATTCCCGATGGCCGAGCGTTGAGGATGCGGCCAAAGTTTCGGGAGTTCGAATCCCCATTGACGCCTCCATTGCTGGACACAGGATTGAAGTTGGCGTGATTGAAAAGGTTGAAGAACTCGATGCGGAGCTCTAGCCTTGTGGTCTCGGAAACTCGAGTGTCCTTATGAACCGCGAAGTCAAAGTTATTCAATCCAGGCCCATGGAAGAAGTTGCGGCCAGCGTTGCCCAAAGTGCCGAGGACTTCTCGCCTAAAGTTGTTGGGATTAAAGAAGTAGTTACTCTGTGGGCCCAAGGGCCTTGTTGGATTGATTGTATTCGCAACCGAACCGATGCGAGGATCGAACGTCTGAACGGCTCCGCCGTTGAAATTGGGACGGTCGAAGCACCCATATAAGGAGAAGGTGGCATCGCAGGTCAAGGAGCGAAACCCGCCGTCAAAAATGCTGATCGGGAACCCGCCCTGCAGGGTTGTGATGCCGGAGAGCCGGTATCCGTTGAAGATTCGGCCTCGCAGACCTTCGTAGCGCGTCTTCGGAAAATCGTAAGTGTAGTTCACAACGAACCGGTTGCGGGCGTCAAACGTTGATTCGCCATAGTCGCGCCGCGGATTAAAGGGGTCAGCTCCCAGCCCGTTGCTCAAGTCTTCAAAACTAGAAGCGCTATCCAGGGAATGTGAAAGGGTGTACGTGGCTCGGAATGTCAATCCGCGAGCGAGATGCTTGTCCGCAACGATCTGCAGCGAATTGTAATTGGAATTGCCGGTTGTTTCCTGCGTGCCGAGCGAGCCGAAGATTAGCTGTCCATTAGCATTGGTTTGAGGAAACCGGAAACTTTGCGGCGCGGTTTGAAAGTTATTGAAAGCATTACACCCCGGCGTCGCAAGGCAGATCGGATTTCCAGATCCGTTGCCTGCCGGATTCCCTTCCACGACCTTTGTTAGCCGACGACCGACCGAGCCGACATAGCCGATGCTGAGAATAACCTGGCCGGGCAGTTCATGCTCAACGGTAAGGTTATAGTTTTGCGAGTAAGGCACCGCAAACCGGGGATCGAAGACGTTTAGTGAAAATGGTTCAAATGGAGTGAAATCCACAGCGGCGCCTGCTCGAGGCGGCGTGAACGGGAAAGGACTAGCGATTGTCTGACCCGTCCGGATGTCCTGGAACGGATTGGCAAAGCTGGGAGAACCTCCGACGTTCGCGATCCCGAAGGTGATCAGGGAGAACGGAGGCGCTATGAGGTCCTGAAGCAGAAGCTCTTCTTCCGTCCGATTGTAGTAGATCCCGTAACCTGCGCGGACGCTCGTCTTGCTGGAGCCGCGAGGGCTCCACGCGAAACCGAAGCGCGGGCCGAAATCCTTGAACTTTGTCGTGACACCTCCCGCGTTATTGCAACCCCGGTCTCCGGGGAAGATCAGACCGGCGGGAGCGGTCGGAAATACGGTGGATTGCTGGCCAGGCCGGAAGCAGTTGACCGCGAGCCCGCGATCGAAAAGGTCGCTCAGCGGCGTATCAATCTGCCATCCGATGCCATAGGTGATGGTGAGATTTGGGCGGAATTTGAATTGGTCTTGCGCGTAGGAATAGTACGTCTGCGTCCGGGCGTCAATGCGCGAACCGCTGCTTTGGGCATAGCTGTCTGGAATCCCCAGCAGGAAGTCGGCACCGGGGCTTCCTGTTGAAAACGTGCCCGCTCCAGCGAAAGTAAATGCTCCGTTGTTCTGGAAAAAGAATGGATTCGCGACTTGCGAGCGGCGCATCTCGAAACCGAACTTGAGGGCGTGCCGGCCTATTATTTTTGAGTAATTATCGGTGAATTGATAGGTTTGGTCTCTCCTGGGCTGAGGGCCGTCCTGACTAAAGCCGAGATTGAATAACCCCGTGACGCCGATGAAGGGCAGCCCCGCGCCCGCCGTGTCCTGTGGCGAAATATTGAAGCCCAAGGAAGAAGGTTGCGTCGGGGTTACCGGCTGGACAGCGATAAAATTACGCCGCTGATATCCAAAGCGAGCTTCGTTGATGGTGCTGCTACCGAAAGTGTGCGACCAAGACACGGTATACTGCTGGTTGCGATTTCTACTTTGTTCAGCAAATCCTGGCAAAGTCGAACCTAGGAAAGGCAGCGTGTCCGACCTTGAATCTGGCTCCACGAAGAAATATCCCCAGAGGGTGTCTCTTTTTGAGAGGTTGTAATCCACTCGGCCCAGATACTGATCAGTGGTATCTGGCGTGACTGGATTGAATTCGAAGGTGGTCCCTGTCGTCGGCGGCGGCGGAACAAACCGATTCGTCAAATTGACGGAGATGGGGTTCAGATCGGCGGACGGAATGTTGCCTGTCGGAAAAATCTGTGAATAAGGAGTCCCTGCGGCGAAGGTCTGCCCGTTTTCTCCAACAAGAGGTACCGCGGAGTTTCCCGTGAACGGAGAAGTCCCTGAACCATTGGAAAAGTTGCCCGAACGCTCCGCGGGCGTGAAGACCGTGGTCGTTCCGCCTGGCTGTGGCTGCCTAGCTCTTGTTCCTTGATACGAGAAAAAGCCAAAGAGTTTATCTTTGACGAAAGGACCACCGACGGTGCCTCCAAACTGGTTGCGGTGGAAAACGGTCGTACTCCTGCTAAAAAAGTTCCTGGAATTGAAAGCGTTGTCGCGAAAGAACTCGAACACATCGCCATGGAACTGGTTCGTGCCGGATTTCGTGGTTGCATTGAGGATGGCTCCGCCGTTTCTGCCGTATTCCGGGTTGATCGTGTTCGTGATCAGATTCACTTCGGCAATGGCATCGGGATTGGGAATAATCTGCAGTTGGTTCAGGGGCAAATCATTTGCATCCGTTCCGTTGACCAGATAGCTGTTTGCTTGGCTGCGCCCGCCGTTTGTGGCGTAGTTCGTGCCGAACCGGTCGGAAGCCGCCACGACGCCCGGCAAAGTTTGCTGAAGCTGGACCCAGTTGCGTCCGTTTAACGGAAGATCCACGACAGTGTCCGCGCCAATGTCTCGACCCAACTGAATGCTGGTCGATTCCACCTGTGCCTGATCTGCCCTAACGATGAGGCTCTCCGTAATGGCGCCGAGTTCGAGCGCAACGTTTAAGACGTAGATTTGGTTCAATTTCAGGGGAATTGCGTCGGCACGATAGGCCTTGAAACCCTTCTGCTCAGCTTGGACCGAATAATTACCGGGCGCCGCAAGCTGAAGAAATTCAAAACTGCCATCGGCTCCCGAGGTAACCGTCTTTGCGACTCCCGTATCGACATTTGTTGCTGTAACTTGGACCCCAGCTACCACTCCTCCGCTGGAGTCGTTGACGACTCCACGGATTCGGCCATACAAATCATCGGCAAAAGTGGACGTGCCGAAACTGGCAATCACTAGCCCCACGGCTAGAACAGAAATCCAGTGCTGCAAAGGCAATCGAACTCTGGTCATTTTGATCCCCCTTGACAAAAGTCGTTTGAGAACATTTGTTTTCCGAGACTGACTTCCACCCGGCTAATCTGACCCCCGAGATGCAAAAAGGTTTCAGAGCATGCTGGAATTTCTCTTTTTCTCTAATTCAGGTGAGTGGGAACGAAAGGCTAAGAGTAGAGACAGACGGAATCGCCGCCTGCGCAAGACTGGCTGCCGCAGAGAACTCCTGCTTTCCACGTAAGTCAGAGTGCGCGCCTAGATGAAGTTTTCTTTCGGTGACCGGCGGGGCCGCTTTAGAGCTATTTCGTCCTTTTCAACGACTCGTCCAGAATGGAGGAGATTGCAGACCCTTCAACTTCACCCGCTGCGTTGTAGACTGGTTTCCCCGCTGCATCGAGAACGGTCACATGGGGGATGTATCCGCGATAGTAGGATTTCACCAACTCCTGTTGTTCCGGCGTCCGCTTAATATCTAGGTCGATTACGACAAATTGCACGAGTCCTTTATACTTCTGATAAAGGTCAACCGTTCGGCGGGCTTGGCGCTTGGAATTGAAGCAGCCCTCGCCATAGAAAATGATGTAATTCGGCTTTCCTGGAACGGTCGCCTCGTTCATGTGATCTCCGCTAATGAGTGGCCCATCCAGACTGTCACTCGAATAGTCAAGTTTCGGATTTAAGTGGAGGTTTTCGCTCGCGCGGAGTGAAAGGGTCGTCGCAGCGAAAAACGCAAGAGATAATGCCCATTTTGCGGCTCTATTCATGGAATTGAGCTCCTCCCTGCTTCCTGACGTCGAAACCGCTTTGTTCGAGTACTTCACGCTGCTCACGAAACATATGAAGAGCACCTTTCAACATCTCTTGCAGCGACGGTTTTCCGGAGCGGGCCTTTGCGGGGAAATATCCCCCGCCAAAATAGAGTTTTCCGGATGGACTAAGGAATGCTGTCAGTGGCAGGCCGACAGGCAAGTTCATGAACGCTTGCGCTCGCTGCAGACGAGCTGCAATTTCTGGCTGCAAATCGTGATCAACTTTAACGGCCACGAACTGATCGTTGATGAATGCTGCTAGCTCCGGCTGACTATAACTTTCTCGATCCATCTGCGCGCAATATGGACACCACTCCGCTCCCAAATCAAGAAGGATCGGCCGGTCGAGATCTTTGGCTTTTCTAAACGCTTCCTCTCCCCACGGATACCAATCGACCGGCTGCTGGCTCGCGCGCTGAAGATAAGAAGACTTGCTTCCTTTCAGGTGGTTGGGGCTTGCCGCTCGGGGCGCGGAGACTTGTGCCGCCGCGCCCGTTGCGATCAAGGCGCACAGGAGAGGAGGGAGTTTGCCCAGTAGAGTGCGCATGCTGGCAAATGAGACGCCCCGCGGTTTAGAAGGTTTCAATCTCGTAGATTTAATAGTGATCTCTGGACTGAGAATTTCTCGTGAAAACGACAAAATCTTAACCAAGAGCAAGTGAACCTCCTAAATTGAGTCCGCCAGCGAGCAACTATTGCCTAACTATGATTGACTCCCCGATTTAGATTTCTTTATGGTTTCCGGGGAAGCTACCCTTTCTTCTCTGGCTTGTGCTTCCCGATGCAAATAGGGCAGGGCGAATAGCCTTCGCGAATGGCTTCCTCGACTGGAAGAAATTTGGGCTTGCCATGCAGATAGGGACAGCTAGGAATGTGAAAGACTTTGTCGTCTGTGTCCTCGGACACGGCTACAAGTCCCATAACTGCAGGCGAATCGGGAGAGCCCGATGGACTCTGGTGCCCGAGCCGGGGCAAGATGATTCGTTTCGCTGAGAATAACGCGAAGCCCAACGGCACTGCCGCAGCTGCTGCCAAAGCCCAAGCAAGAACCGCACGACGCGAGGGGTGAATTCTCTCTTCCGATCCCTGGCTCAGTCTCTGGTCCAGTCTTTCGTGCAGTCGATCATGAAAGCCCTTCGGCGGTGCCAAAGCCCGTTCATCGCGATATAGACGAATAACGTTGCAGGTCCCTTCAAGAACTGCAGCGCAGTGCCGGCACTCTGCGAAATGCTGTTCGAGTACAGCCCTCTGTTTAGGGTCCAGCTCATCATCGACGTAGTCGGAGATGTCCCGCCAAACTTCTTCACAGGTTATTCCCATGGTTTCCTTACCTCTTTGAATGCTAACCCCACCTGTCCACCCTGTTGCAGCCCCGGGGACAGAATATCCCTCAACATCAAACGAGCGCGTCGCAGGCGCGTTTTTACGGCTCCGCGCGTAATTCCCAAGATGTTCGCAGTTTCCGTGATGCTCAGTTCGTTCACGTCGCGGAGAATAAAGGCCAACCGGTAGTGTTCTTCGAGTAAGGTCAAAGCCTTGGCCAAGGACTCACGAATCTCTGAACGCTCCAAAGCTTCTGAAGGAATCTCGCGCCAATCCGCAAAATCCTTTGGGACATATGCTCCGTCGTCATCGGCTCCGTTTGTCAACGAAAACATAATTCCATGCCTCAGCTTCCGTTTGCGCATCCTTGCTTCATTGATTGCAATCTGAATCAGCCAGGTCCCAAACGCCGACTCCCGTCGAAACTGGTGAAGACGTGCCAGCGCTTTCAGCAGTACATCCTGCGTTACATCTTCGGCGTCCTCTTTGCTTCCCAGCATAGAGATTAGTGTCGCGTAGACCGTCCGTTGATAAGGCCGGATGAGCTCAAGGAATAAATCCTTCTCGCCCTCCAGAATCCTGCTGATCAAGACCTCTTCATTCGCTCTGATCCGGTCGTTTCGTGTTTCATTTTCTGCGCAATTTGTGGTTGCGCATACGGGCATGCGCCTTTCAGCTAAGACGCTCCCACTGAGGTCGCAATCAGCAAACGAAGCGGGGCCTTGTGGTTTTCCGCTCACAAGTCAGACGCAATCTCTCTTGCCAGACAAAGCTTTTGCCCTCGTACACTGCCCGTTTACACACTTCATCAAAGCCCTCTGTCGGCACAGATGTCCTGGTCGGTCTGCACGCGAGCAAAGCTCTGTCACGCAGCAAACGGATCGCGGTTTGAGACGCGCCCCTTGCTCCAGTTCTCCGCTAAAAAGGCGCCCGGAAATGAGATTCCCGTCTGGCCAAAGAGTTCCCAGCGATA